>Ga0209006_10003196_pt1 | contig 14878 bp, 16 predicted proteins | sample JacPin_JW_Ref_O2_FD_188567 | JGI IMG/M metagenome (GOLD analysis project Ga0209006, IMG submission 188567) | Forest soil microbial communities from Algoma, Ontario, Canada - Jack Pine, Ontario site 1_JW_Ref_O2 (SPAdes) (version 2) | ecosystem: Environmental > Terrestrial > Soil > Boreal... | reverse complement strand
GTGGGATGTGGCGGTGGCGACGGCGATGCCGCCCACTGCGTAGAACAGCACGAGCTTGGCGATGTAAATGAGGTGGACCAGCCGCGGAACGCCGTAACCGTGGTCCACCCATTTCAAGGCGAGTGTCTTGATGCGCTCCATCAGCGGCTGCTCGAGGAAGGTTTCGAAGTCAACCGCGGGCAAATTCGGCGTGGTGAATCCCATGATCACTCCTTAATCCGTGATCACAGATTAAGCGAGCGCCTGCTTCGCGGCGTTGAAGCCCGGGATGAACGTGATGCCGGGCCCGCCATAACATCCGGCGCTGGCCAGATAGAGCCCGTCGACTCCGATCGGCTGGTCGACGAAGCCCGTCGGCCCGGGGCGGTTAATGCCGATCTGGTCGGGGTGCAGCAGGCCGTAGCAATAGTCGCCGCCGGGGGCGCCGAACATGGTGCCCATGTGCCGGGGCGTGAACGTGGTGTGCAGTGTGATGAGCCGCTCGAAATTCGGGGCGATGCGAGTCAGCTTGTCGATCACCCGTTGTCCCATTTCGGCTTTCAGGTGGCCGTAGGCCCCGTCCTTTTTCACACCGTCCCCTTCGATGGGGAACCACAGCGAGAACGCCGACGCCGCGTGCTTACCCTCGGGCGCGAGCTCAGGGTCATGCACGGACGGAATCTGCAGCGCGACGGCGGGATCGGCCGGCACGATGCCCCGGCGGCAGTCCTCCCACTGTTGTTGGAGCTCTTCGGGTGTGGAGAACAGCCCGATGTTGGCCTGCATCGCGGGGTCGTTGAGTAGTTCATACGGTGCGGCGAACTCGGGAATGCCGTCGAGCGCGAAGTGCATCTGCAAGTAACTGCCGCGGTGATCGGTGCGCGAGAACCGCTCGCGAACCCCGGCGGGCACCGCGTTCGCGTCGATGAGCCGGGTCAGCGTGAAATCCGGTGCGACGGCGGAGATCACGATCGGCGCGCTGATGGTCGAGCCGTCCTCGGTGCGCACACCTGCGGCCCGTCCATCGTGGACAAGGATCTCGGTCACCGGGGTCCGCAGCCGCAGCTCGCCGCCCTCGGCGGTGAAGAGCCCGATCAGGTGCTGTGTCAGCGCGCCGATACCGCCACGCAACTTCTTGGTCAGCACCGCGTCCTCGTTGGGAACGGCCAGCCCGAACGCGAACGCTGCGGCAGTGCCCGGGGTTTCGGGCCCGCGGTAGGTGGTGTTGACCGCAAGAAAGGCGAGCATGCCGCGCAGAGCCCCGTGCTTCTCCTTATCGGGCAAGTACCTGTCGAGCACATCGCTGACCGAGCCGAACAGCATGTCGGTGATCGTCGATCGCTCGAACTCGCTGGTCGCGCACGCATACATCTCGTCCAGCGTCTTCGGCGGCCGGCCGGCGTCGAACCGCCCCAGGGCCCGCGCCGGGGCCTGGCTCCACGCCATCAATCCGGCCATGCCGTTCACCGCCTCGGCACCGTGTACCTCGTTGAGGTGGGTCAGCAGCTTCATCGGGTCGGTGTAGTAGACGAGCGGTTCGTCTCCTATCCCGCGCAGCGACACCGACATCACATCCAGATCGACCGTGGGCAGCGCGTCCAGGCCCAGCTCGGCGCTCACGGTCGCTGACGTCGTGAGTTGCAGCGAGCCTGCGATCTCGAACTTGTAGCCCTCGAAAAGCTCCACGGTGGACGCCATCCCACCCGCGTAGAGCTTGGACTCCAGGCACAGCGTCCGCAGTCCGGCCCGTTGCAGCAGCGCGGCCGCAGTCAGCCCGTTGTGCCCCGCTCCAACCACGATCGCGTCGTAGGTCGCCATGATCGGACGTTCCCACGGTGCGGATAGTTTTGTCAATATTGACGAAACAGCGAATCGTTGGTGTCGAGCCAGCCGAGCGCTGTCTGACACATCCTCGCCAGATCCGCGAGTGACCTTTCGTCGGCCACCATCCACAGCTCCATCGCCCCGAAGGTCGCTGCCGCGATGCAGCGGGCGGTAATCGCTATCTCAAGCGAGGCGTCGAGGTCGTCGGCGGGTGTCCGGCGCCGGAGGTGTTCGGCGATGGCCTCCGCAAAGTCCGCCTCGACCTGGCGGATGTGCCGGACGATCCGATCGGGATCCAGTTCCTGAGAGCGCATCGCGGCGATCTGGGTCACGACCTCAACGTCGTACGGGAACGCGAAGATTGCCGCCTGAACCGACTCGATGAGCGGTTCGCCGGACGGGCGGGAGGCCAGCGCGGTCCGAAACCAGTGCAGGCCAGCGTCGTAGTCCGCGAAGAGCAGTTCGTGTTTGGACGCGAAGTGCCGGTAGAACGTGCGCTGCGAGACTCCGGCATCCGCGGCGATCTGCTCGGCCGACGTGTGTTCCACGCCCTGATCGAGGAAGCGCAGCAGCGCCGCGCGGCGCAACGCCTCACGGGTGCGCTCGCTGCGCACTGTCTGCGCCGGCCGGACCATGCCGGGTACGGTACAGGAAGTTATGTCAATATTGACATAACTTCGGCGGGAGACCAGACTGCGGCACCATGGTCGCGCTCATCATTCATTTCGTCATTGCCATCGGGGTCATCGTGGTCATCGTGGCGTCAAATCCGCAGATCTTCAGGCAGGCGGCGACTCCCAAGGTCTCTGTCCTCGAGGCCGTCTACTACGTTGCCGGCATCGCGGCGACCGTGATCGGCTATTACTTCAACCTCAAATATGTCAACGGCTACTCGCAGGGCACCCACAACGCGATCTGGGGAGACCACGGCAGCTGGAAGGAATTCATCCAGCTTGGATGGGCCAACCCCGCCGTCAGTTCGGCGAGCTCGGATTACTACATCACGAGCTTGGTCGTAACGCCGGTGTTCGTGATCGCCGACGGCCGCCGCCGCGGTGTGCGCCACGCGTGGTTGTACGTCATGTTCGTCCTCACCGCGAGTTCGACTTTCGCGTTGGCGTTCTACCTCGCGACCGTCGAGCGGCGACGCCGAGTGACGGCCGGCGAGACGCCCGAGCACGGAGTTGTCACAGGCGATACAAGCCGGTAATACGCCGGCCCCATATTCAAGGTGGTGGCGTCGCGAATACTGGTCAGCCTGTTCGCACTGCGGGTCACGCTTGCGTACTGCGCAGCGCTGGCTGTCGTCGCCGTGGCGCTTCTGGTGCTCGGGCCCGACGCGCAGAACAGCGTCGTCGCTCGGATGAGCACCAACCTGCACAACCTGAAGCACGGCCGTCTCGACACGTTGTTCGGCAGTGCGTTCGTGACCGATGGCGGCCTGATCTTCGCTTCGCTGCCCGGCCTGGTGTGTCTGCTCGCGGTCGCGGAGCTGCTCTTGCACGGGCGGCGGGTGGTCCTCGCGTTCTTGCTCGGCCACGTCGGGGCCACCCTGATCGTCGCCGTCGGACTGGCCGTCGCAATTCACATGGGTTGGCTTCCAACCGGAACCGCGCGGGCCACCGACGTCGGGATCAGCTACGGCGTCGCTGCCGTGTTGGGCGCCCTGACGGCGGCCATACCGAATCGCTGGCGCGCCGCATGGACGGGCTGGTGGATCGCAATCGCGGTGCTCGTTGCGATGGTGAACAAGGACTTCACGTCGGTTGGGCACACGCTGGCGCTCATGCTGGGCGTGGTGCTGTCGTGGCGCTTCGGATCACCCGCAGGCTGGACGCCAACCCGATTGGGATTGCTGGCGGCCGGTGCCTGGTTCGGCTACCTGGTCATCGATGGCGCATCGGTACCGATCGCGCCGGTGGTTGGGCTCGCCGGCGCGGTGATCGCCGTCGGCGCGCACCGTCTGGTGTCGGCCTCAGCGGAACACGCTTCCCATCAGCCCCGAACGGCCGACAATGTAGGACCCGAGAACGACGAATACGACCGGCACCAGCCACCGGCTGGACCGCTGCAGCACCTCCACGACCCGCTGATGAGACACGGCCAGCTGGCCTGCTAGGCACCACAGCGCGGTACACACCGCGAACACCGCGAGAGTCAGGGCCGCGTCGGCGACGCCGATGATGCGAAACACCGGCGTGTAGAGCGCGATGTTGTCGCCGCCGTTGGCGACGGTGACCGCAACCACCGATAACAGCCCGGTCGCCATCACCGGCGGATCTGGGTCGCGGTCACGCCGGGCGCGGATGAGATTGAGCAGGCCCCGAACCCCAAGCAGCAACGGGATCAGACCCAACAGCCCCACCCATTCGACCGGCACGACCTTCAAACCGAGCGCTGCGGTGAACGAGACCAGCAGAATCACCGAGAATCCGAGGTATTGACCGGCCCAGATCTCCCACCGTTTCGGAACGCCGCCGGCCTGTGACGCCACGTTGAGCACGACGAGGACGACGGCATCGTCGATGTTCGTGGCCGCGAACATCGCAAAGGCCGTGACGATCGTGGGGACAATCCAGGGCACAAGCCCAACACTTACCAGGCAGGGAGCGCCGTCGCGCGTTACGTCGCTTCAGGATTCATGCGGATCGGGTGCATCGCGCCGCAGACGCGCCTGCGCAAGCCCTCGGTCGCCACATCGAGGACGTACTTCTTCGCGCGCTTGATCAAGAACTCGGGAATCGGCGCCCGCAGCTCCATGGTGATGTCGAAACGCACGCGGGTCTTGCCGGCTTCCGGTCGCAGGGTGTACTCGACATGCTGAGCGTGCTGCTGAAACGTCTCATCGGCGTCCCAGACCATCCAGTCACGGCCCCAGTGGTATTCGAGCAACTCCTTGTCGGTGATGCCCATAATCCTGTATTGGACCTTTACGTGGTGCGGCCGGCCGTCGTCGTACTTGTCCAGCACCTCGATGCGCTTGTGCAACGGAGACCAGGAGGGCACCGAGTCGAGGTCGGCGAGCGCGTCCAGGATCGCCTCCGGGGCAGCATCGATCAACACTTCACGGGACGCGCGAACGGCCACACAACCGAGGGTAGTAACCGCTGCGCGTTTGCGAAAGATTTCTTCCCGCGTGTCCAGCTAACTGGTTACCAGCCGATCTCTGCTAGCGGCGTGGTGTCCGCCGGCGGCGGGCCGAACTCGGCGACCGACGTGCGCGAGAACCGCGGCGCGGGAGAAGCCTGGTCGAACCCGTTCCGGTGCGCAATCGTGGAACGCGCCCGCAGGTGTTCGCCTTGCGCGGCCTCGGTCCAGGTCAACACCGGGGTTGTGCACGCGTCAGTGCCGGCAAAGATCTTCGTCCACTCGTCGCGAGTCTTACCGGCGAACTTCTCGGTGAAGATCTTGTGCATCTGCGGGAAGGAATCGCGGTCCAGCTGGTTGGGCACGTCGTCGGCGGTCAGGCCCAGTCCCTTGAGGAGTTCGGCGAAGAACTGCGGCTCGATCGCGCCAACCGCCATGTATTTGCCGTCGGAGGTCTCGTAGGTCCGGTAGAAGGGCGCGCCGCCGTCCAGCAGGCCGGACTCACGTTCGTCGGAAAGCGAGCCGACGGCCTTCATCGTCCACTGCATCTGCGCCAGGATGCTGACACCGTCGACCATCGCGGCGTCGATCACCTGCCCCTTACCGGATTTCTCTCGCTCGTACAGCGCGGCGACGATGCCCAGCAGCAGGAACATCGACCCGCCACCGAAGTCGGCGACCAGGTTCATCGGCGGCAGCGGTGGCCGGTCCCGGTAGCCCATCGATGCCAACGCACCGGTCTGCGACAGGTAGTTGATGTCGTGGCCGGCCGTCATCGCCATCGGCCCGTCCTGCCCCCAGCCGGTCATGCGGGCGTAGATCAGCCGCGGGTTCACCGCCGCGCACTCGTCAGGTCCGATGCCGAGGCGCTCGCAGGTGCCCGGCCGGAACGGATCCAGCAGCACATCGGCCTTGGCCGCCAGATCGAGCAGCGACTGCGGGTTGTTCTTCACGTCGAGGTCGACGACCCGCTTGCCCCGGTGCATCAGGTCACGGTCCTCGCGAGGCATCGCAAAGCCACCGGGTCGCCGCACCCGCACCACGTCGGCGCCCAGATCCGCGAGCACCATCGCCGCGTGCGGCCCGGGTCCGATACCGCCCAATTCGATTACTCTCACCCCGGCGAGGGGTCCGGTGTTGGTCACAGGGCGAGACTAGCGGCCCTTCTTGAGTGACAGAACGCGCTTGCGCAGTCCGTCGGTGGCGTCGTTCATCGCGCCCTTGATTGCCCTGCGCATCACGAAGCCCGGCACCGGGATCTTCGGATCGACCGTGAGCTCGAACTTCACTCTTGTGTTGTCCCCCTCCGGGGTGAGCGTGTAGCTGGCGTCCTGTCGCTTCTGCGCTGTTGAGCTGACCAGCGACCAAGAAACGACGTGATCTGCCCACGTGTATTCGACGACGCATTCGTCGGTGATCCCCGCCGACTTCACCTTCATCTTGACCTGATGCGGGCGACCCTGGTCGTCGGTGTCGACGATTTGGACGTTCTGCTGCGCGGGTGACCATTGCGGACTCGACTCGACGTCGGCGATCACGTCGAGAACCTCGTCGGAGCTCGCCTCGATGACCACTTCCCTGGAATCGCTGACTGTCATGCGAGCGACCCTATCCACGGCCGCGCGCCACCGTGCCAAGATGAGCAACGTGGCCAAGACCATCGATCCGTCCGTACCGCCCAGCGGCGCCGGCTGTGCCGAGTGCGACCGAGCCGGCGGCTGGTGGTTCCATCTCCGGCGCTGCGCGGCCTGCGGGCACATCGGCTGCTGTGACGACTCGCTGGCCCGCCACGCGAGCGCGCACTGGCGGTCGGCGGGCCATCCGGTCATCCAATCGTTCGAGCCGGGCGAGAGCTGGTTCTGGAACTACGAAACCAACGACTACATCGACGGTCCCGATCTGGCCGCACCGACGAGTCACCCGGCCGATCAGACGGTGCCCGGGCCGCGCGATCGGGTGCCGGGCAACTGGGTCGAGTTACTGCAGAACCAGGGTTAACGCCGCAGCAGATCCTTGGCGACGTGCGTCACCTGAATCTCGTTACTGCCCGCATAGATCATCAGCGATTTCGCATCTCGGGCAAGCTGTTCCACCCGGTACTCGGTCATGTACCCGTTGCCGCCGAACAACTGCACGGCGTCCATCGCGACGTCGGTGGCCGTCTCCGAGCTGTACAGCTTCATCGCCGACGCCTCCGCCAGCGTCGGCAGCTTGCCGACCCGGATGCCCTCCAGCGTCGAGAACACCATGTTCTGCACGTTGATCCGCGCGATCTCCATCTTCGCCAGCTTGAGCTGGATCAGCTGGAAGTCGCCGATCTTCTGCCCCCACAGCATGCGGGTCTTCGCGTACTCGATGCACAGCCGGTGGCATTCGTTGATGATGCCCAGGGACAGGAGCGCTACCCCCATGCGCTCGCCGGCGAAGCTGGCCCGTGCGCTCTCCCGGCCGTCGCCACCGGCGTGGCTCTCCGTGGAGCCCAGCAGCCGGTCGGAGCCCAGCCGGACGTTGTCGAAGAAGAGCTCTCCGGTGGGCGAGGCGTGCATGCCCATCTTCTTGAACGGCTTGCCCTGCGTGAATCCCGGCATGCCCGAGTCGAGCACGAACGTCAGCACCGGGCGGTCGCGTTTGTCGGTGACCGAACCGTCGTCGAGCTTCGCGTAGACGATGACGGTGTCGGCGTAGGGACCGTTCGTGATGAACGTCTTCTGCCCGTTGAGGATGTAGTCGTCACCGTCGCGCCGGACGTACGTCTTCATCCCGCCGAACGCATCCGAGCCGGAGTCCGGCTCCGTGATCGCCCATGCCGCAACCTTTTCCATCGTCACCAGCGGCGGCAGCCAGCGCTCCTTCTGGGCCAGGGTGCCGCGTGCCATGATCGTCGCTGCGCCCAGCCCGATGCTGACGCCCAACGCGCCCACGGTGCCGAGGCTGACCCCGGCGAGCTCGCTGATCATGACCGCCGCCATCGACACCTGCTCGCCCATGCTGCCGAGGCCCACGCCGCTGCCTTCCGACGACGCCTCGCCGTCGCGCTCGCGCGCCCGTTGCCGGTCCAGCATGTTCTTGACCGCCTCGGAAGCCAGCACGTCAAGTCCGAACTCGCTGAATAGCTTTCGGATGATCGGGTACGGCGTCATCTCGCCGCTCTCCAGCGCATCGACGTTGGGCCGGAGCTCTTTGTCGATGAACCCCCGTACCGCATCACGGATCAGCAGATCACTCTCGGACCACTCGATCATCGGTGCTTCTCCTCGGATCGGTCAGCTGGGCAGCCGCGCGGCGATGTCGTCAATCAGCCACGGCCCATCGGTCTCGATGGTCTCGACGTCGTGCCAGCCCGCCAGCTGCGAAATCGCGCCACCCTGAACGGCATACACGCGGCCCGTGATCGGGCATTTCTCGGTCGCCAGGTAGGCCACCAAGGGCGAGATGTTCGCCGGGCTGAACAGGTCCAGCTCGCCATCGTCAGGCTCGCTCATCAACGAACCCATCCCCGGCGTGGCCACGGTCAGACGGGTTCGCGCGATCGGAGTGATCGCGTTGACCCGCACGCCGTAGCGTTCGAGTTCTTCGGCCGCGATCAGCGTCAACGCCGCGATCGCCGCCTTGGCCGAGCCGTAGTTGGCCTGACCGGGATTGGGAATCGTCGTTCCCGACCCGGAGGCGGTGTTGATCACCGCGGCGTTGGGCTGATCGCCGGCCTTCGCCTGCGCTTTCCAATACGCGGCCGCGTGGCGCAGCATCGCGAAGTGCCCCTTGAGGTGGACCGCGATCACCGCGTCCCACTGTGATTCATCCATGCCGGCGATGAAGGAGTCGCGCAGGATCCCGGCATTGTTCACCAACACGTCGAGCCGACCGAACTCGTCGATCGCCTGCTGCACAATCCTTTCCGCGCCGCTGAAATCTGCGACGTTGTCGGTGTTGGCCACCGCCCTGCCGCCCGCCGCCACGATCTCGTCGACCACCTCGTGGGCGGGACCGGCGTCCGCGCCCTCGCCGGTGTTATCGCCGCCGAAGTCATTCACGACGACGGACGCGCCCTGTGTCGCGAACAACAGCGCATGCTCGCGGCCGATGCCGCGACCCGCGCCGGTGATGACGGCGACCCGTCCCTGTAGAGCGCCCATGGTTTCGCGTCCCCTAGTCGGTGATCTCGGCGAGACCGTCGGTGATCACGAAGTCCTCGCCGCGCGCGGTCTCGAATGCGTAGCTGGTGATCCCGGTTGTCGTGCCCGCGTTCCAGATCCTGGTCTCCAGATCGTCGCCGGGGAGGACCATCTTCGCGAATCGCACCGCAAACCTCTTGAGGCGTTTGGTATCTGAGCCGCCCACCTCGGTGAGCACGCCCCACGATGTCATCGCCATCGTGCACAGGCCGTGCGCGATGATCCCGGGCAGACCCGCGCTACGTGCGATCTCGGCGTCGAGGTGAATCGGCATCGGGTCCCCCGAGGCCGGCGAGTACCGGAACGTCTGGTCGAGGTCGACGTGCGCGTGAGCCTTCGCGAACGGCGCCTGCTCGTGCAGCACGTCGTCGAACTTGTGGCTGGGGCTGAGCTCCCCCACCGCCTTGCCGGCATCGAAGCCCCGCACGAACGTCGTCACATACTGCTCGTTGACCAGTTCGCCTTCTTCGGTGCGACATTCGAGCAGGATTGCGGACCGAGTGCCCTTCTCCAACCCCTGGTAGCCGATCATCTTCGCGCGCGACACCAGCCTGTCGCCGGGGTAGATCGGCCGGTGGAAATGGAAATCCTGTTCGCCGTGGACGATTCGCGGAATCAGCTCGACCGGCATCACGTCGACCGCGGGGACCAACAGGGCCTGGAACACAGGCACGATCGCGAACACCGGCGGCGCGATGTCCCCGTTGCGGTGGGCGGCGATCGGATCATTAGTGGCCGCCGCGTATTCGGCGATCCGCTCCGCGGTGACCTCGAAACGATCCTCGTCACTGAAGGTGTCGAGATGGCTGTCGTCGAAACTCAACTCGTCGTCAGGCATCCGCGGCCGCCAGCTCGGTGAGTCGGGCAAGCGTCTTGTCGAGTTGCTTGGCGCCGTCCTTCTCGACGGCCTTGCCCAGCGCACCCTTGATCAGCGCACCCTCGAAGTCGCCGGAGAGGGTGAATCGCGACGCGCTGTCGCCGGCCGGCTCAAGGCCGAAGGTAAACGCGCATTTCACCCCCGCCATGCCGGTGCCGCTCATCGAGAGCCGGCGTGGCGCCTCGATGCCGTCGACGGTCCACTCGATCTTGTTGGCCATGCCCAGCATCACGATCTTGGCGGCAAGCCGTGTCCCTTCAGTGAGCGTGGGCGGCACCTCAGAAAGCCACTTCTCATGGATGGTGAACCAGTCCGCCCACGTCGAGGGGTCGGCGATCATCGCCCAGACCGCGGCGACGGGTGCGGGCAGTTCGCGTTCGGCTTCGATGTGTCCCATGGTCAGTTGTTCCGGTCGGCGCGCTGATACGCCGTGACGACTGCGGCGCCACCCAGCCCGATGTTGTGTTGCAGTGCGGCGGTGACGTCGGAGACCTGCCGCTTGTCGGCTTCGCCGCGAAGCTGCCAGTTCAGCTCTGCGCACTGCGCCAGCCCGGTGGCCCCCAGCGGGTGGCCCTTCGAGATCAGCCCGCCGGACGGGTTGACCACCCAGCGGCCGCCGTACGTGGTGTCGCCGTCGTCGATGAGCTTCGGCGCCTCACCGGCTCCGCAGAGACCGAGGGCCTCATAGAGCAGCAGTTCGTTGGCCGAGAAGCAGTCGTGCAGCTCGATGACCTGGAAGTCCTCCGGCCCGAGCCCGGACTGCTGGTAGACCTCGCGTGCCGCAGCCTCATTCATGTGGTGGCCGATGATGCCCTTGGCGGTGCCGTCGAAGGTGTCCTGGAAGTCGGTGGTCATGGCCTGCCCGACGATCTCGGTGGCCTGGCCGGCCAGCCCGTGCTTGTCGACGAACGCCTCCGAGGCGAGGATCGCCGCGGCTGAGCCGTCCGACGTCGGCGAGCACTGCAGCTTGGTCAGCGGGTCATAGATCATCCGCGCCGCCAGGATGTCCTCGAGGGTGTATTCGTCCTGGAACTGCGCAAACGGATTGTTCACCGAGTGCTTGTGGTTCTTGTACCCGATCTTCGCGAAATGCTCTGCGGTACTGCCGTATTGCTTCATGTGCTCGCGGCCGGCGGCACCGAACATCCACGGTGCCGGCGGGAACGCGAACTCGGCAATCTCGGCAAGGGCCACGATCTGCTTGTCCATCGGGTTGGTGCGATCGCCCCAGGTCGCTTCCAGCGAACCGGGTTTCATTTTCTCGAAGCCCAGCGCGATCGTGCAGTCGGCCAGACCCCCTCGGATGGCCTGCGCGGCCATATAAAGCGCGGTCGACCCCGTCGAGCAGTTGTTGTTCACGTTGACGATCGGGATTCCGGACAACCCGAGTTCGTACAGCGCGCGCTGGCCCGATGTGGACTCGCCGTACACGTAGCCGACGAAGCCCTGCTCGACCTCGCTGAAGTCGATACCCGCGTCGGCGAGCGCATTGGTGCCCGACTCCCGGGCCATGTCCGGGTAGTCCCAGTTCTCCCGGCGTCCGGGCTTCTCGAACTTCGTCATGCCGACACCGACGACATAGACCTTTTCGCCGACCTTCTTGCCGGTCTTGTTGGCCACCTCATACCTCCTGGGGCTACTTCGTTGGATGAGAACAAACATACATAACGGTACGTAAATGACAAAACTCGCGATCAGGCAGGCAGCGCCCCCCACTCTTCGACCAGCGGTTCGGACAGCCTGCGCAGGTTCGCGGCGGCCCGATCCCAACGTCGCCGCGCGCGAGACGGATCGGCGTCCACGAAGCTGGCGATCAGAATTCCGCGCAACGCGTCCATCGCGATGTAGAGGAAGTCCAACATGGGCTTCTGAATTCCCTCCGGAACGTTCTCACTCACGGCCGCCATCAGGTTGCTCGCGACGATCGACTCGAACTTGGCCACCTCGCGTCCCAATGCGGGATCGGTGCGGCCGGCGACCCACAGCTCGACCGCCGCAATGAACAACGGGCCTTGATGCACATCCCACAGCAGGTCAAGCACCTTGCCGATGGGATCCTCACCAGCCGTGAGGTCGCCGACATTGGCCACCACGGCCGCGGCACGTCTCGCGGCGAGATGCTGCAACGCGGCGATCACCAGATCGTTCTTCGATCCGAAATGGTGCACCTGGGCGCCGCGCGTGACCCCGGCCATTTCGGCGACCCGTGGCGTCGTCGTCCCGTTGTAGCCGTAGGTCACCAGGCAGTCGATCGTCGCGTCCAGCAACCGCGCGCGGGTCTGGGCGCTGCGCTGCTCCTGGGTGCGGCGGGCAACCCTTGCCGGAATCGACACTGCGGCAGTCCTCACTTCCCGTCTCACTTCCCGGTCTCGCGTAAATACATACCATAGTGTATGTAATTTGTCAGGTGTGTGCGCTCACAACTCGCCACACGGGTGTCATCCGCCACCATTGGGCATGGACGGGACTGACAAGGGGAAAATATCGGCATGGGCGAGCTGAGATTTCTCGAGTTGCACGGTGACCGCGTCGCGTACCGCGACGAGGGCAGCGGCGAGGCGCTGCTGTTGATCCACGGCATGGCCGGCAGTTCCGAGACCTGGCGGGCGGTGCTGCCCCAACTGGCGAAGAAGTACCGAGTGATCGCTCCCGACCTGCTCGGCCACGGCCAGTCGGCCAAACCGCGCGGCGACTACTCGCTCGGCGCGTTCGCGGTCTCGCTGCGCGACCTCCTCGATGAACTGGGCGTCGCGCAAGCCACGGTCGTCGGCCACTCGCTCGGGGGCGGCGTGGCCATGCAATTCTTCTACCAGCATCCCGACTACTGCCGACGGCTCGTGCTCATCGCCAGCGGCGGACTCGGCACCGACGTCGGACTGATCCTGCGCGTGCTGTCGGCGCCCGGAGCGGAGCTCGTGCTTCCGATCATCGCGCCACGGCCGGTCCTGGACGTCGGCAACAAGGTGCGGTCCTGGTTGAGCTCGGCCGGAATCCGGTCGCCCCGGGGGGCGGAGATCTGGAACTCGTACTCGTCGCTGTCAGATCGGCAGACCCGGCACTCGTTCCTGCGGACCTTGCGCTCGGTGGTGGATTACCGCGGGCAAGCGGTCAGCGCGATCAGCCGGCTTCAGATGGCCGCGGATCTACCTGTGATGGCGATCTGGGGTGACAACGACAGCATCATCCCGGTCGATCACGGCTACGCCGCGCAAGACGCGCGTCAGGGCAGCCGGCTCGAGGTGCTGGCAGGGATCGGCCATTTCCCGCAAGTGGAAGCGCCGATGGAGGTCGTGGACCTGATCGAGGACTTCATTGCCACCACGGATCGTCCCGCCGTGCACAGCGAGGAATCCAAGGCTTAAGGGGGCCGAGCGCGGTCACCGCGCAATCTCCTCGCTGCGAAGGTCGAGGCCATCGAGCGTGCCCTCGACGCGCCAGGCCTTCAAGATGTCGGCGTACTCAGTGGGTCCGCCAATGAAGAAGCTCCCCTGCTGAGTTCGGTGATCGACCCGGCCCTCCCGGTTGTAGTAGCCAGGTGTGCACGCTTTTCTGCGCTCCGCGACCAATGCGGACCGCCCTATGACGGTGTCCACCCAAGCGGCTTCGGCGGCGGCTGAAGCCTCTACCTCGGTGATTCCCCGCGAGAGTGCGGATGCGATCACCCACGCCACATGGCACGCCTGGACGTCGAGGAGATACGGGAAGTTCACCGTAAACCCCGACTGTGCAATGCTTTCCACAAAGCAGTTCGGGAAACCGCGCACATGCAGGCCATGAAAGGTCCGAACGCCGTCGGCCCATTTCTCGGTGAGCGTCAGTCCGTCACGACCGAGGACCTCAAAGCCCGTCCGTTGCGCATAGTCGGTACCGACCTCGAACCCCGTCGCGAAGATCAAACAGTCGAGCTCGTAGGTCACCTCGTCGACGACCACCCCGTTCTCGGTGATGCGCTCGACCCCGAGGCCCCCCGTGTCGACCAGCGTCACGTTGTCGCGATTGAACGCAAGCAGATATTCGTCGTGGAAACAGGGCCGCTTGCAGTAATAGCCGTACCAGGGCTTCAGGGCTTCGGCGGCGGCCCGGTCGGTGACAACCGCATCGACCCGCGCCCTGATCTCCTCCATTTTGGCGAAATCCGCGAGTTCGGTCGCTTGGGCGTCCCGCCGCATCACGGGGAGCTTCTTGGTGATGCTGGTCCACGCGTCGTTGACCAGATCCTCGTTGGCTTCGCCGCCGTTGGTGAGTAACTGGAAGTTCTCGATGCGGTCACGCTGCCAGCCGGCGGTAAGGCCGGCTGCCCACCGCGGGTCGGTCGGCCGATTGGCGCGAACATCCACCGAGGACGGCGTGCGCTGAAAGACGAACAGCTGCTGCGCCGATCTCGCCAAGTGCGGAACGCACTGGATCGCCGTGGCCCCGGTTCCGATGATCCCGATGCGTTTGTCAGCGAGCTTGTTCAGTTCAGCGCCGGTATAGCCGTAGTCCCATCGGCTGGTGTGGAAGGTGTGACCGCGGAACGCGGTGATCCCGGGGATGCCGGGCAGCTTGGGTTTGTTCAGATAGCCGTTGGCCATCGACACGAACCGGGCCCTGATCGCGTCGCCGTGGTTGGTGGTGATCACCCAGCGGGAGTCAGAAGAGTCCCAACGGATTTCGCGAACCTCGGTCTGCAAGCACGCGTCGCGGTACAGATCGTAGTGTTCGGCGATGCGACGGCAGTGGGCGAAAATCTCAGGACCCTTGGCGTACTTCTCGGTCGGGAGGTAACCGGTCTCCTCGAGCAGCGGCATGTAGACGTATGACTCGACGTCGCACGCGAGGCCGGGGTAGCGGTTGAAATACCAGGTGCCGCCCACGTCGGCCGCCTTGTCGATCAGCCGCACATTCTCGACGCCGAGCTCACGAAGCCGAGCGCCCGTGAGCAGCCCTCCGAAGCCGG
>Ga0209006_10003195_pt1 | contig 14879 bp, 12 predicted proteins | sample JacPin_JW_Ref_O2_FD_188567 | JGI IMG/M metagenome (GOLD analysis project Ga0209006, IMG submission 188567) | Forest soil microbial communities from Algoma, Ontario, Canada - Jack Pine, Ontario site 1_JW_Ref_O2 (SPAdes) (version 2) | ecosystem: Environmental > Terrestrial > Soil > Boreal... | reverse complement strand
ACATTTCGAGGACGTGATATTGCGAAGCCTTCAGCGATTCGTCATCTGGCGCCAGCGCGGCGACCACCATCGGAATCTCGTGCGCGTTCGTGCCGATCGCTTCCAGATCGTGCTTGTGAGCGAGGAACGCATTCGAGGTGCCGACGAAATTCGAGCCGAGATTCGAGGCCATGGCCTCGACCACGTATTCCTGCCAGAGAAAGCTGTGGCGGCGGCGCGTGCCGAAATCAGCCAGCCTCAGATCGGGCACGCCGCTCAGCCGCTCGATCTTGCTCCACAGCTTGGTTTTTGCACGGGCGTACAAGATGTCGAGGCCGAACTCGCTGAGCTTTTTCAGATGCGCGCGGGTTTTCAGCTCATCGAGGATGGAGAGTGCATAGAGCTCCCACATGGTGGTTTCAGTCCAGAGTCCGTCGAAGGTGAGATGAAACTGGTCACCATTGATTTTCAGTTCGTAGTCCGACAAGTGGAAATCGCGCTCCAGCCATTCCAGGAATCCGGGCTCGAAAATTCCGCGGCGGCCATAGAACGTGTTGCCGGCCAGCCAGACCAGTTCGGATTTTCGGAATCGCAGTTTTCTCACATGCTCCAGCTGTTGGGTCAATTCCTCAGTCGTGAGCAGATCGGCGAGACGAACGGATGAGGTGCGGTTGAAGAGCGAGAACGATACCCGCGTCTTTGGATAGTGCTTCCAGATCAACTGCAGCATCAGCAACTTGTAGAAATCGGTATCAAGCAGGGATCGGGTCACGGGGTCGAGTGCCCAATTGTGGTTGTGAGCCCGTTCTGCGAAATTGACAATCATTGGGTCGGTTCAGCGAACGCAGGAATCAGCATCATGGCTATCGAAATCACCTTCTCGATAAGCTTCGATGATTTTAGCTGTGGACGATCCCAACTGTCGAAGCATCGTGATGCGCTGGGGATGATTTCCAGATCGTCATCGCATCGAATGTGAGCGGTTTTGAACAGACAATCCGGTGCAATCCAAATAGAATCGCTATTGGTTTACTCTGGATCCGGTTCCTCGGCCGAACAACAACGCGGCCATGGCTGAGCGCGGCAGCCGATTTGCAAGGTCATACGTGCGCATCCTGACTCTTCGCCTTACTATCTCGCTGATCGTCGGGATCACTCTGATTTCGCTGCTTTCGTCCTACTATGAGGTCCGCTTTCAAAAGCGGGGGCTGCGGCGTGATCTGGAGCACCGGGAGGAAGTGCTGGGGGAAAGCCTCGCGGACAAAGTTGAACCTTATCTCAATCCCAATCTCAATCTCAAGAAGAGCTCACGTAAAGAGCTTCAGCTCACGGTTGTCCGGTTTGCCACCCGGGAACACCTGACCGGAGTTGCCGTCTACAACACTCAAGGCGAAACCCTCGCCATCACTCCGCAGCTGGCGCCACGGCTCACAGGCGAACCTGCGTTGGTGCAGCAGGCAGCGGCACAGGGCCAAAGTGCAGGAGTTTTCATCCATCTCGGGGAAGTCCCCGTCTATATTTACGCGGTCCCTCTGCATCAGGGGGAAGTGGTTGTCGGCGGACTGGCGATCGTTGACGACGCCAGCTACATCAACGTCCAAGGCAGAAGGATTTGGCGCGAGACGTTTCTGCGCGTTCTCGTGCTGGTTTTCCTGATCACGCTCACCACTCTTCTGATTGTGCGCTGGAGCATTACTGGGCCGATTGCCCGGGCAGCGCAGTGGATGCGGGCTTTGCGCACGGGCAAACTCTCGTCCCGTCCGGCCGCGCCAGATCTGGACATGTTCCGTCCGCTTGCCCATGAAATGGCAAACTTCGCGGCGAGTCTCACGGCGGCTCGCTCCGCAGCCGAGCAGGAGGCCCAGTTGCGTCAAGCTGCGGACTCTTTCTGGACTGCCGAACGACTCTCAGTACACGTGCGCGGCTGCCTGGGAGAGAGCCAGTTGTTCGTTGTAGCAAACCGGGAACCCTACATCCACAAACGACAGGGCAAGGGTGTGGAGGCGATTGTTCCAGCCAGCGGACTGGTGACTGCGCTTGAGCCAGTGTTACGCGCTTGTGATGGAACCTGGGTTGCGCACGGGAGCGGGGACGCGGACCGCGAGACCGTGGACAAGCACGATCGCTTGCGCGTTCCTCCTGACGATCCCCGCTACACGTTGCGCCGGGTCTGGCTGAGCAAGGAAGAAGAGGAAGGGTATTACTACGGTTTCGCCAACGAAGGGCTTTGGCCGCTCTGCCACATTGCCCATGCGCGCCCGGTGTTTCGAGTTTCCGATTGGGAGCATTATGAGCGAGTCAACCGCCGGTTCGCGGACGCGGTTCTGAAAGAGATGGAGGGGATGCAGCGTCCGGTGCTTCTCGCGCAGGATTACCATTTCGCGCTTCTGCCTCGGATGATTAAGAAGGCGCGTCCGGATGCGCGCGTAGCGATTTTCTGGCATATACCCTGGCCGAATCCGGAGGCATTTGGCATTTGTCCATGGCAAAGACAACTCGTGAACGGACTGTTGGGAGCGGACTTGATTGGTTTCCACATTCAAGCGCACTGCACCAACTTTCTGCAGACGGTGGATCGCACGCTGGAGTCGCGTATCGACTGGGAACATTTCACCGTTAATCGCGAAGAGCACCGCACCGTGGTGAAACCGTTTCCGATCAGCGTCGAGTTTCCGGAGAATCCCGCTCCGGCCGAGGCCGCCGAATCCACCTACATGGAACGGGTTGCGTTGCTGCGCGAATTGGGAATCGAAGCCACATTTCTCGGTGTGGGCGTGGATCGTGTGGATTACACGAAAGGGATTCCAGAACGCTTCCTGGCCATCGAACGGCTTTTGGAGAAGCATCCGAGTTATCGGGAGAAGTTCACGTTTGTGCAAATTGGAGCGCCCAGCCGCACCCACATCAAGCGGTACCACGATCTGCTGGTGGAAGTGGAGTCCGAAGCGGAGCGAATTAATTGGCGGTTCCAGACGAGCAAGTGGAAACCCATCGTCTTCATGAAACGGCAGCACACTCACCAGGAAATCCAGCGATTTTACCGGACTGCGGATCTTTGCCTGGTGACTTCCCTGCACGATGGCATGAACCTGGTGGCCAAGGAGTTTGTGGCCGCACGGCAGGATGAACAGGGAGTGCTCATCCTGAGCCGTTTCACGGGTGCTGCCCGCGAATTGCCGGACGCGCTATTGATTAACCCCTACGACATCGAGCAGATGGCCGAGGCAATCCGTTCCGCGCTGGAAATGGACGTCGAGGAACGGAAGACCAGGATGCAGCGCATGCGCAGGGTAGTCCGAGAACACAACATCTTTCGATGGGCTAGCAGCTTAATCGCCGAATTATGCGAAGTGCGGCTCGACGAGCCCGCAAACCGGATGGAGTCGCAGCTGGTTCGTTCCTCGCGCGAGCCATCAGCAGAGGTCATCCTTATCGATCAATCGACGGATGACCTCCAAAACGCCCGCCCCATAACTGCCGACGGTGACAATATCGGCCCGCAGCTTGAGCGAAGGTATGGCGTTGGCCACGGCGACTGAGCAACCGCAAAGATTCAACAGATCATGATCGTTCTCGGCATCGCCGATTCCCACGACGCTCTCATTCGAAATCCCCAAATCAGACAACACGACGGAAAGGCCGGTGCTCTTGTTGGTTCCGTAAGGCAGGATCATTACTGATTCCTTGTTGAAAATCATTTGCAGCTTAAGCTTCAGCTCGCGGATTGCCAGCGAAACGGCGACATCGTAGGGTTTCACCGTCGCCACAATGCACTTTCCCACGGAAAGCGGCACCCCCTGCTGACGCAAATTAGTGACGAGTTCGCTGGAAACGGCCGGGCACAAGAGCCGCTGCTCGCCGGTTCCTGGGTTGTGAATCAGGGCGCCGTTCTCCGCGACAATCCGGTCAAAAAGATGCATGCTCGAAAATACTGAGCGCAAGCTGGGCAGTTCGCGGCCGGTGACGAGGATCAGCTTTCTTCCCGATTCCCGTGCCTGTTCCAGTCCAGCCAAGGTCTCACGGCCGACCCGCCCATCCTCGGCGGCCAGAGTCCCATCGTAATCTGAAGCAATCGCGCGAAATCGCATCGTTTCTCCGCTCCCCTAATCATAAATGGATAAACGCTAGCTGGCCGACCAACTTCGGCAAACTGGGAGCTGCGCACCGAGCTAAACAAATGCGAAGATAGGACGTTGGCTTCGAGACTGCTGCATTAGGCACTTTTGCATTTACACGAGGAGGACGTGGTTTGCCATTAAAGCAGGAAGTGCCCTGGTACAAACTGGCGGTCATCTACCAGGCTCACGTTCGTACTTTTTACGACAGCAACGGCGACGGCGTTGGAGACTTCCAGGGGCTTGATCAAAAGCTGGATTACCTGAAGGAACTGGGAATCGACACGATCTGGTTGATGCCGTTCTTTCCGTCGCCTCTGCGCGACGACGGCTACGACATCTCTGACTACTACTCGGTCCATTCGAGCTATGGAACCCTGGAAGATTTCAGGACGTTCCTGAAATCGGCTCACGCACGCCAGATACGGGTGATCATCGAAATGGTACTGAATCACACCTCGGATCAGCACCCGTGGTTTCAGCAGTCGCGAAGCTCCCGAGACAATCCGCGCCGGGATTGGTATGTCTGGAGTGATACCGACACGGGGTATTCCCAAACTCGGATCATTTTTCTCGATACCGAGCTGTCGAATTGGGCGTGGGACCCGATTTCGAAATCCTATTATTGGCATCGTTTTTTCAGCCACCAGCCCGACCTGAATTATGACAATCCTGCAGTCCGGGAAGAGATGTGGAACGTGATGAAGTTCTGGCTGGAGCTGGGCGTCGACGCCTTCCGGCTGGATGCGGTGCCGTACCTGGTGGAACGCGAAGGCACGAATTGTGAGAACTTGCCCGAAACCCACGGAATCATTAAAGAATTGCGGCGAAAACTCGATGAACAATTTCCCGGCAAGATGCTTCTGGCCGAAGCCAATCAATGGCCGGTCGATCTTCGGCCCTATTTTGGGGATGGCGACGAATTTCACATGGCATTTCATTTTCCTCTAATGCCCAGGATGTTCATGGGAGTGAAATTGGAGGATCGCAAACCCATCACCGAGATTCTGCAACAAACTCCGGAAATTCCACCTTCATGCCAGTGGTGTTTGTTCCTGCGCAACCATGACGAACTGACCCTGGAAATGCTCACAACTGTGGAACGAAGCTACATGAACGACACGTACGCGCGAGATATGGATATGCGGCTGAATCTCGGAATTCGGCGGCGGCTCGCTCCTTTGCTCGACAACGACCGAAGGCGGATCGAGTTAATGCACGGAATTCTGATGTCGTTACCGGGGACTCCAAACATTTATTACGGCGATGAAATCGGCATGGGTGACAACATCAAACTGGGCGACCGAAATGGAGTGCGGACTCCGATGCAGTGGAGCGGAGGCTGGAACGGAGGGTTTTCCGCGGCAGAGCCGGAGAAGCTCTATGCGCCGTTGATCCAGGACCCAGTGTATGGTTACCCTGCCGTCAATGTGACTTCGCAAAAAAAGACTGAGCACTCTCTGCTCAACTGGATAGGACGCATCATTGCAGTTCGAAAAACTACCAGCGTGTTCGGCGCCGGGTCGATTGAGTTTCTCTATCCGGCCAATCACCGAATATTGGCCTACGTGCGCCAGTTAGAGAAAGAGACGATCCTGGTGGTCAACAATCTGTCGAACGCCGCGCAGGCGGTCGAACTGGACCTGCGCCGTTACAAAGGAAATATTTTGATCGAGATGTTCGGCAAGAATATTTTTCCCCGGGTGGGCGATTTGCCCTATTTGCTGACCCTGGGTCCTTACCAGTTTTATTGGTTTCGGTTGCGGCGAATCTGAAGTTATCGGTGCGTGGGGAACGACGTCTCATGGCAGAGGTCAAATTAGCGGACGAAAGTGTTCTCACGGACGATTTTCTTCGCCAGCTCATCAATGTCGGTGAGGTCGACATCCTGGTGGGTGTGCCCACGCACAACAATGCCAAAACTATTGGCACGATCGCCGAGACGATTCAAGCTGGCATCCTCACATTCTTTCCCCGGGAGAGAGCGGCGATCATCAATGTCGACGGAGGATCGCGTGATGGTACACGCGAACTGATTGCGAGCGCCGCCATCGACGACGCGCGGCCTAACTCCAAGATGTACACGCTCCGTACGTTTCACTCGATCAGCACGCAGTATGCGAGCAGCCCGGCCCGGGGAACTGCGCTGCATACAATCATGGCCGCCGCGGAATTGTTGCGGGCTAAAGCCTGCGCAGTGATTTCCCCCGAGTCCACTCAAATTACAACCGATTGGCTTGCTACCCTTCTGCGGCCCGTTTACACGGAAGACTTCGATCTCGTGTTGCCCACCTATAGCCGTCACAAGTTCGACGGAATTCTGCTCACCAATTTGCTTTATCCCATGACCCGCGCGCTTTATGGATTGAAAATTCGCGAGCCCTACGCGCTGGACTACGCATTTTCGGGCCGCCTCGGCAGCCAATTCCTTACCCAGAATGCGTGGCACGACGACGCTGCTCGGGCCGGTTCCGAAACGCAACTCACGCTGGCTGCGATCGCCGGGGAGTATCGCATTTGCCAATCGTTTCTGGGAACCAAGGACCAGGCTGACCGGCATGCCGCCGACCTGGTTCCCGCGATGCGGCAAACCGTCGGGGCTTTGTTCTCTTCTTTGGAACCGAATTTTTCGTTGTGGAGTGCCAGGACCGGGTCCCAGCCAATCCCAACCACTGGGGCTGAGCGAAAGTTTAGTCTGGAACCGCTACGCATAAACAGGAAGCGGTTACGGGAAATGTTTTCGACTGGAGTTGCCGAGCTGGAATCGGTATTTCAATCCATTCTTTCTGCCGCGACCCTGACTGAACTCCAGCGAATCGCCCGCACAGACGACATTCCGTTCCGTTATTCCGCGGAATTATGGGTTAAGACGGTTTACGAATTTGCGGCGGCGTATCACAAATCGGTAATCAGCAGGGATCACATCATCCAGGCGCTGGCTCCGCTTTTTCGCGGCAGGGCGCTCACATTTCTGGCGGAGAATATCAACGGCTCCGCCGACGACGTCGAAAATAATATCGAAAGCTTGTGCCTTGAATTCGAACGAACGAAACCGTATTTGCTGGAGATTTGGAAACAGTAGAGTGAGGTCACACCATGCGGCAAATGATTATCGACGAATTGACTCAGGCCATGCAGGAGCTTACGAGAGGCTTCGCCCACATCCTTCCGAGGATCATCGTATTGGTGATCGTTGCATTTGCGGGGTGGGTGGTCGCGTACCTCCTCAAAATGTTTTTGCGCAGCATTCTGCGGCTCATCAAGTTCGACAAACTCTCAGAAAACGCCGGTGCGTCGCAGCTGCTGACCAAGGCCGCGTTGCCTTCTGCGACCGAATTGCTGAGCCGGTTTATGTTCTGGATGGCCTGGCTGGGCTTCATTCTGCTGGGCGTAAGCGTGTTGGGGATTCTTGGTTTACAGGACGAAATCGCCAGGTTCTTTCTTTTTCTGCCCCGTCTATTTGTCGCGCTGTTCATTTTGTTTTTCGGACTGCTCGCCGCCAGTTTTTTTTCCCGCGCCGCTTTATTGGCCGCCGTGAACGCCAACCTTCGTTCACCCCGGCTGCTGAGCGTTTCCATTCGCACCATCATCATTGTCTTCGTCTTATCGATGTTCTTTGAGGAATTGGGAATCGCAGAACAGACTGTGCTGGTTGCTTTCGGAACCGCGTTTGGAGCTGTGATGCTTGGTTTGGCAATCGCATTCGGCACAGGCGGTAAGGACCTAGCACAGCAATTTCTGGAGAAAAGATTCTCCGTGGGGAAAAAGGATGATGGGAAGGAAGACGAACTGTCGCCACTCTAGCGGCGTTCTGAGGTCGCTGCAGACGCAACCCCGAGGCTTCCTGCGGGGCCTGCGGACCCGCGGTCAGCTTCGCGCCCAGAATTCCGTCAGTTCAGGCCGGACTGCGTGGCTTTGACCAGGGTTGCCCCGGTCTTGGTCGCGTAGTAAATGCTGGACGCTTCGTTGAGACTGCTGTCGTTGTCCACGATGATGCCGCTGGTGCCGCCAGGCGCAGCCAGAGCCGTGCTGCTGACATTGACGGTTGGAAAGCCACTGGTGATGTTCAGGCTCATCACGCAACCGGCATTTCCGCCGCCGATGGTGGCGACGCAATTGTTCGTGACGCCTACGAAAAGATAATCCGTGTTGAGCGTAGCGTTGTAAAACTCCGTAACCGGCGACGAGTCCGCCGCGCCTGTCGCCAGAACTGCTGTTGTGGGGTTGGCGCTGCTGTTCAATACGCCACTGCTGTTGAACCCGACGTTGTAGAGGGTGGGAAGCGTTCCGGTGCCTGTTCCAGCGATGTAGAGCAGCGGTGTCCCTGTTCCGGAGTACCAGGCGTAGTTAAAGTCCGGCTCGTAGGGTCCACCGTATACCGTACTTGCAGTACCCACGGGCACGGAGACGCTGCTCGCCAGGCTTGTAGGAGCTTGCACGATGAGGGCGTTGGTTCCGTCGGAGTTGAAGGTAGCGTAGACCATCTGATTAGTGCTATCGACGACTACGGCATTCTCGGCTGTGTTGCCGGCAGCCAAGACCGAGCTGTAAACAACCGACGGGGAGGGGCCAGCGTCCTCCACGTAGTCGATGCGGCCGCTACCATCCGTAAAGAAAACTCTGTTAGATACCGAATCGTATACCGGAGTCGACGGAACGGCGTCGATGGCGAAGCTCCAAACCAGCGTCGGGACGGCGCTGCCGTTGAATACGTTGCTGATCTTGTACAGGTAGCCGGAACCGCTGCCGGCCGCACTGTAGGTGGTGACGTAGGCCACATCATTGGCATCGTCGTGTGTATAAACGACGAAAGCTGAATTCGTGGAGCCTTGATTCGTGGTGCCACCGTCCGGCGAAAGAAGCACGCTCTGATCCTCAGCGTTATTCCCGCCGGCACTTCCTGGCACGACTGCCGCTGTCGGGCTGGTTCCGTTCGTTCCCGTGGTACCAAGGGTCAGGACATGGAAGTAGGAACTGCCCGCGCGGTTCTCGACATAGGCAATCTGGCTCCCGTTCTGTGAGAGGACCACGGAAGCCGGCACTTGCCCGCTGCCAGAAGCGTAGGCGAACATCACCGTTGGCCCGCTCGTGCCGCAGAGCGGAGTTGGGGTGGATGTGCCGCTATAGAGATTGTTGAATCCAACGATGTTGGCTTGCCCGCCCGACGCAGGGTTCGCCGGAATGCCGATCACTACGAAATCGTTCGTGCAGCTTGGCGACGCGGTCACGTCAAATGCATACTTCGCGGGGAACGTCTGGCCCCCGCTAGGAGCGGCGGTCAGGATGAAGGAATTTCCCGCATTGTTGTAACCGTCGTCGTCATAGAACTCGTAATCATCGGCGCCATTGCTGAAGATGTTGATCTCCATACCGCTGCCAATGAAGAGCAGCCCCTCCAAGTCGACTCCGGGGTCGACTGAAGGAAAAAGAAGGTTGTCGTACGTGAAGAATCCGCTTGGGCTTGCTACTGTGCCTGGCCCACCAGGATAGAGCGGGTAGGATCCAATGTCCCGGCCAGCAGTTACGGTGACCGTGCCGGCGGTCGCGAGAAATTGACCTCCGCCATTGTCGGTTGTGTTGAGGCTGCCGTTCCCCGTGTCGATGCCATTGGTGAAGGCGAAGTCGAATAGCGGCTCAAAAGCAGACGTGGACGGAGACGCCGACAAGGGCACGCTCCAGTCCCTGCGACTGCGGCCGCGATGCCCGCGAAAAGGAACCGGCCACCAGGACTCCGGATGACGGATATACCAACTCTGCATCCAGCGGGGATCTGTTCGCCCTCGGGCCCTAGCGAACTCATCCTTCGAATCTGGATAGAGGACGTGATGATGCGTCCAATCGGAAGCGATTCCCAGCCGAACATGCGAGGAGATTTGCGGAGGGATCTGCGGGGAGATCTGCGGGGAAATGCGCGGCGCGGTCTGGCCCACGAGCACCTGCGCAGTCAACGCCAGCACAATACCTGCAACAATACTCCTCATGTTCGGCCCCCCGGTGTTGTCAGAAACGCGCGTCAGGCTAAACACGGGTACCGGGGGAGTGACTTCTGGGGAGTACCTGTTGATTTTGCCCTGCTGCGCAACCATATTTTGCAGGAGCGGCGTTCCTCGAAACAAGGTTACTCGGGTAATCACCGGGCTCAAGACCCGTGCCTAGCAAGGTTCTCGAGGCTTCTCAAGTCACGGGCTATTGAAACGGCCCAGGAAAAGTAGCTCCGGAATGACAAGCCAATCTGAAGTAATCACTGTTGAGTAACGAACGGGTACCGGTCATTCCTGTTCGTCGACGAGGTTCAGTCTGTTTGAGAGCCGCGCCGCCTGCATGAGGAGGTAGTTACGCTCCGGCAAGCTCCCGGTTTTGCCCGCCGCCGCCCGATAGTGTTTGACGGCGCCGTCGCAGTCCCCGGCCATTTCCAGCAGGTGAGCTCGGACTGCGTCCAGGCGGTGATGGTTCGCCATGCGGGCGTCAGCTTTCAGCGCGTCCACCAGGGCCAATCCCTTTGCCGGACCGTGCACCATTGCCGCCGCAATCGCGTGATTCAGGGCAACGATCGGATTGTCGCTCATGCGCTTGAGCAGGTCGTAGAGCGCCAAAATCTGTGGCCAATCCGTATCTTCGGCTTGCTCAGCTTCGTCGTGAACTGCGGCGATAGCGGCTTGCAACTGGTAGGGACCGACCGAGCCTTTCGGCAGCGCTGCCGAGATGAGCGCGACTCCCTCGGCAATCTGTGACTTATCCCAAAGCGCCCTGTCCTGGTGCATCAGGGGAATCAATTCGCCCTCGCCAGTCGTTCGCGCAACACGACGAGCATCCGTCAACAACATGAGCGCGAGCAGTCCGGCGGTCTCGGCGTCGTTCGAGAGCCGGTTTCTGAGTGATCGCGTCAGCCGAATTGCCTCGCGAGACAATTCAACTCGCTGCAACTGCGCACCGGCGCTGCTCGTATAGCCTTCATTAAAAATGAGATAGAGGACATGTAGAACGGCGTGCAGGCGTTGGGCCCGTTCCTCGGTGGTCGGCAGTTCGAAGGGAATGCCGGAGTCCTTGATGCTTTGCTTGGCGCGGCTGATCCGCTGCGCCATTGTTGACTCGGGCACAAGAAACGCCTTGGCGATTTCCGCTGTGGTCAATCCGCCCACGGCCCGCAGCGTAAGAGCGATCGCGGACGACAAAGTCAGCGCAGGGTGACAACACATGAAAAGAAGGACGAGCGTATCGTCCTCCTCCGCCGCAGCGTCGATGGTTGTCGTGGCTTCGGGTGCGCGGGACGCCTCCAGCGCTATCTCGCCCTCGCGGCGGCGGCGGGCAGATTCGCTTCGAATTTGGTCGGTCATCCGGCGGAAGGCTACCTGCGTCAGCCATGCGCGCGGGTTGTCCGGCAGTCCCTCTTCTGGCCATTGCTTGGCGGCGGCAAGCAATGCTTCCTGAACGGCATCCTCCGCCGCCGCAAAGTCTCTAAATCTACGCACTACGGCCCCGAGCACCAGCGGAGTCAATTCCCTCAACAGGTGCTCAGTACTGGGCTGACCTGATGTCATTGCCATAGCGGGTTTCGTTACAACATTTCGGGCGGCGGACTACTCATGACCGGGCGCACTTCGATTGGCATATCCAGCGGTATACCGCCGGGCCCAGGCGCTGCCGATATTCGTGCGGCGAGCGCATACGCTCGCTCTGGAGTGACAACATCGACAATCCAGTACCCGGCAAGAAATTCCTTGCTCTCGGGGAACACGCCATCTGTAATCGGTAACCCATTCTTGCCAGCTCGCACGAGTTTGGCCTGATCCGGAAAAGACAAGCCTTCGGCGAACACCAACTCGCCAGATTCGCGGAGCTCCTTGTTAAGACCCATCATAAACGCGACGTGTGCCCGCAGATCCTTTTGTGGCCAGGCAAGCCCACCTGTCCCCGCTTTCATCGTGTTCATCATCAGCATATATTTCATTTGTTTCTTCTCCTCTGGGATGTCCTCTCACCGTTTTTTCCCGCCTTCACAACGTGGTCGGAGCACGCAGCGCGTTTTCAACACGCGGGATAAAGGATCTTTCGTCCAACCTGTGACGTCAGATCCCTAAGTCAGCAAAACCACCGAGCACTTGCCGCACCTCGATGGGCGTACTTGCCGGCGTCCCTCCCGGGCCGGGTGCCGCCGACGCGCGCGCGGCAATTTTGTACGCCTGCTCCGGTCCCTCCACATCGATGACCCAGTAGCCGGCGAGAAACTCCTTCGATTCCGCGAAGACCCCGTCCGTGATCGGCTCCCCATCCTCTCCGGCTCGGACAATCCTGGCTTCATTCGGCCACCCCAAGCCCTCGGTGGCAACAAAGACGCCGGAGTCCTTGAGCTCTTTGCTGAAAGCGCGCATGAAAGCGACATTGCGCTGCAAATCCTCTTTCGACCATTTGGCGTACAGGTCAAAATCAGCTTTTGTCGCATTCATCATCAGAATGTATTTCATACCTCTCCTTTCTTTTGCACTCATCCCCGCGTTTTCATAAGTTAGTCGGACCACGGCGCAATTTCTCGGCGTCACGTCACTAGGATTTAGGGGCGTGGCTGGCAAATTGCCGCACTTCAATGGGCATGTTCGTCGGGACTCCGCCGGGTCCAGGTGCAGCCGAAATCAGGCTGGCGATGGCATAGGCTCGGTCCGGTGTTTCGACGTCGATGATCCAGTAACCGAGCAGGAATTCCTTGGACTCGGCGAAGACGCCGTCAGTGACAGGCACGCCGTTCTTCTGCCCGCGTACCACCTTAGCCTCGTCCGGTCCGGTTAAGCCTTGGGTAGCTACAAACTCTCCCGAGTCGCTCAGCTCCTTATTGATCCTCAGCAGGGCAGCCATGTGCGTTTCGCCGTCCTTTTTCGTCCATGCATGGTATGTGCCGACGCCTGCTTTTGTGCCGGTCATAAGCAAAATGTATTTCATGTGCTTTTCTCCTTTTTTGTTTAGCGCGGATTTGGTCTTTTGATGAGGTAGTCGGAACAGATCACCGGTTATCGACATCCTGTTATGACCAATTAAGGGGGTGGCTCGCAAGCTGCCGCAGTTCGATCGGCATGTTCGTCGGCGCGCCGCTGGGTCCCGGTACCGTCGAAAGGCGGGCGGCGATAGCGCAAGCGCGTTCGGGAGTCGCGACGTCAACGATCCAGTAGCCGAGTAGAAACTCCTTGGATTCAGGGAAGATGCCGTCGGTGACGGGCATGTCATTTTTCTGCCCGAGCACAAGCATGGCCTCGTCCGGTCCGGTCAGGCCCTGCTCGGCGACAAGCTCACCCGATTCACGCAGATCTTTGGCGAGACTCATTAGGCCTGCCATGTGTGTGTCGATGTCCTTCCTGGTCCAGGCGCGATATTTATCGACACCAGCTTTCGTGCTGGCCATCAACAAAATATATTTCATGTGTTTTCCCTCCTGTTTTAGCGCGGAGATCGCGCTTTCATGAGCTAGTCGGAGCGAACCGGCGATTCTCGACGTCTCCGAAATTAAGATTTAAATGCAAGAAATCTCGCACTTGTGATGTCGATTTTGCGCCTCGAGGTTCGACAAGCATACAGAGGTGCAAAGATGACCACCGATCCCGTCGTAATGGACGTCAGCCAGGACTGGGCAACCGCCTGCGATGTGCAGCAGCGCTTTATGCAGCATCCCGGCGCAACGATTGAAGGTCTGGGTTACAGTGCGCGCTGCCGGCAAGTCCGCGCGCTGGGCGGCGATTTCTATGGGGTTCTGCCGCTCTCGCAAAATCTTCTCGGTCTGGCCATCGGAGACGCCTCCGGCAAGAGCCTCGCCGCCGCACTGATGATATCGAGTGTCCAGTCCTCGCTTCGTACCGCAGCTTCGTTTGCGGGAAGCGACGCTGTCGCCGTTCTTCGCGCGGTAAATTCTGAGGTATACGCGTCCTTCCTCGCAGACAGGTTCGCCACGTTATTCTACGGAGTTTTCGACGGAACCACGCGCTTGCTGCGCTACGTGAATGCAGGCCACAATCCTCCCATAATCCTTCGGCAGGATCGCTCGATGATCCAGCTTGAAACTGGGGGCGTGCCGGTAGGAATTTTCCCGCGTTGGTCTTATGAGGAGGGCGTGGTGAAGCTTTATTCCGGCGATCTGATCATCGCCTACACGGATGGGGTAACCGAAGCGGTGAATCCGGCCGGCGGAGAGTGGGGCGTCGAGGGCCTTCGAAAGGCAGCGGATGAAAGCGGCGCGCAATCCCCTGACGACATTGCCGGCTCGATCTTCACATCAATGGATGAATTTTCGCGAGGGTGCCAGACGGATGACGCCACAATCATAGTTGCGCGGGTAAGCTGAGCAATCCTAGGGTAGTCAGACCCAACTCAATTTCACTTTACTTCGACGAGGGCTAAACCGTAAGAAGGTAGAGTGAGTGTCAATTCACCGTTTTTCAGGTTGCGAGTCTCGGGAGCGGGAAGCGCTCCCGCGTTTTTCAGTTCCTGAATCTGGGCTTGGGTAGGATAACGCGGGGAGCCCATTTTCTCGTAGGCGACGTGCGCGTCGCCGTGGTCGGGATCCACGCGGGAAATCGATGCGTGCTTGAACCGGGTTCCCGCGAACTGCAATGTGAATGTCTTTGCAGTTCCGACGTGCTCTGGCGGAGCGTAGTTCCAGACGGCGATCACCAGTGAACCGCCCTTCTTGCGAGTGAGGATCGCTGAATCGGACTTGAGTTCGATCCGCTGCTCACCCAGATGGTGCAGCAGTTTGAAGGCATTGAACGACGGCTTGGGAATGCTGTCTTCGGCGAACAGGCCGAA
>Ga0209006_10003194_pt1 | contig 14879 bp, 15 predicted proteins | sample JacPin_JW_Ref_O2_FD_188567 | JGI IMG/M metagenome (GOLD analysis project Ga0209006, IMG submission 188567) | Forest soil microbial communities from Algoma, Ontario, Canada - Jack Pine, Ontario site 1_JW_Ref_O2 (SPAdes) (version 2) | ecosystem: Environmental > Terrestrial > Soil > Boreal... | reverse complement strand
TAGAACCTCTCGGCGTCTTGGCCGGGCTTGTCCCGGCCATCCACGCCGTGCCGTTGCGAGAAGCTTTCGAAGTTGGCGGCTTCCGCTCGGCGTGGATGCCCGGGACAAGCCCGGGCACGACGATTCGGGGCTCCTCGTCACTGCGCGCTTTGTTCATCGAGCGTGGAATATCAAAGGGTTGCGATACAGATTTGTCTCACGTCCCTGCCCTGGAACCGCCGCTCAAAAATTTGGACGTTCCGAAGATATCAATAGTTTAAGGGCAGCAGAAATTTGGATTCCCAACCTTTTCCAAAATTTCATTTGGGGCGGGATTGGGCGGGATATGAAACATCAAAGGGTTGAACCAGAAAGATTTGGAATCGCGCGATTTTGAATCTCGAAGACCTTCGCCCATCTCCGTAATTTTCCCTCGATCGATATTTCCACTCGTTCACCCCAACGCCGCCGAACCCATCTGCGCAAAACGGAGCATTCGGCACAGGATGGGGTGGAAAAGCCGGAATGTCCAGAAAATGTTTCTCTAAAACAGAATATGTTCGGCATATGGGTTTGCGGCAATGGCGCGCGCTCCGGCTGACGCGCCGATAGCGCTCTCCGCCCGAACCCTACATACTGTCCCTCCCCCGCATCGGAGCGTCGCATGCCCGAGTTCCCGCAATTCCCACCAGACTTCCACACCCAGGACATCGATGTCGGCGGCGCGACGATCCATGTGCGCATCGGCGGCCAAGGGCCGGCGGCCGTCCTGCTCCACGGCTTCGGCGACACTGGCGACATGTGGGCGCCGCTCGCGGCGGCGCTGATGCGCGAGCGCACGATCATCGCTCCCGATCTGCGCGGCATGGGCCTCTCCTCGCATCCCGAGGGCGGCTATGACAAGAAAACGCAAGCGCGCGATATCGCCCGCGTGCTCGACAAGCTCAGCGTCGCCAAAGGCGACCTCGTCACCCACGATATTGGCAATATGGTTGGCTATGCCTTTGCCGCGCAATATCCAGAGCGCGTCGCGCGCTGGGTCGTCATGGACGCGCCGCTGCCCGGCATCGGCCCGTGGGACGAGATCGTCAAGAGCCCCCTCCTCTGGCATTTCAATTTCCGCGGGCCGGATGTCGAGCGCCTGGTCGCCGGCCGCGAGCGCATCTACCTCGACCGCTTCTGGAATGAACTTTCGGCGACGCCAAGCGCGATCGATGAAGCGACCCGCGCCCATTACGCCATGCTTTACGCCCGGCCCGGCGCCATGCATTGCGCTTTCAATCAATTCGCCGCTTTCGCGCAGGATGCGGTCGACAACAAGGCCTTCGCAGCCGCGGCCAAGCTGACCATGCCGGTGCTGGCGATCGGCGCCGACAAATCCTTTGGAACCGGGATGGCCGACGTATTGCGCTTCGTCGCTGCGGACGTGACCGCCAAGGTCATCGCCAATTCCGGACATTGGCTGATGGAGGAGCAGCCGGCGGCGACGATCGCGGCGATCCGGGCGTTTCTCGAGCAGGCTTGATCGCGTAAGCGCCGCGCAAGCCTGCCACTGCATCGTGGTTTTCATCGAACGGCTGAGAGGCGCGATGAAAACGTTTCTTCATGTGGGTTGTGGAAACCTCCGGCAGGGCGCGACCACCGCATCCTTCGCCGGCCCCGATTGGTCGGAGCTGCGGCTTGACATCGACCCGGCGGTAAAGCCCGACATCGTCGGCACCATGACCGATATGGCGGCGGTGCCAAGTGAAAGCGTCGATGCGATATTTTCATCGCATAATATCGAACATCTCTATCCGCATGAAGTGCCGTTGGCGCTCGCAGAGTTCCTGCGCGTGATGAAGCCCGGGGGTTTCGCCGTCATCACCTGTCCGGATCTGCAATCGGTCGCCGCGCTGGTGGCGGAGGGCAAACTGACCGACGCAGCCTATGTCTCGCCAGCGGGACCGATCGCTCCGATCGACGTGCTGTTCGGCTATCGCCCGCAATTGGCGATCGGCAATCTTTACATGGCCCATCATTGCGGCTTCACCGAAAAGGCTTTGAGCGGCACGTTGATCGCCAGCGGTTTCAAGTCGGTCATTTCGTGCCGCGCGCCGGTATTCGCGCTTTGGGCGCTCGCCTGCAAGAGCCAGAATAACGAAGGCGAAATGCGCGAAATGGCGAGAGCGCATTTCCCGAACTGAATTCCCGCTCTATTCCGCCGGATAGCGCCGCTCCGCTGGCCTTATTTTGCCGGCATTGCCGAGCTCGATGACATAGCCATAGTCTTTTTCGGTATCGAGATAATAATGCTCGTCCTCGTCGAAACGGCCGCTCTGGGTGACTGGATAGCCGCGGCGCGCGAACTGGACGACCGCGTCCTGGCAATCGGCGAAATAGAGCTTGATGTGATGCAGCCCTTCGCCGCGCGCTTCGAGAAATTCGTCGTAGATGCTGTAGCCGGTCAGCGGCTGGATGAGTTCGAGCTGCGTGTCGCCGCTCCAGGCGATCGCGATCAGGCAGGAATGCGTCGCCGGCTTGCCGCGATAGGTGTAATTCTGCACCTTGGCCGCATCGAACGTATAAATATCCCACGGGCCGATCTTGAACGTCTCCCAATGGCGCTTCATCGCGGCGTCGAGATCGCGCACCACCATCGCGACCTGCATCGTCGCGCCTTCCTGGAATTGTCGCATCGTCTTCCTCCCGGGTGTTAGTCTTGTTTCTTCTCGGCTGGCGTCGCTGCGCCCGACGCGCCATGGCCGCCAGCTTAGTTCATAAATGCCAGACTGCACGAACGCGAAATTCAACGAGCCTTCGTCATATGTTTGCGCAGCCCCTCACCCCAAGGCGAATGCGAAGCATTCGTCCGCGTCCGGCTTCGCCGTCCACCTTCTCCTCGCAAGCGGGGCGAAGGGAGCGCGCACCCCTTCGCCCCGCTTGCGGGGAGAAGGTGGCGCGAAGCGCCGGATGAGGGGCGGCGCGACGCTTCGGTTCATCCTCCAGCGCCCGGACGTATCCTCTCGGCCGCCGCCTGCGTATAAGGCGCCATGGACACACAGACCGACTTTGACGCGCTCGGCCTCTTCGATACGCGCTATTCCGCCTTTCTGGAGACGATCACGCATCTGCGCCCGCGGCTGCATCGTTATTGCGCGCGCATGACCGGCTCATCGCTGGATGGCGAGGACGTCATGCAGGAGGCTTTGTTCGAAGCCTATCGCAAGCTCGACAGCTATGACGATCGCCGCCCCTTGAACCCCTGGCTGTTCCGCATCGCCCATAACCGCTGCATCGATTTCCTGCGGCGGCGCGAGGTGCGCCAGGAGGCCGAAGCCGCCGTCCTCGCGCCCGACTTCGTTCAGCCCGCAGAGCCCGCCGGCCGCGGGCTTGGTCGCGCCGTCGAGCGGCTGGTGGTCAGCCTGCCGCCGATGGAGCGCGCCTGCGTCCTGCTGAAGGACATATTCGACTATTCGCTCGAGGAAATCGCCGAACTCGTCGATTCCACCATCGGCGGCGTGAAAGCCGCCCTCAATCGCGGCCGCGGCAAATTGGCGGCTTTGCAGGATGCGCCGGAGACGAGCCCCGCCCACAAGTCCAACGCCAGCGCGGAGACGCTGGAGCTGCTGCGCCATTACATCGAGCGCTTCAACCGGCGCGATTGGGATGGCGTGCGCGAGCTGACCAGCGCCGACGCCCGCCTGCGCGTCGCCGATTGCTTCGCCGGACGCCTCAGCGATTCCCCATATTTCGTCGAATATGACCGCCCGATCATTGCCTGGCGGATGGCGCTCGGCGAGGTCGACGGCGAGCTCGTCGTGCTCATCCTGAATGAGAAGGACCGCGCGACGCCATTCTCGCTGATCCGCCTGCGCATCGCCGGCGAGCGCGTCGTCGGCATCGCCGATTATATCAAGACGCCATGGGTTCTCGCAGCGGCGGGCTCCGTCGCCCTCGCGGCGTCCTAGGCGAAGCGCACGCGTATCCTGGCGCGCGCGGCATGCGTAATCGGAGCGCAACCCTCATCGAAGCCCGCTTCGCCCGTCGAAGACTGCTTTCGACGCTGAAACAGGAGACCGCCCATGCCGGTGCAGATTGAGTTCTACTTCGATTTCATAAGCGGCTATTCCTATCTGGCGAGCATCGCTCTGCCGCCCCTGGCCGCCGAGCGCGCCGCGACGATCAGCTATCGGCCTTTCGGGCTCCTCGATTTGATGAAAATCGTCGGCAATCGGCCGACGACGCTCGAATCCAAGAACAAGGGCGATTATGCGATGACTGACATTCAGCGCTGGGCCAAGCGCTACGGCGTTCCTTTCGCGCCCAACCCATTCTGGCAGGGCATCGATTTCGCTGTGCTGGGCGCCGGCCTCATCGTCGCCAGCGATGAGGGACGGGCGGCCGATTATGTCAAGGCCGTCTATCCCGCCGTCTATGGCGAGCCGCGCAACCTTGGCGAGCGTTCCGAACTGATCGACGTGCTCGACAAGGCGGGCTTTGACGGCGCCCGGCTGGTGGAGCGGGCGGGCGCATCGGACTATGCCGCCAAACTTGTCGCGAGCACGAAAGCAGCGGCCGCGCGCGGCGTTTTCGGCTCGCCAACCATGTTCGTCGACGGAAAGATGTTCTTCGGCAACGACCGTCTCGATTTCGTCGCCGAGGCGCTGCACGCGGCGGCTTAGGACATGGAAATATCAGCCCGGCGGCGTCAGCCCTGCGAAGTCAGATCCTGACCCGGCGACAGCAGCAGCGGGAAGCCGGTCTTTTCGTCGATCGGCTTGCCGTCGCGCGTGATCTGATAGCGCCAGTCCTGGCGCCTTCTGACTTTCCTGATCTCCTGAAAGGTCTCGGCCTCGGCGACCACGGCGACGAACTCGCTCCGGCCGCTCACATGCCACAGCCGATACGGTTTTGCGCCGGCGCCCTCAAATTTCGTCGGTTCGTCAGCCGCCATGCGCCCTCCGCGCGGAATGTTTTCGGCGCCCCTCAGCTTCCCGGATAGTCTGAAATTGCCAATTTTGTCGGGTTTGGGCAAATTCGCCCCGGCGCGCCGCGCCCGACTTTGCCCTTGACGCTCGAAGCCCGGCCATCGCACTTGGCGGGGCCAATATCGGCGCCAATCGCAAGTGGAGAGAACGGCGGTGAAGGAAGCGCGCACGCGCAGATCCATCCTGCGATTGGCGGGAGTGGGCGCCGCATCCCTGTTGAGCGCGCGCGTCGCCGCTGGGCCAGGCGAGTTGGTGCGCGAATCCGCCTACAATTACATCATCGTCTCGCATGATGGGTCGGTCGTCTCTTTCCGGCGGTTGGAGAACGGCGCCGCTGTTTCGGCGATCGACATGAACCGGCCGGGCTATCAGGTCGTCGCCTATACGAAATTCCTCTTCGCCGCCTGCCTCGCCAACCCCAATCCGGCGACGGTTCTCAGCATCGGGCTCGGCGCCGGAGCTTTCAACCGGCTCTTCAACCTCGCCTATCCGCAAGCGATCCTGACCAGCGTCGAGATCGATCCGATGATCCGCGACCTCGCGGTGGAATTCACCGCCTTCAAGGAAACCGAGCGCAACAAAGTCGTCATCGAAGATGGCCGGCGTTTCCTGCGCCGCGCCCATGATCATTGGGACTGGATCGTCATCGACGCTTTCGTCAGGAACAGCCAGTATCCCCCGCATCTGGCGACGCATGAATTCTTTGCGCTGGTCGGCGATCATCTGACCGACGACGGCGTTCTGGCGATCAACATCATCTGCGGCAACAAACTTTATGATTGCCTGGTCGGCGCCATCGCCTCGGCTTTTCCGAGCGTCGTTTTGTTCGTCGTGCCGGGGAGTTCCAATGTCGTCGCGCTCGCCAGCCGGAGCGCGCATGCCCATCTTGAGGACAAATTGAAAGACCCGCCGACGACGCCATCGGCGGCCCTGATGGCGGACAATGGCGTCGACCTCGCCCATATCGGCGCCATCGGCGCGCCGCCGGGCGCGCTCGCATGCGCCAGGCCGCTTACCGACGATTTCGCGCCGACCGAGTTTCTCGGCGCGCAATGGCAGAAATAGCGGGCGCGCAATCAATGGGCATCAGCCTTCTGATCGGCCTCTGCGCTTTCTTCCAGGGCTTTCTCAGCATGGGATTTCAACTGGTGGCGACGCGCTTGCTGGCGCCGTTTTTCGGATCGACGCTCTTCGTCTGGTCCTTCGTCATTTCAACCTTCCTCGCCGCTTTCAGCATCGGCGCCATTGTCGGCGGCCTGTTCTCGCAATTTGACGCGCGACGATTGATGAGAAACCTCATCGCACTGGTGTTGATCGGCCTTGCCGGCTATGGCGTCACCGCGATCGAGGGCCATGGCATCCTGCAATGGATCGACGCGAGCTTCGACAATTCTTTCCTCGCGCTGGGCCTGTCCTGCATCGCGTTGTTCTTCTTTCCGGTGCTCTGCCTGTCAGCCCTGCTGCCGATTTTCACCGAGGCGCTGATGAGCTCAGGTTTGCGCGGCGGCATGTCGACCGGTTTCGTCTATGGCGTCAGCACGCTCGGCAACATCACGGGCGTAATGGTCACCGCCTTCGTCCTCATTCCGTCATTCGCGACATCGACGATCCTGCAAGGCTGGACGGCGGCGGCGGCGGTCTGCTTCGCCATGTTCGTCGGGCTGATCGCCCGCGCCGCCCCGCAAATGGCGAGGCGCTGAATTCGCCGCGCTGTCGTCTTCTCACGGCCTGTCAGACGCTGGTCGCCTCTTCGAGTACGCCGACATATTGCGGCAGCGGCGTCGACATCCGCATCCAGGCCTCGCCGGAACGATAGCCGACGAGGTCCACCTTGACGATGCGCACCACCCCGTCACGCACCAGCACCGTCTTGGCCTCGTCGCCCCGATAGAATAGCGCAGTCACCACATTGCAGGATTGCTTGCCGAAACGATCGTTGACCGCGGCGAGCCGCACCGAAATGTCGCCGTCAGTCGCATTCAGAACCGCTTCGACTTCCTCCGCCGTGTCGCAGGCCAGAACATGACCGGCGGTCAGGCCCGCCCGTTCCGCCTGTTGCGCCTGAACCGGCGAACACAATGATAGCAACAGTGCCGTAGCGCCGGACGCCGCAACGCCAGCGCGCGAGAGCTTGCGCATCGCGCATTCCTTTCATGCAAAACACATTCGGCCAGACAACGCGGTTCTGCGCGGACGGTTTCATCACGCGTTCGTGTAGCCCCCATTCCCTTCTCCCTGCATAGCGGGGAGAAGGTGGCGCGAAGCGCCGGATGAGGGGCGGCGCAAGCCTCTCGCGTCAGCGCCTCATTGAGCCGGTCGACCGATGATCCTCGTTGCGACGCGCGTCAACGTCGCAACGACCACGATCAGCCAGGCGCCGTCGATCGTAAAGGGAGCGCCGAAGTTCAGCGACAACAATTCGCCGACGCAGCAGATCGCGATCTGCACGAGCGCCGCCAGAATCGCCGGCTGCGCAGCGGCGCGCCCGCGCGGCGCGCGCAAATAGGCAAAGCCCGCGATCAGCGCGGCGGTGATCAGCATATGAAACGGAGCGCCGACAGCGAAGCTGGGATTGTTGAGCCTTTGGCCGGTAGCAAGCAGCAGCGTGGAAATCAGCAATGCGCCGACCGATCGCGCGAGCAGCGGCGGCCAGACATCCATGAAGCCGATGCACTTGCCGCTCCCATTGTCTTCGCCGCCGACGGGAGAGGAGATAGGCGCATAGCGCGTCAAGGCGAACGGGATGATGAGCGCGCCAGCCAATAGACAATAGCCGACAGGAACGGAGGTGATGGAAGGGGACGCCGCGTCCATGCGCGACAACTCGAAGGCGAAGACCGCCGCACGAGGCAATTGCACAAGAAAGGGCGCGATCAGCAACAGCCAGAGGCCGTCGCCGAGACCGTAACGCGTCATCTGCTCGGCGAGCCAACCAAGCAGCGCCGTCGCTGCCGCCAGCGTGGCGATAGTCTCCAGACGAAACGCCCAGCCGGGTTCGATGACGAAGCCTTCGCGGTACTCCAGCGCCTTGGCGATCCCGAATCCATCCAGCGCCGCCAGGGCGAGAGCGCCGATCAGAATCGCCCGCCGCAAATGCGTCCAATGGCCGAGCGCGGGGAAGGCCATTTTCGCGATCTCGAAGATCATCATCGCGATAAAGATTGGCATGACGCCGAGCGCGAAAATTGAAAGATGGGCGAACGAAGCGTCGGGGGCGCCTGGGGTCCCTATCAAAAACGAGAGGTCAACGCCCGCAAGCGGAATCTGGCATCCCAGCCGATTGAGAAAAAGCGCACCCAGCGTCACGAACAATCGTCGACCAATTTCGCCCGTCAAGCCTGACCTCTCGATCGCCATCTCGCCCCTCGCCTTGCGCTCACAAAGAACCGCCCCTGGGGGACGGAGAGCAAACTTCAGTAACATCGTCCCGTCACAACGAGAGCATGTTTTCGCCCGCCCCTTCCCGCCCTTCTTCCCCGTCGGCGGGTTGGCGCGCGAAACCGCCATCGCCGCGAGCGCGGTCTCGCGCGATCGCGCATGGCCGGAGAGGCGCCGTTTCAATTCCTGCATGTGGCGAAACGTGGTATCTGTCAGCGCTGAACCGGATTGCCAATTCCCTGATGTCGCCGCGCTAGGGGCGCCCTGGGCGCGGCCAATCCGTTTCCATCTGGCGAGATATGGGAGACCGCCATGACCGAAACCGTCGCGCAGACGCCAGCCGAACGCGAGCAAGTGCTGAGGAAACTGGTGACCAGCGACCCGACTTTCCACGCCTATCGGGTCGTCGAAGTCTATGAAAGCGAGAGCGGCAACAAACTCACGCTGGTTCTGGTGAAGAAAGAGGTGGTCGGCAGAGGGTCGCTGGCGAACGATCGGGATGTCGCGTGAGGCGTCAGGCCTGCGCGCCGCAATGGCGTCTCCCCCGCTGAGACAGGGCTGTCCGGGGAAACAAAAAGCTGTGCAAACGGAGATGCAATTAGTCGTCATGGCCGGGCTTGTCCCGGCCATCCCAAGGCGAATGCGGAGCATTCGTCCGCACGCGGCGCCGCTGCAAACAAACTTTGATGGCGGTGGCTTCTGGGCGCGGATGCCCGGCACAAGGCCGGGCATGACGTTTTAGGGTTGCAAAAGGTGAAGTATTGCAACCGAATTCTTTTCCCCGGACAGCCCTGCCGCTGAGCGGCAGGGGTTGGCGCCTCAGCGCTACAGCGACAATTGCGTCTGCGTCACCAGCGCCACCAGCCGGCCCTCCCCGGTCTCGATGCGGGTCTGCCAGACCTGCGTGCGGCGACCCCTGTGGACGGGCGTGGCGGTCGCGGTCAGCACGTCGCCGACGGGGGCGGCGCCCAGGAAATTGGTCTTGCTTTCGATCGTCGTCGTGCCGGCGGATTTCTCGTCGAGATTGATGAAGGCGGCGACGCCGCCCATCGTATCGGCCAAAGCCATCAGGGCGCCGCCATGCGCCCTGCCGCCGAGCGTGCAATGCTCCGGAGCCACGTGCATTCTGGCGACGACGCGATCGAGTTCGGCGCTGATGAATTCGATGCGCAAATGTTCGGCGAATGGCAGCGGATTGGCGCGAATGCGTTCAAGAAGCGACATGGCGGTCTTTCCAGGCGGGAGGGGTTCATTCTCACAGGAGAGGCGGCGACCGTCGATGACTTTCGAAGTCATTTTCGGCGAGGGCCGGCCCGACGCATTTGCCTGAGGCGAGCCATTGCGTAGACTGCCGTCCTGACTTCCGGTCCGGAGCCGCCCATGACCCTGCCTTCGCCATCGACGCCTGTCCTGCTCGGCGCGGGCGGCCATTGGCGCAATTGGGTCGGCAACCAGTCCTTCATCGCGCGCCACATGGCGGCGCCCGCTTCCGAGGACGAACTCGCCGCACTGGTGCATGAAGCGTCCCGCCAGAACCTCGGCATGCGCGTCGCCGGCTCCGGCCATTCCTTCACGCCGGTCGTCGCCACCAGCGGGTTGCTGCTGAGCCTCAAGAACCTGCAAGGCATCGTCAGCGTCGACGAGAAGCGCAAACGCGTCGTCGTGCGCGCGGGAACCAGGATCGGCGATATCGGCCGCGCGCTCAAACAGATCGGCCTGTCGCTCGCCAACCAGGGCGACATCGACACCCAGGCGATCGCCGGAGCTTTGTCGACCGGCACGCATGGCACCGGGATCGGCCTCGGCTGTCTGTCGTCGCAGGCGGTCGGCATGCGCCTCGTCCAGGGCGATGGCTCAATGCTCAGCATCGAGGCGGATACCGATGCCGAAACGATGGCGGCCGCGCAGGTGTCGATCGGCATGCTCGGGGCGATCGCGACAGTCACGCTGCAGACGGTGGATTCCTACAATCTCCGGGAGAAGCTGTGGCGCGGCGATTTCGAGGCCTGCATGGACCAGCATGACGAACTGGCGGCGCGCCACCGTCATTTCAGCTTCTTCTGGTGCCCGGTCCCCGCATCCCGGCATCTCTATTGCCTGCCCGACGTCGCGTCCGTCTCGCCGACAAAACGCGAATCCGACGTCTGCGAAATGAAGACAATGGATATCACCGACGAAGCGCCCTTCGCCAATGAGAAGACCTTCGAGCGCGTCGCCTATAGTTCGGAAATCTATCCGATCGAATATGTCCCCAATTTCCACGAACTCGAATATGCAATTCCCGTCGAGAACGGCAAGGAGGCTCTGCGCCAGGTCCGCGATCTCATGCTGACGAAACATACCAATTGCATCTATCCCGTCGAATATCGCTTCGTCGCCGGCGATGCGGGCATGCTCAGCCCGTACTATCGCCGCGACAGCGTGACCATTTCGGTCTCGGGCGGCCCGGGCATCGATTATTGGAGCTATCTCCTCGACGTCGACGCGATCCTGCGGCAGTACCAGGCGCGTCCGCATTGGGGCAAGCTGCATTTCAACAATGCGGACGACATGCCCGCGCTTTATCCGCGCTTCGCCGATTTCCGATCGATCCGCCGCCGCCTCGATCCTGAGGGGCGCTTCCTCAACGATCATTTGCGAAACCTGTTCGCGTGAGGCGCGGGGCTGTCCGCGGAAATCGAAAAGTTGCAGAATCGGAGATGTAATTAGGCTGTGCGCTACCCCTCGGCGTCTTGGCCGGGCTTGTCCCGGCTATCCCAACGCGAATGCGGAGCATTCGTCCGCACGCCGCGCCGTTGCATCAAACTTTCGAAGCTGGCAGGTCCCGCACGGCGTGGATGCCCGGGACAAGCCCGGGCACGACGCGCGGGGTTGTGTGCGACTTAAGATTGACTACCGATCTTGCCGAACCGGACAGCCGTGGGACAAGCCCGGCCATGACGTGCTGGGGTTGCAAAAGGCGAAACACTGCAACCGAATTCTTTCCCCAGACAGCCGTGCGCGACGCGGGGAACGGACGCGCCAATGTCGACTGGCGTCGCCGGCGCCCCTATGCGACCATCCCAGCCGAAATCGCAGACGCGTAGCGCTGAGAAGGGTGGGCGCTGGAGCCTCAGACATTGGCGAAGACGAAACCATGAGCAAGCCGGAGCCTAGGGAAGATACGGCTGCGCTGCTGCGTGCGTGCCTTGCCGGCGAGGCGGCGCTGGCGCGCGAGTTGCTCGCCGCGCGCGCATCGGTCGACCAGCAGGACCATTTCGAAAACACGCCGCTGCTGCTCGCCGCGTTTGTCGGCGATGTCGAAATCCTGCGCGATCTCCTCGACTATGGCGCGGCGATCGATCATCGCAACGACCTCGGCGAGACCGCGCTGTTCGTCGCGGCCGCTTATCCGATCCCGCTTGCCGAACAGTCCGAAAGCCCCTTGCCGCGCCATGCCGGCCATGACGAGGTTTTGCGCGAATTGCTCACGCGCGGCGCCGCGACGAACCTTCGCAGCGCCAACAATCAGACCGCCATCGAAGCGGCGGCCGACAAGGGCAATATCGACGCCGCGCTCGATCTTCTCGCCCATGGCGCGGCCTTCGACCCCGATTTCGCCTTCGAAGGCGACCCGCTGCGCTGGGCGGCCGCACAAGGCTATGCCGCACTGGCGGCCGCCCTCCTCGATCGCGGCGCCGCGCTCGACCAGCCGGGCAATGACGGGTCGACGGCGCTGACCCTGGCGATCTCCAGCCATCGTCACGCCGTGACGAAATTGCTGATCGATCGCGGCGCGACAATCGGCGAGGCCGATCGCGCTTCCCTGGTCGAATGGCTCGACTGGCTGCAGGCGCGCGCCGAAGAGGCGATCGAGCGCATGTATGACGCCCCGGACCATAAGGCGGCCGCCGGCGCCTATGACGAGGCCAACGAATATCTCGGCGACGCCCTCGGGCTCGCCGAACGCCTGCATTGGCGCGACGCGGCAGCATGGCTCCAGGCGCGCCTCACGCAGGTCAAGACCGTCTTCCGCTCGAAATTTCCTGCCTGAGCCCGCGGCTGTGCGGTTGAGGCGATCCGCGCAACTTGGAGAGGCGAGCAATTGCCGGTGATTGAGACCACTGACGCCTCAGTGGAGGGAATAGAACCTCTCCGCGTCTTGGCCGGGCTTGTCCCGGCCATCCACGCCGTGCCGTTGCAAGAAACTTCCGAAGCTGGCGGCTTCCGCACGGCGTGGATGCCCGGGACAAGCCCGGGCACGACGCGCGGGGGTTGCGAGCGACCCGAACTTTGCAACCGGTCTTGCTCAACCGGACAGCCGTGGGACAAGCCCGGCCATGACGACGAAGGACGGTACACAGACTAATTGCATCTCCGTTTGCGCAGCTTTTCGATCCCCCAGACAGCCCCGCCACTGATTCGCTAAGACCAGTCGCGGCGGCTGTGGTAAGCGATAAGCCGCCGGCGCGTCTTTCTCACCGCGCCAATCCTTTCAACGCGCGGCGCAAATTCCGCCGCCGACCCACAGGCCTTTCATTCCGTGACGTTTTTCCAGACCATTCCTTCGCTCGCGCGCGCCCTGACTGAACGCGACTATGCCGATCCGACGCCGGTCCAATCGGCGGTGCTCGCCCCGGAGGCGGCGGGACGCGATCTCCTGGTCTCGGCCCAGACCGGTTCGGGCAAGACGGTCGCCTATGGGCTTGGCGTGGCGCCGACCCTGCTCGGCGAAGAGGAGGCGTTCGCCGCGGCCGCCGCGCCGCTTGCTCTGGTCATCGCGCCGACCCGCGAACTCGCGCTGCAGGTCGAACGCGAACTCGCCTGGCTCTATCAATATACGCGGGCGCGCATCGCCGCCTGCGTCGGCGGCATGGATTCGCGCCAGGAGCGCCGCCGCCTCGCCGAAGGCGTTCATATCGTAGTGGGCACGCCCGGACGCCTGCGCGACCATATCGAGCGCGGCGGCCTCGATCTCTCGCATTTGAAGGCGGTCGTTCTCGACGAAGCCGACGAAATGCTCGATCTCGGCTTTCGCGAAGACCTTGAATTCATTCTGGACGCTACGCCGGCCGACAAGCGCAGCCTCATGTTCTCGGCCACCATGCCGAAAGCGATCGCCGTGCTCGCCCGGCGCTATCAGCGCGACGCCTGGCGCATCGAAGTGGCGGGCGGCAAGCGCGGCCATGTCGACATCGAATATCGCGCGATCCGCATCGCGCCCAAAGAAGCCGAACATGCCGTCGTCAATCTGCTGCGGCTGATCGAAGCGCCGACCGCGATCGTGTTTTGCAACACGCGCGAAGCGGTGCGCCATCTGCATGCGATCCTCCTCGAACGCGGCTTTTCGGCGGTGCTGCTGTCGGGCGAACTCAGCCAGCATGAGCGCAACCAGGCGATGCAGGCCTTGCGCAACGGGCGCGCGCGGGTGTGCGTGGCGACCGATGTCGCCGCACGCGGCATCGATCTGCCCAATGTCGGCATCGTCATCCATGCCGACCTGCCCCACGACATGGAGACCTTGCAACACCGCAGCGGCAGGACCGGGCGCGCCGGCCGCAAGGGGGTGAGCGCGCTGCTGGTTCCGCCCGCGCGGCGCCGGCGCGCCGAGCAGCTCTTCGCCCATGCCGGCATATCAGCGGTTTGGGGCGCACCGCCGTCGGCTGACGAAATCCGCCTCATCGATCAGGAACGCCTGTTGCAAGACCCGCTGCTGACCGAGCCGCCCAATGACGACGACCGGGCGATGGCGAAACTCCTGCTGGCGCGCCGCGGCGCCGAGGACATCGCCGCCGCGCTCGCCCGCCTCTACCGTTCCCGCCTGCCGGCGCTGGAGGAAATCTCCGATCCCGGCGCCGAGCCCGAGCCTCGTGAGCCGCGCCAACGCGCGCCACTGCCGCGCGGCGAGGCGCCGCATCAGCGGACGGAGCGCAAGGCGCGCGGCTTCGGCAAGGCGCACGCATTCGGCGCCGGCGACAAGGGCGTATGGTTCCGCCTCGACATCGGCCGCTCGAAAAACGCCGATCCGAAATGGCTGCTGCCGATGATCTGCCGCGCCGGCGGCCTTACCAAGGCCGATATCGGCGCGATCCGGATTTTCGACAACGAAACCAGGTTCGAAGTGGCGCAATCGGCGGCCGCACAATTCGCCAGCGACATCCGCCGCCGCTCGCCGGAAAATATCCGGATCGAGCCGCTGGCGGATTCGATGGCGGAGGCGGGCTCGCAACCGCGCGCCAGTCCGCCGCCCGGCGGCGAGCGTCCGCGCAAGCCGACGAAGAAAGAGCGGCTCGCCGGCAATTTGTCTGGCGCGCCCTCCCGCCACGACAAACCTACTCGCCACGCCAAGGGCGGCCGGGACGGCCGCGATCCCAGATGAGGTGTCGTTCGCGCGGCTGGCAGGCGCTGGAAGATGGAGCCGCAACGTCGCGCCGCCCCTCATCCGTCATGCTGCGCATGACACCTTCTCCCCGCAAGCGGCTATTCGATTCACACATTTCCGCGGGCCAGTTTCGCGCCATATTTGATGGCGTGAAATTCCTGCAGCCCGCGATTGAGGACGCGTGGTCCTGG
>Ga0209006_10003193_pt1 | contig 14880 bp, 10 predicted proteins | sample JacPin_JW_Ref_O2_FD_188567 | JGI IMG/M metagenome (GOLD analysis project Ga0209006, IMG submission 188567) | Forest soil microbial communities from Algoma, Ontario, Canada - Jack Pine, Ontario site 1_JW_Ref_O2 (SPAdes) (version 2) | ecosystem: Environmental > Terrestrial > Soil > Boreal... | reverse complement strand
TTCAGGATGACGCCCGCCGTCGCAGCGCTAGTGCGACGGAGTGGGTGCGGTCATCAGGGCGACGAACATCGCGTAAAACTTGTCGAGATTGAGATCGTCCTGAATTTCGACTAACTGCGCGGCGGGATGCGACTTATCTTCGGCGCTCCACGTCAATGTATTTCCGTAGCCTGCGCCGCGAGACAGGTCGACCGCCATATAACGCTTTTCAGTTTTCGTGATGATCGTCGGGTCGATCCATGCGGCGGCCGCGAGTTCGTCCCACATGATGTCGGCGCCGGGATCGTACATGGCGAAGCGTTCTAAATACCTGGCCAATGGAGTTCCGGCAGCGCCGATCTGTTTCATCATCGCGCGGGTGATGTGCGTTTTGATGGAAATATCGGTTGGGGTGCAGACGATTTTCTTCCATGGTGTGTGCAGCACAATCGCCGCCGCTTCGGGATCGAACCAGAAATTAAATTCATGGCGCGGATTGCTGGAGAATTCGGGATTGTCCGTCTTTGGATTCATGCTGCCGCCCATGAATACGAGTTCTTGCACGAGTTCGGGAAATTGCGGATCGAGCGAAATCGCCAGCGCGAGATTCGTCATCGGTCCGCCTTCGTAGATGGTGACTTCATGCGGATACTTGTGCACCATGCGAATCATAAAGTGCGCGGCATCTTCATCGGCGGGCTTGGTGGTCGGCGCCCCCTCCGGCATCGGCGGGATCACCGGAGCCTCGTGCCACCAGCGATCGTCCCAGGCACCGGCGTAGGCAACTTTGCCGTAGTGCTGCTGCCACTGCTGCGCTTCGGCGCGGGTGCGTACCAGCGGAAATTCGGCTCCGGGAATGACAGGAATGTCGGTGCGGCCCATGATTTCCAGCAGGCGCAGCGTGTGCGCGACTTCCTCGTCGCGCCACTGATCTCCGCTGACGACGGTGATGCCGAGCACTTCCACCTGCGGCGACTGAATCATTACGGCCAGCGTCTGCAGATTGCTGCCGCCGGGGCCAGAGCAGTCCTGGTTGACGATGACCTTGCGGCGAGACTGGGCAAGTCCCATGCCATGCAACACGATGAGCAGTGACAGTAGGAATGCAGGTTTTTTTACTCGAAGAACCATGATCCTCCGCGAAAATCTACTCCAAAAAATTTAAGGGCAGACCGGGCTTTGCCCGGCTGCCCGAAAAGTCACGGCTCTCACTGACTAGAACTTCAGTTTCAGAGCAAATTGGACCAATCGTGGATTGTTTACCGTACCGGTCACGACTCCGTAAGTAGAGGGTGAATTTACGTCCTGTTCTCCAGTGCCCGAGCCACCCTGCAGGTAGAACTGCGGATGGTTGAGGAAGTTGAAGAACTCCGCCCGGAATTGCAGGCCCATACCCTCGCGGAAGGACAACGGAAAATCCTTGATGATAGAGAAGTCCGTATTCACAAAGCGAGGACCATAAACCGGCGCTCTTGGAGCCGTGCCCAGTTCTCCGGCTGGAGCCGACTCAAAGGCGCAGGTATTGAACCAAGCCGACAAAGTGTGAATCTGTGATGGGCAGTTCACGCCGTTGCCTTCCTGCCCGGGCTTGTTAGGGTCGCCAACCATATTCGGGCGTGAATAGGTGTTGCCATTGTAAGAGAAGTCCACGCCTGACGGGTTGCTGCTGTCCACCACGAACATCGGGAAGCCGGATGACGCGCGCTCAATCAAATTGACGGACCATCCTCCGAATGCGGCATTCGTCGCTCCACCCCAATCACCACCGAAGTGCTTCCCTCTTCCGAATGGCAAGTCGTAGATGATGCTGGCCGTGAAGCTGTCGTTAAGGTTCAACTGCGACAAGCCCCAATCGAGCTTGGCGGTTCCGGGCAGCGGATAGTAAATCGCGCCGGGGTTCGTTCCTAGGCCGTCGGGAAAGCCGGAATCAAAAGTACGCGACCAAGTGTAGCCCAGCAGGGCATAGATGCCGTGCTGTGTGCTCTTGGTTTCAGCCTTGAGTTGCAGAGAGTCATAGCGAGCGCTCCCAATGCTGTTGTTGCTGTCGACGCTTTGGAATACTGCCGCGAACGGCCAATCGCCAAGGCCGCAGCCCAGAGTGTAACCGGCAACTGCGCCGGGTTCGCCGGGACATGCGCCCGGCTGATTCAGGTTTTCATTCGCCTGGCTGACCAGTATATGCGTGCTCTTCGATCCAGCATAGCCCGCCGTCAACACGACATTGCCCGGCATCTGGCGTTCGACATTCAGGTTATATTGCTGAACCATGCCCTGCCGGAAATTCCGGTTCATCGACTGGATGGTTCCTGAGTACGCCGAAGGATTTACGGGGCTACTGTATACCGCGCCTCCAGCTACATCTGTAGTGGAAGGAGTGCCTGAGGGAAGCAGGAAACCGCCAGCCAGCGCGCCGGTCGGGCTGTTCCATCCGAACAAAAAGGCCGGCGGATCGACTTCCGCGTAATAGGGCGGGTTCTGCCACAACCCTTGCCCGCCCTGATTCCACGCAGAATCGTGGAAGATGGCATAGCCGGCACGGACCACGGTTTTGTTGCTGCCCAATGGCTTCCACGCCAAGCCGATGCGGGGCTCGAAGGCTTTCTTGTCGAGCTGGATGCCAGCCCGGCTATCGCTGGTCACGCAGTTGGTACAGCCATCTAATCCCGGACTTCCTTTTGGGACATACCACTGCAGTGTCGCGATATCAAAATTCGATTGGCGATTCTCAACTTCGGTCTCCGGTGTCACCAGCGCCCATGCCAAGCCGAGATTCAGCGTGAGATTATTGGTGATGCGCCAATCATCCTGGAAGTAAGGACGAAACATTTTATAGCGACGGCCGACCGTCGCTCCCAGGAATGTCTGATCGTGCGCAGCGAACACTCCGAAACTCCCTAACAGCACATCGGCAATGTCATCGCCAGTTTCGGTTCCGGCCTCTACGGCGAAACCGTCCTGAAACGCGTTGTTCCGGATATTCATCTGATTTGCGCGATAGGTGGCGCCGAAATGGATCTGGTGCCGGCCGCGAATCAGATTGAGCGTATCAGTGACCGAATAGACGTTCGTACCGCCTTGATACGGGGCGTATCCGCGATCGCCCAGCGACATATAGGAACTCATCAGGAACGACGTCATGCCGCAGCTTTCGCAATCCTTGGTGGACTGATTCAGGCTGGCGGGGTAACCCGTGATCGGGTCGCAGGCAGCACCGAGGTTGGCGCCTGGTATGCCCAGGACCGCGCCCTCGCAAGACCTCGGCTGGAAAGAGGAAATGTGGTTGAAGATCCGATTGAAGCCGAAGCTGACCTGGTTGATCATGGTCGCGTTAAACACATGCTGCTCGGAAATCACAGCATTGCGGCCATGATTGTCGATGAACTGGTTGCTGCCGAATGCGTTGGTCTCGGCATATCCCGGAGCGCCACCGGGGACGAAGTTGGTTGCCTGGTCGTAGCTGAAGCGTCCAAAGAGTGTGTCATTGGAGGAAAAGTTGTGATCGATGCGAATGTCGCCCGTGCCTTCGTTCGTTTTTCTGACGGGTGAATTGGCATAGTTGAAACCGGTGGCGGCCGCGTTAGGCGTGGGATAGAGCTTGATGATGTTCGCGCCAATGGGACTGACGACAGCCGCTGGCAGGATGTTGCATGGATTGCTCACATTCGGCTGCGAACCATCGGCAGGATTCACGGGCTCTGGGGTCGATGTACCCGGCGCGCACTGGAACGGGATGCCGTCGAACGGGTTGTTGAGTTGGGCTCCGCTCGGATCGTTGCTGAAATCGTAGTTGCCATTGGCATCGGGCGTGGTCATTCCCGTCGTAGGCACGAAGCCGTTGAACGGAATTCCACGGCGCTGCATCTTTGCTTGATAGTCGGCGAAGAAGAATGTCTTGTCCTTCCGAATTGGACCGCCCAGCGAACCGCCAAATTGATTCAGGTTGAATTGCTGCTTGGGCGACGGATTTCCAAAATCGTAGGTCTGGGCGTTGAGCTTGGTATTGCGGAGGAACTCGAACAGCGAGCCGTGGAGCTGATTCGAACCTGACTTCGTGGTGACTAGGACTGTCGGGCCCGCGCGTTCGCCGAATTCAGCCGAGTAGTTGTACGTCAGCACCTTGAATTCCTGGATTGAATCGATTGAGGAAAAGATGCCGATCCCGCCTTCGTCGAGCTGATTGTTGTCGTTACCGTCCAGTATCCAGTCGGTGCTTTGCGCACGCGAGCCGCCGACAGAAAGGGAAAACGAACCGCGTGTGGAGGCTTCGCTGCTGGCTGCGCCGTTAAAGAAGCTCGTCGGATTGGTCTCTGCGGTGGTGCCAGGCGTCAACGTTGCCAACTGAACGAAGTTGCGTCCATTCAGCGGCAGTTCGGCCACTTCCTGGGCGGTAATAACCTGTCCAAGCGTCGCGTTGGTGGTCTCGACCGCTACTTCGGTCGCGTTTACCTGCACGCTGGTGCTGACCGAGGCGGGAACAAGGCTGAAGTCCAGTTCGCGCTGCTCATCGACCTGCAGGCGAGCGTCCTTAGCCTCCACTGTTTTGAATCCGGCCATTTCGACGTGGATTGTGTAGAGACCAACGCCAAGCTGAGGCACAGTGTAGTGGCCGGTGCTGTCACTCGTGGCTTCGCGCGAGAGATTGGTAGCCTGCGAAACAATCGTGACCTTCACGCCGGAGACGACGGCTCCGGAGTTATCGGTGACCGTGCCGGAAAAGCTGCCGGTCGCCTGACCGTACAGCAACGGGCTCGCGATACACGCCAGCAAACACACGACGACTGCGCACAACGCCTTCTTGGTTGACATTTCTATGCCCTTTCGTTGGTACTGCGCCCCCAAAGAAAAAGACCCTCCCGATTCGCGAAAGACCAGGCGAACGAGGAGGTTCTTAAAGTCTGCAAGATAGCGCTTATAAATGGGTTAATAGCGGTTAGTCAAGAAATTTCGCGGTGGAAAAGTTGTCATACTCTTGAGTTATCCCAATGTAGGGAGAATACATTCTGGTGATGAGGGTTATGTCTGTTACTGACGCGCAGACCATTCGGTATCGAAACGCGCCCGATCGTAGAACGATTTCTGTGTGCCGACGCCGGTGGTCGAAAGTCCGGCATATAGATTGGCGTGGCGAACCGCCTCGAGTTCAGATAATCCCTCGCCGAGAAATACCGCGAAGCTGCCGATGAAGGCGTCTCCCGCGCCGGTGCTGTCGACGCTCTTCACGGAAAACGGTGGAATATGCTGGCTGCCCTCGCGCGATGCCAGCAGCGATCCGTTGGCACCAAGGGTGATGATCACCCGCTTGAGGCCGCCGTCTAGAAATTTCTGCGCGCACTTCTTCGCGTCGTCGACACTCTTTACCGGGAGTCCGGTAACCGTCTCGGCTTCCGTCTCGTTGGGAACGAAGTAGTCGAGATCCTTGAGCGCGGCCAGATCGACCGGTTGCGCCGGCGCCGGATTTACGATGCAGCGAATCCCGTGCTTCCGCGCGAATCCGACGGTGTAGTAAACGGTCTCGAGCGGAATCTCGAATTGCAGCACGATGCAATCGACGGTCTTCAGGGTTTCCGCGGCCGCGTCGACGTCGGCGGGTTTGAGCGCGTCATTTGCGCCCTTCACGACCAGAATTCGATTTTGTCCGTTCGGCTCGACGAAAATAGGAGCTACGCCGCTCGACAAACCCTCGATCTGCTTCACGTGCGTGGGATCGATGTCGAGCTTCTTGAAATTCTCGATCATCGCCGGGCCGAAGAGATCGCTGCCGACGCGCGCGACCATAAACACTTCGGCGCCGCATAAGCGCGCGGCAACGGCCTGGTTCGCGCCCTTGCCGCCGAAGCCCAGATCGAAGCGAGGCGCGAACATGGTCTCGCCCGGTTTGGGAAACTTGTCAGTGAAGGTGGTTAGATCGATGTTGGCACTGCCAACCACTGCAATTCGAGGACGTTTAGCCATTTTCTGTCATCTTCTGTCGTTTTCCGTCGGGGACCGAACGCCGAGTCTATTGAGCGGAGCGATGGATGTCAACGCCGACACAGTGCAGTTTGCCGAGGATTTACAAGGATTTTACCTATCCAAAAATACATGAGAAAAAGCTTTATCCGCGTTGGACCGCGTGAATCCGTCGCGAGGAAGTTTGCTATAGTTCGTCTCTGCTCTTTGCCTTTTACGGAGGATGCCATGCCCCGCAACGTCCGCTGCGCCTTGATCCAAGCCAGCAACGCGATTCCGACTGATCGTCCGCTGGCGCAGATTCGCAAGGCGATGATCGACAAGCATTTGAAACTGATTGAGCAGGCCGCGAAAAAGAAAACGCAGATCCTCTGCCTGCAGGAGCTTTTTTACGGGCCGTATTTCTGCGCGGAGCAGAACGCGCGATGGTATGAACTGACCGAGCGCGTGCCTGACGGGCCGACGACGAAGCTCATGCAGAAAATCGCGGCGAAGCATCGCATGGTGATCGTCGTCCCTGTCTACGAAGAGCAGATGCCCGGGGTTTATTTCAACACTGCCGCGGTGATCGATGCCGATGGAAAATATCTCGGTAAATATCGCAAGCATCACATTCCGCATTGCCATCCCGGATTTTGGGAGAAGTTTTATTTCACACCCGGCGATCTTGGCTATCCCGTCTTTGAAACGAAGTATGCGAAGGTTGGCGTCTACATCTGCTACGACCGGCATTTTCCGGAGGGCGCGCGCATCCTCGGGCTAAATGGCGCGGAGATTGTGTTCAATCCTTCGGCGACCGTCGCGGGATTGTCGGAATATTTGTGGGAGCTTGAGCAACCGGCTCACGCCGTCGCCAACGGATACTTCGTCGGAGCGATCAATCGAGTGGGAACCGAGAAGCCGTGGAGTATCGGCGAGTTTTACGGGAAGAGTTATTTCTGCAATCCGCGGGGAAAGATTATCGCGCAGGCCAGCCGAGATAAAGACGAAGTGGTCGTCGCCGATCTGGATCTCGACATGATCGCCGAAGTCCGCAAAGTCTGGCAGTTCTACCGCGACCGGAGGCCGGACAGTTACGGGCCGATCACCCAGCAGAGTACGTAGTCATCGAGCGATCGATCTTCGCAGTGGCACAATCGCTCAATCACCCAATGACTCAATCCATCGAAGCCAGCCCGCTTTATAACCACGATCTCGCGCCCGCCTCCCCTGCGCAGCGTCACTGGACCACCTACAACTTCGCCGCACTGTGGGTTTCGATGTCGGTGAACATTCTCACCTACATGCTGGCCGGTGGCCTGATCAAAGGAGGGATGAATTGGAAGCAGGCCGTCCTCACGATCTTTATCGGCAACGTGATCGTGCTCGGGCCGATGCTGCTGAATTCGCATCCCGGCGCGAAGTATGGAGTTCCGTTTCCGGTTCTCGCCCGCGCTTCCTTCGGAGTGCTCGGCGCAAATGTCGCCGCGGTCTTGCGCGCGCTCGTGGCCTGCGGGTGGTTCGGGATTCAGACCTGGATCGGCGGCGAAGCCATCAGTACGCTGCTCGCGACTCTGATCCCGTCATGGAAAAACTTTTCTTACGGCGCCGGCGTCTGCTTTTTTCTATTCTGGCTGATCAATCTGGCGGTCGTCGTGAAAGGCATCGAATACATTCGTGTGCTGCAAGGCATCAGCGCGCCGGTGCTGCTTGGAGTCGGATTGCTGCTGCTCGCCTGGGCTTATCACGCGGCCGGCGGCTTCGGTCCTATGCTCTCGGTGCCGTCGAAGTTTACGAATTATTCTGATTTCCTGAAGTTTCTGATCCCTGCGCTGAACGGCACCGTCGGATTCTGGGCCACGGTTTCGCTGAACATTCCCGACTTCACTCGCTTTGCGCGCAACCAGCGCGAACAGATGATCGGCCAGGCGCTCGCCCTGCCGGCGACAATGACTCTGTACGCGTTTGTCGGAATCGCCGTGACCTCGGCCACGGTGGTGATCTACGGCAACGCAATTTGGGATCCCGTTCAACTGCTCAGCCGCTTTCATTCGCCGATCGCAGTGGTGATTTCGCTGATCGCAATTCTGCTCGCGACGCTGAATGTGAATATCGGCGCCAATGTGGTTTCGCCCGCGAATGATTTCTCGAATCTGTGGCCGCGTAAAATTAACTTCCGCGCTGGCGGCATTATTACCTGCTTCATGGGAGTGGCGATGATGCCGTGGAAGCTGCTCTCAAACTACGGCACTTTTATCTTCGGCTGGCTCGGCGGATATGCCGCGTTTCTCGGGCCTGTTGCCGGCATCATGATCTGCGACTATTTTGTGATTCGGCGGCGCATGCTCGTGCTCAATGACTTATATCTACGAGGCGGCGCGTATGAATATTCACGCGGATTCAACTGGCGGGCGGTGATCGCGCTGGCACTGGGAGCGGGCGTCGCGCTTTCAGGATTCATAATTCCGGCGACGAAGTTCCTCTACGACTATTCCTGGTTCGTGGGATTCGTGGTGTCGTTTGCGTTTTATTACGCAGCGATGAACCGACAGCGCACCGACGCAACCCGCCATTCAGGATGAAAAGTGAACCGACCCGCTATCTGGCGGCCATGCTTTGCCATCCATATCGAGCCACTCGCCGTAAGGCTCATTCTCTTTCGGTTCCGAGCCCATCCGCAGCACATTGCCGTCGAGATCTTCGACCTGCATTTCGTATGCCCACGCGTAATTCGTGGGTGGATGGCGAATCTTTGCGCCTGTGGCCTTGTATTGTTCGAATAGCGTAGCTGCATCTTGCACGCCGATCCAGACCCATCCGCCCAAATGCCCCTGATCGCCCTTGCTCAGAAAAATGGAGCACTTGCCGCGCGCCACATCGGCAAAATAGGGGAACTTCCAGTTCACACGGAATCCTAGTTTTTCGACGTAGTAGGCGATGCTGGCGTCGATATCTTTAACGCGCAGGATAGGCGTGACGCCCTCAAAATCGACGGTTACGGGAGTTGCTTGGGTTGTCATAAAAGTTTGGGCACGCTTGAAGGGCGTCCTTTCAAAAAAGCTTCGCCGAATCCGCCATAACCTCGCGCTGGAAGCTCTCGAGATTCTGCTCTTCGTCCCCGCACATCAAATAAATATTGAACTGGGTTACGCCGGCTTCCTTCAGCGCGTGCAGCTTCTTGCGATGTGCCGCGGCGTTGCCGATGAGGCAGAAGCGGTCAATGACGTCGTCGGAGACGAACTCCGCATTGTCGCTACCGACTTCGCAGTGATGCTGGTAGTCATACTTGCCTCGGTCTTGCACATAAGAAGTTAGTGCTGGCGGCAAATCTTCTGGCTTGTACTGTCGAATCAAATCCATCACGTGATTCGATACCAGGGCGGGGAACCAGCGCACGCGCTCGCGCGCAACTTTCAAATCGTCGGAGACCCAGACCGGCGCGGCGGCCATGACTTCAATACTTTTCGGATCGCGGCCCGCCGCCTTCGCGCCTTCCTTCACAAAGCTCATGCACCACTCGATCAGCGCCGGGTCGGCAAACTGCAAAATGATCCCATCGGCCACGCGCCCGGCCATGTGCAGAACTTTCGGCCCGTATCCCGCGACCCACACGCGCGGAGATTCTTTCGCCCATGTCAGCCGCGTGGGCTGCCCATCATGCTGGACTTCCTTTGCCGAGGTCAGGTCGCGAAATTCCTGAATCGCCGTTTCAAGTTGCGACCAGCTCACCGGCTTCTTTCCCATGACGCGGCGCGAGCTGTCGCCGCGGCCAATGCCCAACTCCATGCGCCCGCCGGAAATCACATTCAAGGTTGCGAACAGGCTCGCCGTCACCGTGAGGTCGCGCGTCGCGGGATTGGTGACGCAGGTGCCGATGCGCATCTTTTTTGTGTTCGTCGCCATCAGCGTCATCAGCGGATACGGTTCCATCCACAGCACGTGCGAGTCGAAGATCCACGCATATTCGAAGCCGGAGTTTTCCGCCTGGCGAGTCAGGCCCACGATGCGGTCGATGGAAATGTCTGGCTTGAGCGTGATGCCGAAGTGCATGGCTGGTCCCTTCGAGGAAAATTTCTGAACAAGCGTCGAGAAGAAGCTAAAGGGCGGCAGTGTAGCATAGAATTCTTTTTCGATCCCGGTAGACGCGCGGAGGGAAGCGATGGGCTTCGACACGATCATCAAGAACGGCACGGTGGTGACGGCGACCGATACTTATGTCGCCGACGTCGCCATTAGCAACGGCAAGATCTCCGCGCTGGGAAACAATCTTGGCGAGCAGAATTCCGCGAAGATTATCGACGCCAGCGGCAAGCTCGTTCTCCCCGGCGGCATTGACGTCCATACGCATCTCGACATGCCTTTCGGCGGCACCACCAGCGCCGACGATTTTGAGACCGGCACGCGCGCCGCGGCGTTCGGCGGAACGACCACGCTGATCGACTTCGCCATTCAATACAAAGGTCAGCCATTGCGCCAGGCCTTCGACACCTGGATGTCGAAAGCCGCGAGCAAAGCCGTTTGCGATTATGCCTTTCATTGCATCGTCACCGACGTTTCCGGCGGGCAGCTCGGCGAGATGAATGACCTGATTCAGGAAGGCGTGACAAGTTTCAAGCTGTTCATGGCGTATCCCGGCGTGTTCATGCTCGACGATGGCTCGATCTTCAAGGCGCTGCAGACCACGTCGAAAAACGGTGGCCTGATCTGCATGCACGCCGAAAATGGCAGCGCCATTGACGTGATCGTGCAGCAGGCGCTGGCGGAAGGAAAGAAAGCGCCAAAGTATCACGCGCTGACGCGGCCAACGACCGCCGAAGCCGAAGCGGTAGGCCGCGCCGTCGCGCTAGCGGAGATGGCGGGAGCGCCAATTTATATAGTTCACTTGAGCTGTAACGAAGCGCTCGAAAAAGTCCGTGAGGCGCGCGACCGCGGACTGCCGGTTTACGCGGAAACTTGTCCGCAGTATCTGTATCTCTCGCTTGAAAATATGGACGCGCCCGGATTTGAAGGTGCGAAATACGTTTTCACTCCGCCGCTGCGCGAAAAATGGAATCAGGAAAAATTGTGGAATGGATTGAAGCAGGATCATCTGCAAGTCGTTTCCACCGATCACTGTCCGTTCTGTTTCAAAGAACAAAAAGAATTAGGCAAAGATGACTTCACCAAAATTCCCAACGGCGGTCCGGGCGTAGAGCACCGCATGAGCCTTATTTATTCCGGGGGCGTGGCCGGAGGGCGATTTAGCGTGAATCGCTTTGTTGAACTCGTCTCTACGACGCCGGCGAAGTTATTTGGTCTCTATCCGCGCAAAGGAACGATCGCTGTCGGTAGCGACGCCGATCTTGTGATCTTCGATCCGAAGCGCAAGCACACGATCAGCGCCAAGACGCACCACATGCGCGTCGACTACTCGATGTTTGAAGGCATCACGGTTACGGGGATGGCCGATGTGGTCATGTCCCGCGGCAAGATTGTGATCGAGGGCGACAAATTTCTCGGACGCGTCGGCGGCGGAGAATTTCTCAAGCGCCAGACCTACGCGCAGGTGAATGGTTAGCGTTGCAAATAATTTCGACTTCCGGGGCCAAGTTCGTCAGGGTGTTGCTCCGCGGCTAACGTAAGGCCTGATATAACGCTGCTTTCCACCGTGCGTTATCGATCGTCCAGCAGACCCTTGCCTTCCAGCGCAGCGCGTCGGCCCAGACCGCTCGATTCCGTTCGTCATCGGCGACATTGAGGCGATCGACCACGGTCATGCCGCGCGTGAGTTCGCTTTCGGTTTCGACATCGACGTAATGTTCGCTCCAGTCGGCGCCGACCGAAGGATCGAGCGCGAGGCACATCGCCACCGGATCGGGCAGGCAGATTCCGTCTTCGCCGGTCTGAATCCTCAAAGCTTCTCTGGCGTGGCTGTTGCACTCGATGGCGAAATGACCGAGCGGAGTATTGAAGCTTTCAACGTGTGCGATGTCTGTGTCGTTGAGCACTGCGCCGCCGCGGCAGAGATGCCATCCGATTAACTCGATCGGCAATCCGCTGCGCATCACAATGCGCGCCGCTTCCGGATCGACCCAGATGTTGTACTCCGCGGCGGGCGTGACGTTGCCTTCGCAGCACGGATTGCCTCCCATGATCACGCAGCGGCTGACTTGTTTCGCGATTGACGGCTTCCTTGAAACGGCCAAAGCAACATTGGTCAGCGGCCCAAGAGTGACCAGAACAAGTCCCGGATTCTCTTCGATGGTTTCAATAATGGCGTCGACCGCATGTGCTTTTTCAGCCGCCTGTTTCGGTGCGGGATAGTTGTGGTCGCCCAGGCCGTCGCGTCCGTGAAACCAGGTTGCATTCTGATACGTGCGCAGCAGTGGCTTTGCCGCGCCGGAATAAACCGGAACATTTGCGCCGCAAAGTTCTGCGGTGTAGAGCGCGTTGCGCGTCGCCTGCTCGATCGGCACATTGCCCGCAACGACCGTGATCGCCGCGACTCGCACATCGGGCGCGCGCAACGCCATGATAAGGGCAACGGCATCGTCGGAAGCGGTGTCGGTATCGATGAGAAACGTGCGCGGCATGGCGGAAGAATAGCAGAGAGCTTATGTGGAGCGGGCACTCCTGCCCGCCAGATTTGTGGTGATAACAACAAGCGGGCAGGAGTGGCCACTCCACATAAGCTCTCCTTGACTTGTTAGGGAATGCGAAGAAGAGTACAGTTACTCGTTTTCCAAAGGGAGATCGAATGTTCACACCGCCGAGTCTGACGATTGCGCTATTGATGATGATTACGAGCGCCATCTGCTGGGGATCCTGGGCCAACACGTATAAAGGCGTCAAAAATTATCGCTTCGAGCTTTTTTATTGGGACTACGCCATCGGCATTTTTCTTGTTTCTCTCGTTCTCGCCCTCACCATGGGCAGCACCGGGCACGACTCGACGAGCTTTCTGAACAACGTCCACTCGGCTGACACTTCGAATATTGTTTCGACGCTTATCGGCGGGGCGATTTTCAATCTGGCCAATCTTCTGCTCGTCGCGGCGATCGACATGGCCGGACTTGCCGTCGCGTTTCCGGTTTCGATTGGCATCGCGCTGGTGGTCGGCACGGTGCTGAGTTACATTCTTCAACCCAAAGGCAACATGCTGTTCCTGATGACGGGCGTGGCCTGCGCGCTGATCGCGGTCATTCTTGATGGCAAATCTTATGGCAGTCTGGCCAGCACCGGGCGTTCGGTCTCGTCGAGGAGCATTGTCATCTGCGTTATTTCGGGCGTGCTCATGGGATTGTGGAATCCGTTTGTGGCTTACGGGGCGACGCGCGGCAACGCACTTTCTCCTTACAGCTCCGTCGTATTTCTCACGCTGGGTGCGTTGCTCTCATGCTTCATTTGGAATTTGTATTTCATGAAGAAGCCGCTGGTGGGCGAGCCGGTAAGCTTCAGCGGATTTTTCAGCGGCCCGGTCTCCGGCCATCTGCTCGGCCTCTTTGGCGGATGCATCTGGGGCCTCGGCACCATGTTTAACGTGGTCGCGGGAAAAGTGACGAGCTATGCGATTGCCTACGCCATTGGGCAGTCGGCTCCAATGGTTGCCGCGCTGTGGGGTGTTTTTGCCTGGAAGGAGTTCGCGGGTGCGGGCGGAAAAGCAAAGGCTTATCTGGCGTTGATGTTTGTGTTTTATGGGCTGGCGATTCTGATGGTCGCGCGCGCGAATGGATAGTTATTCGCTGTTGTCATCCTGAGCGGCGTTCTTCGCCGCGAAAGATCTATGCAATCCTCCCGCGGCGCCTCGCTCCAAGCGAGTTGCATAGGTCCTTCGCTGCGCTCAGGATGACAAGGCTTTCTTATTTTCCTTTAATGCGGCTGATGAATAAATTCAGGAATCGGTCCGCATCGGACGCAGTAGCGACGCGGGCATTCGCTTTCAGTTTCGTGAGGCCGTCGATTTCGTAGTGATCGCCGTGTAGCACGTTGTTCTCGTCGTATCCCATGCGGTTGGCGACGGTTTCGCCGCGGGTGAACTCGCCTTTCGTTTCCACGTCCACGTGCATATCTTTCAGCGTGACCAGCGTGGGATCCATCGCCGTGCCCACTGCGAGCGGATCATACATCGCCGCGCCGGAATAGCCGCTCTTCTCTGAGCGCGTGAGATAAAAATCCGCTAGCTTGTAAACGAAGTCGCTTTCGGGCCCGTGCATTTTCCGCAACTCATCCAAGTGTTTGCGCGTGATGATGGTGCGCTCGCCTACATCGGAACCGACCATGGTGACCATCCATCCGGCGTTGAATACGATGGCGGCGGCTTCCGGATCGTTGTAGATATTGGCTTCGGCGGCGCCATCGACGTTGCCGCCGGTAATCGATCCGCCCATGATGACAATATTTTTCACCAGCGGCACGATCGACGGATCTTTCGAAACCGCAAGCGCAATGTTGGTTAGAGGGCCGACCGGAATCAGCGTGATGTCGTGCGGATACTTATGCACCAGTTCGATGATGAGGTCGGGACCGAAGCGCGAATCAGCTTTGCATTTCGCCGCTGGTAATTCGACATCGGCGAAACCATTTTTTCCGTGCCAGTATTGTGCCGTGATCAGCTTCTGATTTAGCGGATGCTGCGCGCCTCCGGCGACCGGGATGTCGCAACGGTTGGCGAGCGAAACCAGCTTGAGAGCGTTTTCTAATCCTTGCCATGCTTCCACGTTGCCGGGAACCACGGTGAGCGCTTCCACTTTCAATTCGGGCGAGTTGAGCGCGAGCAAGATCGCTAAGGCGTCGTCAACGCCAGGATCGGTATCGATGATGGCGTGCATCTGAGCGAAGGAAGTTGAAACCAAACCGAAAAAGAGCGCAAGAATCAGGGTGAGTCGATTCACAGGGATTTCCTTTTTGCTGATATTTTCTTGCCAGCGAGTGTAGCAGCTAATGTAAGCCACAAAATGTTCTATAGCAGCATTCCCGCAATCGAGGCTGACATCA
>Ga0209006_10003192_pt1 | contig 14881 bp, 15 predicted proteins | sample JacPin_JW_Ref_O2_FD_188567 | JGI IMG/M metagenome (GOLD analysis project Ga0209006, IMG submission 188567) | Forest soil microbial communities from Algoma, Ontario, Canada - Jack Pine, Ontario site 1_JW_Ref_O2 (SPAdes) (version 2) | ecosystem: Environmental > Terrestrial > Soil > Boreal... | reverse complement strand
ATGGAGATACCCAGCGCACCTATCTCACCGGGATATCCATGGGTGGTTTTGGCGCGTGGCATCTCGCCCAGAAATATCCTGGTCGATTCGCTGCCCTGGTCGTGATCTGTGGCGGCATTCGCCCCCCTGCTCATGCGCTGAATGCCATCCCCGAGCTTGCGAAGCTTGTCCTGCCGGACTTGCCCAAAACCTACTCGGCGGCAGCCGCAAAAATCGGCAAAACGCCGGTGTGGATCTTTCATGGTGCGGAAGACCCGATTGTTCCTGTGACCGAGTCTGAAAGGATGGCCGCCGCCATGAAACAAACCGGCGCGGAAGTCCGCTACACCGAATATCCAAGCGTGGGCCATGCTTGCTGGGATAAGGCCTTTGATGAGCCAAAGCTGTTTCCATGGCTCTTCTCCAAGTCTCTTGGCCCAGCGGCAAAGTAGCGGGAAGGGGCTTAACGCATCGGAGTTGTTTTGTGAGAAGGCAGTCGGTCTTGCTAAGCTTGTCGCAACACCAACGTTACCTCTCTTTTACAAACGCGCAACCCATTATCTTGCATCTCGCGGCGATTCGCGGGCATCTGTAATATGGCTTTGTGAAGACGAATCCATGGTTCAGTGAGAACGGACCTTGGCGAGAACGCGGACCGGCGATGATCGCAACCCTCCAACACGATACGAAGTCGGGATGTTGGGAGTGTTGCCCGTGAAATCGCAGTGTCTGCCCTTCTCCCAGATCCCGCACGCCACGCGTATTTTCACCGATCTTCTTTCCTATTCTCCCAGCGTTCGACCTTTTTTTGCTCGTCCACCCTACTTCAAGGAGTGGTTAAAGGATGAATCCCCGGCGCTGAACTACGATGGTGCACGCCGCGAACGCGTGAGCACGATTCTTGAACGGCAGAACAAGTCGTTCGAGGCCTCCCCGCAGACTCTCTCCAACTTATCCCGCTTCCGGAGTGGTGCGGCTGCGATTGTTACCGGGCAGCAAGTCGGACTCTTCGGCGGCCCGATGTTTGCGATCTACAAAGCGCTCACCGCAGTGCGATTGGCGGAAGAGGCCACGGCTGCCGGCGTGGATGCCGTGCCCATCTTTTGGCTTGCGACATACGATCACGATCTCGCCGAGGTGAACCACGTTTCCATCCCTGGACCTGACGGTTTGCTGCGCACGTTGACGACATCCAGCCACAGTATCGCGGGCGCTCCCGTTAGCAACGTGCAATTAGGTGGTGAGATAGTGCCCGTTGTCGAAGAAGCTGTTTCGCTCCTCGGGGAGTGCGAAGCTTCGCAGATTCTGCGCGAATCGTACCGTCCGGGAGAGAGCCTGGGAACGGCGTTCGCGAAATTCTATGCTCGCCTTTTTGCTTCCTTCGGCGTCATTCTGCTGGATGCCTCCGATCCCGAATTACATCGGATTGCGGCGCCAATTTATCGCGCTGCCGTGGAACAATCAGCCGAAATCGATGATGCGTTGCTATCTCGCGGACGAACTCTTGAATCTGTCCACTATCATCAGCAAGTGAAAGTGACTTCTTCTTCCGTGTTACTGTTCACATTGCAAAATGGGGTTCGAACCCCTATCCAGCGCCGCGGAACGAACGGCTCTTCGGAGTTTCTCATCACCTCGGGCTCCGAAATCGAGAAGTTGTCGTCCACCGATCTTTTGGAACGCATTTCCGCAACGCCTGAGAAGTTTAGCCCCAACGTGCTTCTCCGTCCGGTAGTGCAGGATTATCTTCTTCCAACGCTCGCCTATGCAGGGGGCGCGGCTGAGGCTGCGTATTTCGCGCAGGCCGGAGCAGTCTACGAAAAAATTCTCGGCCGCGTTACGCCAATCGTGCCTCGCTTTTCCGCCACCCTGGTCGAGCCCAAGGTCCAGCGCTGGCTTCGCCAATATGAAATCAGCGTACTCGACACCTTCGAGGGGATCGATGCATTGAAACTGAAGCTGGCGTCGCGGACGATGCCGCAAGGGCTTCACGCCGCTCTGCAAGCGGCGAAAGAATCTGTGGAGAGTTCTATGGAGAAAGTGCGGGAAGAGCTGCTCACACTCGATCCTACATTGGCAGGCGCCAGCAGCACGGTTGCTTCGAAAATCAGCTACCAGATTGATCGCCTCAGCCAGCGTGCCACGCATGCGGAGTTGCTGCGCAACGAAATCATCAACCGCCACGCCGAGAGCTTAAGTCAAGCGCTCTATCCCAATGGCGGGCTGCAGGAGAGGGGTGTTGCCGGTGTTTATTACGTGGCTCATCACGGGATCGATCTTCTGAAAGTACTCCACGATTCCATACACACCGATTGCCTCGACCATCAGATTCTGGAGTTGTAAGCTCGTGGAGATCGGTTTTTGCTAGTGGCTCTCACTGGCTGCCAGGTACGTTCCCAGACCTATCATGACGGCTCCGGTCACGGTCCTTTGCCGCCGACGAAAAACGGCTGACGAGCGAATCTTTCTTCCCAAGGGTCCTGCCAGAAGAATCACCAGCATGTCAGCGGAGGTATTGAGAAACACCGAAGCAGTTCCCAGGAGAACGAATTGAAAAAAAAGATGTCCAGCCCCACGAGTTACGAACTGCGGAATGAAGGAAAGAAAAAATAGCGCGGTCTTGGGATTGAGCAGCTCCGTCGCGACGCCCTGCCATAGTGGATTGCGTCCTGATGCCCGCGTCGGCGGAAGATCACTTGTTGGGGCCTCTGTTCGCCGCGCTTCTATGATCATTCTTAGGCCCAAAAAGCATAAATACGCGGATCCCAGGTACTTTACCGTGGAGAACGCCAGCGCCGATCTTGCCAGGATGACAGAAACTCCGAGCGCGGCCGCCAGCACGTGCACCATCCCTCCAAGGAACGTTCCAATGGCTGACAGCACTCCCTCACGCTTCCCTCCGGCTAGACTCCGGGCCAACACGTAAAGCATTCCCGGCCCCGGAGCAACAGCCAGTAAGAGTGCAGCCGCGAAGAACAACTCTAGTTTCGTTAAATCGAACATGGTGCGGACGATTTTACCGCATGTGACGGCGAATCCAGCCAGTCTTCGAGTTGTTCCAGCGACTCGACTCTTGGCTCCGGCCGTCCCCGATACGCTCCAGCCATATCAAACAGGATGGCCTGCATGCCAGCGTTGCGGGCGCCAACGTAATCCACGGAATAGGCGTCGCCCACGTAAAGAGACTCATCGGGGCACACATTCATGACATGCAATGCTGCCTCAAAAATCTCACGCCTCGGTTTCTCATAGCCGACGATCCCCGAGTCCGTGATGCTCTCGAAACAGTCAGCAATACCGGAGCGGCTGAGAATATCTTCGATCTTTCCATCGGCATTGGAGATCACTGCGATGCGAAACTTCTGGCGGATCCGGTCGAGCGCCTCGCGCGTCCCTGGCAGAATCTGATCCCAGTTGGCGGAATTCTGCGTGTTTCGCACAAGTTTTTGCACCAGGCCGCCGGCGGATTCATTCAACTCAGCCACCAGATAAGTGTGAAATATCCACCAAAAGCTGTGGTCCACTCGACCGCTTTGCATCTCCTGATCGAATTCCGCCTTCGTTCTACGCTCCAAAGCCTGCCATTGCCCGAGCGTGGGACGTCGGTGGCTGGGAATGGGAGCGAGCATTTTCGCTCGGTTAGGAAAAAGTAGAGTGTTGCCAACATCGAAGAAAATGACACGCCGTTGAGCCATGCTTTCATACTACCGAATCGCGAAATTGAACTGCTAAGGAGGATCCCGTGGTATCGCGATGCCAGTTGGTTACGACCGGGAAGATTTTCGTCCGCGTGATTCGTGACCCTTGCGACAAAAAAATGTAATATCCATTTATTGCGGAAGACGGAACTTGTCTAAGGCATGATTCGGTGGCATGGCTCTCTCTCTGACAACTCGGGTGGTGTCGGCGGTTGCTCGCACAAAGTTCGCGGTGCCGTCGATTCATCATTTTGCCCAGGCGACACTGCTTGCCGCAATGGTCTTAGTGCAGCGCCACGCCTCTCCGCGTAACGATATATACAACATCCTGTGGGCGGTGGTTTTCGGTTTTGCGACACTGAACATCCTTAGCCTTGCCGCCCGGCGCTTTGAGGCTAACCGGCGAGGTCTCACCTTTGGCGAGCTGATGGCTGTGATGATCGTCCTGCTTTCGATTTTTCTGCTCGGCTGGGAACTGCTCAGTGTGTTCCATATCTTCCCCATCAAATTGCAGCGCTGAGCGTTCCGGCCCGCTTTTGCGGTATGATTCGCAAAATGGCGAAGAGTCACCCTACTTTCGAAATTACCTGCCCGTGCTGCAACGCGGTGCTCAAAGTGGATACGGAAACGCGTTCTGTGATTGCGCATACCGCAGCGGTAAAGCCGCGCATGTTCAATGACATGGAGGATGCGGCCAGAGCGATGAAAGAACAGGACACGCGGCGGGAATCCATCTTCCGCCAATCCGTCGAGGCGCAGAAACATGCTTCCGAAGTTCTGGAAAAGAAATTTCAGGAAGCGGTGAAGAAAGCCAAGGAAACGCCGGATACCGGCAAGCCGATTCGCGATTTCGACTTAGATTAGCGCATTTTCCGGCAACTCGACTCCATGCCGAACCGTCCACTTCTGCTTGGCCATCGCGGCGCTCGAGCCGAGAAGTCTATCCTTGAAAACACACTGGCGTCCTTCGATCTTGCGCTCGCCCAGGGCTGCGATGGGTTCGAATTTGATGTTCGAATCTCGGCTGACGATAAGGCGGTGATCTGCCACGACGAGGAAATCCGCGGCATGCCAGTCGCCAAGTGCTCCGCTGCAAAGTTAGCCCTTCCTTTGCTGCATGAAGTCCTAAAGCGTTATCAATCAACCGCTTTTCTCGATATCGAAATCAAGGTCCCGGGACTCGAAGCCATCACACTGGATTTGCTTGAAAAATATCAACCGACTCGTGGATACGTAATCTCCTCATTTCTTCCTGAAGTCCTCATAGCGGCGTATGGCATGGATAACGAACTCCCGCTTGGCCTGATTTGCGAAAGTCCGTCTCAACTGAGTCAATGGCGAACCTTGCCCCTGCAATATTTGATCCCACACTACAGCTTAGTGAGCGAAGTACTGATATCGGAGGCTCAGGCCGCCGGCAAGAAAGTCTTGGTTTGGACCGTGAACACGATGTCCTATATGAAACGATTTGCCACCTGGGGCGTGGATGGCGTCATTTCGGACCATCCAAGGCGCCTCGCTCGCGCCTTTGGCTCGCGTCATGAATAGAAGAATAAATTCTTAGATTGCGACTTTCTGAAAATCCAGTCTGACCCTCCTTGCGTACATCCTGCAGTGAGCGGATTCCCAGGAAACCGCTGAGGAGGACATTATGAAAATTTCAGCACTCCGGCCTGCAATTCTTGCCGCCGTGGCCCTAATCGCGGCGACCGCGTCCGCGCAGAACCTTGCGGCCAATCAGACTCTCGGCTTTGGCGCTAATCAACTTCTTCGCTTCACCTACACGCAAAACTTCGATTGCATCGACCAGCCTTTCGACGACCTCAACTTCAACGGAGTGGTCGCAGCCAAGGATCCGGGCGAGTTGCAAACTCCGATCTGCCAGGCAGGGATCAACCCCTCTATCGATCCTCCGGGACAGGTCGGCAATCCGATCAATACGACAGAACCCCTATACGTGCTGGTTCCGCTTTTCTCAGTGAATGACGATCAGAATCCGAGCGATGCCATCTCCTGCGACAACGTGGTGACCGGGACGTTATGCGGGCCCGCTCTCGGCACCGAACTGATCAGCCTGTTCGGTGCAGTACCGGAAGCCTTTAAGGCTAAGCCGCTGGTTTACACGCAGTGCCCGGAACCTGGCTCTGCTCCCGGAACCTGCACCATGCACGCTTCTCGCTTGGATCTAGCTCCCGTGCTGGCGGACCTGGGCTACATCGCGAAGCCCCCTACCGCGAATGTTTTCCTTCCCACCCCGAACCACAGCCATGTCGTGATCAACGCGGATATCAACGTCAAGGCCATCTGGTGGCAGGTCGTTCCGGTTCTGGTCACCAATCCCAGCGATTGGCCGACCAAGGATGGCAGCAGCGGGATCACTTCCTTCCAGGCCCTACAGGCTGCTAAAGCCGCGGGATCTGCGATCATCGCTCCATCGAACTTCTTCTTGTTCTTCAGTTCGTACACGGTTGACCATCACGCCATGCACATGAACTAGTCGAGAGGTTCGACGACGCTCTTTTTCAAACAAAAAAAACAGGCTCGGTCGTAAGGTCGAGCCTGCTTCCATGAGCACTGAAGTGAGTTGCTTAATCCGCAGCGGCTTGCAGCGCAGATCGTCCATTTGACGCTGGTCTTAGAAATGCCATACGCTCCATCTCGAAAGCTTCCAGGTTCTCGCCCCTGGTGAAATCGTCCCAGCCAAGAACCGCGCCAATGCGCAATGCCGCGTCGCGGCTGCAGGATTCCGACCAGCAGGGACCCAGCGCCACCGGCACTCGGCGCAAGAGCACGTCTGCCAACGTCACCGCATACTCCCTGCGGTATGCTTCCACGACTTCGGCGATCAGGTGTGAACTATGAGGGCAAATGGGGGCGCGCAAATCGGCGCTTACCATGGCGGTACGTGCAATGTGGGCCGCGCGTTTTCCATGCCATTCCAGCATGCCGCGCGCCGATTCCTCGCTGATTGCTCCAACACGCGCGATTTCCAGCACAGCATCATCCAGCAGAGGGTCGAGTGCCGCGCCCTGCGCCAATGCCATTGGAGCTGGTTCCATGGCTTGCAAGCCAATTTTTCTTACACAATCACGAGCCAAGGAAGCCGCAGTGGTCAACTTGCCGCCGATCACCGAGATCATATGCGCCGCTCCGTCATCGGTATGATCGTGAAGGATGTGCCGCCTGGTCACGGCGGAGGGTTTGTTGCCGGGAGAATAAGGCAGCGGCCGCACGCCAGCGAACGCGTACTTCACACTTTCCGCGGAGATCTTGGCTTTCGGAAATAATTGCGCGATAGAGCGCACGAGATAACTGATTTCCTCTTCGGAGGGAACGGTTTGCCCAGGGTCGTTACTATCCGCAACTTCGGTCGTTCCCACTAACACCTGATCGTTCCATGGCAGAACGAAGATTGGTCGGCCATCGAGTGCCTCGGTGTAAAGGGCAATATTCGGCGAGCCAGGAAATCGTGGCAAAACGATATGCGATCCGCGGACGCCCCCTAACAACGGCTTGCCCATGCGAATCGAGGAGCGCTGACAGATGCGATCGGCCCAGGGGCCGCTGCAGTTGATCACCCAGTTCGCGTCCACGCGTTCATCGCGGCCGGTGATCTGGTCACGCAGCAATACTCCGTGAACCCTTCCATGAGCCACATTCGCCGACAAGACTTCGGTATGATTACGAACCACTGCTCCGGCTTCGACCGCTTCCATTAGCCATTCCGCCACCAACCGCTCCGGAAACTCGCACTGCGCATCTTCATAGTTGAAGAACGACCACTTGTGGCCGGCGTCCAGGGCCCGCTCCAATCGTTTCAACTCCATTTCGGAAGCGCCACCGGCAGATTTCTTTCCTGCCATGCGCTGGTACAGCCATAAGCCTGTACGCAGCGTCATGGCGTTGCGGCGGCTGGCTTCATTCAAAACGAGCAGGAAGTGTATGGGCTGCACCAGGTGAGATTTTTCCCGAAGCAGTATTTCGCGCTCGCGCAGCGATTCTCGCACCAAACCAAGCTCGCCGTGCTCCAGGTAGCGAAGACCTCCATGAATGATGCGGGTGGAGCGACTGGTTACGCCGGAAGCAAAATCATTCTGTTCCACGAGAAGTGTGCGTTTCCCGGCACGCGCGCACTGCCGCGCCACGGCCACGCCGTTGATGCCGCCGCCAATCACCACCACGTGAAAGTGCTGGTTCTCTAAACTCGCTCGCGGGTTGACTGCTAGCACCATAAGGGTCTACGCCACGGTAACTATCCGAAGATTACTAAAATAACGAATCGCGCATCCACACTGCGACGGGTAGAGTCTGCACCCTGACGCTGCCGGAAAACAGGTCACCTAGGTGCTGCGAAAGGACCTGTCCGAAATCGCGCGATACCTGCGGAAGGTGCACAAAACATGGAACAAAACGAAACCGGCCTGGGCAAAATCAGCCAGGCCGGTTCCTCGCGCTGGCAATTTGTTTATGCAGCTTTTCGGTCGTCTTTTCCGCTGACGTTTGCGCCTTTCGAGAATAGCGCGATCATCTCCCGATTGAAGGCCGGGATATCATCCGGCTTGCGGCTTGTAACGACTCCATTACTCTGGACCACTTCCTGGTCCACCCACGTGCCACCAGCGTTTTTAATGTCGGTTTTCAGGGACGGCCACGAAGTAAGTGTGCGTCCCTTTACCGCGCCCGCCTCCACTAACATCCACGGCCCGTGGCAAATGGACGCCACGGGTTTCGACTGCTCGAAAAAGTGCTTCACGAACTGGACCGCATCAGGGTTCATCCGGAGGTGATCCGGATTCATGACGCCGCCCGGTAAAAGCAGGGCATCGTACTGGGACGGATCCGCGGAGTTCAGAGGAACGTCAACTCTGACCTCTTCTCCCCACTCGGTTTTGTCCCAACCCTTAATTTTATCGTCCTTGGGAGAAACTACCTGGGTGCGCGCGCCTGCTTCTTCCAGTGCTTGTTTTGGTTTGGTTAATTCCACTTGCTCAAATCCATCCGTTGCCAGGATTGCAATGGTCTTACCTTTAAGATTGTTCGCCATGGTTTCCTCCTTGGGGGATTTTATTGCCGGTGAGTTTTGGATGCCGCTATGGCACCCCGGTTTGTCGAGAATAGTAAAGCGCCGTGTCTGCGCGTTGCCGGGAGCGCGGCCCCTCGTTTAAAGTGATTGCCAGTGTCCAATACAGGCGAACGTTTCGAACGCGCGGTTGCCATCATGGAGCGTCTGCGGGCTCCCGGGGGCTGTCCCTGGGACCGCGAACAGACATTCGATTCCATCAAGCCCTACACCCTGGAAGAAACATACGAAGTCCTGGAAGCGATCGAAAACCGCGACTGGAAGGAACTTCCCGGTGAACTTGGCGACCTGCTTCTGCAAGTGCTGTTCTATTCTGAGATGGGCAAGGAGCAGGGAACCTTTTCCATCGACGACGTTCTGGATCGGTTGTCGAACAAACTTATCCACCGGCATCCCCACGTTTTCGGGGATACGAAGGCTGACACCTCCGCGGATGTGAAACGCAACTGGGAGGCTCTGAAAACCGAAGAGCGAAAGAAACGATTTGGCGAAAATGCTGAGGCGCCGGAATCCAAAAAGGAGAATGCGATTCCTCTGTCGATCCTGGCGGGCATTTCTTCTTCGATGCCCTCTCTGTTGGAGGCGCATAAGCTTAGCTCCCGCGCTGCACAAGTCGGTTTCGACTGGCCCAACATGGAAGGCCTTTTCGACAAACTGGGCGAGGAAACCGCGGAACTGCGTGAACACTTGGGCGAATTTCCATCTCCTGGGCCACGTCCGGAAGGCCGTGGAATTGCGGGTTCCGGGCGCCCCGCCATGTCGCAAGATTTGCGCGAGCGGCTGGAAGAAGAGGTCGGCGATCTTTTCTTTGTTCTGGTGAACATCGCGCGCTATCTCACCATTGATCCTGAATCCGCGCTGCGGAAGACGAACCGCAAATTCCGACGCCGCTTTCAATGGATGGAAAGCCAGCTTCATGCAAACGGAAGCACGCTGGAAAGTTCTTCGATGGAGGAATTGGAATCCCTTTGGCAGCGAGCTAAGAAAGTGGAGAGGGAAGCGTGAGTGCTGATGCAATCGTGATTCGTCACTGCCACGGCCTTGATGAACTGCGAGCGTGCGTCGCGCTACAGAAAGAGATCTGGAACTTCACGGATGCCGAACTGGTGCCCCTGCGTCTGTTCGTCGTAGCGGAAAAAGTGGGCGGGCAAGTGATGGGAGCCTTCGATGGCTCCGAAATGGTGGGCTTCGCGCTGTCGGTCCCCGGAACGCGCTCGGGCCACATCTATCTTCATTCGCACATGCTGGCTGTCCGCCAGGATTATCGGAACAGTGGACTGGGCCGGCGGCTCAAGCTATTGCAACGGGACGATGCGCTGGCCCGAGGCATCGATTTGATCGAGTGGACCTTCGATCCTCTGGAGATCAAGAACGCTTACTTGAATATTGAGAAGCTGGGAGCGATCGCACGGCGCTACAACATCAATCAATATGGAATCACGTCTTCGCCCCTGCAGGGAGGATTGCCCAGCGATCGGCTTATCGCCGAATGGTGGTTGAGGTCGCAGCGCGTGGAAGCACTGTTGGCCACTGGGAAGAACCCGTCGTTTCAAACAACAACCACGATTGAAGTGCCATCGCAGATTTACTCCTGGAAGGCCGCCGCAGATACCCGGAGCAAGGCCGAGCAGGTACAACAGAGGAATCGCGAGCAGTTTCTAGCCGCATTCGACAGTCGATTCGCTGTGCTCGGGTACGAACGCGATGCCGAAGGGAGTGGCAAGTTCCTGCTTGGCAATTGGGATGAGAAGTGGTCGTACGCCTCAGAAGAATAATTCACAACTGAGGCGCAGAGGCAAAGAGAGAACGCTCAGGCCAAAACAATCAAAGAGTTTGCTTTCTCCGTGACGACTCCGTGGCGAAATCGTTTTGTTTTAATAAATTATGAAAACTGAAGCCATTACGCTGCGCGAAATTCACATGCCACTCGTCCATTTTTTCGAGACGAGTTTTGGGCGCACTTATAACCGACGCATCTTGCTGCTGACCGCGCACTGTGATGGAGTCGATGGGTGGAGCGAGTGCGTGGCAGGGGAAGAACCCTTCTACAGTAGTGAGTGGATCGAGAGCTCCTGGCTCACGATCGCTAAGTACCTGGCGCCTGCGGTGCTGGGACGTGACCTCGCATCAGCGCGCGATTGCGTCCATCTTTATTCGCGAATTCGCGGACACCGGATGGCAAAGGCGGGCGTGGAAAACGCCTTGTGGGATGCCGAAGCGAGACAAAAAGATCAGCCATTGTGGAAGCTTCTGGGTGGCACGCGAGCCGAAATTCCGTGTGGCGTTTCGATCGGCATACAGGATTCAGTGGAACAGTTGCTCGAAAAAATCCAGACGGAACTATCCGCGGGCTACCGTCGCATTAAGGTCAAAGTGAAACCCGGCTGGGATGTCAACGTGCTGGAGAGGATCCGTTCACGCTGGTCTGACATTACCCTGAGTTGCGATGCAAACTCCGCTTACACGCTGGATCAGATCGAACATTTGCGACTCTTCGATCAGTTCAATTTGCTGATGATCGAGCAGCCACTATGGGACGACGACATTTTTTATCACGCGCGTCTGCAGAAGGAATTGCGCACCGCCATTTGCCTGGACGAATCCATCGTCAGTTCACGGGCGGCCGCCATCGCCACCGAGACGGGAGCTTGCCGGGTCATCAACATCAAAGTGGGACGCGTAGGAGGCTTCACCGAAGCCAAGAAGATTCACGACATCTGCCAGTCGCAGAAGATTCCCGTCTGGTGCGGCGGTATGCTCGAGTCGGGTATTGGCCGCGCTCATAACATCGCACTTTCTACGCTTCCGAACTTTAGTCTTCCTGGGGACGTCTCGGCGTCGAAGCGCTACTGGAAGGAAGACATTATCGATCCTGAAGTACAAGTCTCCCCGCAAGGGATGATTGCGATCAGTCCTCAGCCGGGAACGGGATATCGAATCAAAGAAGATCTGATTGAAAAATTGACCGTGCGCAAAGAGACAATTACTGCGCGAAGATGAAAAAGACTTTTTACTCTGAGTCCGAGTGGCATTCAAATTCAAACGGCTAATAATTAGCGTTGCGAGTTTGATCTGCTAATCTCTGGCTTGTTCGTACCCAGCCTCTGATTCTGAGCCAGATTTACTTCTTCGGCCTTTAGCATTTCCACACCCTGAGCAAAGGTTGTGTCGTTCGGAATGCGCCGAAAGTCACTGAAGGTCTCATCCGTTTTGATCGCGAGACTTTTGAACATCAGAATCTTGCCGGTGAAGTCCAGGGACATGCGCGACACGTCCCAGCAGTTGTTTCCAATTTCCTTCTGTTCCACCAGAAAATGGCCATCCTTATTCAGGTGTCCGAGAATGCCCCAGCCAAAGCTAACTTCTTTGAACAATGTTCCGTCGATTTTGGCAATCCTACGGGCGACCGGATCGATTACGATCACGCCCGCCATGCCCAACAAAACTTGCTCTACGTGGGAGGGTGGCTTGTAATTGGGGTCGGGCCTGAATTTCAAACGCACCAGGCGTCCCTTGCCGCCAATCTCCGACGAGCCATTCTCCTCGCCATCATATTGGTACAGGAAAGCATCAGGCAGGGCCTTAACGATCATCAGCGTGTGCTCGGCGTTCTCTTTTTCGTGTGAATGCTTTCGTGTCAATTGCTCGGAGCTGCCGACCAGTCCCGCGAGTCGGTTTTCTTCAGCTTGCATTTGTTCCGGGGGCAATGGCTTGTCGTTGTAGGCGATGGTCATCCCAGCCATGGCTTCTCGAGTCTCCACGTAAAGTCTGGTTTGAGAGCCTTGGGGGGTTTGCTTGCGAGAGCGGAACAGATGCTTGATAGGGTCGTTGCTGGCAGCTACTTCGTTGGCGACGGCCGCCCGAACCAACTCATTCGCAGAGCCTGGATCTTGCTCGGAGGCAGCCCGCGTGGTCGTAGAGATTCCGCAAGCCAGGGTAAAAGCCAAGGCCGCGATCACGGTGCGCGTTCTCGCCCTACTCAGCATTCGGGCTCCCGGGTCAATGAATACCATTGAAAGTGTAGCAAGCTTGAGGAGCCGAATCTCTACAGCAAACTAAGTATTTTCCAGCGTTCCGGACGCTGGCTTGCCGCAAACTCCGTGCCTTGCGTATAGTCGTAACAGTACTGGCGCTTGCCGTGGGTTCGCTACACGCTGATTCTGGAGCAAGCTGGTACTGACCCAGTCTCACCGATCACAGATCAGCAATCTTCCATGGGTGGTTTCGTCGAGCCAACCGAACGGAAGCAGGAGCGCGTCCATATGAGCACAACAGCCAGCGGTTTGGCACAAATCGGTAAGTCGGTCGTCATTAAGGGCGAGCTTTCCGGAAGCGAAGATCTCTATGTTGATGGCCAGGTGGACGGCAGCATAGCCCTCAAGGGACACAGTTTGACCGTTGGTCCGAATGGTCAAGTAAAGGGCAGCGTCGATTCAAAAACCGTGGTAGTGCAAGGACAATTGAATGGGAACATTCAGGCCAGTGATCGCGTGGACCTGCGTAAATCAGCGACCGTAACCGGCGATATCGCAGCGCAGCGCATCTCGATTGAAGAAGGTGCTTATTTGAAGGGCAAGGTCGATATCCAACGCACCGATGCAAAGTAGTGGCATCGCCGCCGCATCGATTAAAATAGGTTGGGCGATGGTCCCGATGAATCAGCAGTCAGGAAGTTAGAGTGTCGTCCGTTTCGCAGACTTTCATGAAACTTTTTCGCGGTTCATCTGGACCGGATTCGATCCCGGCGCAGAGTCCACAAAAACTCACTCGCCGCTCCAGCGGACTGGGCGAGTTGTCGCGCACCTGGGAATCGTCCGAGAATTTATGCATTCTCGACCTTGGGTCGACCTCACCTACCAACATTCGTCACTTTACGGGGCGCGGTCATCGAATTTACAGCGAAGACTTACTCACCGCATCGACCGATCCTGAATTGGCTACGAAGGATGAGCAGGGCGCGGCCATCCTGGACAGTCGCAAATTCCTGGCGGACAACCTGGTCTATCCGGCGGCGCACTTCGACGCGATTCTCTGTTGGAACCTTCCCGACTATCTCGATGAAAGTCTGGTTAAGCCGGTGGTAGGGCGCTTGTGGTCGGTGCTGAAGCCGGGGGGGATGCTGCTGGCTTTTTTCCACACGCGCGATGCCGGCCCAGATTCTCCATGCCACCGTTTTCACATTGTTGGCGCGGATACTTTGGAGATGCAGAAGATCGAACTTCGCCGCGAGGCTCGGCGCGGCTCCAACTCGTCAGCAGCGTCGGACGGGTTCCAGTTGCAGCGCGTCTTCAATAATCGACATATCGAGAATCTTTTCCGCGACTTCGCTTCCATCAAATTCTTTCTCGCTCGGGATAATGTTCGTGAAGTGCTCGTGGTCCGCTAGCCGACCGGCCTTTTCCATACAATCACACCCATACGAAAAAGATAGTGGCGGGAAAGTTCTACTTGCGGGAGCAGGGTCTCGGTGAACGCCGCGTTCAGCGCGTGGCGTATCTCGGAAAGCGTGTAGGCGCGCCGCACGGAGGTCAGGCCATCCAGCCAGGCCACACGGTTCAGCATGATCGGGAAGCTGGCATAGACCAACGCCAGGTGCACGGGGTCCCGAATCAGATCGTTGATCAGAAGCGCCCGCCGGCTGACTCGTAAGCTCTCGTTCAGGAATCGCGCCAAACGAGCGGGGTTCAGGTGATGAGCGAATAAACTGCAACTGACCAGGTCGAAAGAACCATCCTCAAAGGGAAGAGAGAGTGCATCGCCTACCACGCCGCGATTCTTCCCGCCATTAGCTGTTCCTTCAGGAACGTGAGGTAAATGCGACCGGGCAACATCGAGCAGAGTGATGTCCAGCGTGATTCCGTGGTTCTCCAGGTTTTTGCCTACTGTCCTTGGCACTTCGCCGAGGCCGGACGCAACCTCCAACAGGGAAAAATGATTCAGCTGGGTAGAGCTGGCGACTCGCTCGACCATGCTCTGCGTCGTTGTAATTCCGCCGAACCAGCGGTTGATGCGGCCTATCACACGGAGGGCGGCCTGTGTGTCGCAAAGCGTGCAGCCATCGGAATCGAGAATTTCGGGGGCGTCGATTCGTTGCATGGTCAGGTTGTTCCAACTGTGTAGCCGT
>Ga0209006_10003190_pt1 | contig 14886 bp, 13 predicted proteins | sample JacPin_JW_Ref_O2_FD_188567 | JGI IMG/M metagenome (GOLD analysis project Ga0209006, IMG submission 188567) | Forest soil microbial communities from Algoma, Ontario, Canada - Jack Pine, Ontario site 1_JW_Ref_O2 (SPAdes) (version 2) | ecosystem: Environmental > Terrestrial > Soil > Boreal... | reverse complement strand
GAGCCGAACAAATCCAGCGACAGCGAGTAATGCAGATTGAGTTTCTTCTGGATGGTCGGCAGATCGATGACGCCGAGCGCGCGTACCTTTTCGATCGCGAACGGATCGTCGATGCCGGCGGCTTTCATCGCCTCGCAGGTGCGCTGGATGGTGCGGCCGACTCCGGTCTCGCCGACAAACATGTGATGCGCCTCTTCAGTGAGCATGAAGCGGCAGGTGCGCGACAGAGGATCGAAGCCCGATTGCGCCAGACTTTCCAGCTGCATCTTGCCGTCGCGATCGGTGAAGAAGGTGAACATGAAGAACGACAACCAGTCCGGCGTCGCTTCGTTGAAGGCGCCGAGCATGCGCGGCTTGTCCTCACTGCCGGAGCGGCGCTGCAAGAGCTCGGCGGCCTCCTCGCGGCCATCGCGGCCGAAATATTTCTGCAGAATGTAGACCATCGCCCAGAGGTGACGGCCTTCCTCGACATTGACCTGAAAGACGTTGCGCATGTCGTAGAGCGACGGCGCGGTCTTGCCGAGATGGCGCTGCTGCTCGACCGACGCCGGCTCCGTGTCCCCCTGGATCACGACCAGGCGGCGCAGCATGGCGCGATATTCGCCCGGCACGTCCTGCCAGGCGGGCTCGCCGAAATGCTGACCGAACGGAATGGTGCGGCCGTCTTCCTTCGGCGCCAGCAAAATGCCCCAGCGGTAGTCGGGCATTTTCACATAATCGAATTTGGCCCAGCCCTTGGGATCGACCGACACGGCCGTGCGCAGATAAACTAGCGACTCCTGGAAGCCTTGCGGCCCCATGTCCATCCACCAATCGATATAGCCGGGGTGCCAGCTTTCCAGCGCGCGCAGCACGGTGCGATCGTCGGCGAGATTGACGTTGTTGGGGATCTTGGTCGTGTAATCGACGGCTTCGATGTTCATGTCCGCTCTCCTTGGTCTCGCTCGGCAGCGCGTCTCCCTCTCCCCGCAGGCGGGGAGAGGGTCGGGGTGAGGGGACCTATCCGCTGGACTTAAATCTCGCGGAGCGGGCCCTCACCCGCCGCGCTTTGCGCGGCGACCTCTCCCGGATGCGGGAGAGGTGAAAAACTCAAACTCTTCTCGTATCGAACACCGGCTTCTGACCGGTGCCGTAGCGACGGAGCGCTCCGTCTTCGCCGACCGCGTTCGGCCGTTGGAAAATCCAGTTCTGCCACGCGGTCAGCCGGGCAAAGATTTTTGATTCCATGGTCTCCGGTCCGGCGAAGCGCAGATTGGCTTCGAGGCCGGTGAGCGCATCGGGCGAGAAGCTCGCACGCTCCTCGAGGAAGACGCGCACTTCATCGTCCCAATCGATGTCGTCGAGCGCGAAGGTGACGAGTCCGAGCTCCTGTGCACGCTCGGCGTTGAGCACGGTGTTCTGTTCGGCTTTGGCTTGTTCGAGAAGGGCTGCGTCGGCGAGGAAGCGGCAGCCGAGCCGCGTTAGTCCGTTCGCCATCGGATAGGGGCCGAAATTGGCGGCGGCGAGTACCAGTGTTGCCGGCGGCTTGTTGTCGCCGTCGCGCTGACCGAGGAACATGTAGGAGCGGTCGCTCGCGAAGACGAGTTCGGCAAGCGTACCCGCGAAACAGGAACCCGGCTCGATCAGTGTCACCAGCGAGCGCGAGGTAAGATCGACGCGCTTGAGCACCCGTTTCCAGTAGTGACGGATCTCGCGGGCGAGCCAGTGGTCTTTGTTGTCATGAAGAAAATGCTCGTACGCCATAACGGCGGCGGGGTCGCCGGACGACTTGAACACGATTGCCGCCACGTCAAATTCGTTGAGCCGGATGTTGAGAATGGCATCGTCGAGTTCGCGCGCGAGCTTGAGAGGCCAGAATGCGGCCCCGAGCGCCATAGCGCCATCCATGGCCTCGGCTGCTGCTGGCGGCATGCTCGACGGCCCGCGCAGGACGATGGTGGCAATGCGGCCGCTGCGGTCGAACTCGACAGACAGTGTTTCATACTCGACACCGTTCTCTGAGAACGTCCGGGAGAGCGGCGTCAGCGCAATGCCTTGCGCACCACCGTCGCGGCGGGACTTACCCGCGAAATCCTTCGCCCGCGCTGCGACCGCCTGTTCGAATTTCGAGCCAGGCACGACTTCGTCGACCAGCCGCCACTCGACCGCGCGCTTTCCCTTCACGCCCTCTTCGGTGGTGCAGAAGAAATCGGCGTGGTCGCGGCGCACTTTGCGTTTGTCGGAAACACGGGTGAGACCGCCCGTCCCGGGCAGCACGGCCAACAACGGCAGTTCCGGCAGCGACACCGCGGAGGAGCCGTCATCGACCAGCATGATGTGATCGGCCGCGAGCGCCAGCTCATAGCCGCCGCCGGCGGCCGTGCCGTTGATCGCGCAGATGGTTTGCAGGCCCGAGTGCGCGCTGAGGTCTTCGAGGCCGTTGCGGGTTTCATTTGTGAATTTGCAGAAATTGACTTTGTGGGTGTGGCTTGCGCCCGCCAGCATGCGGATATTGGCGCCGGCGCAGAACACGCGCGGCTTGGCGGAGCGGAGCACCACGGCGCGCACCTGCGGATACTCGAAGCGCAGCCGCTCGATCGCGTCGGCCAGCTCGATATCGACGCCGAGATCGTAGGAGTTGAGCTTGAGCTCATAGCCCTCGAACAACGCGCCCTTCTCGTCGACGTCCAACAGCAGCGTGGCGACATCGCCGTCGATCTGGAGCTTCCAATGCCGGTAACGCGACGGCTCGGTCTGGAAGTCGATCCGGGTCTGGCCGTTTGCCAGCGGACGCTCGGGGGCATGGGCGTCAGCCATCACAGCGTTCCTGATATGTATTATAATTCACAAAAGGCGCCGAAGCCATTATGCACTATAATGCATCAGACCGCAACCCCGGAATCGACGATCCGGTCGCCTTCGTGGTGATCGCGCAGGAGCCGATTGATGAAAGCCGCCGCCGCGTCGCGGGTGAGAGCCGGGGCGTCGCGGTGTGGCGAGTGGCGGACGCCCGGCAGGATCGCGGCTTCCACCGGGCAGTAGCATTCCTGCTGCGCCACCTCGATCTGCTTGAGCGTGCCGTATTGGTCGTCCGCACCCTGGATAATGAGGATGGGGACGCGGATATAGCCAAGCGTTTCGGTGATGTCCCAGGCGTGGAATTCCGGAGCGAGCCACGGCCCGCTCCAAGATTGATAAGCACTGTCGACGTCCGCGTGCCAGCGTTTGAGCTTCTCGCGCAGATCGCCGGACTGATAGTCCTCGTTGGTGCGGCGGATCTGGGCGAGACCCATGTCCTCGGTAAAGAAATGCGGCGCCATCAGCACCAGCCCGCGCACACGATGGTCCTGCACGCTGCCGGCATAAATGGTGGCGATCGACGCACCGTCGCTGTGGCCGAGAAGAATCCCGCGCTCAAAGCCGATCGCCGCCAACACTCGCGGCAGCACATCGAGCGCCTCCTCGTGCATGAAGTTGACCGTGCGGGGCAGCTTGCCGGGGCTCGATCGGCCGTAATTGGTGCGGGAATAGACAAACACGCCGGCGCCGGTCGCGGCGGCAAGCGCTTCGGGAAACGCGCCCCAAAGCCCGACACTGCCGAGCCCCTCGTGCAACATTACGATGGTCGGCGCCGCGTCGGGCCGCGGTCCGATCATGCGGTATTCAAGCCGCAGCGGCGCAAGCTCGAGAAAGCCCTCGTCGGCGAGGGTCACGCGCCAGGCTCCCCAAGCAATCGGGTGACGATGCGCAGAAGCTTGGCAAAGCTCTGCTCGACCGCGTCGCCGGAGGTGTCGATCTCGGCTTCGGCACGCGCATAATCCGCGCGGCGCGCTTCCAGGATCGCCACCAGATCGGCCATGGCTTGGCGATTTTGCGCCATCGGACGAAAATCGCCTTGCGCCATCACCCGGCTCATATGCTCCTGCGGCCGCGCTTTGATCCAAACCGTGTGGGCATGGCCGAGCAGCAGCGCGTACGTTTCCGGATTGGCGACGATGCCGCCGGCCGTGGTGATCACCGCCGCCTCGTGTTCGCGCAGCACGCGCTCCAGCGCGCTCCGCTCCTGGCGTCGGAACGTCGCCATGCCGGCCATTTCGATCAGGTCCGGAATGCTGGCGCCGTAATCCTCTTCGACGCGGCGGTCGAGCTCGATGAAGGGCCAGCCGAGATGCTGCGCCAGCATGCGCCCGAGCGTCGACTTGCCGGCGCCGCGCAGCCCAACCAGCGCGATGCGGCGCGCCCGATCGGCCGCGCCGCGGAAAACGACGCGCGCTTCGATGTCTTTGATCAGCGCCGGGAGCTCTTTCTCCGGCACCTGCGCCAGCAAGTCCAGGATCGCACCGAGCCCGGCAGTGCGCGTGCCCTGTTGCGGCAACAGTGCCGCGGCCGGCAGATCGAGCGCCTGCGCGATCGCCCGCAGCACGCTGACCGAGGGATTGCCGGCCCCGCTCTCGATTTGCGCCAGATACCGTTCCGAGGTTTCCGACGCCTGCGCCAATTGCCGCCGCGTCATGCCGCGCTTGGCGCGGTTTTTCCGGACTTCGCGCCCGACCGCGGCTAGGAATGCCGCGGTCTGCGGCGCTTGATCGGCCGGCAACGCGGCTGCGGCCTCGGGCGGGAGCGGTTTCTGAGCCTTCGGTTCGGCCACCGCGCGCTTATCCTTATGCGTTATAATTCATGCGAGATAATCGGAATTATGCACTTGACAAACCGTAACCGCATGCACTATAGTTCCGAGCATCGGAGCCGGTATCATGAATCTCTCGCAGATTTCAAGCCTCACCGAAGATCAGGCGCGGGAGTATTTCGAGAAAATACGCTGGCCGCACGGGCGCCTCTGCCCGCATTGCGGATCGGTCGAAAGCAAGAAACTCGAAGGAAAAGCCCATCGCGCCGGGCTGTACAAGTGCTCTGGCTGCGGCGAGCAGTTCACAGCCACGATTAACACCATTTTGGAGGACAGCCATCTGCCGATCCGCACTTGGCTGATGGCATTCTCGATCCTCTGCTCAGCGAGGAAGGGTGTCAGCGCCCTGCAATTGCAGCGACAGTTGGGTTTGGGTAGTTACAAGACGGCTTGGCATCTTGCGCATCGTATCCGGCACGCGATGGCCCGTGACCCACTCAAGGGCCTCTTGGGTGCGGGCGGCGGCACCGTCGAAACCGACGAAACTTGGATCGGCGGCAAGCCGCGCAAGCACGCGGGGAAGCGCCAAGCGGGCGCGAGCCGGGAACGGCCGGTCCCTGCGAAAACTCGCGTAGTTGGGCTTGTGGAGCGCGGCGGTAGGGCGCGGGCACACGTAATCCCGGAACGGTTGAAGGATTTTTCGGACTGTTCAAGCGCGGCGTAATGGGTAGCTTCCATCACATCAGCGAAAAACACATGGACCGATATTTGAACGAATTTTCGTTCCGGTGGGATTTGCGTAAAGTCAGCGACGGGGAGCGTGCCGTCGAGGCGATAAAAGCATCGGAAGGCAAGCGACTAATGTATCGCGTCCCAGTGGGACATTGAAAATTAAGAGTGCGCGTGACAGGATTCGAACCTGCAAATCCGGAGACAGGGGATTCCAGGTCCCCCGCGTTTGCCAATTTCGCCACACGCGCAAAGGCAGATGTGTACTCAAGGCGGGGAGGCGTTCCAGGCGCCTCCCCGAATCATTTCAGTTTCTCCCTGCCGCAAGTCCGTATCTCCCCTCACCGTGATCGATATAGCGCCGATCGCGGCCGTGCGCCGACCGTCTCAAGGCTTTGCCGATGGCTTGGCGCGAGATTTCGCCATTTGGGTTCTGCGGGGACTCGAAAATATCCGCCGGAGTGGCCATTGCCTGTTTGCGCAGAACGCTTTCGATGAGGCGATGCGTTGCCGCTCCCCGCATGTCGTCGGCGCTACTATCGTCCTCGGCAAGGTTCTCTCCGTTTGGGCTGATGCCCCCCCACGCGCGGTTGGCGTCTTCCTTGGCTTGGGCGTATCCTACCCGGAAGCCATCGGCGAAAATGTCTTGGACAACGCGCTTCAGACTGTCCACCGCGTCCGACAGATAATTGGTCGGATCGATGATAGGGACAGGAACTTTGGGATCTGCCATGGCACGTACCCGTAACGAATCCGAGGATGTCGCTCACGATAGCAGCGAGAGAGACGCCTCACAAGAGAGAGGGACGCCGCGTCCCCGCAAGCGGGATACGCTTTCCCTCTATCCGCTGAACCTAGAGGATGCCCTGGGGGCCGCTGTCGCGACAGGGCCGATCCCACGTGAGGACCGCAAGCCGAAGCCAAAACGGAAGGCGAAGTAAAATGCGTAGGCTCAGAGGGCTACCCGCCATCGGCACAAAAGATCGGGCCAAATTAGAAGCCATGCGGGGGGTAGGACCGCCGCCCGGAGCGACGCAAGCCGAACTCCAAAAAATCGACGGCAACGGCGGCTGGGGAACCTACAAGAACGATGGCGCGGCTTATGCCGACTTCCTAGGCGGAAAGCTTCGCATTTCTGGCTCCGGCTCCGCCCGCCGTTACTGGATTGAATTTCCTACTAAAGGAAAATTCGCCGCATAATCCGGCATGGTTTGTGAAGTACATACTTCCGGAGATAATGCACGTTCGGTCGGGATTCGCAAGGCGGGCGGGAAACACCGGAGCCCGGGGCTATTCGAAGATCCGCCGCCAGCCGCCATTGGGGGCTTCGGGGCGCGGCGTCGTTTCGTCCACGGAATCGGGGCCCGGATCGTCCGGCGCGTGCACCAGCGGGATCACGGCCTCCGGTTTCGGCGGCACCGCCGTGGCGCGCGTGACGCCCCGGTTCGGCGTGCTTGCCGCCGCGGGCGCCTGAGCCTCCGACTTTTCCCGGTTTTCGTCTTGAGCGACCGGCGCTTCTGGCGCGGCCGGCGGCTCCAGGGCGGCCGGTGCCTTGTCGGCGCTGTTGTTTTCAATCGCGACCGCCGGTGCGGCCGTCACGGCTGCGACCGGGGCGGCGACCGGCTCGATCGACGGCGCCACGGGAGTCAATCCGGTGAGCGGAACGCGCCACTCGAACGCGTCGAGCTTGCCGCTCGGCGATAGCGGCCGCCAGCGATCGGAGACATGGCCTTCGGCCGTCCAGGCGGGATCCGGCGCGGCGTGGAGCGCGCGCGCGATCCATTCGCGGGCGCGACCCTCGTCATTATGCTCGGCCCGCTCCAGCTCGGCCATCAGCAGCGCCACGCGTTTTGTCGGTGCCGCCAGAAACGAAGCGAGCGCATCGCGTGCTTTGGCGAATTCCCGTGCGTCGATGGCGGCACGCGCCACGGCGAGACCGCTCTCGATATGGCCCGGCGCCTGCTTGGCCAGCGCCTCGATGCGCTTGAGCCGGTCGCGCGCCGCGTCGCCGAAGCGCAGATCGGAGAAGACTCGCGCCAGATCGGGGTGCGGATGCGCTTCCCAGGCCGCGTGCAGAACGCGCGCGGCTTTGCGCAAATCGCCGCCTTCGGCCAGCATCCGGCCGGCGAGCGTGGCGGCCGGCACGAACGTCGGTTCGAGCTTTGTGGCTTCGAGCGCCAGCGCTTTAGCTTGATCGCGGTCGCTGTCTTCGCTGGCGAGCGCACGCGCCGTCAGCATCACCGCCCGCTGCCGCCGATAACTATCTTTGTCGAGAGCATGCCTGTTGGCCTCAAGGAGCGCCAGCGCACCGGCCCAGTCGCCGGTGATGCAACGAAATTCAAGCACCGCCTTGCCGGCCCAGCCGAGCCCGGGATTTTCCCGCGCCGCTTCCTCCGCGAAAGCATGCGCGCTGGCGCGATCGCCGCGGCGATGAGCTTCGACGAAAAGACCGTGCAGGCCCAGCGCCTTAGTATCGGCACGGCCCGCCATGGCGCGGAAGGCGCTGTCGGCGGACGCCCGGTCGCCAGCGAGTTGCGCATGCTGGGCGTCCAAAAGCAGTGCCAGCGGCTCGGCGGGCGCAATGCGCTTGGCTTCCGTGGCGTGCTTGCGCGCGGCGACCAGGTCACCGGCACCGATGGCAATCAGCCCGCGCGAGATCGCCTCGTAAGCACGCTCGCCGCGGCGGCGACGCCAATGCCGCCGCATCATGAACGGCGAGCGCACCAGAGCGCTCAGCAAGGTCCACAGGATCATCAGCGCCGCGACGGCCGCCAGCAACGACGCCGCGAGAACCATCACCGAGGTCTCAAGCCGCATACCCTGCCAAGTGATGACGACCTCGCCCGGCCGATCGGCGAGCCATGCTGCGCCGAGTGCCAGCGCGCCGACGAGGATGAGAAAGATGGCGATGCGGATCATTGTGGTTCCGGCTTGGCCAGGCTGGCGAGGGCCGCGGCGGCGATGTGACGGCTGTCTGCAAGCGCCGCCTGTCGGGCGGCGGCCTTGTTACTCCACGCTTGCGCGAGCGCCCGTGCCGGATCGGGCAGCTTGGCGATGTCGGCAAGCGCCGCGTCGATATCGCCGCGCGCGGCATCGGCGTTGAGCCGCGCGATCAAAGCCGCCGGATCGTCTCCCACGGGAGCTCCGGACGTACCCACCGGCGTGATGCGGACGAGCTTTTGGGCCTGGCTTTCAATCTTTGCGAGGATCGAATTGTCATTCCGCTCCGGCGCAAGCGCGCCCTGGAGCGCCGGCATTAGCGCCGCAAGCTCACGTCCAAGCTCCGCGGCGCTGGTCAACCCTTGCGCGGCAAGCGGCTCGAGCCGTGCGGTTGCCTCCGGATCGGCGCCGAGCGCTTTGGCCGCTGCGAGCTCGGCCGTAAACGGCGCGCCGCGCTCTGCCACCGCGCGCAGCGCCTCGGCCGCAATGGCAAGCCGCGTCGTGCGGTCATCCGCATTGGAAGAAGAGGTCCGCTTGGCCAGATCGGCATCGAGTGTCTTGATGGCGCTCTGAAGCGCGGCGACGCGGCCTTCGAGGGTGTCGATGTCGCTCCGCTGCACCGAAGCTTGCGTCGTCGATTGCGCAGCATTTTTGGCCGCATCAGCCGCGGCCGTTGCGCCTTTCGCGTCGGTAAGCGCCGTTTGCGCCGCGGCAGCGACGTCATCGACACGGCGCGTCAGAGCCGCGAAGGAGCCGGCGAGTGCTTTGGATTGCGCTTCCGCAGTGGCAACCTGGCTGGCCAGCGCCGCATCAGTGCGCGGTGGGCCTTGCAGCGCTTGCTCGATCCGCTCAAGCCGCGACGAAATCTCCGGCGAGACGCTCGCTTGCGGGGGCGGCAAGGACGCGGCGCTTTGCGGAGCGGCCGCGGGCGACGTCACCGCCGTGCCCGGCGGTACGAGACCCGCGAACCAAAATGCCGCGGCGACCGCGGCGGCGCAGACGGCTCCGGCAACAATCCCAACGACATAAGGCAACGCCCGCCCGGACGAGTTGCGGACCTGACCGGCGGGAGCATCTTGCTGCGAGTTCGTTGCCGGTCCGGGGGCCGCGCTCGCACCCGCGGCCGCCGCAGAACCGCCAACCGACGCGGCGCCGGCGTCCGCGGCCGGTTCGGGAGCGGGGTCGGGTTTTCCGGCCTGTTCGGGAGCCGCGCCAAGGTCCGCGACGTCCGCAGCCGCTTTCGCAGCGCCGGTATCGGCAGCGGCGGTTTCGACTTCCTTCGCCGTCAGGTCGATGGTCGGCGGCCGGCGGCGGGACGTGCTGTCAGCCTCGCTCATGATCTCTCCAGGCTAGAGCACTTCCCGATTAAATTGAACCGGCAGGTGCTCTAGATCTATTTGTTATCGCATGTCCTTTTCGGAAAACCGGCTTCCACCCATCGGGTCGAGCCCGAGGGCATGCTTTTCCGGGAACATGCTCTAGACCGAAACCCGATTCGTCACACCGGCTGCGTGCACGTTCCCGGCATAGTACGGCGACGCGATGGCGGCAACACGGCCCGCAAAACGGTCGTGCGAATAGAAAATCAGACCTTAAGGCGGCGGGATTAACGACAACAGCGTCGATTCGCTCGGCTCCTGGGCTACACGGACGTCGGTGGCTCCGGCTCGGATCAACGGCTCCGCAACTTGCGCCGACATGCAGAAATGAATCATGGGTTTGATCGCATCGTCGTAAACGCCGCCGGCGCGCGCGGCCGTGAGGTACATTTCGGCGCTGCGCCGGGAAAAGTGGAGTACCCCGTCGATGACCTCGATAGCCGCAGCCGCAATAGGCGAAAGCGCCGTAACGGGCCCGGCGCGGTAAATGACGACGGTGCTGACCGCAAAGCCGCGCCCCGAAAGAACGCCGGCGAGGTCGCCCGAACGGTCAGCTCCCGCCAGATAAAGAAGCGAACCTCCCGGTCTGATGCACGAAGTGGCGAGAGCCGCGAGGTCGTCCACACCGCCGTGCGCGGACGTCACGCCGGCGAAGCCGGCCGCCCGCAGGGCTTCTGCGCTGCGATCCCCCACCGCGAATACGGGCAGTGAACGCAGTTGCGCGAAGCGCGCGTGAGCGGCAATCGCCGGCGCCACATTGGCGCTGGTCACGAGCAGCGCCGCGAACGGCCCTGGACCGATCACGGCGTCTGGCACCGGCTCAATGCGGAGCAATGGTGAAACCAAGACCTCATGGCCACGTGCGCGCAACGCCGCCGCCGTCCGTTCAGCATCCGGCTCCGGCCGTGTGACCAGAAGCCGCATGGCTCAGACCCCGACGAAAAAGTCGGCGCCCGCGCGTGCGCGCAGCTCGTGGCCAGCATCGGCACCAAGCGCCTCCGCGGCCGCGCGCGAACCTTGGCGCAAAGTTTCGAACGCTTCACTGCCGTCCGGCTTGATCACAATACCGCGGAAACGCAGCTCCCCGTGCTCGAGCTTGGCGTGGCCGCCAATCGGCGTGCGGCAAGAACCGTCGAGCACTGCAAGAAACGCGCGTTCGGCGGTGAGGGCAGCGCCGGTATCGGGGTCGTCGATCGCCGCAATCAGCGCGCGGATCCTGCCGTCGTCCGCGCGCGTTTCGATGCCGATAGCGCCCTGCCCGACGGCCGGGACGAATTCGTCGGGATCGAGGATCGCCGTCGCCGCTGACAAGAGCCCGAGCCGCTTCAACCCGGCGACCGCGAGCAGCGTCGCGTCGACCTCGCCCGCGTCAAGTTTGCGCAGCCGCGTTTCCACGTTGCCCCGCAACATGGCCACCTGCAGGTCCGGCCGCAGTCTTTTGACTAAGGCCGCGCGCCGCGGCGAGGCAGTGCCGACCGTGGCGCCGGGCGCAAGGTCGCGCAGGCTCTTTGCCTTGCGGCTGATGAACGCGTCGCGCACATCCTCGCGCGCCAAAAAACCGGCCAGCACGAGCCCCGCCGGCAACACGGTCGGCAGGTCCTTGGACGAATGCACCGCCAGATCGATGCTGCCGGCAAGGAGCGCTTCCTCGATCTCCTTGGCGAAGAGGCCCTTGCCGCCTGCGTCCGCAAGCGGCCGGTCCTGCACCACATCGCCCGTGGTGCGAATGATCTTGATCTCGATCGCCGCCGCGTCGACACCATGAGCTGCGGCGATTCGGCTCTGCACCTCGCGCGCCTGCACCAGCGCCAGCGGGGAACCGCGCGAACCGATACGCAAGAAGGGAGCCGTGTTTGCCGATTGTATCATGTGGCCTTCAAATGCTACGCGAACGTCCGCCATCGCCGAAACCGCCGCGCGGAAACCATAACGCGGCTGGGATCAGATGTATTAGATAGGATATGTATTAGATAAGGCATGTATCAGATAGAACCCGCGTCAGATAAGGCGTGCCTTAGACGACAACACATGCATCAACAAACGCATGCAGCAACAATCGCGGTTAAGGATTCGGGTCGCGTCCCCGCACGACCGCGACTGACTGAAACCATACAATAGACTGATGATCGTTCTCGGCATTGAAACGACTTGCGACGAAACCGCAGCCGCCGTGGTGGAGCGGAATGCGGAAGGACAGGGCCGCATTTTAGCGAATGTGGTTCTATCGCAGATCAACGAGCATGCGGCATTCGGCGGCGTGGTGCCGGAGATCGCCGCCCGCGCGCATGTCGAGCTCCTCGATTCCATCATCGCCAACGCGATGAGCGAAGCACAGCTGCCGTTCAGTGCGCTCGACGGAATCGCCGCCGCCGCCGGACCAGGCCTGATCGGCGGCGTGATCGTCGGACTGACCACGGCAAAAGCGATCGCGCTCGTCCACGATAAGCCGTTGATCGCCGTCAATCATCTCGAAGCGCATGCGCTCACGGCGCGGTTGACCGACGGAGCGACGTTTCCGTATTGCCTGTTTCTGGCGTCTGGCGGTCATACGCAAATTCTCGGCGTGCGCGGCGTGGGCGATTATTTCCGCATCGGCGGCACCGTCGACGACGCCATCGGCGAAGCCTTCGACAAGACCGCAAAGCTTCTTGGTCTTGGTTATCCGGGCGGGCCGCTGGTGGAGAAGGAGGCGGCGCGTGGCGACCCGGAGCGCTTCGCACTGCCGCGGCCGATGGCCGGACGTCAGGACGCCAATTTCTCCCTTTCCGGGCTCAAGACGGCGTTGCGCCTCGAAGCCGAGAAAATCGCGCCGCTCAGCGACGACGACGTCGCCGATCTGTGCGCATCATTTCAGCAGGCGGTCGGCGAAGTGGTGATGGATCGGCTGCGCAACGGCTTGCGGATATTCCGCGAGCAGATCGGCGCGCCGACGGCGCTGGTCTGCGCGGGCGGCGTCGCCGCCAATCAGGCGATCCGCAAGGTGCTGCACCGGGTCGCTTTCGAGATCGGCGTGTCGCTGGTGGCGCCGCCGCCGGCTTTGTGCACCGACAACGGCGCCATGATTGCCTGGGCCGGTGCCGAACGCTTGGCGCTGGGCCTGACCGATTCGCTCGACGTCGCGCCGCGCGCGCGCTGGCCGCTGAGCGAAGTCACCAAGGCTGCGGAAAGTCAGCCGACAGCTCCGGAAGCCGTTCCTACGCCTGTCGAGGATTCACCATCACTGCCGGAATAGAGTCGGTTACAGGCGATAGCGCTCACGTCCGGCCCGCATCGATTTGCGTGAGGATCGCTTCCAGACGTTCAAGCCGGTCGGCCTCGCCGGGCGGCTTGTCCCAGCGCAGACGACTGATGCGGGGGAAGCGCATGGCCAGTCCGGATTTGTGCCGGGTCGAGCGCTGCAAGCCTTCGAACGCGACCTCCAGCACCAAACCCTCGTTCGGCTGATGCACGACTTCGCGCACCGGACCGAACCGATCGATGGTGTTCCGGCGTACGAAGCGATCGATCTGCAGCAATTCGTCATCGGTGAAGCCGAAATACGCCTTGCCGACCGGCACCAGCTCGTCGCCGCTTTCGCCGCGCGTCCAAACACCGAACGTGTAGTCCGAGTAAAACGACGAGCGCTTGCCGTGGCCGCGCTGCGCATACATGAGCACGGCGTCGACGATGAACGGATCGCGCTTCCATTTCCACCACGGGCCCTTGGGCCGGCCGGGCACGTAAAGCGAATCGCGGCGCTTGAGCATGATGCCTTCGACCGCGTCGGCATCGAGCCCGGCGCCCGCCGCCGCCGGATCTTTGCGCGCGGCGGTGAGATCGTCCCACGTGCCAAAATCAACAAGCGGCGAGAGATCGATGCGCGGGTCGCCAAGGCGCGCAATAAAAACTTCGAGGCGCGCACGGCGCGCGACGAAAGGCAATTCGCGCAAATCCTCGTCGTCGTCGGCAAGCAGATCGTAGGCCCGCAGATGCGCAGGGAATTCGGCGATCAGCTTGCCGGTAACGGCCTTTCGATTGAGCCGCTGCTGCAGCACGTTGAATGACTGCACCCGCCCTTCGCGCATGATCAGAAGCTCGCCGTCGATCGCCCCCGGCAGATGCAAGGCTTCGAGCAAATCCGGAAAGCTCCTGGAAATATCCTCGCCGGTGCGCGAATAAAGCCGCCCGACCCTATGGCCCTCGCGAGCGGCGGCGACCGCCTGCACGCGGATGCCATCCCATTTCCACTCGGCCAAAAAATCGTTCGCATCGAGGGCGGCGAGGCTCGTTTCCTCAAGCGCATGCGCCAGCATCGCGGGCCGGAAGGTCACCGGATTGCGGCTCGCCGGTTTTTCCCCGCGTCCCTCGAGCCAGGCGAACAGCTCAACATAAGGCGGCGCCAAGCCGGGCCACAGCAATTCGATGTCCTCCGCATCGGAAGCGCCGAGCGCCGCGACCGCGGCTTTCGCGAGCCGCGCCGAGACACCGATGCGCAAGCCGCCGGTGACAAGCTTGATGAGCGCCCAGCGTCCGGTCTCGTCGAGCGCATCGAGCCAGCGCGCCAATTGGGCCGGCAATTTGGCCTTGCCCAAAGTGGCCAGCGTTTCGATGACGGCCGTGAGGGACAATTCCTCCACTTTTCTGCCCCCGCGAAGCGGGGGAGGGGGCATAGGCGGCCTTTGGCCGCCGTCCTCGGAAGACACAACGCCGACGCGAAGCGTCGGCTTTGGCAAGGCATGGTGGAGGGGGCTGGCCTGCTCGAACGCTGCGACACTTCCCCCCGCCGGCTCGCGGAGCCTGTCATCGGGCCGGCCACTTCGGGCCGGACCCGTTGGCTCGCCGCCTCCCCCGCGCGCGGGGGAGGAAAGGTCGGGCTTTGGCCACATCAGCGCGATCGTCTCGGAAAGGTCGCCGACATAATCGTAGGAGAGTTCGAACAGCACCGGATCGGTGCGCTCGGCGATCAGGTTGCGAAGCAATCCGGGCTTGGCGTGCGCAAACGTCAGCGCGCCGGTCAGCGCCGCCAGCGCCCAGCCGCGCTCGGGATCGGGCGTCGAGCGAAAATAATCCGTCATCAGACGAAGCTTGGCATTGCGCGCGGGCTCATAGGTGAGGCGATCGAGCAATTCGGCGAAGCGATTCATTGCTCCGCCTCGCCGCTGCCCTCCCCTTCCCCTTGTGGGGAGGGATTTTCGTCATCCTCATCGCCGTAGCCGACGATATCGAGCGGACGCGCCTTGAGGCCCTGCGTGG
>Ga0209006_10003189_pt1 | contig 14888 bp, 14 predicted proteins | sample JacPin_JW_Ref_O2_FD_188567 | JGI IMG/M metagenome (GOLD analysis project Ga0209006, IMG submission 188567) | Forest soil microbial communities from Algoma, Ontario, Canada - Jack Pine, Ontario site 1_JW_Ref_O2 (SPAdes) (version 2) | ecosystem: Environmental > Terrestrial > Soil > Boreal... | reverse complement strand
GGCTGATTAAATCGCCCCTCTTCATCGCCAGAAGGTGCCGGCTGTAGCGTTCTTGCGCCAGGGGCGAGGGCAGAACAATCAAGTCGGCGTGTTCCAAGTGCCGGATTGTCCCGGCGTGACGCATTCGGAAGCTGGCCGCCGCCGATTTCAAGAGCGCCCGGCCGGCAGGAAACCATTTTTTGCCTTCCTTTTCGACAAAGTACTTTTGGCGCAAATACCTCCAAGGCCAGATGCGGGGGTTGACGATACCCTCACTGTCCAGCATGAGAATGACTCTAAGCCCCGCGCTTTTAATGGCGCGTGCGATCGGTTCATAACGGGGCAACGCCCAAGAATTGAGGAATACTCCGTCCACGTTCCATTGCTTCCACCACGCGGCCTGCTGCATCTGCTCCAAGGTGCAGGTGATCAAAGGCACATCATTGCGTTCGCCGGGTTGGCCGAGGGCAACGAACCTGGCATCCACTCCCAACATCCTCAACCCGAAGCATACCAATCCCCCATCTCGAACCCAAAAGCCGCCCTCCTCGCTGTAAACCATGGGGATGGCCCAAAGCCATCGCCCTGGTTTCCTGGGAACATTTTGCATTTCAAGATTTTTGCCCGCTTTAGCTCACGTTAAATGATCCATCCTTCTCGCGGCAATCATATTTCCGCGTCTTAGGGTTAGCTTGAAAAGCTGCGCTCTGAAAGGCTGCTGCTGAGAAACCACTTGCCCTTTTTTCGGCCCTTGGCGAGCATCCGTTGGTCATGGTTTCTGACTTGCTCGTCGGCCTTTATCGCGTGGTCCACGGACGTTTGCATCTTCCGGGCGCCGGGTGGCTGCTCCGAAAGTTCGCTGCTTTCCTCCCACGTCTTCAAGCGTACCCATGGCCCGTGGCGGAAGTGGGGGTGGCGTTGCTTGATTTTCGCGAGGTAGAAGCCTTTGGCATGGTGAATATCTCGCTGGGCGAGACCCATGATCCGAACCTGGTTCAGTGCCTCGAGCAGGCGCTCCAGCCAGGCGACGTTTTTTGGGATGTTGGCGCCAATATCGGCATCGTCTCTGCGCACTTTGCGCATCCGCGCCACCAGCTTTCCAGCTTGCACGCATTTGAACCCAACCCCGGCCCGTTGAAAACCCTCCAGTCCTTGCTCTCGACCAATGCGCGATGCACCGTGCATCCATTTGGGTTGGGGGATAAGGACCAAGCGATCACCCTGAACCTCTCTTCCGCAGGCAGCAGTGTGGGATCGATGTCACGAGATCTCCAGGAGGGTCGGCAAATCAAAGTCCAGGTTCGCTGCGGGGATGCTGTCCGGCGCGAAGTGGGGCTGCCGGCTCCCCAAGTGATGAAAATCGACGTGGAGGGCTTTGAGCCCAGCGTGTTTGCCGGTTTGGCGGAAACCATAACCGAGCACCGCCCCATCATTATCTTCGAGCATATCTTTTTGTCCGATGAACAGATCCGGGGACTGATGCCGAGCGGCTACGCGCTTTTTTTCATCCAGGACGACGCCTCTATCATAACGGACTTTGCCGAGCGGCGCCAAGGGCATGATGCCATCCTGGTCCCAGCCGAGAAAGCGGGGCGGCTCGGCTTGGAGCCGACAGCGCCAGGCCGCAACCGCGCAGGCACTGTGCCTGGGCGATAGATTCGGAAGACTTAGGAGGAGATGCAAAGCATGAGCTTGCGTCCTTTGTTTGAGCCACGTTGCGTCAGCGAGAAACCCAGTGTCTTTTCTTCCAAGAAAAGGGATTGGCCAGATCGGCGGAAGATTGGCGCAGGGTCTGCCGGCGAGCAGCATGGTCGGAGCGCAGAAAAATTTAAAATACTCTTGCGCTTCAACTCCCCATCCCCTAAGAAGACGCCCGAAGTGCGGCGGTTAGCACGGATCGGCGACACGCGCCTGAAAAGTTATCGCCATTGGGACAGCGGAAGGCGTGCCTTCCTCCGCAGAAGCCGATGGCGGCAGCTTCGTGAAGTATTTTGTGCATTCGTGCGCCACGCGCCGCCCTTCGTAACGAATTCATGCAGGAATTAGTCATCGAAGCAGAGCGGACTAAACGTCACTATTGGCGCGAGATGGGACGCTACGGGGAACTGTTTTGCTTCCTCGGCGGCTTCCGTTGGTTTCTGCCGCGCCACGAGTCATCCCTCGACTGGTTCGCGACGCTCAAGTCCACTGGGGAAGTGATTGGTCTCACGGCAAACGGAGTTCGCTGTTTTCGCGGGCTGGAACGCGGGTTTGCCAACCTTTTATAATCGCAGAGGCTAGAAGCTTGCGCCCCATGTCTGACGCCATCATCCAAGTTGACAACCTCGGCAAATGCTACCGTATCACCCATCAACAGCAGCCACGGCGATATATGGCCTTGCGCGACGTCATCGCACACAAGGTGGCCGCGCCATTTCGAGCGCTTAAACGAAGAGATTCGAGTTCCAAGGCACTGAGCCAGAATTCCGACGCCGGGCCTGCAAGCTCTGGGAAGGAAGATTTTTGGGCGCTCAAGAATATTTCCTTCGAAGTCAAGCCGGGTGAGGTAGTGGGGATTATCGGCAGGAACGGCGCGGGCAAAAGCACCCTGTTGAAAATCTTGAGCCGCATCACTGAGCCGAGCGAAGGCCGGGTGCGATTGCGAGCGCGCGTGGCGAGTCTGTTGGAAGTCGGGACCGGCTTTCATCCCGAGTTGACCGGACGCGAAAATATTTTCTTGAACGGGGCGATTCTTGGCATGCACGCGGCGGAGATCAGACAGAAGTTCGATGAGATTGTGGCCTTTGCGGAGGTGGAAAAATTTCTGGACACCCCGGTGAAACACTTCAGCAGCGGCATGTATGTGCGGTTGGCGTTCGCCGTCGCCGCTCACTTGGAATCGGAGATCTTAATTGTGGACGAAGTTTTGGCGGTGGGTGATGCGCAGTTTCAAAAAAAGTGTCTCGGTAAGGTTGAAGAAGTGAGTTTGCACGGACGAACCGTGCTTTTTGTTTCGCACTCCATGCCGACTATTCTTCGTTTGTGCAAACGCGTCATCTTGCTGCAACGCGGGTTATTGGTTGGAGACGGCCCGGCCCAGGAGATGACACGCAGATACTTGACATCAAGAACGGAGAGTCCGGTTGAACGAGTCTGGAGCACGCCTGAAAAGGCGCCCGGAGACAATGTTGCGAAACTGCACGCTGTTCGCATTAGGAATTCAACGGGGCAAGTCATGGAAATGATTGACATTAGTGAACCATTTGAGATTGAGGTTGAATATTGGAATCTACAGGAACGCCTCAAACCAAGCGTGTCTATTCACTTTACGAATGAAGATGGCGTGCTGCTTTTCGTATCGAACGACTTTGTCAATCACGATTGGTGGAATTCAACCCGCAAACCAGGTCTGGTTCGCGCCACATGTCAGATACCGGCGAACCTATTATCAGAAGGGCAGTTTTTCGTGCTGGCGGCAGTGTGTACTTACAATCCGCCTGTCATCCATGCCTTGGAAAGAGACGCCGTCTGTTTTCAAGCTGTGGATCAATACGATATGGAAAAAACGCGGGAAAAATTCACGCAAAAATGGCCGGGTGCGATGCGCCCCAAGCTGACATGGAGCGTTAGCCAAGAAAGGGCTTGACGATCGAATTAACATCAACATCCTTCTTGCAAGGCGCAAAAGCAACGAATCACAGAGCAACTCCAGCTATACGTTGAAAGAAACCTGAATCGATGAAGGCACACTTGGATTATGAATCGTGAATTCAACCCCTTAAAATACCAGCTGCTTTTCACGCGGCCGAAAAGACTGCTCATGAGTTCCGCGTGGAATGAGCATATTCCATTCGCCATGATGCTGGTGGAGTTGCAGCGACCCCGCGTAGTCGTGGAACTTGGCACACACTGGGGAGCGTCTTATTGTGCTTGGTGTCAGGCGGTCATGGCCATTGGTTTGGCGGCAAAATGTTACGCGGTGGATACTTGGGCTGGAGATCCTGACGCCGGATATTATGGCGAGGAAGTTTTTGATGACTTAAATGACTACCATAAACAATACGCTTCGTTCTCAAAACTGATGCGAATGAAGTTTGACGACGCGCTTCCGCAAATTGCCGATAAATCGGTTGATCTGCTTCACATCGACGGACTCCATTCGTATGAGGCCGTGCGGCATGATTATGACGCGTGGCTTCCCAAAATGAGCGAAAGAGGGGTGATTCTCTTTCACGATACTGTTGTCACCCAGGCGGGATTTGGCGTCCACAAATTGTGGCGGGAGTTGAGTCCGCATTTCCCGCACTTTAATTTCGATCATGGCCATGGCCTCGGTATCCTCGCGGTCGGCAAAGAACAGTCAGAAGCGATGGCAATGTTTCTTAAGACAGCAAACCAAAGAGCCTCCGAAATCCGTCAATTGTTTTCAGCTCTTGGTCATCAACTGCAATTAGAATGTGAAAAGCTTGCGGCGCCCCCGCCGACGCTTTATCCACCGCAGAAACAGAGCATCCTCAGGCAAGGAGGACCAGGGATGAGAAATATCATCAAGCAATTACTTGGCCATGCAGCCGAGCCTTTGGTGATTGACGCTTTTCATTATTTTTGGTACAAGTCCGTTGACACTTGGCAGCGCAACACTTTTCTGGGTTTTAAAATTCAACAATGCCCTCTAGACATGCAACTGTATCAGGAGCTAATCTTCCGACTCCATCCGAAGTTTATCTTGCAGACGGGCGTAGCGGACGGCGGGTCTCTTCTTTACTTTGCGTCACTGCTTGATTTGACAGGAGCAACATCCAGTGCGATTGTCGTCGGCGTTGACATTGTCTTATCGGAAGATGCGAAAAAACTGTCCCATCCCCGAATTCGCCTGTATGAGGGAAGCTCGACCGATCCCGGGTTGGTAAATCAAATCAAACAAACCCTTCCGAAGGGCGGCGGACTTGTGATATTAGACTCCGATCACAGCAAAGAGCACGTATTGGCGGAACTTGGCGCTTACAAGGATTGCGTGAGAATCGGCTCGTATGTTGTGGTGGAAGACACCAACGTGAACGGCCACCCCGTTTTCCGTTCATTCGGGCCAGGTCCGTTTGAGGCCGTGCAAGACTTCTTGAAAACCAACCCGGCTTTCATGAGCGACGATGATTTATGGCGACGCAACAAATTCTCCTTTCACCAAGGAGGCTGGTTGAAGCGGGTTGGATGATGAGAAACAACATTGGGCGGCCACATGACTACCTTTTGCTTTATTGTTGCGACAAATAATGACGAGCTTCTGCGGAAGAATTTCCTCAGCTCGAAGGTGATACGCGAACAGAAATACCAGGTAATTCTCCAGCGGGGCTATCGGAACATCGGCAAGGCCTACAATGACGGAATGCGAAAGACCGACGCCGAAATACTGGTTTGCCTGCACCAGGATGTCTTTCTTCCCGATGCCTGGGAGGACCAGATGTTCGCTTCGCTTGCCAAATTGGAAACGAGCAACTGGGGGGTTCTTGGCGTGGCAGGAATGCGGGCGGTGGGACGCCACACGTTGCTGGTGGGCCACCTGTTAGGTCCGGGCCCGCAAGAAATTGGATCTCCTGATGGGCTTCCGGCCCAAGTGGAGACCCTGGATGAACTTTTGTTGGTGATTAGAAATGACGGCAAGCTTCTGTTTGATGAGGAAATCCCAACGACCCACTTTTATGGTGCTGATATTTGTTTGGAGGCGTCCAGCAAAGGATTGGGCTGTTTCGCGATCAACGCTTATTGTCACCACAACTCCATCAATTCCAACCCTGATTGTCCAGAATTTCGGCTAGCATCAAAATATATGCAAAAAAAATGGAAACGCCGGCTTCCGTTTGTGACCACTTGCGCGGTGGTGGAACCCAAGTCTGTGGAAAACCTGCGGCGCATTGTAAGAGGTCTTGGTTTGCAGCCGTTGGCAAATCGGATAGCCAACAGACTTAGGCATTTGCAGGACTCACGCCTCGCGCCGAGGCGAAGGTAGGTGGCGCGGGATGCGGAGACGCTGGACATGACGGAAGTTACGAAAACACCCGAAAGAACGACTGTGGTTGAGCGGCTTGATTGCGAGAATTCACAAGACGCGCTTCAAGTCTTTTTGCATCAACAGCGTTATGATTTTACCTTGGGGCGAATCGATCCTCAAGATGCTGTGTTGGAAATCGGGACCGGCTCGGGTGTTTTCAGCACCATACTCGCTCGGCACTGCCTCAGCTACACAGGTTTGGAGTTTGACACCGAAGCTTGCGATTTAACTCGCGCTCGACTCAACGGTCGCGGGACGTTGGTGCAGGGAGACGCCCAGGCGTTGCCGTTTGCCAGCGAGTCCTGTTCAGCCGCAGTCTGTCTGGAAGTCTTGGAACATTTGCCGGATTATCGCAAGGCCGTGCGGGAAATCCATCGCTGCCTTAGACCGGAAGGACGGGCGATCATTTCCGTGCCCTATCGCAAGCATGGAGGCAGGAATCCACTCAATCCATTTCACCTTTACGAACCCGGTGAAGCCGAGTTGATTGAGGTGTTCCGGCAATTCTTTGGGAAGGTCGATGTCTGGTACCAATATTTCGAGGAAACGCCCGTGATGACAGCAGCCCGAATTCTTCGGCTTCGGCGTGTGCTTGGATTGGCCTCGGTGTATCGGAGTCTTGCCTTCGGGGATCCATCCGCCCTCAAGAGCGTGAAAATTGGAAACCGGGGCAAAGGCATGAACTTTACATTGCTTTTGGTGGCTTCAGATCGCAAGCCAGCCTCTGTGACAACGTGAGAAGTTCACGACGGAGCTTGCACCATGAGCGTTTCCGCGAATCAAATCACCATCGCCATTACCGTCTTTAGTAGGCGCCAATATATCAAGCAGGCTGTCGCCAGCGCCCTCAGCCAAACCATCCCCGTTCGCGTTGTAGTCGTGGAAGACTGTGGGCCAGACCCGGCGTTGGAAGCGTTTGTCAAAGATGAGTTCGGGGCCAGGATCGACTATATCAGAAATCCACGGCGCCGGGGATTGTTCGGCAATTGGAACGCCTGTATGGATGTCTGCGGCACGGAATGGCTTTCGATTTTGCACGATGACGATTTTTTGGCGCCGGAATTCATCGAAGCCATGATCGAGTTGGAACGGGAATCGCCCGGCAGCGCCCTGTATTTTGGCCGAGCCCTGAATGTCAACGAACGCGGCGAACCTATCCGGGAACAAGACGACCGCACGGTGGCAGGTCACTGGATGAAACGGGATTTGATGGATATTCTTTACATTCCCTTTAGTTTTCCCGGGCATCTGTTCCGGGTGTCCGACGCAAGGGCCGTGGGCGGATTCCGCGAAACTTCTTTTATGAGCGGCGATTGGGAGATGTGGGCCAAATTGATTGCACTAGTCGGGGCTGCGCAAAGCAGTCGAGTGGTCGCCTTCAATCGAGGCCACGAAGGATGGGATCGAGGAAGCAACCAAGCGTCTCGAAGCGGGCGGCACCTTCCAACAACTTTCGCCCAACACAAGAGGATTTTGGCGATGCTGACCAAGAACGGAGGGCCAAAATTTGATAGGAAGGATTGGCAGCGGCGATCGCCCATGTCCACCCGGTTTTTGCTTCAATACGGCGTGACACTTGCTCCGAGATTACTACGCTATCATGTCGGGCTGCTGCTGCTCTCCTCCGCTCCGCACTGGCGCTATGCGGTGTATCAACAGTGCGCCAGAGTCGGCGGCCCCGGCTTCGTGCGCCTGACATCCAGGCTTTGGAACCGGTTCCGCCGGATCTAACCAGCGCCACTGACCACCCTGTAAGTTTGTAAAAAGCGCTCGCCCATTCGGGCCGGCGACAGGTAGGCCCGGCTGCGTTGCAGCGACTCAGGTGCGACGCAACCCGTTCGGAACAGAGGATGTTGGCAGGCCTGTCTGATGGCATCAGTAAAGTGGGCCAAATTTCCTGTGGCGAAGAGGATTCCGTTTTGCCCTTGATAAACGTAGTCTGGAATGCCTCCCACCTCGCTTGCCACCACCGGAAGTCCTGCGACGACTGCCTCCTTCACCGCGTTTGGGCTGTTGTCAACTCGAGTCGGGAAAAGCAAGATGGTCGCCGTGCGAAGTTCACCCGACACTTCCGCCGGCCGCAGATCAGCCTTAAATTCAACACGTCTCCATAATTCAGGGGATAGTGACTTTCTCAGGGGCGCCAGGAAAGACTCGTCTGGTCGGCCAATCACGACGAGATGAAACGACAATTCGGAAACCAAGTCATTGAGAGCCATGAGCAAAAGATCCGTGCCTTTCCGGCGGCCCGTTGTGCCGAGCGTCAAAAACCGGATCGGCTGGGAGACTGGTTGGCGATCAATTTGGTGGAAGAGCCAATTTGGGGCGTGCTCTATTTGGTGAATGTTGAGATGCGGATGCTGTTGTCGGATAAACTCAATGGCAAATTTCGATTCGGCCGTGACATGGCGAGCTTTCGAGAGGCTGAACTTTTCCGCCAGGATCGAAATTTTATCGTAGATTGTCATTTGAATATATTTTCGATACCAGGCGAAAAGCCCCTGAACGGTGATGAGATAGGGGAATTTGCAACGAGTCGCGATAAGTCCCGCCCCCTTTTCGTTGCCCCAGGCGTGGACGACGTGTGGCTGAATTCCGTCCAATGCCCTCCGAATGAGCATAGTGTCAATCCAATAAAATGAAGGTGTCCTGGTCCCGGCGCGATACTTTATAAGGTGAAAGGTGACACCATTGCGCTGGAAAGAAAATGACCGTTCAATCCCAGAGCGCAGGACAAGGACATGGAGGCGCAGAGCTGGGTTGTTTTCCAATTCACCCAGCAGCACCATTTCCCACATGGCGGGATGCTGGCGGGGCAGCCGTTGCACCGACTGCGGCGCATCAGCCAGCCACTCCACAGGAAAATCAGAAATCCACGCAACGGTCAATGGCGTCATGACGGACGTCAACTTTCGTTGCACGCTGCCTGAAGCAGCATCCAGGTGTAAAGATTGGAGAGCACAAAACTCTTCATCCCATGCCGTCGGCCGCCAAATGTTCGGTCCGAACCGAGGCTGGATTACCCACCGCCACGCAGTTCGCCGGCACGTCATGTGTGACCACGGCGCCGGCCCCGATGACGGCGCGATCGCCTATCGAAACCCCCTTGAGAATAATGGCGCGCGCTCCTATGAACACCTCGCGCCCAATCTTAATGGCACGGGCGTTGGCGCGCACTTCATTGCGCCAGCCGTTGGCGGTGAGAACATGGAAATCGTTGTCAAGAATCATTGCGCCGGAGCCGATGAGCGTGCCTTCTCCGACCTCAATGGAGATTCCCGCGCATATCACCGCGCCGCTCGCCCCGCAATTGGCGGCCAGGACCAGCCGGGCTTCCGGCGCAAGAGTCCTAAGAACGCAGGGTTGGAGGCAACCCAGCAGGTTGGAACGCAACGCGCTGGCCAACTGGACATTGGACCCCAAAACCAACTCTGAATGGGGCGCGACGCTGATCAACGGGCGCCCCCAAAAGGCAACATCACCCTGGAATTGAACGCCTTTGAGCCGTGCTTCCAAACGCCACAACCCGGAGCCGCAGCGCCGCGTCTTGTTGATCGTCCTTCCAAGCCATCGGGATATGCCGTCGGTCACGCGCCAGATCATTCCAAAAAACCAATCGACAGGCCAGCCTTCTTTTCCCTTCATTCGGGGTCTCACGTGGTGGCCAGGAACTTCGTGCGCGCGTCGGAATTGAGCAAGGCCAATCGCTTCTGCAGCGAGTGCAGCCCAGCAAACTCCCAGCAACAACAATGTGACCTCCTGCTTGAGAGCAGGTCGCGGAGATAATCCGCTGGCGCGGATGGCAAAAGTTCGCGCAAATTAGAATTGCCATGAAACGAGGCAAGAATGTCATTGCCATGCCTGAGGGTCGCAGCTTAGATTAAACTTAGAAAACTGAGAAATGTTTAGTATCCATCGTATTCTCATTGCTTACGCCGTAGCCATCCCTCTGGCTTTGGTGCTGGGTTATTGGGTGGCGACGCCGGACCTGGCCAGCATCGCCGCAGTCGGATTCGTTTTGTTTTGCCTCGCGCTTCCGCTGGTTATCCGATGGCATCATCCGCTGCTCATCCTTAGCTGGAATTCAGCGTTCATTCTCGGTTTTATGCCCGGTCAGCCGCGTCTTTGGCTCCTCTTCGCCGGGATGGCCTTTGTCTTGGCCGTGGTTAACCATGTTTCAGGCTTGAAGCAATTCCTGCGCGCGCCAGAATTGACGAAGCCGATCCTGTTTTTGCTCGTGGTGGTCCTGGTGACCGCGTGGTTTCGTGGAGGACTGGGTTCGCGAGTTCTCGGCGGCTCCGGCTATGGGGGCAGGGCATACATTTATTTGCTGGGAGCGATCATCGGCTACTTTGCCTTGACTGCCCAACAAATTCCGATCGCCAAGAGTGAGCAGATGGTGAAATGGTTCTTCCTTGCGGGCGTGACGTATGCCTTAAGCAATCTGGCTTATGCCCTCGGTCCGGCTTTTTACGTGATGTTTAATTTTGTTTCCGTTGATTTCGCCATGACCCAGGCTGCGGGGGATTGGGGCCTAGCGGTGGAACGGTTTAACGGATTGGGTCCTCTGGGGACCGGTCTTCTTTGCTTTGTGCTGGCGCGTTGGGGTATCCGAGGGACATTCGAATGGACCAAACCATGGCGGCTGTTACTTTTCGTGCTAGCCGTAGCGGCGAGCCTTTTCAGCGGTTTTAGATCACAAATCGGCCTCTTAGGTGTTCTTTTTTTGGTGCAATTCGTCGTGGAAGGCCTGTGGAAAACCGCCTTCCTTCCGCTGTTATGCTTGCTGGGGGTTCTTTTGCTGGCACCCCTGGTGCTGTTCGCCCACAGAATGCCTCCCGCCTTGCAGCGGAGTTTGACTCTTTTTCTAGTTGTCTTGCCCATCGACGTCGATCCCCTCGTGCGATCAGAAGCGGAGAGTTCCACAGAGTGGCGTCACGAAATGTGGGCTGAGGTATACCCTGAGATTCCAAGATACCTTTGGCTCGGCAAAGGCTACTCGATTGATCCGGTTGATCTGTACTTAACCGAAGAGGCGACTCGAACGGGCGTCATGAACAATTACGAGCTGGCTATTGTTGCCGGTGACTATCACAACGGCCCGCTTTCGGTTCTGATCCCGTTCGGCTTGTTTGGATCGATCGCCATCCTCTGGCTGCTGGGAGCGGGACTCAAAGTGCTTTATTCGGGCTACTGTTATGGCGATCCGCGATTAAGGCAGATGAACATGGCTCTGTTTTCCTTCTTCCTGACGGAATGCATTTTTTTCTTTTTTGTGTTCGGCGCAATTAGCTCGCAGCTTTCGGTGTTTTTAGGAATTCTGGGCTTGAGTGTCAGTCTTAACGGAGGGGTGTGCCGGAAACCAGCCTTGGCGAAGCCAAGCGTGGCCGGCTCTTCGCTGCGCCCTGCTTTTGCACCGGCCTAAACTCGCATGCCGCTTCCTCGAATTTCTGTCGTCACCCCTAGCTTCAACGGCGCAACGACCATCCGCGAAACGATCGAGAGCGTTTGCCGGCAGAACTATCCGAATTTGGAGCATATTGTCGTTGATGGCGGCTCGAAGGATGGCACCTTGGATATTATTCGGGAGTACCCGCACATTCAGTGGACATCGGAGAAGGACCAAGGGCATTACGACGCGATGAATAAGGGGATTGCACGAAGTACCGGAGAGGTCATTGGCATTCTAAATTCTGACGATTGCTATCGCGATGGGGCGCTGCAAAAAATCGCCGGGGCTTTTCAAAAACATCCCGATTGGGATGGCCTCTTTTGCGATGTCGTATTCGTGGATGCACAGGGAAAGAAGATTTTCAGCAGAAAGGAGGCCGGTTACGATTACGATGTCTTACGTTTCAGCAGCGCTTGCTATATCGTGCATCCGACGCTGTTTCTTAAGAAGACGGTTTACGACCGGCTCGGTGGCTACAAGCACCTCGAATATTTGAATTGCTGCGATACGGATTTAATTCTGAGGCTTGGGCAAAATCAGTGTAAAATTGGGCACATTCCCGAATTCTTGGTGAATTATCGCTTTCATGAACATGGCCAGTCGGCTGACATGCGAGTCGCACGCAATATGTGGGCCGAGCATCGGCGCATCCGCATGCAACATGGTTGCCCATCCGGAATGTTGGGTTCGATAGCGGCGGGGTACGGACGTCTCCGGCGTCAATGGCAAAAACTGGTTCATCGCGGCTCGTGCGACCTGATTCCCGGGCGGTGGATCCTTAAGAAGCACATGCGCGAGAAGACAACGTTTTTCTCTAACGTCGGAGTTGATAAGCTATGAAGCTGGAGGCCCGCCAGGACGGGACGACTTAACGGCTGCGATACAATGGTAAAATCCAAACGGATTGCCAGTGTACCGTAACTTCGCCGGGTGCATGAAGTCAGTGGGGGCCGCTCCGCGTTCCACATAGTTAACGGCCGTCCAATCTTGGATATAGCCTCCGCATTTCAGTAGAAACCGATTGCACCATTGAAGCGGCGGAAAGGCCGAGGATGACAAGTAATCAGCAGACGTAATCTCAGTGTGAATTTGGATATCTTCCAAAGGCAGACTTGAGAGAATGTCTCGGAGTTCATGCCGGGTGTACGCTTTGGTGCCGATGCTCTCGACGTGATCGTAAATGACCTGGGCGATCGACTTCCATGGACGCGCCTTGAGCAACGCATGCTTGATCCACTGGTTAACAGCGAAAATGGAGTGGCGATTGTAGAGCATGATCTTGAGTTCGCCCCCGGGGCGGATGACACGCACCAACTCTCTGATGCCTTTGATGGTATCGGGCGAGTGGTGCAGCACTCCGAACGAATATCCGAGATCAAAGCTATCCGTCGCGAAAGGCAGATTCTCCGCGTCCCCGACACAAATCCGTTCCGGTTTGGGCAGATCGTAAATTTCAATGCGGCGGCTGAGGTTCTCCAAGGCCTCTGGCGTCAAATCGATCCCCGTGGCCAGCGCGCCCGCGCGCAGCCATTGAATGAAGTCAGTGCCCGCTCCGAAGCCGACTTCCAGGACTCTGCGCCCGCGAAAGCGGGTGAACTGCGCGAACGAATGGATGAAAGGCTGGTCTCGATAACGAAAGTTCTCAATTTCCTCGAAATACTCTCTTGAGAATTTTGCCGAGCTGGCTACTTGGGTGTCGCAACTTTGCTGGTTCCAAAACTGCTGAACCTGTCCCTTCAATTGTTCTTCCGGCATAAATCATCTCTTCCAGAAAATCACCAGCTTGGTCGCCGGGTGGACTTGCAGCGAAGCGTATTGCGGCCAGGGACAGCACAATACCGCAACCTTCACGTCTGGGCGGTTGCACAAGCTATTGGGGTCGTCCAGGATTTTGAATTCATAAAGGCTTGGACTGTTGGCCGGGCTGGCGGCGTAGTCATGAATCAGAACGTTGCGGCCGCCGCGCTGAAGGTGCTGGGCCAGGTGCAGGCCGGCAGACTCCTCGACGATCCAGGTATCGGGTTTGTAAGCCAGGCCCAGGACCGCGACGGTGTCGTTGGGCTGGGTCAGTTCATCGATGGTTCCGAGGAGTTTGTTTTTGGTTAATTCGTTGACCTCGTCGGAAGCCTCGGCCAAAGGTGCCCGCAAGCCCAATTGCCGAGCGGTAAAAGCCAGCAGGCGGTTATCGCGGGGAAAGCATGGGCCGCCGTAGCTGAGGCCGGCGCGCAAGTACTTGCGCCCAATCCGGCTGTCGCTGCCAATGGCGTCGAGAATGGAGTGAATGTCCGCGTTGGGAAGTCTTTCCGCTATCAGCCGCAGTTGATTGGTGAAGCTGATCTTCATGGTGATGTAGCTGTTGACGGAGATCTTGGTCAACTCGGCGCTGATGATGGACATCCGCGCGATGTGCGGTTTGTTGCGATTGTATTTCTGGTAAAGCTCTTCCAAGGCGGCGCCGCTACGGGCATCCGATTCGCCGATCAACACCATGTCCGGCTCCAACAGGCCGCGCACAACGTTTCCCAACGCAATAAACTCCGGATTGTAACAGACGCCAAAGTCCTGGCCGCAACGCCAGCCCGTTTCCTTTTCCAGCATGGGGATAAGGACTCCATCCATCGCCCCTGGCGTGGTCGTGGAGTTGCACACAAACAGATGACCCTTCTTTTCCGCCTTGCGGATGGCTTGAGCGGCGGATTGCATCGCGCGCAGAAGAAACTCGTTGGAGAAACTTCCATCAGGCAGACCGGGCGAAGGGGGGATGAAAAAGGAAGCATCCGTGGCGATAGCATCCTGGGCGTCTGTCGAGGCGCGGAGGCGCTCGTGGCCAGCCGCGATGGTTTCGGCCAGCAAAGGCTCTTCAACCGGAGCCTGACCGTCGTTGACGCGGCGTACTTTCTCGGGATCAATGTCAATCCCAACCACGTCAATACCCCTTTGGGCGAAAGTGGCGGCAATGCAAGCCCCCAGTTTGCCCAAACCGAAAACGGAGATGGATTTGATTGATTTCACCATACGGTCAGCCGAAGATAGAGAGGCAAACTCATGAGTCAAGAACGAAGCGCTCCACTACACCAGCGTCCGATCCGCGGCGCCTCCAGGCCTCTGGGTGGGTTAGCGACCCCATCCCATGGCTTCTTTATTATGAGTTGACTTTCCAGGCAAGAACGGGCAACTGTTGTGTTGTGATGATCAATTCCAGGTAGCGCGGGTATTAGGGAAAAGCTTGGCTTGGGTGGTCTGTTGTCGGAATATCAGCTTAATTACCTGATCTTTATGCCTAACGTTGTCAGTATGGCCAGGCAAGCCGTTCGTGGTGTGCCCTATTTGCAAAAGGAATTGAGCCGGCGCTTGTCCTTGAGCACAGGCAAAGTCTTTTCGACCCCGATGACTTACTACGTCATCTTCAGTGGTCGCTGCAATCTCGCCTGC
>Ga0209006_10003188_pt1 | contig 14891 bp, 9 predicted proteins | sample JacPin_JW_Ref_O2_FD_188567 | JGI IMG/M metagenome (GOLD analysis project Ga0209006, IMG submission 188567) | Forest soil microbial communities from Algoma, Ontario, Canada - Jack Pine, Ontario site 1_JW_Ref_O2 (SPAdes) (version 2) | ecosystem: Environmental > Terrestrial > Soil > Boreal... | reverse complement strand
CAAGCTGCACGCCCTCCCGATGACGCTGCTGATGTTGGTATTCATCGCAACCGTGACTTACGGTGCCTATCGCGATATCAAATTGTCATCGCGCGTCGGCCTGATCCTGGAGATCATTTCGGTGGGGATCATGATCGTCATCATCGCCTTCGTGGTGCATGCGCAGGGCACAGTCATCGATCCGCCCCAACTCAAGGTCAGGTCCTTCAATTACGGCAGGGTGTTTTCCGCGCTGCCCTTCGTCATCTTCAGTTTCGTGGGATTTGAAAGTTCGGCGACCCTGGCGAAAGAGTCGGCCAATCCGCGCAGAAACATCCCGCTCGCGGTGATGGGTTGCGCCGCGTTCGCGGGAATTTTCTTCACGCTGATGGCCTATTTGATGGTGTTCGGCATTGGGGATGACACCGGCACTCTCGGCAAGAGTGCCGCGCCCTTCGGCGAGGTGGCTGCCAAAGCGGGTCTGGGCTGGGCCTCGGTGGTCGTGTATTTTGCCGCCACGATCAGTGTATTTGCCTGTGCGCTCGCCAGCATCAATGCCGCGGCACGCCTGCTGTTCTCCATGGGCAGGTATCAGTTTTTGCATCGCTCGATGGGATTGGTGCATGACACCCACCGCACGCCGCATCGAGCCATCCTGTTGTGCGGCGGACTGCTGGCGTTGATCTGCGTGGCGATGCTGCCCGTGGGTTTTCTGGATGCCTTCGGTTATGCCGGCACTTTCGCGAGCTTTGGCTTCGTCGTCGTCTACTTCGCGCTGTGCATCGTCGCGCCGATGGATTTGAGGAAGAGCCGGGAGATGAAGCCGCTCAATGTCATCATCGGAGCGGTGGGGGCCGCGCTCATGTTATTCGTGGTGATCGGCAGCGTGTATCCGGTGCCCGAATACCCGTACAACGTCCTGCCCTATGTGTTCTTCGGGTATATGTCCGTCGGCGCCGTTTGGTTCGCGGTGCTGAAGGCGAAGTCTCCGCAAACCCTGGCGTCGATTCAACACGACATGGAGGGTTGAGCCAGTCCGCCCAGGAACTCGAGGATCGCCTCGTTCACGATTTGCGGACGCTCTTGCTGAATGAAATGCCCGGCACCCTCGATGAGCAATTTTCGCCGCAATCCGGGCACCGTGGTGGGCAGCGCCTGCACGGCTGCAGCCCCCGAGCCGGAAGTGATGACGGGGTCCAAGCTGCCGGCAATGAACAAGGCCGGCTGGCGGATCACGGCGCCCGCCCAAGGCGCCGTGAGTTCCCAGTTGCGGTCGATGTTGCGGTACCAGTTCAGTCCGCCGCGAAATCCGCTGCGCGCGAATTCCGCGGTCATGTGATCGAGATCGGCGTCAGTGAACCAATCCGGCAGGTTTTCGGGATCGAGAGTATTGGCAAGCCAACCCTTGCCAGGCAGCAGCGTGAGCTCCCGCGTTTCGCGCGGCGCATCGCCCGAAATCGAATACAGAACGCGGCGCAGAGCCGTGCGCGGATTGCGTTCAAATTCAGCCTCGGCCACACCGGGTTCTTGGAAGTGAAACCAATAGTGGGTCAATAGACCCGCCTTACGCAGCATCTGCAAAGGCGGCGCGGGCCCGCGTTGGCGAAAAGGAACGCTGAGTCCGGCGACCGCAGGAAACACATCCGGACGAAACAACGCGGCATGCCAGGCAATGTTGGCGCCCCAATCGTGGCCGACGATAATCGCCTGCTTCTCCCCGAGCGCGCTGACGAGGCCGTTCATGTCGCCGACGATGTCAAAGACACTGTACGACGAAATGTCGGGCGGCGCCTCGGTGCGCCCGTATCCACGCATGTCGGGCGCGACGACGTGATAGCCGGCGCAAGCGAGCGCCGTGATTTGGTCGCGCCAGGAATACCAGCCTTCGGGAAACCCATGACACAGCAGCACAAGGCGCCCTGTACCTTGCTCTGCGAAATGGACGTGAATACCGTTCACCGTCACATCGCGGTGTTGAAGATCGTTCATCATGAGGAATCCTATCGTATACTTTTGATTTCATGCTCACAGTTGTTCTGTTCGTTGGGTCCGCCGCCGCGATTTACTTCGCGTGCGAATTCTTCGTCAACGGGGTGGAATGGCTGGGCCGCAAGCTCGGTGTGGGAGAGACCGCGACCGGCACCATCCTCGCTGCCTTCGGCACCGCGCTGCCGGAAAGCGCCGTCACCTTCGTGGCGGTGGTCTTCGGCCGCGATTCCGCCCAGAAAGACATCGGCGTCGGTGCCGCTCTGGGCGGCCCGATGGTGCTTTCCACCATTTCTTATGCCGTCGTCGGCTTCGCGATGCTGTGGAATCATGCGCGCCTCGGCCGCACGACGCATGTCATAGAGTGCGACTCGAAACGACTGCGCACCGATCAGGCTTGGTTCTTATCCATTTTTACGGTTAAGGTGGCGCTCGGCCTGTTGGTGTTCGCCTACAAGCCGTGGCTCGGCATGTTGTTTCTGATTGCCTACGTGGTGTATCTCCTGCGCGAGCTGCGCGGCGCACAGGTCTTGAGCGAAGAGGTTCTGGAGCCACTCAAGCTGCACCCCAAGGGCGACCCCGGCCTGCTGTGGCCGCTGCTGCAGACGAGCCTCGCTCTCATCGCCATTGCGATCGCTTCCAAGGTGTTCGTGGGTCAGCTGGAAAGTATCGGGATCTGGGCGGGGCTGTCGCCGCAGCTGGTAGCGTTGCTATTGAGCCCGGTAGCGACCGAACTGCCCGAGACCATGAATGCGCTGATCTGGGTTCGTCAAGGCAAGGAGCGTCTCGCGCTCGCCAATATCTCGGGCGCCATGATGATACAGGCCACGATTCCGACTGCGCTCGGCTTGTTCTTCACTTCGTGGGTATTTTCGCGCGAGTTGATCGTCTCCGGAGTCATCACCATGGCGGCGGTCTTGATACTTCTGGGATTGTTTTCAAAAAAGACGGTCAACGCGCGTGCGCTCATGCCGCTCGCACTGCTTTACGCCATCTTTGTCGCCATCATCACGCTGATGTGAACACCTTGAATCCTTAGGCCCGGGCGTGCCATGGACGGTGACCCACCATGCTTATGTCACCGCCGGCGTAAGGCCATTGAGAACTTGCAGATAACGCGCGCGTTCGATATTTCCACCGCTCAGAACGACCGCGACGCTCTTGCCGGCCATCTTGGTGCGCTCCTGTAAAAGAGCGGCCAGCGGCGCGGCGCCCGCGCCTTCGACGATGTGATGCGTGTCATCGAAGTAGATTCGCATCGCCTCGGCAATCTCATCCTCGCTGACTTCCACCATGCGCGCCGCTCCCCGGCAAATGCCGGCAACTGCAAGCGCGTTCGGTTCGCGTGTGGCGAGACCATCGGCAAAGGTGCGCGCGGACTCGGCGTTGATCGCGTGTCCTGCGGCAAAGGAACGCGCCGTGGCCGGGGCCTTGGCCGCGCCCACTGCGACGATTTCCGTTTTTAGTCCCATCAGATCTCGCACCGCGATCAAGCCGTTGATGCCCGAGCCCATTCCGACGCCAACGTACACGGCATCCAAGCCGCCCACCGCGGAGAATAGTTCGAGGGCGTACGTGGAAACGCCGATCACGAGATCGCGGTGGAACGAGGGAACAAAGTGCAGTCCCCCGGCGGCCGCGACCCGAAAAGCCTCGTGCTTCGCTTCGTCGAAATCTTTGCCGAATTCGACGACCCGTGCGCCGAAGGCGGCTATGGCGGAATTCTGATCCTGCGAATTATTGTGCGGCACATAAATCGTCGCCGGAATCCGGTTGCGAGCCGCGGCGAAGGCAATGGATTGACCATGGTTGCCGCGGGTTGCCGTAATGACGCCGGGGATCTTGGGGTCCGCGCGGCGGAGCCGATCCAGGTACACGAGGCCGCCGCGAACTTTGAACGCGCCCGTGGGCGTGTGATTTTCATGTTTCACCCAGACGGTGCAGCCTGCTCGGCTGCCGAGTTTCGGCCAGGCATATTGCGGGGTGGCGGGCACCACCTCGTGAACGAGCCTTGCGGCACGCTCCAATTCGTTCATGTCGAATGATATTTCCTGCGAATGCACGGCGACTCCTCTTGATGAGTTGATTGATTGATGCCGGCTACACGGAAGCGAGTGCGGAATCTTGTTGCGTCGACCCGCGATGCCTTTTCAGAACGGCGCGCAATGCCTTTGCCAGGCGTTGCGCGCCGACAAGAATCTCGCCTTCGGCCGGCGCCGCGAAACACAATCGGATGTGGCTCGACGCAGCTTCATCGGTGAGAAAGGCATTGCCGCCTCGAATCGACACGCCTTCCGCGGCCGCCGCGGCCTCGACATCGTGTGCCGACAGAGGTTTGGGCAGCTGCGCCCAAAGATACAGTCCACCCTGAGGTGCGGCATAACGCAGGTCGGGGCAGTGAGCCTCTAGTGCGGCAATCAGGGTGTCGCGCCGCGCTCGAAGTGCCTCGCGTGATTTTGGTTGGTGGCGGGCGTATGCACCGCTGCTGAGGAACTCGGCAAGCACGGCCTGCGTCAGCGCGGGGGTGGAGAGATCGATGCTCGCCTTCGCCGTTGCGAGTACATCCATCACGGGGCTAGGTGCGATGAGCCATCCCAGGCGCAGCGCCGCGCTGATGGTCTTGGACGCACTGCCCTGATGGATCACGAGACCTGTTGGGTCGAGGCTCTTCAACGAAGGCAGCCGGTCGCCGAACGCCAAGTCACCGTAGACATGGCTCTCGACGATAGGCGTGCGTAGACGAGCGCAGATCTCCAAGATCCGGCGGCGTCGTTGCAGGCCCATCAATCGGCCGGTCGGACAGTGAAACGTTGGGATGAGGTAGACGAACTTGGGACGCAGGCGGGCGATGGAGTCTTCCAAGCCATCGGGATCAACGCCTTCGTGATCCATTGCAACACCTGCTACCTCCGCACCCGCTGCCCGAAAGGCTCGAGTGGCTCCGTGCCAAGTCGGGCTTTCGCAGACGACGGTGTCGCCGGGCGACAGCAGCCCGCGCGCGATGACGTTGAGGCCTTGCTGCGCGCCGCCGGTGATGAGCATTTCTCCCGGCGATGTCTTCACTCCGTTCGCGCGCAAGGTTTCGATCAACGCCTCCTGCAGTGCCTGCAGCCCGAGCAGAGGCGCCGCGTTCGTGAGGGCTTGCGAGTCGTCCTGCACGACCTTTGCCGCACAGGCGGCCAAGGCAGCGCGAGGGATCAGACTGGAGTGCAGCCAACCATCGCCGAATGATATGAGCCCCGAATTACTGCCCACGCTGGGCGGCCGATAGCGTCGGGCAAACCGGGAGGTGAGGGCAGACCAGGAAACGGCCTCAGCGGGCGAGCGATCGGGATCGTTGGCGATCACTATCGCCCCCCGCCCGACATAGCCGCGCAGCAAGCCCATGGCCCGAAGCTCCTGGTAGGCGGCGGTGATGGTGGTGCGGCTAACGCCGAGTGCCTCGGCATATAGCCGCTCGGATGGCAACCGCGCGCCGATGGCGATTCGGCCTTCGCGAATCGCGATCGACAACGCGGAGGCAAGCTGCAGGTAAATCGGCTCGGATCGCGATGGATCGGGCCGGAAGCTCAGATCGGACAGGTCGGTGGCGCTCGACATGGCAGCCATTCTGCCAGTCCAATATGGAATTGGATATTAATAAATTCAGGGTTTGTGATTATATTGGCAGTCCTCTAGGCCAATTGGCCTGCCCATGGGAGCTTTTGGATGCGCACCCCGATTTACCAGCTCGATGCCTTTGCCACCCGTCGATTCGCCGGAAATCCTGCCGCAGTCATGCCGCTGGATAGTTTTTTGAGCGATGCAGAGCTGCAATCCATCGCGGCGGAAAACAATCTGGCCGAAACGGCGTTTCTGGTGCCCGATGGGAAGGACTACCGGCTTCGCTGGTTCACTCCAACTCTCGAAGTCCCCTTATGCGGCCATGCAACGCTCGCCAGCGCCGCCGTGGTCATGGAACGGCTCGAACCGGGACGAAGCCACGTCGTATTCCACTCGGCGAGCGGTCCTTTGACCGTGCGCAAGGCAGATCCCGGCTACGTCATGGACTTCCCCGCGCGAACGTCGGAACCGGTCGTCGCGCCGCCCGGCCTGGCGGAAGCGCTCGGCGCCGTCCCCATCGAGGTGTTCGCGAACTCATTTAACCACCTGGCCACGCTCGAGAGCGCTCACGTTGTGCGATCGCTTTCACCCGATTTGGCCGCGGTCGCCAAAATAGATCGTAGCGGCGTCATCGTGACCGCCCCGGGAGATGGTCCATACGATTTCGTCAGCCGCTATTTCGCTCCCGCCAAGGGCGTGCCGGAAGATCCTGTTACCGGCTCGGCGCACTGCATGCTCGCGCCCTATTGGGCCAGGAAATTGGGGAAGACCGAGTTCCGCGCATTCCAAGCGTCGCGCCGCGGCGGAGAAATCATTTGCCGATTAGTGGGCGATAGAGTCGAGTTGGAGGGCTGCTGCGTGTTTTATATGGAAGGCGAGGCAGAAGTCTGAGGATGGGCGCAGGGTCCTGCATCAAGGCTTCTTCGGTTCCGGCAACGATTTCAAATAGTCTGGAGTCAAATCCTTGAACATTGAATCGCCGCCGCCTTTGGGCGGCGGCTTGCAAACGGGCGTCTTGAGCCGATTGTCGAGCAGTGTCGGGGGCGGCTGCGGCGCGCGGTCATATACGTAGCGGCAATTGTCGGTCACGTAGAAGCTGTCCGGCCCATCCCAGGTGCCGGCACGGCGCACGGGTGCCGGAGCAAATATGGAATCTTTTTCACGCTCCTGAGCCGTCGGCATTTTATGTTCGAATGCGCGTTTCGCGGTTTTGCTTCGATCTTTTTCAAGAGCGTCCTCAGCGACACTATGGGCCTCTGCATACCAATCGATGATGGCATTGGAAGGTGTCGCGTCGGCGCCGGTAGGATTGGAGAGGTCGTTTGGAGCCGGCGTGTTTGGATGCTTCGATACAGGTCGGGCGTTTGCCGGCGACGGTCCCTTTGCGACATCCCCCTCTGCTTTGATGGTGCGTAGGAAAAAGACGAACAAGGGCTCATGAGGAATTTGCGCTGCAGATTTTTGGGTGGTGCTCCAACGGCTGATGATTAGGATCAAGGCGCAGTGACTCAGAAACACCAAAATAAAGATCACCTTTCTTCCGTGGGTTTCACGCGATCGCATCAGTGTCATTGCGCTACCGCAGTCCCGGGTCTTGCAGGCATTTCTTTGGGCGTGCGCCGGCGCGCAAACTTCGACGAGTTCTTTGAGTCAGGATTTTCGCGGCAGTTCCGCGGCGGTTTGTTCCGTCGCGGCGCCAATCCAGATCGTTGATCTGGGTGTCAGTCTTTGTCGGCGGCCACCGTGGGCATCGTGGGGCGCCCAGCGCCGATGAGCCCCGTCAACGGCGATGCGGCGCCCATCGCGCGAAGCTGCTGCGAATCACCGATAAGCACAATCTTTGCGCGAGCTCTCTCTGCAATCGCCAACAATCTTTCTAGTTGTTTGAGGTCGATCATTTCCGCCCGATCGACGACGAGCACATCATTCTTGGTCAACGTGTCATCGCCCTGCAGCCATTGGGGTTCGAGTATGGAAAGCTCGCACCATTTGATCCCCGATGCCGCGTCGAGTTGCCTCGCCGTCGAAGCGGAGGAAGCCGCGCAGATCACTCTAAGTCCGGCTGCGGTCCAGGCTTGCCGTGCGGCACCCGCCAGCCTCGATGAGTCGGCAAGTCCTGTCGCGGTGATGACGCAAAAATCGCCCGAATTGATTAGATAGGCGAGAACGTCGCCGCTGTTCGGCGTATCCGACCCGCTACTCCCGGCGTGGCCGCGTCGATTGGCCATGGCGGCAGCGCGCCGCACGAGCGATTTTTCCGCCTCTATCATGTCGCGGCTGGTAAATTGGGGTTGATTCCCCCGAAGCGGCATGGCGGGCACGAGTTCGGGCGACTCCATGACCGCCTGAAGCGCCGCATCAAATTGTTCTGCATCGCCCGTCCGTGACCGAAGAAAGGCGATCACGTCTTCACGGCAAAACGTTCGCCGATGTTGGGCCAGGGCCCGGATGGCGACGGCGGGATCCTCAAGGATGGCGGCGCCATTCTCCGTGGCAATGCGATGTTGTTCCGCCAGACGCTGCTCCATGTGCGGCGCCGCCGGCTGGGCACGTTGCGACCCGGGACCGAGTCCTATTCTGCGCGCGGGGGCAAGTTCGATGTGTTGGGCTTCGAGCGTGCGATGGTCGATTCGAACCGTATGCCCTGCTCGTGCCAGGTGTAGGTTGGCTCGCTCTGCCCAAGCCGATCGCCAATACAGGAGATTGGTCTTACGGTTCCATTGCCGAACCTTGGGACCGAATCCCGACTGCGTGGTCTCGCGAAGCGTGAGCAGGATAAGGACCTGCGGGTTCTCGGGGTTGGTGCGTCGAATGCAGAAGTCGGCAACCATCCCCTTCGATACGAACTCCTGTTCCAGGTATTCGCGCACCAAGGCGAGATTGGCTTCCGGGGTCAGCTCCAGGGGAAGGCTGATTTCGATCGACCGCGCGAGCTGGGAATCCTTACGATGCTCCCTGGCTTCGACGCGGTTCCACAACGCGTTGCGGTCGAAGACCCAGCCGGGTGCGCCCGGCGGAGCGAGGATTTCCGCGTGCATCACGTCGCGGCGGGCAGTGTGGTTATGAGTGATTCCGTACTGTTCATCGTATAGTCGAGTGGCCGATCGAGCTGCCGCAGTCGCGACTATCCGCTGTCCACGAGCCCGAGAGATTACCGCCGCCGTGAGATGGTAAATTGCCAAATGTCATGCCCCGAAAGATGTCGAACGTATAAGTGCGTGTGTTATGCGCCTGAACAATACACTCGGCCGCGTGTCGGAATCAATCGGCCATTGATGGCAATCATCAGACCAAAGGGTGGGAAACATGCCGAAACTCGATGAACAGATATCGACCCTTCAGAATCGCCTCACGCAACTGAAGCTTCGCCAGCAGCGCAACGATGCGCGCAAGCGTGCTCTCGAGGTCCATCGCGAACGTAAGTTGGAGACCCGGCGCAGGATCGTGGTCGGCGCTCTCGTGATGGGTTTGGCCAAGGAGGGTCAGATCGACCCGAATCAACTGCGCGCATGGCTGGATCGAGCGCTGACCCGCACTGACGATCGGGCGTTGTTCAATTTGCCCGCGCTCGGCGCCGAACCCGCGAAGACGGGTCATGACACCGCTCCGCAGCCGCACGGGTCCGGTTCGGCCACAGACGTATAAGTGCGGGCGCCCAAAGCGCCCACAGAGCTAAATGTCCAAATTAGAAACCTGCAGCGCGTTCTTTTCGATGAACTCACGCCTGGGTTCCACGGCATCGCCCATCAACGTCGTGAATATATCGTCCGCCGCCACTACATCTTCGATGCGCACCTGCATGAGCCGGCGCGTCTCCGGATTGATGGTGGTATCCCACAATTGACTGGCGTTCATCTCGCCCAAGCCCTTGTAGCGCTGGATGCTCTGGCCCTTCTTGGCCTGTTCGAACAGCCATGTCATGGCGACCTTGAAGCTGGCGACGTCCTGCCTGTCGTCGCCGCGCTGGATGAAGGCGCCGGGCCCCATCAAATCGTTCAACGTCTTTGCGAGCTCCGCGATCCGCAGGTATTCCGCGGAGTCGAAAAACTCCCGGGGGATGTGTTTCACCGAGGAGAGTCCATGCTCCAAGCGCTGCAGATTCACCCGATGGCCCCCACCGGCAACGGACTCGACGGTGACACGGTAGCGACGCGACACGTCGTCCAGGGTGTTCAACCGCTGTTCGAGATTCCGGCACCAGTCGCGCAGTGTGTCGATGCGGTCGAAAGATTCCGTGCTCAGTGCCGGGACGTACAGGAGCTGTTCGAGGAAGCGTTCATCGTAGCGGCGCGCCCAGCGCCTTACGATGGCCTGCACCTCGACGTATTTTCTCGCCAATGACTCGAGGCCCAATCCCGACATGGGCGGTGCATCCGCGGATACGTGCAGCGCCGCTCCATCGATGGCCGTGCTGAGGAGCAGAGCATTCAACTCCAGATCGTCCTTGACGTAAGTCTCCTGTTTGCCCTTCTTCACTTTGTAGAGCGGAGGCTGCGCGATATAGACATGGCCACGTTCGATGAGAATGGGCATCTGGCGGTAGAAGAAGGTGAGCAGCAAGGTACGTATGTGGCTTCCGTCAACGTCGGCATCTGTGTTGTGACAACAGAGGCCGCCCATGCCGGCGATGAAGTTTTCGTCCCCTTCGACGGAAAAATCATAGACGTTGCCGTTGCTTGCCGGAACCTCTTCGATCTCTAGAATCGGCAGAGCCATCAGGTCTCCGTCAATGATCTGAAAATCCCGCTTGCCGCCCTGTCGTGGCGACGCCAGGAAGTCCTCCAGTTCCGCCGCGCCCGCATGGTGCTGCCAAACGCCTCGCAGCGCTCGCAAGTCTTCCTTCGCAGTGACGCTGACAATCCAATGACGGTGCTTGGTCTCGCACGGCTGACCGTTTATTTGTCGAATTATGCCGTCGGGATCCCGCTCCGACATCGACGGGACGACACCGAATGAACTCAAGGCATACACAATGCCGCTCGCAATGTCATATGAGGAGGTGGCGAACGCAATTCGGTTCTTGCAGACGGTACCGTCGCCCAGCAAATAGCCGCGCAGAAAGGCGACTCGCAGTTCCTCGGAAACATTGAATGCGAGATCCGGAATCCGCTTCGTAGTCGAGTCGGCATTCGCGAAACCAAACACGTGTTTCCAGGCAAGTGCGGCGACTCGATTCACTAGCTTAAGCTCCGTGCAACGGTCGGGCGATGAATAAGTCAATGCAGGCAGCCCAAACACGCTTGCGAAATTCTTTGTCATCTCTTCGGCAAATTTTTGATTGCCCTTGCCGATCGAGAGCCGAATCCCATTCCGCTCCGAGCAGGAGCCTTCGGCGAGATAGAAGCCCAGCAGTCCCATAAGATCTTCGTTCACGTCAACGAATCGTGGGATTCCATTGCGGCCGTAGTGTTCGGGTGTCAAGCGCAGATCTTCCCGGGACGCAAACCATTCCAAATCCTCTGAATCCAAATCGCACAGTTGTACGTAATCACGGACAGCGTTGCGCCCCGAGCCGTTGTATTGTTCTTTCCAGATGCGTTCCAGACGGCTCTGCGCGATTGACGCCCTGCTCAGCGCTTCCTGCGGGTCCGCCCCGATGGCGTTGAGATACGCCTGGAAATTCGGCAGCGTCGGCCGCGAAAGCCCTCTCTCCCAGGCATAGAAAGTGACAGGCTGCCGAATGCCCACCGTCGCGCAAAGCGCCTGGTTGGTGACGCCGCTGGCTCGCCGGCGCTGTGCCAATTCCGATCGTAAAACCGGGGGGATTTCCACCCGCGGGTCGGTGAGCTCGGGCGTCTGTGCATTCTTGTTGAGCACCGCGGCCTTGAACCATTCTTCGACCGCGGGACCACGAAGCCAAATCTGCTCGGACGCCTGCGGCACCGCATGCAGGGCGCGAAGCAGATCGATGCGTTCTGGCGCAGTGACGGGAAAACGGACACGCATCGGCGCCACAACGCGATCATTCAAGCGCAATTCATCGCCCCGCTTGAGCTTCAATTCCCCCTTGTCATGTACGAAAACACTGTGGCTAGAGGTGACCCGCACACTGCGGCCATAGGAAGTGCGGACCTTGAATAGTTTTTCGTCCAAGGGATGACGAATGACACTTTTGATTCGGCGAAAGCGTACGGAGTGATCCTGAAGTCCGAAACAGAGAACCTCACCGAGCGCTTCGCTGGTCAACTTGTCCACACCGCCACTCGATGGCTGCGATGCGAGCGCCTCGTCTATGAAGTTGCCGATACGGACCATGCGCACGCCGCGATGGTCATTCCGGACGAATACATGTTCATCGCCGTCGACGCTCATTATTATGATGCGGTGATACCGCAATTTATCGACATTGAAATCGTCGCGCCCGATCCCGCAACCCAAGGCCGTGATGAGCGTGCCTACTTCCGCTGATGCCAGCATCTTGTCGAAGCGCGCTTTTTCGACGTTGAGAATTTTTCCCTTGAGCGGAAGGATCGCTTGAGTGCGCCTGTCGCGGCCCTGCTTCGCGGATCCGCCGGCGGAGTCACCTTCCACCAAAAACATTTCCGAGAGCGCTGGATCTTTCTCTTGGCAGTCGGCGAGCTTGCCGGGCAAGCCCGCGATATCCAGCGCGCCTTTACGGCGCGTCATTTCGCGCGCCTTGCGCGCGGCCTCGCGCGCGTAGGCAGCCTCGAGGATTTTGTTGACGATGGCTCGCGCTTCTTGGGGATGCTCGAGCAGAAATTCCTCCAGGCGTCCCGCGACCGCGGATTCAACCACTCCCTTGACCTCCGAGGACACCAATTTGTCCTTGGTCTGCGATGAAAATTTCGGATCCGGCAGCTTCACCGACAAAATCGCGGTAAGTCCTTCGCGCGAATCATCGCCCGTCGTTTGTATTTTTTCTTTCTTGGCCGCGAGCTCTTTTTCGATGTAGTTGTTGAGCGTCCGCGTCAATGCCGCGCGATACCCGGCGAGATGCGTGCCGCCGTCTTTTTGCGGAATGTTGTTCGTGTAGCAATACATGCTTTCTTGATAGGAGTCGTTCCATTGCATGGCGACTTCCACCTGCGTGTTGCCATCGCGGGTTTGAAACCACAGCACCGTGGGATGTACCGCTGTTTTGCTGCGATTCAGATGGGTGACGAACGCTTTCAATCCGCCTTCGTGCTGAAACACTTCGGTCTTTTCGTCGCGCTCGTCGTTCAACTCGATGCGAACGCCCGAGTTGAGAAACGACAGTTCGCGTAGTCGTTTCGCCAACGTGTCGTAGTTGAAAGAGATATTGGTGAATATCTGCGAGCTGGGTTTGAAGCGCAGCGTCGTGCCTTTTTCGTCAGTGTCGCTCACGGCGACCAGAGGAGCCTGCGGTTCTCCCAATCGATATTCTTGGCGATGCAGCTTGCCGTCACGGCGAATATTCAACTCCAGAAAATCCGAGAGCGCATTGACGACGGAAATTCCGACGCCGTGCAGACCTCCTGAGACCTTGTAGGATGTGTCGTCGAACTTACCGCCGGAGTGCAGCACGGTCATGATGACCTCGGCCGCTGACCGGCCTTCTTCGGCGTGGATATCCACAGGAATTCCACGGCCGTTATCGGATACGGTCACCGATTCGTCGGCATGAATCGTAACCACCACGCGGTCGCAATGACCGGCCAGTGCTTCGTCGATGGCGTTATCCACAACCTCGAAGACCATGTGGTGCAGGCCACTGCCGTCGTCAGTATCCCCGATATACATTCCGGGCCGCTTTCGGACAGCGTCGAGCCCTCGTAAGACTTTGATTTTACTGGAATCGTAGACGTCGCTATCGGCCATGGCAGATCCTGTTGTAAGACCGCCCATGTTAACATTTTCCAGCGCAATTATCGAATCTCAACTATTGAAAAAAACCTGTAGAAACAAGTAGTTAGACGTGGTGGTGCATGAGGTGGATCGGCCGGTACCGGTTGCGCTGCCAGAACCGCTCGCGGAGCTGTTTCGCTCCTTTGCACCAGGGGGCGAATTCAAGCGTTTGCGCGAGTTTTTCGTGTTGAGGCGCAGCGTTCTAAGGTCGAGAATTTCGCCATGGAGCGATACCAATCCTACAAATTCGAGCTTCGGCCCGATGGCGGTCAACGGCGCGAAATGCGACGCATCGCCGGCTGTTGCCGCTTTGTATTTAATCAGGCATTGGCGGCTCAAATGGAAAGGCGCGCGTGGGGTGAACCGGAATTGGATTTTGCAGAATTGACCCTGCGGCTTGCCGAGTGCCGGTGGCGGGCGGAAACAAGTGGTTGGCTGGATGCCTTCAGCAGTCGCTGCGAAACCTGCAGAGCCCCCAAGCCGGCTACCGTTGCGGCCAGACGCGGGCTCCTGTCTTCAAGAGACGGGGCCGATCGGAGAGCTTCCGATACTCCGGCGGTAGCGATATCAGGCTTGATCAGACAAACAGTCGACTTCTCTTGCCTCAGCTTGGCTGGTTGCGATATCGAAACAGCCGGGACGTGCTCGGTCGAGTGATCAATGTCACCGTTAGTGCGTCGGCTGACAAATGGTTCGGTTCGATTTTGACTGTTCGTGAAACCGAGCAGACCGTGCGGACTGGTCCGGCGGTTGGCATCGATGTGGGCGTTGTCCGCTTCGCCACCTTAAGTGACGGAACGGTATATTCCCCGCTTAACAGTTTCCGGCGCCACGAAAGGACCCTCGCGGTTGCGCAACGTCATCTGAGTCGCAAGATCAAGTACAGCAGCAATTGGAGGAAGGCGACAAAGCGAGTCCAACGGATCCATGTTCGCATTGCCAATGCTCGCCGAGATTATCTGCATAAGATCTCGACCACTATTAGCCTAAACCACGCGGTGGTGTGCATCGAGGACTTAAAGGTAACGGCAATGTCGCAATCGCCGACCACTCCAATGCGGGAAGTCGGCGGCGCGAAGGCGAAACGGGGATTAAATAAGTCGATCCTGGATCAAGGTTGGTTTGAATTCCGCAGACAGCTTGCATACAAACTGAGGTGGAACGGGGGTCGGCTCATAGCAGTCTCGCCCGCCGGGACAAGCATTACTTGCCCGCTTTGCGGATATCGTGCGAAGGCGAATCGCCTTAGCCAGAGTCAGTTTCAGTGCAGGGCGTGCGGATTCCGGGAAAACGCCGATCTCGTCGGCGCACTCAACGTCGAAAGGGCGGGACACGCCCGGTTAGCTTGTGCCGAAACTTCGCCTGCCTATGGAGCGTCGGGCCAAGAACCCACCGATGCGGTATGGGATAGCCCTGAGCACGATACCGCGGTAGGAAACCCGCTTGGGGGTGGATGTCACGTTCCACGTGAAACTACTTTAACCAATCTCCCCGCC
>Ga0209006_10003187_pt1 | contig 14893 bp, 12 predicted proteins | sample JacPin_JW_Ref_O2_FD_188567 | JGI IMG/M metagenome (GOLD analysis project Ga0209006, IMG submission 188567) | Forest soil microbial communities from Algoma, Ontario, Canada - Jack Pine, Ontario site 1_JW_Ref_O2 (SPAdes) (version 2) | ecosystem: Environmental > Terrestrial > Soil > Boreal... | reverse complement strand
AGCCGCCGGCCCCGCCGCAGCCCTTCGCCGAACTCCTGAAGGTCGTTGCATTGGCCGCGCACGACAATGTCGCGATCAAGATCAGCGGCGCCTGCACGCTGGCGCACGAGCCGTTCCCCTATAAAGACATCTGGGACCCGCTCGGCCGCATCTTCGATGCCTTCGGCTTCGGCCGCTGCATGTGGGGCACCGACTGGACCCGCGCGGTGGCGCTGCTGACCTACGAGCAGGGGGTCGAGGCGTTTCGCGTCACCGACCGCCTGTCGGATGGCGACCGCGCCGCGCTGATGGGGGAGTCGCTGATGAAGATCTACAACTGGTCGCCGTCGAAAGCCTGACCCGCCGACGATCTGGACGGCTTGGCGGCTATTTGTCGAGCCAGATGTCTTCGAAGCGCCAACCGTTGAAGATGCTGTTGACCATTAGCGTCTCGTTCTTCACCTGCGCCTGCCAGCAGGTCGCGGTGCGATTGTGCATGATGATCGGCCGCGCGGCATCGAGCTGCAGCTGCTTGTCGATCTCCCAGACCAGCTGGAGGCGCTTGTCGGGGTCGGCCACCGCTGACTGCTCCGCGAATTTCTGGTCGAGGTCCTTGTTGCAGTAGTCGCCGTAATTGCGCTCCGAGCCGCAGGAGTAGTTCTCGAAGAATTGCTGGTCAGGGTCGTCGACCGCGCTGCCGGTGATGTTGAGGCCGAGCTGATAGTCCTTGCGGGCGATTTTGGGGAACCAGTTGGCGGTCTCGATCGGCTCGAGCTCGCCGTCGATGTAGATGTTCTTGAGTTGGTCGATCAGGATTACCGCCGGATCGCGATAGGCGGCGATGTTGCGCGTCGACACCTTGAGCGGCAGGCGCTTATCGGGGCCGTAACCGACCTTCTCCATCAGTGCGCGGGCATCGGCGCGGTTCTTTTCGATATCGGGACCGTAGCCGGGGAGCGTCGCGAGCTGGTTGGGCGGTAGACCCCACAGCCCTTCGGGCGGCGGCAGCAGCGCGCCGCCCGCGTCGCCCTGACCTTCGCCGAGGATCTGGATAAAGCTCTTGCGGTCGAGCACCAGCATCACCGCGCGGCGGATATCGGCATTGTCGAACGGCGGTTTGGTGCGATTGAGCAGCAGATTGGTGCTGTTGTTGTTCGGCACGACCTCGCAAATCGCCGTCGGATCCTGGTTCTTGATGTCCTTCATCAGCGGCACCGTGACTTCGGTGGTGAAGGTCATGTCGAATTTGCCGGCGATAAATCCGAGGATCGCGGTCGACCGGTTGGTGACGATCGTGAATTCGATGCCGTCGAGATAAGGCAGGCCCGGCTTCCAGTAATCCGGGTTTTTCACCAGCTTGATCGATTCGTTGGGCTTGAACTCGACGAACTTGAACGGGCCGGTGCCGATCGGGTGCTGGCGCATCTGCGCCGGCGGCACGTGGCACGGATATACCGGCGAATAGCCGGACGCGAGCAGGGTCAGGATGTTCGGCTGCGGTTGCTTGAAGTGAAAGACCGCCTCGTCGTCGCCGTTCGTCGTGACCTCGATCAGGTTGCCGTACCACGAGCGTCGCGGGTTGACCCGCAGCTTCGCCTCGGCCTTTCCCTGGAGCAAATCCCAGGTGCATTTGACGTCGGCGGCGGTGAAGTTCTGGCTGTCATGCCATTTGACGCCGTGGCGCAGCTTGAAGGTCAGCTCGGTGCCGTCGGCGTTCCACGACCAGCTTTCCGCGAGGTCGGGGACGATCGATTTGAGGCTGTTCTGTGGAACGTGCTGGTCGAACATGACAAGGTTGTTGAACACGCCCATTGCCGGCATCACGGTCGAGATCGTCGCCTCTTCGAGGATCGACATGCTCGCCGGGCTGTCGCGGTGGTAAATTTTGAGGACGCCGCCCGATTTCTGCGCGGCAGCCGGACCGGCGAGCGACAGGACGGCGACAACCGCCGCCAATACGGCAAGCTTGACCAAAGTGCGCATCGAACCTCTCCCTGACCAGCGGAATTGACGGCCGTGCCCGGTTACTGTCAACCGATGGGCGAGCAGGGGTGCCAAGCGCCCGCTCGCGTGGGGCAAGCACCGGCATTCCTTGACGATCGACCGACGGAAAGACGAAAGTTGGGGGCGAGCCATCGCGCGTCCGCTATTGGAGGAATCCCCGTCGTGAGCATCGGATCCTTGCCGCTATCCAAATTCACCGTGCTCGACCTGACCCATGCGCGCGCGGGACCGACCGCGGTGCGCCAGTTTGCCGATTGGGGCGCCAACGTCATCAAGATCGAGCCGCCCGGCGCTTCGGCGACCGACATCACCGGCTCGAAGCGCGAGGGGTTCGACTTTCAGAACCTGCACCGCAACAAGCGCAGCCTGGCGATCAACCTGAAGACCAAGGAAGGTCTCGCGATCTTCATGAAATTGGCCGAGAAGGCCGATGTCATCGTCGAGAACTTCCGCTCGACCGTGAAGCACCGGCTCGGCGTCGATTACGAGTCGGTCAGGAAGATCAACCCGCGCATCGTCTATGGCAGCATCTCGGGCTTCGGCCAGACCGGGCCATATGCGAAGCGGCCGGGGGTCGACCAGATCGCTCAGGGCATGGGCGGGCTCATGTCGATCACCGGCTTTCCCGGCCAGGGGCCGGTGCGCGTCGGCATCCCGATCGACGATCTGTGCGCCGGCCTCCTCTTGGCGCAGGCGATGATGATGGCCCTCATCGAGCGCGAGCGGACCGGCGAGGGGCAATGGGTCCACACCTCGCTCCTCGAAGCGCAGATCTTCATGCTCGACTTCCAGGCGTCGCGCTGGCTGCAGGCGGGCGAGGTCGCCAAGCAAGCCGGCAACGACCATCCGACCGGCATCCCGACTGGCCTCTTCCCGACTGCGGACGGCCAGATCAACATCGCGGCCTCGGGCGATAATCTCTACAAGCGCTTCTGCGAGGCGGCCGGCGCCGAGCATCTGCTGACCGATCCCGATTATGCGAGCGGCCCGCAGCGCTCGAAGAACCGCAAGAAGCTCAATGAGGTGATCAGCGAGATCACCAAGTTGAAGCCCAGCGCCTATTGGGTCGAGCTGTTGAACGAGGTCGGCGTGCCGTGCGGGCCGCTCTACTCGATCAACGAGACCTTTGCCGATCCGCAGGTCCAGCACCTCGAAATGGCGCGGCCGATGGACCACAAGCGGCTCGGCGAATTGCAGGTCGTCGGCCAAGCCATCAACATGATGAAGACGCCCGAGCCGGCGCGGATGCGCCTCGCGACCCCCGATCTCGGCGAGCACAACGACGAGATCCTGCGCGAGCTCGGCTACAACCAAGCCGATATCGCCGGGTTGCGCACCGCCGGCGTTTTCTAGCTCGGCCGCACCACCGAATATCGCCTCCCCCGGGCTCGATCCGGGGGGCCACGTCTTCGTTGTCGGATCAATGGGGAAGAAGACGTGGACGGCGGGGTCAAACCCCGGCTGAGGCTGAAAGCGCCGATGCGCTGTTAGGAGCCAATCCATGTTTGCGATCCGCGGTCGGGCGACCAGGCATTTCCTGCTCGTCCTCTGCATCATGTATTTCATCCTCTATGTCGACCGGGTGAACCTTGCGGCGGCGGCGGGGTCGATCCAGAAGGATCTTGGGCTCAGCAATACCGAGCTCGGCGTGGCGTTTTCAGCGTTCAACTACTCCTACGCGGCGTTTCAGCTGGTCGGCGGCTGGATCGCCGACCGTTACGGTTCGCGCTGGACGCTCGCCATTTGCGCGCTGGTCTGGGCGTTGACCACGCTGCTGACCGGCGCGGTGGTTGGGCTTGCCTCGCTGTTTGCCGTGCGGCTCCTGCTGGGAATGGGCGAGGGGGCGACCCTGCCGGCGGCGACCCGGGCGATGACCCGGTGGATGTCCGGTTCGCTGCGCGGCGTTGCCCAGGGGATCACCCATTCGGCATCGCGGCTCGGCGCGGCGGTGACCGCTCCGGTCGTCGCATTTTTGATCGCCTGGCTGTCGTGGCGCTGGTCGTTTGTCGTGCTCGCCTCGCTGTCGGCGGCTTGGGCGTTCTTGTGGCTGTGGTATTTCCGCGACGACCCGCGTGAGCACTCGGCTATGAGCACCGCCGAGCTCGCCGAATTGCCGACCGCGGACCCCGAGCGCCGGTTCCGGTCCGGCCAGGTGCCTTGGCGGCTGCTGGTCCCGCGCATGCTGCCGACGATGATTGTCTATTTCTGCATGGGCTGGACCGGCTGGCTGTTTGTCACGTGGATGCCCTCGCTGTTTCTGCACAATTACGGTCTCAATCTGAAGAGCTCGGCGTTTTTTGTCTCGGGCACCTTTCTCGCCGGGATGATCGGCGACACGGTTGGTGGGGTCGTCAGCGATTGGCTGCTGAACCGCACCGGCAGCCGCCAGATCGCGCGCTCGTGGCTTATCGCAGCGTGCATGATCTTGGCGCTGGCCTCGCTAGTCCCGGCGATGCTGGTGCACAATCTGATTGTCGGCGCGGCTGGCTTCACCTTCGCCTATTTCTTTCTCGAATCCGCCATCGCGCCGATGTGGACGGTATCGATGGACATCGCCCCGGATTACGCCGGCTCGGCCAGCGCCTTGATGAACGCCGCGGGTGCGGTTGCCGGCATTCTGTCGCCTGTCGCGTTCGGTCGGATCCTTGACCTGACCGGCAGCTGGACCTTGCCGTTTGGCGTATCGCTCGGCCTGTTGCTGCTCGGGGTGGTGATGACGGTGTGGATGCGGCCGGATCGCCCGCTGGGAATTTCGCCTGGGGTCACCGGCTCCGCAACGCGGGCCGTCACCGGCGCTTAAGCCGAGGCGCGTTTCCGCGGGTGCGCGGGCTGCGACGTTCTGTCATGCTGCCGCTCGGACAACGAGCGGAACCAGCCATGCTCGACATCGGGAACGCCGTGGGTGGCGGTCGGCGATGATGTTCATCTTGCCGGGCAGGGCTACCCGGAATTTCCTCCTCATCCTGTGCCTGATGCACATCATCCTGTTCGTCGACCGGGTGAACCTGGCGGCCGCCGCCGAGGCTATCAAAACCGATCTCGGCCTCACCAATATCCAACTGGGCGTCGCTTTTTCCGCCTTCAATTACGCCTACGCGCCGTTTCAGCTGGTGGGAGGCTGGATTTCCGATCGCTACGGATCGCGCCGGACGCTGGCGATCTGCGCCCTCGTCTGGGCGGTAACGACGATGGTGACTGGCGCGGTCGGCGGGCTCGCGACGTTGTTTGCGGTCCGCTTCGCGCTCGGCATGGGCGAGGGCGCCACTCTGCCGGCGGCTACCAGGGCGCTGGCCAAATGGACCTCGGACGCCTCGCGTGGCTTTGGCATCGGTCTCACCCATGCCGCCGGCAGGCTTGGCGCGGGGGTGACCGCGCCGGTGGTCGCCTTCCTGATCACCTGGCTGTCCTGGCGGTGGTCTTTTGTCGTACTCGGCATTGTGACGGCGTTCTGGTCGGTGTTGTGGCTGTGGTATTTCCGCGACGACCCGCGCGACCATCCGGGCATCAGCCCTGCCGAGGTGGCGGCGTTGACGGCCGGGCCGGCGAGGCCGGGCGGCTCCGGTCCGGTGCCGTGGCGGCGCCTTGTTCCGCGCATGGCGCCGATGATGATTGTCTATTTTTCCATGGGATGGACCGGTTGGCTCTATGTCACCTGGATGCCTTCGCTGTTCTCCAAGAATTACGGGCTTGACCTCAAGAAATCGGCCTTGTTTTACGCCGCGACCTTCCTTTGTGCGATGGTTGCCGAATTCTTCGGCGGCGTGATCAGCGACTACCTGCTGCGGCGCACCGGAAGCAAACGGATCGCGCGCTCGCTGCTCGTCAGCGTCTGCCTGATCCTCGCCCTCATGGCGCTGGTGCCGGCGATCCTGGTCCACGATCTGATCCCCGGGATCGCCGCCTTTACCGCCGCTTTGTTCTTCCTCGACACAGCGATTTCACCGATGTGGATCGCGACGACGGACATCGCGCCGGAATACGCCGGAAGCTCCAGCGCGCTGATGAATGCTGCCGGCGCGGTTGCCGGCATATTGTCGCCGGTCGCTTTCGGCTGGATTCTCGACCGGACCGGGAGCTGGACCCTGCCGTTCGCGGTCTCGATGGCCCTGATGCTGCTCGGCTCAGTGACGGCATTCTGGATCCGGCCGGACGAAGAATTGGGCGCCGATGCGCCCCGGGCAAAGCTGGTCCTCGCCGGCCGCTGAGCCAAACGCGGATTGCGCGGGTGCGCTGAGCCGCGCGATCTGCCAAACTGCCGCAAGAAACCCTCGCGACGACCCCTCAAGGGGTCGAAATCACCAGGAGCGCAAACCACCATGCTCGACCAGCCCCTCGCCACCAGCAAGATGATCGGCGAAAAGGACGGCGCCATCGGCCGGATCATCTTCAACAACCCGGCGCGCCACAACGCGGTTTCGCTCGACATGTGGCAGGCCGTCGCGCAGATCATGGAGGAGTTCGAGAACGATCCGACGATCCGCGTGATCGTGCTCTCCGGAGCCGGCGGCAAGGCCTTCGTCTCGGGCGCCGACATCTCCGAATTCAAGGAAAAGCGCGACAGCGTCGAGGCGGCCGAGGCCTATGCCAAAATCTCCGAGACCGCGCGCATCCGGTTGCAGGAGACCAACAAGCCGACGATCGCGATGATCCGCGGCTATTGCATCGGCGGCGGCATGGCGACCGCCCTGGCCTGCGACATTCGCATCGCCGCGGAGGGCTCGAAGTTCGGCGTGCCGGCGGCAAAGCTTGGTCTAGGCTATGCCTATGACGGGATCAAGAAGCTGATCGACGTGGTCGGCCCCGCCTTTGCGCGCGAGATCTTTTACACCGCGCGCCAGTTCACCACCGACGAAGCGCTGGCGATGGGCCTCGTCAACCGGGTCGTCCCCGATGGCGAGCTCGAAAGCTACGTCAACAATTACTGCGCCACGATCGCCGGCAACGCGCCGCTGACCGTGCGTTCGGTCAAGCAGATCGTGCGCGAAGCGCTGAAGGACGAGTCGAAGCGCGACATGGCCCTCTGCAAGCGCGTCGTCGAGGAATGCTTCGCCAGTGAGGACTACACTGAAGGCCGCACCGCCTTCATGGAAAAGCGCCGCCCGGTGTTCAAGGGGCGTTAACCTTCAATGTCATTCCGGGGCGCGGCATGGCCGTGAGCCCGGAACCATGCACACGGACCGCGGCAAGGCTGCTTGTGACCTCAGCGGATAATGGGGGACGCCGGTGTTCATGGGTTCCGGGTTCCCTCGCTCTCCGCTTGGGCCCCGGAATGACGCCTTATGAGGCGTCGCCATGAAACTCCCCCGTCACGATCGCTACGACTATGTGCCGATCCACCAGCGGCCGGTTTATGATTGGCCGGAAGGCAAGCGGCTCGCGGTCTTTTTCTGCAACAACATCGAGTTCTTCGCCTACGGGGCCGGGATCGGCATCGATTCGACCGGCGAGCCGGCGCCGCAGAGCCACCGGAATTATTCCTGGCGCGATTACGGCAACCGCGTCGGGCTCTGGTACTATTTCGACCTGCTCGACGAATTCGGCTTGCCCGGCGCGCACAACGTGAACTCTGCCGTGCTGGAGAATTGCTCGGCGATCGCCGAGCGGATGAACGCGCGCGGCGACGAATATGTCGGCCATGGCCGCACCAATTCCGAGCGCCAGGACTTCATGTGGGAAGAGGATGAGGCGCGTCTCATCGCCGAGTGTACCGAAGTGGTGACGCGGCTCTCCGGCAAGAGGCCGGAGGGCTGGCTTGGACCGTGGCTGGGCGAGACCGGCGTCACCCTCGACCTCTTGAAGGAGGCCGGCTACCGCTATGTGATGGACTGGGCGGCGGACGACCAGCCGTTCTGGATGACGACTCGCGCCGGGCCGATCCTCTCGGTGCCCTATCCGATGGAATTGAACGATGTGCCGAGCATCGTCCATCGCCGCCACACCGGCCGGCAGTTTGAGGAAATGCTGATCGACCAGTTCGATGAAATGCTCGATCAGTCGAAGAGATACCCGCTGGTCTATTCGGTCGCGCTGCACCCGTTCATCATCGGCCAGCCGTTCCGCTTGCGCGCCCTGCGCCGCGCGATCCGCCACATCATGGAGCACCGCGACCGGCTGTGGATCACCACACCGGGCGAGATCGCGCGCTATTGCGAAACCCTGCCGAAAAGCACCGTGCCGGGGTCTTAGCGCCGCGCCGGCACCCAATTGTTGCGCTGGGCGACCTCGGCGACGACGCGGGCAATCTCGGCGCCGACGCGTGTCGCATCGGCATTGACGCCGGTTTCGCGCCTGGTGGCGCCGGCGTTGGCGCGGGTCTGCGGCGCGCTGCGTGAATCGACCGTGAAGCTCTGCACCTTCTGGGTTCCGCCGCCCGGCAGTTCGGCCTTGATCTCGACATCGGCGATGACCGCGCTGCGCTCGTCGCCGACACGCCGGCGCTGCCCCTCGTCGATTGCGCGGAACGTGCCGCTGACGATGAGCGCACGGTGGCCCGACCCCGTCGGGTTGGGATTGGTCGTGCTGGTTGCGTCATAGCCGTGTGCGCGCAGCTGGTCGGCGATCGTATCGGTGACGAGGAAGGCGACGGCGCGACCGATCGAGGCGGCCCGTTGCCGGGTCGGCACCCCGGCCTCGCCGCGATAAAGCGAAAAGCCGAAGCTCGGATCGAGTCGGACCACGCCCTCGGGCGCCGCGAAGTCGCTGATGACGATGAAATCCGACGGCGTCGCGCTGGTTGTGATGCCTTCGACACAGCCAGCCAGCGCCAACAACGACAAGACCGAGAAAACCCGGGCGAGACGCGACAACAACTGAAAGAGCACCCGCCTAAGTCTCGCCGATTGTCGCATAGATGCCGCGCTCGAAGGCGCCGTAGAGCGCCAAGGTCGCCGGATCGGCGAAGGGCAGGATCTGGGTCATGATCAGCCCCGCCACCTGCTTTGACGGGTCGAGCCAGTAATAGGTGTTGAAGATACCGGCCCAGGTCAGGCTGCCGGCGCTGCGCCCGTTCGGACCGGGGTCGAGCGTCAGCATACAGCCGAGCCCCCAGCGCACCCGCGCGCCGGGAAAGAAATCGACGTCGTTGGTCAACAGCGGCCAGTTGGCCTTGAGGACGCCGGCTTGCAGCCCGCCGATCTGGTTCTCGCCCATCTGCGCGACCGTCTCGGGTTTGAGTATCCGCGCGCCGTTAAGGCTGCCTCCATGTAGCAACGCTTGAAGAAACCTTAGGTAATCGCTTGCGGTGGAATACAAACCGCCGCCACCCGCGAGGAACTCGCGCTCGAGCGGCACTTCGAACGGCTGTGGTGTCAGCGGTCCGTCGACCTCGCGCTGATGCACCACGGCCTGGCGCGTCCGCTGCTCGAGCGAGACCGTGAAGCCGGTATCCTTCATGCCGAGCGGTCCCGTGATGTGCTCGGCGAAATAAGCGTCGAGGCTCTGCCCGCTCGCCTCTTCCACCAGCCTGCCGACCCAGTCGATGTTGATGCCGTACTCCCAGCGCTCGCCCGGATCGAACATCAGCGGCATTCGCAGCGCCGCACGCTTGCCGCTGGACATTTGCGGCATGCCGGTGGCGGCGATGCAGCGCTCAAGGTCGGCGTTCCACTGCTCGTAGCAGAACCCGGCGGTGTGGGTCAGCAGATGCTTCAGGGTGATCGGCCGCTTCGCCGGTCGAAATTGCGGCTGCGCGGCGGCGTCGAAACCCGTCAGCACCTTGGGTTCGGCGAGCCCCGAATCAATCGCCGGCACCGGCGCATCAAGTGACAGCTTGCCCTGCTCGACAAGCTGCATCGCCGCCACTGCGGTGATCGCCTTGGTCATCGAAGCGATGCGGAACACGGTATCGAGGGTCATCGGGTCGGTGCCGTCAAGCTGACGCATGCCGAACGCGCCCTCGTACACCGGGCCGCCCGCCGTCGCGGCCATTGCTACAACCCCGGGCACCGTCCCGGCGGCGGCCGCCTCGCGCAGCGTGACGTCGATGGCGGGAGAAGCCATCAAGGGCTTCGCCGAATATTGCCGCTTTGCGCCGGGATGCCGGTCTGCTCGTAGCACACCTTGGCGAGTGCGGCGACGCCGGCCCTGATCTCCTCTTTCGAGGTCAGCGCGAAACACAGCCTCAGGCGCGACCGGGAATCGGCGCCGTCCACCGCCCATTCCGGGCCTGGGTTGAGCGCGATGCCGGCATCGGCCGCCGGCTTCACCAGCTTCATGATGTCAACCTCGTCGGGCAGCTTCATCCATAGGAAGATGCCGCCTTTCGGGGTCCAAGGTTCGACGGCGGTGCCGAATTCGCGCTCCAGCGCCTCGACCATCGTGTCGAGCTTTCCCTTCAAGGTCTCGGAGAGCTCGTCGACGTGCTCACCGAAATTCTGCGAGAAATACTCGGCGACGACCATCTGCTCGAGCGCGCCGCAGCCGCTGTCGCTGCGGCAGGCGATCATCCGGCTCATGAATCCCCAATCGGCGATCGCGTAGCCGAGCCGCAACGCCGGCGACAGCGTCTTCGAGAACGAGCCGATATGGATCACGTGGTCGCGGTCCAAGGAGTAGATCGCCGGCGGCGCCTTCGTGCCGCCCCAAATCAGGTCGGCGTAGCATTCGTCCTCGAAGATCGGGACGCCGTATTCCTTGGCGACGGCGAGAAGCTGCCGGCGGCGCTCCAATGGCATGATGCTGCCGGTCGGGTTCTGGATCGTCGGGATCGTGTAGATGTATTTCGGGGTGACGTTCTTGCCCTTCAAATCATTGAGGATGTTGGCGAGCGCGTCGATCTTGATGCCGTCCTCGTCGAGCGGCGCGCCGACGATCTTCTGGCCCTCGCGTTTCAGCTTGTTGATCGCGCCGCCATAGGAGAACTCTTCGAGGATCACGGTATCGCCGACTTCGAGCATCACCGCATTGATCAGGTCGATCGCTTGGCCGGAACCGGCGGTGATCAAAATGTCGTCGGTCGAGCAGTCGATGCCGCGCAGCTTGGCCTTGCTCTTGACGAATTCGCGCAAGCCCAGATGCCCCTGCGAGCCCTGCGCCGCGGTGTACATCGCGAGCTTAGAACCCTCCTTGCGCAGCGCGCTCGCGGTCGCCTCGATCAGCCCCTCGATGGGGATCAGGGTCGGGTCGTTATGCCCGCCGATGAAATTGTATTTCGGATAACCGGCGAAGCGCACCGCCGGGGCCGGCACGCCCTTGGCGAACAGGTTGCTATAGGCAAAGCCGCTCATCGTCTCGTCCTTCCAGGCGTTTGTCCCGTCGATCTTGTTTAGCCTTCGGCCGCGCTTTGCGCCGTGCCGAGCCGTGTGCCGCCGTAGCGGCCATACCAAATAGGCTCCCACCACCAGCGATTGTCGAGATACCAGCGCACCGTCTTCTCAAGGCCGGTTTCGAAACTCTCCTGCGGCCGCCAGCCAAGGTCGCGGCGCAATTTTGCGGCGTCCATGGCATAGCGCCGGTCATGCGCCGGGCGATCGGCGACAAAGGTGATCAGCCGTTCGTACGGGCGGTGCGGCGATTCCGGCTGCATCTCGTCGAGCAACGCGCAGATCTGCTTCACGACCTCGATGTTCGTGCGCTCGCCGTCGCAGCCGATATTGTAGCTCGCGCCCGGCTTCGCCTGCGTCAGCACCGCGTGGAGCGCCCGGGCGTGGTCGTTGACATAGAGCCAGTCGCGCACATTGTCGCCCTTGCCGTAGACCGGGATTTGTTCCCCGTGCAGTGCCTTCAATATGCAAAGCGGAATCAGCTTTTCGGGAAAATGGAACGGCCCGTAATTGTTCGAGCAATTGGTGATGATCGCCGGCAGGCCGAAAGTCTCGTGCCAGGCGCGCACCAGATGGTCCGAGGCGGCTTTCGATGCGGCGTAGGGCGAGTTGGGCTTGTAGCGGCTGGTCTCGGTGAACTTGCCGCGGGCGCCCAGCGCGCCGAATACCTCGTCGGTCGAGATGTGGTGGAAGCGGAAGCTCTTCGCCCGCGCCGGCGGCAATTTCTCCCAATACTCGCGCGCCGCGGTCAGCATCGCGAAGGTGCCGTCGATGTTGGTCTTGATGAACTCGCCCGGCCCGTCGATCGAGCGGTCAACATGCGACTCGGCGGCAAGGTGCAGCACCGCGTCGGGCATGAACTCTTCCATTAAGCGCCCGATCGTCGCCCGGTCGCAGATATCGGCGCGCTCGAACTTGTAGTTGGGATGGTTCTCGATCGGCTGCAGCGAGGCGAGGTTCGCGGCGTAGGTCAGCTTGTCGACGTTGAGCACGGTCGCGTCGCGCTCGCCGACAAAGAGCCGGCAAACCGCCGAGCCGATAAACCCGGCGCCTCCGGTCACCAGCACTTTCATCGCGTCCGCTGCCCCCGATGGGTAATTACTGGCGCACTCCACCGCGCTCCGCAAATTAGGCAGACGGGCCGGTCGAGGCAACCGTGGAGGCGGCGTCGTGCGCGACAGCAACCTCCGCGCGATTTTGTTGGACAATGATAAAGCCGCCCGTCGAAACTGACATACGGTGATAGGAGCGCTAGGAGCTGTTGCCGATGAGCCGGCCGGTCGCGGTGTGCATCGGCATGTCGTGGTGGAAGCGGCGACGGATCGCCGATTTCCTCGCGAGCCAAAACGGCCGCCCGCTGTTCCGGCGGACGGTTGCCGGCGCGGTCAAGGCTGCCGTCGCGCATGGCGGGGCGATCGCGGTTTGGGCGACGCGCGAGCCGCGCGACCTCGCGAAAGCCGCCGCGGCGCGCGGCATCCCGCTGGTCCGCATCGAAGACGGGTTCCTGCGCTCGGTAGGGCTCGGTTCCGATTTCATGGTCGGCGCGTCGATCGTCATCGACGAGGCCGGCATCTATTTCGACCCCGCCCGCGAAAGCGATCTGGAGCGGCTGCTGCGCGACGGCGTGGTGTCTGCCGAACTGATGGCCCGTGCGCGGCGGTTAATCGACCGGCTCGTCGTCGTCGGCATTACCAAATACAATCTCGCCGACCGCGGGCCGCGCATCCCCTGGCCGTCCGGGCGCCGTCGCTTGCTGGTGCCCGGTCAGGTCGAGGATGATTTGTCGGTGCGGCTCGGCGGTGGCGAGGTGCGCGACAATCTCGACCTCCTGGCGCGGGTGCGCGCCGCCAACCCGAACGCCTTCATCGTCTACAAGCCGCATCCCGATGTCGTCGCCGGCCACCGCACTGGCGCCATCCGCGCCGCGGCCGCGCGCCGCTATGCCGATTGGGTCGTGCGCGGCGGCTCCATGGCCGCGCTGCTCGGCGAGATCGATGAGCTGCATACGCTGACCTCGCTCGCCGGGTTCGAGGCGCTGCTGCGCGGCGTGCCGGTCACGGTCTACGGCCGGCCGTTCTACGCCGGTTGGGGGCTGACGCGCGACATCGCGCCGTGGGATCGCGGCCGGCGCCTGTCGCTCGAAGAATTGGCCGCCGCCGCGCTGATCCTCTACCCCCGCTATCTTGATCCGCTGACCCGGCTTCCTTGCGAGCCGGAAACCGTCATCGATCGCCTGGCGCAGCGCGAACTGTGGCGCGCCGGGCCGCTGGTTCGCATCCGCCGGCTGCAGGGGATGCTGGTCGAGGTGCTGCGGCCATGCGCGCTCCGTTTCGCGTGGTGGTGATTACCGGCGCGTCGAGCGGGCTCGGCGCCGCGCTCGCCCGCGCCTATGCCGCGCCGGGCGTGGCGCTCGGGCTGGTAGCGCGCAATGCCGTGCGCCTGGCTGCGGTCGCCGCGTCGTGCCGCGCGGCGGGTGCGACGGTCGAGGAGACGGCCCTCGACGTCGCCGATGGTGCCCCGCTCGAAGCGTGGCTTGCGGCCTTCGATCGTGCCCATCCGGTCGAGCTGGTTGTCGCAAATGCCGGCATCTCAGGCGGTCCCGAGCCGGGCGGCGTGGGCGAGGACATCGACGTGACCGCGCGGCAGATCGCGGTCAATCTGCTCGGCGCGGTCCATACGGTGGCGCCGCTGGCGTCGGCGATGGCAGCACGCGGGCGTGGACAGGTCGCGCTGATCGCCTCGCTCGCCGCCTATCGCGGACTGCCCTACTCGCCCGGGTATTGCGCGAGCAAGGCGGGGCTCAGGGCCTATGGCGAGGCGCTGCGTGCGCTCGCCGAGCCGCACGGGGTCGGCGTAACGGTCGTCTGTCCAGGGTTCTTTGCCTCGCCGATGACCGATCGCTGGGACGGGCCGACCCCGCTGCTGATCTCAGGCGAACGCGCCGCGCGCAAGGTCAAAAGCGGCATCGATCGCGGCCGCCGGCGGGTCAGCTTTCCGTGGCCGATGGTCCTCGGCCTGCGGCTCTGCGATGCGCTGCCGGCGGCGATCGCTGACCGCATCCTGCGCGGCTTCCGCTTTCGCATCCGCTCGGCATGAGCGCGACCTCGCAATGCGCGATCGGCCTGACCTTGGCACTCGGGGGATGGATCATCCCGCGCCGCGTCGCCCGCGCGCACCGTATTTCCGTTGCCATGATGCTCGATGCGGCACCGCTGGCCTTCGTTACGGTTGTGTTGTTCGTCGCCGGCGGAAGGCCAATTTTTGCCGGCGCGATCGTTTTTGCGATCGGCGCCGGGTTCGCGTTCGCTGACCGCACGATGCGCGACGTTTTGCGCGAGCCGGCGATGTTTACGGCGCTGTCCGAGCTGCCGCAGCTCTTCACCCATCCGCAGCTCTATCTGCCCTTTGCCGGCACCGGGTTTGTCGTTGTCGGCGCGGCGACGACCGCGCTTGCCGCGCTGGCCCTGTTGATTGCCGAACCTGCGGTCACGCCGCCGCATCCGCTTGCGCCTTCTTCTGCGCATCGAGGAGTTTTGCTTGCGCCGCCGCTCGCGAATCAGCCGTCTCGCCGGCCACCGGCCGCATCCACACCTCATACGCCCTGGCCTCGACCACCACCGGGCGGCTGTCGTCGAACGATCCCAACCTGC
>Ga0209006_10003186_pt1 | contig 14897 bp, 13 predicted proteins | sample JacPin_JW_Ref_O2_FD_188567 | JGI IMG/M metagenome (GOLD analysis project Ga0209006, IMG submission 188567) | Forest soil microbial communities from Algoma, Ontario, Canada - Jack Pine, Ontario site 1_JW_Ref_O2 (SPAdes) (version 2) | ecosystem: Environmental > Terrestrial > Soil > Boreal... | reverse complement strand
GACCGCGCCCATGCCCGGAATCATGATGCCGAGTTTGCCCTTGGCGGGTTCAATTGAGCCGTTGTTGGTGGCGGTATCCGCCACCACTTCAACTGATTTCTTACCAGCAGATTTGGCAGCCAATTTCATCTCCCTTTTCGCGCGCTTCGCATGCGCGAGAGCCGTCTCGCGATGCTCATGTTCCTTGGCGAGGGCGGCATTTTTAAACTGTTTTCGATGACGACGGCCGTCGGCGTCCCACCAATCGGCCATGAAGATTCCTGGGCGTTTTTGATACATGTGTGTTTTTTGGTGGCAGTAACATGCCACCGGATGATTATCCACTCGCGGATAGCTTTTGGCAATCGGCCGCAGTCAAACGTAGAAACTCTCCACTCAGCCGCGCAGTTGAGGCGTCGAACGGATGCTTGTGTGGCACGTTGTCATGCTGAGCGGAGAAGCGCCGCCAGGCGGCGATTCGAAGTCGAAGCATCCCTACCCTCGCACGGCCGCGGATAGTCTCTGATTGCACCCCTGAGCGGCATAGATGCATGCAGGGATGCTTCGACTTCGCAGCCGGGATCGCGAGGCGATCCCGGCTACTGCGCTCAGCATGAAAGCGTGCTGGAGGACCGCGGAACTCTAAACGTGAGGCTGATCGTTCCCATCGATTTTTTGCGTTGGACGTTTGCACCAATCTTGATGCATAGTGAAGTCACTTCGATACCCAGCTCCGCAGCCGGTTTTTTCGAAGCAGCTGTTTGCGTGCCGTCCGAGTAGGTGGCATTGCAAAACTCCTGACCTCGTTGATCTCCACCAAAATCTGAGCCCATGCCGCCTGCACCTTCGCGGGGAGCGTGCTCGTCAGACTTGCCTGAAATCCAGGCAGAAACGGAGATTCCATGACTTCCATCCGCAAATTCATTTACGCCAGCTTGCTGGCGTTGACCACGATCAGTTTCGTCCCGAGCCTGGCTATGGCGCAGGCTCCGGCTAACGGAAGCTTCACGCTCGCCCACGAAGTGCACTGGCAGAATGCGGTTGTACCCGCGGGAGATTACAAGTTCAAGTACGAACTGAACGGGGCGTCGAGCGTACTGGTGCTGAGCAAGCTCAGCGGCGCACGCACCGCTTATCTGTTTTTGGTGCGCGACACCGAGGAGTTGAAATCCACCGGCGTGAACCAGTTGGTGCTCGCCAGCACTGCGGAAGGAAAGTATGTAAGCGCGATGAAGCTGCCGGAGTTCGGCATCACGCTGCACTTCAGGGTGCCTACGGAAGCCGTTGCGAAGAGAATGGCTCCGGCCGGAACCACCGTGGCAGCAGTCCGATAGTTGAACCGGGTCGAAAACTAAGGGCGGATATCAGTTTGATATCCGCCCCTTTTTTATGTCTTGAAGAAGTCTGGGTGCAATTCAGTTTGGCTTACGCGCTTGGTTGGCGCCGACTGAGATCCTTCGCTCCGCCTGGAAAACGGCTGCGCTCAGGATGACGCCTTACGTAAAGAATCTACGAGGGCCGTGCCGAGTCGGTCTTGACGTCGTCGCTCAGCACGATTGCCTCCGCGATTTCTTTCATGGGCTTGCGCTTTTGCCGGCTCTGGCGCTGCAGGGTCAAATAGGCTTGCTCTTCGTTCAATCCCAACTCGCGCTGCAGGATGCCCTTGGCGCGTTCCACGACTTTGCGTGTCTGCAGCTGATCGGTAAGCGTTAAGTTCGCATCTTCAAGTCTCGCCAGTTCGATTTCGGCGCCCACGAGAAATCCCACAGTCGAGATCATGCGAATTTCGCGGCGGCGGTAAACGTGATGTTGACGATGCTGCAGATTAATCACGCCCACGACGCGGCCGCGACACATGAGAGGCACGGAAAGAAATGCCTCATAGCTGTCTTCCGGCAGTTCGTGGAAAAATTGAAAACGAGGGTCCTCGCCGGCTTTTTCTGAAATCGCAACCGGCTCGCTGTGTTCGGCTACCCATCCCGTAATGCCCTGCCCGACGCGCAGTTTGAGGCGGTCAACGGCCTCCGGATGCGGATTCTTGGAAGCCCGCAATACTAATTCGTTGCCTTCGAGCACATACAGCAGGCACGAATCGCATTTCACAACGGCAGACGCAAAATCGACGACGCGGCCAAGTACTTCGTGAAATCCGTCGCCCGTTCCCAGGCGGACACCAATCTCATGGAGTACGTCTATATGAAGGTCTTCCACTGATAGTAAGGAGTCCATACGATACCCTAGCGAATCGGTTGGCATGTGTCTAATTCCAAATTTCGATGACGGTCATACAGGATTTGTAGGGCGATTGTTACGAAGGTTTAACATCTTTTCGAGAGGTTGCGCATCGATGGACGGCACCGCGCAAGTTCGTGCACACAGAGCGGCGTGAAGGTTAGGGATTCTTCGACTGCGTTGCCGTTCGCTGTCGCGATCGGCGACTTCGCTCAGAATGACAGAGGTAGAGAAGACGAATGGCCGCAAACGACGACGAACAGCAGATTAGAAAACTCTTCGAAGACGGCGATCGCGCGCTGATCGCTGCCGACACGGCCGAACTCTCGCGCATCTACGCGGATGATTACATCCAGTACGACGAGTTGGGCGAGAGATCCGGGAGGAAGGACGTGATCGACAAACTCAGCTCTGGCACGATTCGCTACCTGTCGATGATTTCCACGGGCCGCGAAATACGTTTGCTAACGGAGGACGTGGCGATCGTCCACGGCTCCGAAGAAGATGACGTGGAGCAAGGCGGCCAACGTTACCCGGTCAGTTATTTCTATATGGATGTTGTCGTCAAACGCGACGACCGATGGCAGATCGCCGCATCACAATTAGTCAAGCCGACGGGGTCCTGACGAACCGGCATCGTCAGATTCAGAATCCGGACTCCTGCGATTTAGCTTTCCGCTTCGGCTTGACGTCGGATGCGATTCTGCCAGTGGCTCCGGATAAACCATGCTGCGCCCACGATCAGCACCACTCCAATGACGGCGTCGAACTTGTGGAAATACTTTCCGAGTTCGCGCCAGTTTTCGCCCAACTTCATGCCGAAGTAAGCCAGCACGAAGCACCACGGCCATGAGCCGAGAAAGGTGTAGATGTGGAAGCGAAGGCGGGGCATGCGGGCGACACCCGCGGGCAACGCGATGAAGGTGCGAACGACCGGTAGCAACCGCCCGATGAACACGGCGAGATATCCCCAGCGCGCAAAGAAACGGTCGGCCCAGTCGAGTTCGCGGTTTGACATCAGAATCCAGTGGCCGTAGCGCTCGACCAGCGGGCGCCCGCCGTAACATCCGATCTCGTAGGCGATGAGCGATCCCATATTGCAGCCGATCGCGCCGGCGGTCGCCACCCACAGCAGCTTGAAGGTGCCTTCGAATACGAGGTAACCGCCGAAGGGCATGATCAGTTCCGAAGGCAAAGGGATGCATGCCGACTCGATCGCCATCAGCAAAGCGATGCCGGCGTAACCAGTCGCAGCGATCACCGACTTAATGAAGACGAAAATGTAAGCGAGAAGGGTTTCAGTCATGAGGAACAGTTCTCAGTTGCCGGTCCTCAGTTCTCAGTTTAGAAACCCGAGATCATCTAGAACCGAGAGGCGTGATCCAGTGTAACGGAGGTTGAGCGAAGAGAGGACGTTCGTTGAGATTGCCAAGCCGAATGGAGCAAGACGGTCGATAACGGAAAGCGACCAACTGAGAACTGGCAACGGACTACTGAGAACTGAGTACTGAGAACTGCTTCTAAAACGACCCGTCCTGGGTAAACGCATATCCCGGAAGCGTTGCACCGGCGGGACTCTTCGTGACTTTCACGCGCACCGTCGCAGCCTCTGGAGCGGAGATTCCGGCCGGCCGCAACATGGCGTATTGGCTGAACACTTCGCTGTAGACTTTGGTGACAAGGTAGTCCTGGCCGTCAGTATCGCTGCGCCAGACTTGCCCGAGCTGGATCAAATTCACGGCCACAATTGTTCTCCAATAGCAGTTGACCCCAGATTACAGCGCCCGTCAATTGGTGAGGAGGTTACCGAGGGACTAGTCCAACGCGGACATTTTCGATTCTCCCCTGCCCCGGATTGGCCCTGAGAGATATGCAGTTGCTATCATGACTCTCTGCCGCCAGCAGCAACGCCTGAGCTGAAGCGGGAGCCAGAGAAGGAAGGAACTGTCATGCCGCGTGGTCAAGTTCCGCGCCAGCCCGCCCGTACCGGCCGGCAAGATCGTGCGAAAAGTGTTCGAGTGGGCGCTGGTTCTCCAGCATCCTCGACCCGGCCTCAGAGCACGGGACGAGCCAACCCGCGCGGCCTCGCGGCAAAAAGCGAGTCCTCGTTGAAGCTGCAGAAAAAGAAGGCCGGAAACTCCGAGTCGCGCGTTGTGGCCAAGACGAAAGGTTACAATCCCATCGCCCCTGCGCGCATCGCCGACATTCTGAAGCGGCTTGACCAGTTGTATCCCGAGGTGAAGTGCGCCCTGACGCACACCAGCGCATGGGAACTGCTGGTGGCCACGATTCTTTCCGCGCAATCGACTGACGTAAATGTAAATCGCGTCACGCCCGAGCTTTTTCGCAAATATCCGACGGTGCAGGACTTTGCCGCGCTTACGCCCGAGCAGCTTGAACCCGATGTGCGTTCGACTGGATTTTTCCGCAACAAGTCGAAATCGGTGGTCGGCGCGGCGAAGAAAGTCGTGGCTGATTTCGGAGGCCAGGTTCCCGACGAAATGGAGAAGTTGTTGACCCTGCCCGGTGTGGCGCGAAAGACCGCGAACGTCGTGCTGGGTTCGTGGTTCAAAAAGGCCGTCGGTGTAGTCGTCGACACGCACGTGCATCGCATTTCGCGCCGGCTCGAACTGACCACGCAGAGCGAGCCGCAAAAAATCGAGCAAGACTTGATGAAAGAAATCCCACAGGAAAAATGGATCCTGTTCTCCCACCAGATCATCTGGCACGGACGCAAGATCTGTTTCGCGCGCAAGCCGAAATGCGTGGATTGTCCGCTGGAAAACATCTGCCACGCCGCGGACAAGACGTGGAGCACGGTGGAGATGCACAAGGGTGCGGAAGCGTGATGTTGGCTCGCGACGCTGCCGGGTGGCCTTCCCTTCTCTTTGCCGTCGTCTTCTCTGCTATCGTCGGAATTATGAGCACTGTTGATCCTCTGGCCGCTCAAACGCTGACTGCGCCTGCGGCCGTCACCGATCCCACGAAAATTTCGTCCAAGCCGAACGCGCAGGTCGAGCCGCGCACCCTGACCATCGAGAAGCTTTTTATGACGCGGCAGGTTGGCGGCGCGACGTGGTCGCCCGACGGCAAGAGCCTCGCGTTTGTTTCGAACATGAGCGGACGCAATAATCTGTGGACCGTTCCCTCCGATGGCGGATGGCCGGTGCAACTCACGGTGAGCGATCAGCGCCAGACCGCTCCCGCGTGGTCGCCCGACGGCAAGTGGATTGCGTATCAGTCCGACTACGACGGCGACGAGCAGTGGGACATTTTTCTGGTCTCTCCCAAGACCGGGAAAGTCGTGAACGTTACGCAGACACGCGAGATTGCAGAATTGAATCCCACATGGTCGCCCGACGGTCGCTATCTGGCGTATGAGGTCAAACCAAAAACATCCGCCGCCTACGAGATCGATATCTATGACACGGTGATGCGTGAACTGAAGCACATAACCACGAATACGCCGCAAGACAAGAGCAACTCAAATCCCATCTGGTCGCACGATGCGGCTTACATCGTCTACACGCAACACCAGGCCAAGGGCACCGATTCGAACATCTTCATTGCAAACGTAGCCACTGGGAAAAGCACACTGCTGACGCGGCATGAGGGAGAACAACTGTACTTTGCCAACGACGTTTCTTCACGCGGGATGGATGACGCTGAAACTGTCCTTCTAACGTCTAACGCGCTGAACGGATACGACAATATTGGCCTCTTGCTGTTGGGGAGGCGGGGTGATCCGCAGCCGGCGAACAGCACCGAGATCAAATGGCTTACTAGAGACAAGTGGGAAATCCGTGGCCACGAATTTTCACCCGATGGAAAGAACATAACTTTCAGCGCCAACATTGACGGTAACGAAGATATCTACCTGCATGACCTCGCGACAGGAAAATCCACGGCGCTGGCGATTCCCCATGGCGTGAACGAACCGGTTGGCGGCCATTCGGCCTTCAGCAGAGACGGATCGCGCCTGCTCTACATGCACAATGGTCCAACTGCCCCCGGCGATCTCTGGGTCTACACCCTCTCGACCGGAAAGTCGCAACAGATCACACATTCGCTGGTCGCCGGAGTTCGATCCGAAGATATGGTCGAGCCGTATCTCGTCCACTATCCCAGCCGCGACGGCAAGTGGACGATTTCCGCGTTTCTCTATGTGCCGTTCAACATGGCGCGCAACGGGCAAAACGCAGCCATCGTTTATATCCACGGCGGCCCAACGTCGCAGACCATGAATTCGTTTAACCGGTTCATTCAGTTCGCGGCGAATCAGGGATACATGGTGCTCGCGCCCAACTATCGCGGATCGACCGGCTACGGAAAAGAATTTCAGCAGGCGAATCTGTTCGACATGGGCGGCGGTGATCTGCAGGACGTGCTCGCCGGAGTCGACTGGATCAAGCAGACCGGGCATCTCGATCCGAAAAAAATTGCTGTAATGGGCGGCAGTTACGGCGGATACCTGAGCATGATGGCAGTGACCAAAGCGCCCGACGTCTGGGCGGCCGGCGTGCCGATTGTGCCGTTCGTGAACTGGTTCACCGAGATTGAAAACGAAGATCCGGTGCTCCAGCAGAGCGATCTAGCGACCATGGGCGACGTGGTCAAGAACAAAGCCCTCTACGAAGATCGCTCGCCCATCAATTTCATCGAGCAGATCAAAGCGCCGCTGCTGCTGCTCGCCGGGGGACACGACCCGCGCTGTCCCAAGTCAGAAACTCAGCAAGTGGTCGATGCCATCAAAAAACGCGGAGGCACCGTCGACTCGAAGGTGTACGAGGATGAGGGGCACGGCTTCGCGCGTGTAGAAAATCAGATTGACGCTTACAAGCGGGTGGCGGATTTCCTGCTGGCCCACGTCCAGCCGGCCGATTGCAGTTGCTCGTTGACGGAATAGCCGGCCAGGACTTCGTCACCTATTCGTCACCTACGTGATGTGGAGAGCGGCCACGATCGCCTGAACCAGGCCCGGGATAGTGAATTCGGCAGCTTCGATGTCTACCGGCAGCGTGAATTCGCGCAGAGTCGAAGAAGTTACCGGACCGATCGAAGCCAGGCGAACTCCATCGAGAACGCTGCGGCGCGCCGTTCGAGTCGTGCCGAGCAGGCTCACAAAATTGCGAACCGTCGAAGAACTGGTGAAGGTGATCACGTGCGGACGCCGCTTTGCATTCTCAAACGCCGCCCGGAGCCGTTTGCGCGACGGCTGCGGAACGACGGTCTCGTAGGCTTCTACCACGTCGACGTGTGCCCCGGCCCTGCGCAGATCATGGGGAATTACATCGCGGGCGACTTTGGCCCGCACCAGCAGCACGCGCTTCCCTTTCACTCTTCGCTTCAAGCTGCGTACGACCGACTCGGCGACGTATTCTTTCGGGACGAGGTCGACTTTCATTCCGCGCTCTTCGATCGCCTTTTTCGTCGCGGGACCGATCGCTGCAACGCGCAGGCTTGAGTTCGCCGTGGCATAGGTTGTGACTTGGCTTTTGGAGTTCTTGGTTCGGCGTGTTTTCTTAGTCGTCGTCAGACGCGTTAGCCGTTCCCACATCGCTTCAACGCCATTCACGCTCGTAAGAATGAGCCAGTCGTAGCTTTTGAGATTGCGCAGCGCTGAATCGAGCGGAGCAAATGACCGGGGCTTGCGAATCTCGATGAATGGAATTTCGATCACATCCGCGCCCATCTTGCGTAATTCTTCAGAGAGCGCACTGGCCTGATGACGCGCGCGGCCGACCAGGACACGGACGCCTTTCAGCGGCAACCGCGTCGATGATCTGGATCGCTCACGATTGTCCTGCCTGCTCATTCCGCTATTCCGCTTTTTTCTTCCCGGTCTCGACGCCCAGCCCCTGTTCGCGCATCATACGCGCGACGCCGGAGACAGCCGTGTCCTCGGCCTTGCCGAGCGCGGCGATCATATTTGATTGCTCTTCCTGTGTGCGATTCTGCCCCAGCTTGAACTTGGCTTCCAGCTTCGTGGTTGTAATTTCGAAGCCGACGATGTGGGTGAGCATGCGTTCGCGATACTCGGGACGCAGAGAGTTCCACTGTTCGGCGTACGCAGGTTCGAAGGTGCCCATCAACTCGTGCAGGACGCCCAGCAACGCGTCGGGCGACGCGAAGGTCTTCGCACTCCCGTAAACATGCACCGCGCCGTAGTTCCACGTGGGAACGCTCTCGTGAATCGTGTAGAGGCTCGGCGAAATGTAGGAATGTGGACCGTGAAAAATCGTGAGGCAGTTTGGCTGCTGCTCAAGATAACGCCAGTGCGGATTGGCTTTGGCAAAGTGGCCGCGCACGATCAGACGGTCTTCCTCCTCGCGAATCACAACCGGGATGTGGCTGGCAAAAGGCCCTTCATCCGTGGTCGAGACAAGAATCGCGAAAGGGTTCGCGCACATGAATGCGAGTTCGTCGGCATGATGGCGCACACGAAACTGTTCGGGAATATACATGGCCTGGGTTCGATTGCGTCCTCTCGGAAGTTTGCCCGATCTAGCTTACTGCACGCGCGAGTGATCTGCGTTCACAGTTGCGGAGGGACGGACAGGCCGCGGCTGTAGACTGCTTCGAGAATTTTGTCGCCGCCACGGGCCAGCAGCGCGTCGCCAGCATCATGGCCGAGTCTTTCGGGATCGTCGCCGTCGCGCGAGTCGCGCAGAACCTGCGAACCGTCAGGATCGGCTACGACGGATTCCAAATGCAGCTTGCGCGCGCGGATTTCCGCAAACGCACCGATCGGGACCTGGCAGCCTCCGCCCAGGCGGCTGAGCAGAGACCGTTCACAAGTCGTGGCCTTCCGTGCATTCGGGTCATCAAGAAATGAAAGATGTTGTCGAACCTGCGAATCCCCGGCGCGAATTTCCACGGCGAGAGCTCCCTGACCGGCGGCCGGGCAAATAACATCAGCGGAAAAAATCTGCCGCACAAGTTCCGTTTTGCGGAGACGATTCAGACCGGCGAAGGCCAGGATGATGGCATCGTATTCGGCTTGCTCGAGTTTGCGCAGGCGCGTGTCGACGTTGCCTCGCAGAGGGTGCATGTCGAGATCCGGGCGGATTGCTTTCAGTTGCGCCTGCCGCCGCAAGCTGGAAGTGCCGACGCGCGCGTGTCGTGGTAAGTCTTCGATTTTCGCAAAATGCCGCGAGCAGAAAGCGTCGCGCGGGTCTTCCCTTTCCGTGATCGCGGCAAGTTCGAATCCCGGCGGAAGTTCGGCGGGCAAATCTTTTAACGAATGAACGGCGAGATCGACGCGACCGGCGGCGAGAGCGTCTTCGATTTCTTTGGTGAAAATTCCTTTGCCCGTACCGCCTTTGGCCCCAACCTGCGAAAGTGGAACGTCGGTGATTTTGTCGCCGGTGGTGTGAATGATTTCGATTTCCACTTCGTGGCCGCGCGCGCGCAACAGCGCGGCGATATGATTCGCCTGCCACAAGGCGAGTTGCGAACCGCGCGAGCCGATGCGGAGCGAAGGCATCAGTGTCGCGACTCCACCTCTTTGTCCGAGCTTTCTTTGTCCGAAGGTTGCTGACTCGCAGCCTTGGTGCTTACGTCGCGAGCACTCGATGGCGGGATCGATTCCCGGTCGCGCAAATTAAACAAGCGCCGCACGACGTCGATAATCGTCGTCGCCTCTGAATCTTTCGCCGCCGTCTTTAGCGTGGTGATTGGAGTGTGCATCACTTTGTTGATGATGCCGCGGGTCAGCGCCTCGACCGCGATTTCCTGCTCTGGGCTCAGCCGGCCCAGGCGTCCGCGCACGCGGTCGATTTCAGCCTGACGAATCGTCTCCAGATGATCCTGCAGGCTGACGATGGTGGGCACGACGTCGAGCGTGTGCAGGCGAGCCTCGAAGCGCTCCACTTCCGTGGTGATGATTTTCTCTGCAAGTTCGGCTTCGTGACGGCGGTCGGCCACGTGACTTGAAACCGCCTGCTGCAGGTCATCGATATCGTAAGTAAAGATACCGTCGAGCTTCGCCATCTCGGGCGACACATCGCGAGGCACGGCGATATCGATGAAAAACATGGGCCGGTTCTTGCGGCGGGAAAGAAACTGCTCTCCATGCTCGCGGCGGAAAATCGCGTGCGGCGCGCCGGTGGAAGTAATGACGATGTCGGCGCGATCGCAGGTGGCGTAGAGATCGTCGAACTTAATGGCCTGGCCGTTGAACTTTTGCGCCAGCCCCACGGCGCGATCGTAGGTGCGGTTTGAGACAAAAATTGAAGCGCAACCGTGAGCCATCAAGTGGCGGGCAGCGAGTTCGCTCATCTTCCCAGCGCCGACCACGAAAACGGTCTTGCCTTCGAGCGACCCGAAAATTTTCTTGGCTAGTTCGACCGCGACCGACGCAATTGATACCGACGACGATCCCACCGCGGTCTCGGTTCGCACGCGCTTGGCGACGGCGAAAGCGCGGGTGAAAAGCTGATCAAGCTGGCTGCGAACCGCGCCCACGGCCCGGGCAGTCGCGTAGGCTTCCTTCACCTGGCCGAGAATCTGCGCCTCGCCGACCACCATCGAATCGAGGCTCGACGCGACGCGAAAAATATGGCGCACCGCATCTCTCTCGCGAAATTCATACAAGTGCGGATCGAGTTCTTCCGGCTTCAACTGAAAATGGTGATGCAGAAATCCGCGCAGATCGGCGTGCCCGTTCGCCGTGTGGGTCACCAGTTCCACGCGGTTGCAGGTAGAAATCACCATGCCTTCTTCGATCCCTGGATGTGCGGTCAGCTCGCGGCAGGCATCGGGCAGGCGCGACTCGGGAATCGCGAGGCGCTCGCGCATTTCGAGCGGTGCGCTCTTGTGATTCACGCCGATGAGTTGGAATCTCATGAAGCGGCAAACCTGTGAATGGTCGAGAAATAATTCGCCGCCCAGGCCACGACGGCTGCGACGAAGGCAAACGTCGCTAGCACCGCGGCGCGCCGGCCGCGCCATCCCGAGTTCCACCGGGTGAAAACCATCACCATATAGACGGCCCACATCAAAACCGACAACAAAAACTTCGGATCGAGGAAATTTACATGCCCGTAAACCTGAATCGCCAGCACCGAGCCAGTGAGCAGCCCCAGCGTCATAAACGGAAACCCGAGCAGCAGGCAACGGTAGCCAATCTGATCGATGACTTCGAGCGCCGGCAAAAAAGAGATCAGGCTGCTTGCGCTTTTGCTTTTCAGGCGACGCTCCTGCAGCAGATAAAGCAGGCTCGCGCCAAAGCTGAGCACCAGCGCGGCATATCCGGCAAAAATCAGAATAATGTGCGCGACCAGCCATCCCTGATGCGATACGAATTGGGTCAGCAGCACCGGCTGCTCATCGACGGCGGCGACGAACGTCAGAAAAAACACCACGGGAAATACGACCACGCCGGGCGAAGTCGTATGGTAGGTCACATAAATCGCCATGAAGAATGTCATGGAGAGGAAGGCCAGCAGCGATTCTCCGTTGCGCACCGACGCCCATACATCTTGGCCGGAGAGAAAAAGCTCCACCAACGAAACGAAATGGAAGACCATCCCCAGGCTGCCTGCACGCAAGGCGACGCGGCTGAACAAGTCACTGGTGCGGCTGAGCGCCACGAAGGCGTAGATCAGCCCAACCAGATAGCAAGCCAGCGCGACGCGCAGCCAGAGCAGGGACATAAGTTATTAGAGACTCTAGATCGACTTCAGGAAACGACTTTCCGAACTTTCGAGTTTACTCTAACTTGGCGATTCGGTCGCCAAACGCAGCGGAACATGACGACAGGAAGTTCTACAACCAATCCCTTATAATCGCAGGTCACCTGATCGCCCACATCGAGAGGACCTTTTGGCTTTCGACGACCTTCGCCAGTGGATCGCCGCGCTCGACCGCGTCGGCGAACTGAAGCGCATACAGACCGAAGTTGATCCCATTCTTGAGATCGCGGAAATTACTGACAGGGTTTCAAAGAGCCGTGATGCCAAAGGCGCGCTCGGCGGTCCTGCGCTGCTTTTTCGCAATGTCAAAGGCCACGCCGGCTCGCAACTGCTGATCAATCAGTTCGGGTCGGATGCGCGCATGAAGCTTGCTCTGGGCGTTAAGTCGCTCGACGAAATCGCGGATCGCATCCGCATGTTCATGGACGTCAAGTCGCCGCAAGGCTTCCTCGACAAAATCAAAATGCTTCCGATGCTGGCCGACATGGGCAAGTTCTTCCCGAAAACCGTTTCCACCGGGCCGTGCAAAGAAGTAATCAAGCGCGAGAATTTTTCGCTGCTCGACTTCCCTGTCCTGCAGTGCTGGCCCAAAGATGGGGGACGTTTCATCACACTGCCCTGTGTGACCACGCGCGACCCGCGTTCGGGGAAGCGCAACCTGGGCATGTACCGCATGCAGGTGTACGACGAGCGCACTGCGGGAATGCACTGGCAACGGCAAAAAGTTGGAGCCGAACATTACCGCGAAGCTCTGCGCCGATCCGCTCGAGCAGAGACGGACGATGCTCACACCGCGGTCGATATTATGGCGCGGACCTCCGGCGGATCACAGCTTGCAGAAACCGATCATCCTACGGGCAAACTGGAGGTCGCCGTCGCTATCGGTACCGATCCCGCCGTCACTTTTTCAGCGATCGTTCCGGCGCCGCCTGACATCGAAGAATATCTCATCGCCGGATTTCTGCGCGGCGCCCCGGTAGAACTGGTGAAATGTGAAACCGTTGATCTCGAAGTGCCTGCCTCGAGCGAGATCGTTCTCGAAGGGCACGTGCATCTCGACGAACTCCGCACCGAAGGGCCGTTTGGCGATCACACCGGGTTCTATTCGCTCGAAGATCTCTATCCCGTTTTTCACGTCTCCTGCATCACGCATCGAAAAGATCCGATCTACTCAACCACCATCGTCGGCAAGCCGCCGCAGGAAGACGCTTACATGGGCAAGGCGGTCGAACGCATTTTTCTGCCGCTGATGAAGTTGACGATTCCGGAACTGGTCGACATCAACCTGCCCGTAGAAGGCGTATTTCACAATCTGATGATCATCTCGATCCGCAAGTCGTATCCGGGGCAGGCGCGCAAGGTGATGAACGCCGTCTGGTCGCTCGGCCAGGCCATGTTCACGAAATGCATCGTCGTCGTCGATGAAGATGTCGACGTGCAGAATCTCGGCGACGTGACCTTGAAAGTCCTGAACAATATCGATCCGGAGCGCGACATTCAATTCACGCTGGGCCCCGTCGACTCTCTCGACCACGCCTCGCGCCTGGCGAATTACGGATCGAAGATGGGAATTGATGCGACGCGCAAGTGGACCAGCGAGGGCTTCACGCGTCCCTGGCCCGACGAGATCGTGATGGACGCGAAAACCAAAGCGCTGGTCGACGCAAAATGGAAAGCCCTGGCGAGAGAACTCGGAATCGCCTAGCCAACCGCAAAAAAAGAGGCCGCCTTGCGGCGGCCCCAGGAACCACAAATCCATCCATTAAAGAACACCCAACGAGCAGCTACTTCTTGGGCGAGTTCACCACCAGTTTGTGCACCGGAGCCGATGCCCGATACAGCAATTGCGGGTTCGGCGCTACCGTTGCCGGAGGCAGGCTGATTTTCCTTTCCTTCGGAGTTTCAGGCACGGTCGCAACCGGCTTCGGCATCTGCGCCGCGGGCAACCGCACCGCTTCGTAACCCCTGCGGTGTGCGACGATGCGATAGTCGAATTCGATATTCGACTGCCCACCGCCGATTTCCCGCACTTCAAACGTACCGTCGGTCTCGTTCGTCACGTAAAGGCCCTTGCAGTCGCCCTTCGGGGTCACAAACACGTGATAGCCGGTCATGCTGGCCGTCTGCGTGAACGAAGGATCGATTGTCACCTTGCCCACTCCCGCGCTCAACTGGCCGAAGCCATAGTCTTCGAACCAAACCTCCGGAGATTCGGTGGAAAACACCTTGACCATTTCACCGCTCGCCAAAGGAACTGCCGCCGACTTGGTGCCAGCGGCGGTGGTATCCCCAAGGTCGTCGGTGAAGAAGGTTGCTTTGCCGTTCACGTCGAACTGCGCATACGCGAAGATACTTGATGCGGGAGTGGCACTGAAGTTCTGGACCTGCAAAGTTTGGCTTCCATTGGCGTTGTCGACGATCAGTGCCTGACCAGTGCCGGTAGCCGTCGAAGATCCAAAAGTACCGCGCGCATCGCCGGTAATTGTATTGGCGGTGATACTCCCTGAAGCTGCGATGGAAGCGTTCGTGGTGATGCTGCCATTCACATCCAAAGCCTGAGTCGGAGCGGCTTTGTTAATGCCGACGAGACCGCCGAAATTGACCGTCAATATCTCCCCGCCCGCCTGCCTGCGAATGTGCATGAAGTCAGTCGAGTCGTCATAGAAAATTCCCCAGTTCGGAAATGCTGGAGAATGCGCCCAGACCATACGCGTCCCAAAGGTACAGCAGTCGACGCTATTCACCAGCAAGCTGAATGTGCCGTCGGCCGCCTGAATCGAATTCCCCAGCAACGCACCGCCATTCAGGCTTTGCGAAGCGGAAAACACGTTGCTCCCCGCCAGCGTCGGGACCTTCGTAGTATCAAGATTCAGAGTGGTACTGCCGCCCAGCGCCACCGATCCGCCGCCGGTCAGGTCCGTGCCTGGGTTCACGGTCAGCGCAGAATGCTGCAGCATTGCATTCGTCACGCCGGCACTGGCGATGCTCAGA
>Ga0209006_10003185_pt1 | contig 14898 bp, 9 predicted proteins | sample JacPin_JW_Ref_O2_FD_188567 | JGI IMG/M metagenome (GOLD analysis project Ga0209006, IMG submission 188567) | Forest soil microbial communities from Algoma, Ontario, Canada - Jack Pine, Ontario site 1_JW_Ref_O2 (SPAdes) (version 2) | ecosystem: Environmental > Terrestrial > Soil > Boreal... | reverse complement strand
TCCCTCGACCTCCCCTAATGCGGAGCCGACGCGTCCGTCTGTACCCGCGGCCGCAAGCCACGAATCAACCACCACGCGCCCTTCAGGTACCTCCCCCGCATCGCCGGCAGCGGCCGATCAGGCCACGATTGGCAAGAGCCTGGTGGTAAAGGGCGAAGTGACGGGTTCCGAGTCGTTGTACATCGACGGTAAGGTCGAGGGCGCGATCAACCTGCCCGGCAACCGCGTGACCGTCGGCCGCAATGGCCAGGTATCCGCCAACATCTCTGCCCGTGAAGTCGTCGTTCTGGGCAAGGTGCGCGGCAACATCAACGCCAGCGATCGGGTCGATATCCGCAGTGAAGGCTCGTTGACCGGCGATGTCATTGCACAACGCATCAGCATTGAAGATGGCGCCTTTTTCAAGGGTGGCATCGACATCCGCAAACCCGGCCAGGGAAAAGAAGGCGGGGCCCCTGCGAACATGTCCAGTGCCGAATCGCAAAAGGCCGCTGTCGCAGTTCAGGCCTAACTACGCGCTCCTCGAAGGCACGGGTGGCACCGGCAGTTCGCCGGCTCTACCCGTGTTGTGTTTCCCCCACCAATAAATTCCCAAAGCTGGCTTTCACCGCACGCTAAGAGAATGAAGCGTCGTGAAATAACTGCGCAGTGTTTTTTCCTGCCATCCGTCATCAGGGATCTGCAGCGCGCCCCTTCTGCTGAAAAATCCTCCGGTTAGAATTGGATCAGGCATGATCCTCCCCTTCGTCCGCGAATTGCTCGCGGACCTGGAACACTGTGCGCCGTTTGAACGCGTACGCAGGCACCTGGCCTTCGCTGCGGGGCGCAAACGTGTTTCCGGACTCACTGCCACCGCGCGTGCCCTCTATTTGCCGCTCTTCGCCCGCGCTGCCCAGTCGCCGGTGGTCGTCGTCGTATCCGACAACAAGGCCGCTGACTCGCTCCTGCTCACCCTGCGCGCCGCCTGTGAGCTGACTGGAGCCCTGGAAGCCGACCGCGTGCTCCGTCTGCCCGCTCATGATGTTTTGCCCTTCGAAAACATGTCTCCGCACCCGGATGTGCAGGAGCAACGCGCCTCCGTGTTGTGGAAGATTGCTACCGGAGCGGCTTCCATCGTCATCGTGCCCGTAGAAGCAGCCAGCATGCGCGTCTTCCCGGCCAGCTACTATGCCGACCTCGGACGCGTCCTGCGCCGCGACGAAGAAATCGACATGGAGGAACTCACCAGCCATCTGGCCAGCGTGGGTTACGGCCCCATGGACATCGTCGAAATGCCGGGGCAATTTACCCGCCGCGGAGGCATTTTCGATGTCTACTCGCCGGAAGCTGACCGGCCGGTCCGCACCGAACTCTTCGGCGACGAAATCGAATCAATCCGCAAATTCGAGCCCGACTCGCAGCGCTCCTCCACAGCGATCGATGAAGCCTTGCTGCTGCCCTTGACGGAAACGCCCGTCTCGGAGGAACTGCTGGCCGCTATCCACCTTCGCTTGAGCGGAAGCAGGCTGGATGCGGGAGACGACCCGGAATTGCTCAGCCGGGCCATTTCTTCGGGCGGTGTAAGCGTCTTTCCGGGCTGGGAGTTCTTCTCGCCGGTAGCCGGCGCTGACCGCACCCTCTTCGATCTGTTCCCCAAGATTCAAGTCTTCCAGGAAGAGCCCGCAATGGTCCGCAATCAGCTGGACCGCTGGTGGAACAAAGTCGAGCAGCGCCATGAACGCAGCGGCATCGGTTCCCTCATCACCCCCCAGGACATTTATCTGTCCCCATCCGAACTGCTGGCCAAGATCACATCTTTACCCGGTGTGGAGATGGACCAACTGGGGGCGGTTGACGTTCTGGAAGATGACGTCAATCCCATGGACGAGATCGCCTTCTCCTCCCGTCCAACCCTGCGTTTCCACGGCTCGATTCCGGCCTTCATGCAACAGCTCAAGTCTTTCGCGGAGCAGGAAATACGCATGCTGCTGGTGGCACCGAACTACGGAGAGGTGGAACGGCTTGCCGCCATGCTGCGCGAATACGGCCAGCCCTACCGGCTAGGCAGCCGTGCCCTGGCACCTGGCGAACAGCCCTACGACGAATCAAGCCATCTGGCCGGCGATTTCCGTACCCCGGTGATTGTGCAAACCGCTGTATCGACCGGTGTCAGCCTTCCAGACAGCAAGCTGGTAATCATCGGCGCCAATGACTTCAGCGATGAAGCGGACGTCGAAGCCCGTCCCATTCCCCGCAAAGCCAAATCAAAAACGGCTGCTTTCGTCTCTGATTTCCGCGACCTCACGGTAAGCGACTACGTCGTCCACGTGGAGCATGGCATCGCCCGCTACATGGGTTTGCGGGAGATCGAACAGGATGGCATCAAGGTTGAGTTCATGGTGCTGGAGTTCGCTGAGCAAGCGCGTCTCTACGTTCCGCTTACCCGGCTCGACTTGATCCAGAAATACCGTTCCACCGACGCTGGACCAGCGCCCGTCTTGAACCGTCTCGGCAGCCAGCAATGGGCCAAGACTAAAGCCCGGGTGCGCAAGGCCATGCAGGACATGGCGGACGAACTGCTGAAACTCTACGCCCAGAGAAAAGCGGCCCACGGGCATGCTTTTCCTCCGGACAATGAATTCCAGCGCGAGTTTGAAGACGCCTTCGACTACAACGAGACCGAAGATCAAATCTCAGCCATTGCCGACATCAAGAGCGATATGGAATCGGCTCTGCCCATGGATCGATTGCTGGTGGGTGACGTGGGCTATGGCAAAACTGAGGTGGCTATGCGCGCCGCGTTCAAAGCCGTGCAGGATGGCCGCCAGGTTGCTGTATTAACGCCAACCACGGTCTTGAGCTTTCAACACTTCGAAACCTTCAAGAGCCGGTTCAAGCTGTTTCCGATCACCGTGGAGATGATCTCCCGTTTCCGTTCCCCAAAGGAGCAGAAGTCGATCCTGGAGCGGGTGGAAGCGGGCAAAGTCGACATCCTGATCGGCACTCACCGCCTGCTGTCAAAGGATCTGCATTTCCATAACCTCGGCCTTCTGGTAGTCGATGAGGAGCAACGTTTCGGGGTACGCCACAAAGAGCGCCTGAAGCAAATGCGGCGGGAGATCGATGTTCTGGCCATGTCGGCCACGCCCATTCCCCGCACTCTTCACATGTCCCTGGTAGGTTTGCGCGACATGAGCGTGATTGAAACCCCGCCGAAAGACCGCATGGCGATTCAGACGATCGTTGCCCGATTCGACGAAAAGCTGATTCGCTCTGCTCTTGAACTCGAATTGGAGCGTGGCGGGCAAATCTACTTTGTGCACAACCGGGTGGAGACCATCTACGAGATCGCCTCCAGGATCCGCGAGCTGGTACCCCAAGCCCGGGTCGCGGTCGGCCATGGACAGATGAGCGAAGGCGCGCTGGAGCGCGTAATGCTGGCCTTCATGCACGGGGAATACGATGTGCTGGTCGCAACCACCATCATCGAGAACGGGCTCGACATTCCGCTGGCCAACACCATCCTCATCAGCCGCGCCGACCGGCACGGGCTTTCCGAGCTCTACCAATTGCGGGGAAGAGTCGGGCGATCCAACCGCCGCGCCTATGCCTACCTGCTGATCCCGCCGGAGCAAGAGCTGACCGACATCGCCCGCCGCCGGTTGGCCGCGCTTAAGGAGTTTTCCGACCTGGGGGCAGGCTTTAAGATCGCCGCCCTCGACCTGGAACTGCGAGGCGCGGGCAATATGCTTGGCGGGGAACAGAGCGGACACATCGAAGCCGTGGGCTTCGAAATGTACACCAGCATGCTGGAGCACGCGGTCAATGAACTGAAGGGCGAAGAGCTTCCGCCGAGGCCCGTCGCCCAGCTGAACCTCGGCATCAGCCTGCGCATCGATGAGACCTACGTCGAAGAAGAGAACCAGCGTTTGCGTATCTACAAGAAAATTGCCGGCGCCCAGGATGTTGGCATGTTGAGCGGAATTCGCGAGGAGCTCGAAGACCGTTACGGGGAGTTGCCTTCGAGCGTTCACCTTCTGCTCGGGGCAGCCAGCCTGCGCCTGCAATGCGAGCAGATCGGGGTGTCGCAGGTAGATCGCAAGCGCGATCAAATCCACGTACGCTTTACCGGCCAGGCCAATATTGACCCTGGCCGGTTGATGAAGCTGGTCGCGCAAAATGCCAAGAAAGGCGCGCAATTTACACCCCAGGGAGTTCTTCGCTTTCCGCTTAAGGCCGCGGAGCCGGGAGAGGTACTGGATGAGATAAGGGCTCTGCTGGAAGCCCTGGCGGCGAACGAAGAGGCGGAAGTGGCCACCCCGCAGCAACGCAGATAAGACGACAGATAAAACGGAGAAAAATCAGCACTTGTCATCGAAACGGATCGCGATCGTACTCATCGGGTTGGCCGGCATTATTGGTTGCTCCCGCAACACCGCCCCCCCACCCCCACCAGATTCATCTGCGGCGCTCCGCTCCATCGCCGATGAATACTTTGACCAGGTCTACTTCCACTACGCGCCGTCTAACGGCACCTCGGATGGATTTCACCAATATGACACCCAGCTGGAGGATTACTCACGCGCCGCGGTCGACCGGCAGAATGCTGACCTGCAGCGCTTTGAAGCCAGATTTGACGCCATTCCGGCCGGCCAATTGGATTTGACCAGTCAAGGCGATCGGGAACTGCTTTTGGGCAACATTCACGGCACGCTGCTTGGGCTGAATACCATTCGCCTTTGGGAGAAAAATCCCGACCAGTATTCAAGCGGCATTGCCAACGCCGCATTCGTGCTCATGGAGCGCGACTTTGCCTCACCCGATGATCGTCTGCGCTCGCTGATTGCGCGAGAGAAGCAGATGCCGGCGGCGCTCGAGGCAGCCCACCAGAACCTCAAGAACCCGCCTCACATCTACACCGAGATAGCCCTCGAGCAACTGCCCGACATCATCGCCTTCTTTCAATCGGATGTGCCTAAAGCCTTCGAGCAAGCGCGCAACCAGCAACTCAGGACCGACTTTGCACAGGCCAATAGCGCGGTGATCACCGCTCTCAAGAACTATCAGAGCTGGCTCCGCGACGACGTCCTCCCCAACTCCCATGGCGACTTCCGCTTTGGCTCCGACACCTTCGCGAAATTGCTGCTATACGACGAAATGGTAGACACGCCGCTCCCCAGGCTGCTGGAGATCGGCTACGCTGACCTGCACCAGAATCAGGCGGAGTTCAACCGCATCGCCCACGAACTCGAACCTGGCCGGAAGCCGCGCGAGGTGCTGGCAGAATTGGGCGGGGACCATCCTGCGCCCGACCACCTGCTCGAAAGCTTTCACGACACGTTCGAGGGGTTAATTCAATTCATTAACGAAAAACATATCGTCGATATTCCCTCACATGTGCGTCCGACCCTCGAAAACACCCCGCCGTTCATGCGCGCAACCACGACTGCCTCCATGGACACGCCTGGCCCCTTTGAGAAGGTATCGACCAAAGCTTACTTTAATGTGACCGTACCTGATGCGCACGATAGCAAGCAGCAGATGCAGGAACTCATGGCAGAGTTCAACAGGGGAACAATAATCAGCACTGCCATTCATGAAGCTTATCCCGGACACTACGTACAATTCCTCTGGGTGCCGCAAGCCCCCACTAAGGTGCGCAAGCTCTTGGGAGCCTCAAGCAATGCGGAAGGCTGGGCGCACTATTGCGAACAAATGATGCTTGACGAGGGCTACGGTCAACCGGGTACGGGCGCTCGCGACCTTCGCGATGCCAAGATGATTCGCCTGGGACAGCTGCAGGACGCTTTGCTGCGGGATGCTCGCTTTGTCGTGGGCATCCAGATGCACACCGGAAACATGACCTTCGATCAGGCGGTAAAATTTTTTGTTGACGAAGGTTACCAAAGCCCGGCGGGCGGCCTGGTCGAAACCAAACGCGGGACGACCGATGCAACTTATCTCTATTACACTCTGGGCAAACTAGAGATTCTCAAGTTGCGGGCCGATCTCAAGAAGAAGGAAGGGGAGGGGTTTTCGTTGGAACGCTTCCACGACGACTTTCTCAAGCAGGGATTCCCGCCCATCAAAATCGTGCGCCGCGCGCTGTTGGGCGACACGTCACCTACTCTCTAACTTTTCCTGCATCCTAACTACGCGGTAGTCGTAAGACTCGACTGGAGCAAAACGAGATGAAAGACAGAGTGCGCAAAGCAGTTTTTCCGGCAGCCGGACTCGGCACCCGCTTTTTGCCGGCGACCAAAGCGCTGCCCAAGGAAATGTTGGCGCTGGTAGACAAACCCCTCATCCAGTATGGGGTGGAAGAGGCCATTGCGGCGGGATGCGAACAGATCATCATCGTCACCGGCCGCAACAAGGCAGAAATTGAAGACCATTTCGACATCAGCTTTGAGCTCGAGCAACTGCTGGAGAAACGGGGCAAAAAGGAACTGCTCGCCATGACCCGGCAGATATCGCACATGGCGCGCATCGCCTACGTGCGTCAGAAAGAGGCGATGGGCCTGGGACACGCCGTGCTGATGGCACGCGACCTGGTTGGCGACGAACCGTTCGCGGTGATTCTGCCTGACGACATTATCGAAGCCAAGGTGCCCTGCCTGCAGCAGATGATCGAGATCTACGAGCAAACGCAGTCGTCTGTCCTGGCCACCCAGGTGGTAGAGGGTGATGCCATCTCTGCCTACGGGGTGCTTGACTGCACCGCCGTCGAAGGCAAAGACAGGGTCTTCGACGTCAAAGGCCTAGTGGAAAAGCCAAAGCCGGAAGAGGCGCCCTCACGCAATGCCATCATCGGCCGTTACATCCTTACGCCCCGGATCTTCGACGTGCTCGAGAAGACGCCGCTCGGAGCTGGGGGGGAGTTGCAACTGACCGACGGCATCCGGGGTCTGCTGAATCACGAAAAAGTCTACGGGTACAGCTTCGACGGCCTCCGCTTCGATGCCGGTGACAAGCTGGGCATGCTAAAAGCAACCGTCGAATTTGCCCTGAACCACAATGAGTTGGGAACGCCCTTTCGCGAATATCTGAAGACACTATCGATTTGATACGAGCGAGAACCACAGGTCCCTCCACTAGCTACGCTCCGGTCGGGATGACAATTCTGTTGTGACTGCAATAGTTGTGACCGCAAAAGCTTCTGCCAAGCAAACTTGCCCCCTCAACAGAATTGTCATCCCAACCGGAGCGCAGCGCAGTGGAGGGACCTGTGGTCTGTTCAACCCTGATCGGATGAAACATGGACTATCCCGCAACCCGCAAAGACGAGCAGGTCGACGACTACCACGGGACCAAGGTCGCAGATCCCTATCGCTGGCTGGAGGATGACAACTCCGCCGAAACCCTGGCCTGGGTCAAAGCGCAAAATCAGGTCACCCAGAATTACCTGGCGCAGAGTCCCTATCGGGGACAACTCAAGCAGCGCCTGGAGGAGCTCTACAACTACCCCAAGTACAGCGTTCCCAGCCGCAGCGGAGCCTACTACCTCTGGTCGAAAAACGACGGGCTGCAAAATCAAAGCGTCCTCTATGTGCAAGAGGGACTGGAAGGCACACCACGTGTTTTGATCGATCCCAACCAGCTCTCCGCGGACGGAACAGTGCGCCTGACCGCAGGAGAAGCTTCCCGGGATGGGCGTCACTTTGCCTACTACCTGTCCAGCCGCGGCTCCGATTGGCAAGAAGGCCACGTGCTGGAAATCGAGACCGGCAAGGTACTGGACGATCACCTCCAATGGCTGAAGGTGACCGGCATCGCCTGGTTCCGTGATGGTTTCTTTTACAGCCGGTATGACGCGCCGCAGGATGGTCACGACCTTTCTGCCCGCAACGAAGGCCACCAGGTCTACTACCATCGCCTGGGCACGACGCAGTCACAAGACCGCCTGGTTTACGAAAACAAAACGTATCCGCAGCGCTTTCACACGGTCGATACGACCGAAGACGAACGATTCGCCATCCTCACCGTCTCGGAACGCGGCGAAGGCAAGGATGGCAACGCACTTTTCGTCCTCGACCTCTCCCAACAGGATTGGACCTTCACTCCGATCGTTGCCGAGGTGACCCACGATCGCTTTCAGGTGATCGACAACGTTGGCGACGAATTCCTCATCTTCACCAACCAGAACGCTCCCAACGGACGAGTTGCCCTCTACAATCCCCTCGACGCCACCTGGAAAGATGTTGTCCACGAAACAACGGATGCCCTAAGCAGTGCCTCCACCCAGGGAGGCAAACTCTTTATCACTTACGCACGGGATGTGACCTCGCAACCGTACGTCTACTCCCTTGAAGGTACGAGAGAAAACGCAATCGCCTTGCCGGGTCCGGGAACCGCGGGCGGCTTTGGGGGCAGGAGCGACGATACCTCCGCCTTTTATGCGTATTCCTCTTTCAACTACCCAAGCACGATCTTTCGTTACGAAATCGCGACCACGCGATCCTCCATTTTCCGCGAATCCGCCCTCAAGGGCTTCTCCGCCCAGGACTATGAGACGGTGCAGGTCTTCTACCCCAGCAAAGACGGCACCCGAATCCCCATGTTTCTGGTTTACAAGCGCGGGTTGAAGCTCGACGGAAGCAACCCCACCTTGCTCTACGGGTATGGCGGCTTCAACGTCACCGTTCCCCCGGAATTCAATCCGCTACGCCTGGCATTGCTGGAGCAGGGGTTCGTCTACGCTTCGGCCAATCTACGCGGGGGCAGTGAGTACGGCGAAAAGTGGCACCAGGCAGGCATGAAGCTGCAGAAGCAAAATGTCTTTGATGACTTTATTGCCGCCGCAGAATGGCTGATTGCGAACCAGTACACCTCTCCTGCGAAGCTCGCCATCTCTGGAGGCTCAAACGGCGGTCTGCTGGTGGGAGCGGTCATGAATCAGCGGCCAGATCTTTTTCGCGCCGCCGTTCCCCAGGTTGGAGTCATGGATATGCTTCGTTTTCAGAAGTTCACCATCGGCTGGAATTGGATCGCAGATTATGGCTCAAGTGACAACCCGGAAGAATTCCAGGCTCTTTATCGCTACTCTCCCCTACACAATGTTGTCCCCGGTGAGACTTATCCAGCGACGCTCATCACCACCGCCGATCATGATGATCGCGTGGTTCCAGCCCATTCCTTCAAATACGCCGCCACTCTGCAGGCAGCGGCGAGCCCCTTGAATCCTGCTCTCATTCGCATTGACACTCAATCCGGCCACGGGGCCAGCAACACCAGTAAAGCCCTGGATACTGCGGCTGACATTTATTCCTTCCTCATGTACAACCTTGCCGTCCAACCCCGCTTCCGGTGACAACCCGAATACGTCACCAGCAAAACACTGGTTTTTAACTCCTGGCCAATGCTTTGTTTGCCGCTTTCCGTCTATCAATAGAGGTACCGCGGTACCCAACCGGCGGAAATGGCATCTCCCAAGCGTCCGGACGAATCTATTATGGAGTTGGGGTAGGCAATGAAAACCAGGGTCCAGCGTAAGAGTGCGGTTCTTCTGAAGATGCAGTCGCTGGGAACGCTGGTGGGTGAGTCTGCTTTCCGGCCGATGACCGGGGAATCGAAGAAGCCCATCCTCGTTTCCCCCGAAGAGCTGGGGATTACGTTCATTGGCCACTCCTCGTTTTTCATTCAGATTGGCGGCCGCAGGGTGCTCATCGATCCCGTGTTCGCTGAACGGCTTATCGCCTTGCGCCGCCTGCGCCGGCCGGGTGTGAAAATCAAGGACCTGCCGGCCATCGATATGGTGCTGCTCTCCCACGCGCATATGGATCACCTCAACCGCCCATCCTTGCGCCGCATTGTCGCTCACAACAACAAGGTCTCCGGCCGGGCGCCCATCGCAGTTGTGCCCTGGGGAGTCGAAGACCTGGTGAGCGATCTTGGCTTTGCCCGGGTCGTCACCCTGGAGTGGTGGCAGACCAAGTCGATCGGTGGTCTGGAGTTGACCATGACCCCGTGCAAGCATTGGGGTGCCCGCTTCTTCAAAGACACCCATCGCGGCTTTGGCGGCTATGTGATTCGCGGCGGCGGCCACGCCCTCTATCATTCGGGCGATACCGCCTATTTTGACGGGTTCACCCACATCGGGAAACGGCTCAAGCCTGAGGTCGCTCTGCTGCCCATTGGGGCTTACCGGCCGGACAGCTATCGCGGGGTGCATACCTGTCCGGAGGAGGCGCTGCAGGCCTTCCTCGATCTTGGTGCGCGGCGCATGATTCCCATGCACTACGGTACTTTCCGGCTCTCCCAGGAGCCGATGGAGGAACCGGTGGAGCGCTTGATGGCCGCAGCCAGACTATCTGGAGTGGCGTCCTCGGTAAGCGTGCTGCCGGAAGGCGAGACGGACGTTACCGAGCCGGTCACCGAGCCGGTCCGCAGCAGGCGCGCTGCTCAGGCCTAGAGGTCTATGTCGCCGCAGCCGGCCTTAGTCTCTGCCACAACCCCTGCAGTGCTTTGATCACCCACCGCACCATCAAAATCGAGACCAAAAGCAGAGCAATTACGAAACTTGCTGCGGCCCAGGGATGCTGGGTGGCAAGCCAGGTGATGCCCACCGCACCCACATCCTCACTCGCGCTCAAGGCAATATTCGACACAGGTTCCGGGCTGGGGGTTACGAGCGCCCGCGCTGCTGTCTTGGATCCATGGGCAGCCAAAGCGATCGCACCGCCGACAGCGACGGCCAGCGCCTGCATGCCCGGGCTCAGCTGGGTGGTAGCGCGGTAGGCCAGCAGAGCAGCCACCGGCACGCGGATAAACGTGTGCAGCGCGTTCCACAGGAGATCGAAACCGGGGATCTTGTCGGCGACAAATTCAACCGAGAACAAGGTTGCGCTCACGCCAATGACCCACCAGTCTGCCAGCACCTCCAGACCCGGCGGCAGCGCAACCCAGTGGGCATGAGCCAGCAGTCCGAGCGTCAGGACCGTCGCATACACGTTCAGCCCGGCGGCGAAACTCGCGGCGATGACCAGCGCGGCAATGGTGCTCGGCGTAAACGTCGGCATGGTGGGCATTCTACAGCCAGTCGAACTTCTTGAGCATCCACAGCACAATTCCGGTCGAAACCACCATCATGCCGACCACGATCTCGGTGCCGTGATCCGATTCAAGAAACGGTAAGCCTTTCAGGTTCATGCCGTAAATGCCGGAGATGACGAGTGCAGGCAAAGCTATGGTGCTCAACACCGTCAGCACTTTCATCACCTGGTTGGTACGGTTGGCCACGCTCGAAAGGTAAACGTCGAACGTGTTGTTGAGCAGGTCGCGAAGCGTCTCTACCGAATCCAGCAGGCGCAACGCGTGATCGTAAACGTCTCGAAAAAATGGATACAACTCCGGTTGGAGAATGGTGCCGGATTCCCGTTGCAGCGACATGCAAGCGTCGCGGAGATTAACCAGTACCCGGCGCAGTTCGATCAGCTTGCGCTTCTGGTCGAAGAGATTCTCCAGTATCGCAGGAGAGGGGCTGTCGAGAACGCTGTCCTGCAGCTCGTCAATGCGGTCGTCGCTATGATCGATGGAGACAAAGTATGAGTCGACAATACTGTCGGTAATCAGGTAAAGCAACTTGGCCGGTTTCTCTTCCGTCCCTGCTTTCGTAGCGCGGTCAAAAACCTCTTGTCCGACGCAATTGCGATCACGGATCGTGATCAGGAAATCCCGCCCTACGAACAGGTAGACGCTGCCGAAACCGATGTCCCCATCCTCTACCGTCTGAATGTACTTGAGGATCAGAAACAGGTAATTGTCTGTTCCCTCAGCCTTGAGGCGTTCATTGTTGCTGCGGCAATCCTCAATATGTAACGGGTGGAGCTGAAACTGCACGGCCAGCTCATCGAGCTTTGGGTCGTTGGGATCGTCAAGGGCGTACCAGGACACGAAGACCCTCCTCTGGAGAGCAGAACATGATTAGCCTAAGGCTAAGTTAAAAACCGGGACATCCGAACATCGGAGTTCACTATGCAGGCCCGGTTGGCGCCGTTAAGATTCAGGCAAGCCATGAAGTTTACCAAGCCGGATTTGCATTTGTTGGTTCTTTTTCTCGCCGCCCTGGTAATGTTTGCGCTTGCGGGCGCCAGAGTCATCCAGGCTTCAAACGATTTCGTACCGGTTTACACCGGGGCGCGATGCCTGCTTCATGGCTGCAACCCGTACGATACATCCCAACTGGAACAACAGTTTTATGCGGCGGGCGGCCACGCGGCCGAGCTGCCCTCCTGGCAAATCGACGTCCCCGTTTACCCGCCTTCTACCTTCCTGGTCCTCTCCCCGTTAGCGCTACTCAGGTTTCCTGTCGCTCGGGTGCTCTGGTTCCTGCTGAATGGATGCTTGCTTGTTACGGCTGCCCGGCTAATTCAGATTATGAGCCCGGCGCAGTACCGGTGGTTGACCACCATACTGGTTTCCTACTTTGTCATTACTGCAGAAATCGTGCTGGTACTTGGCCAGCCCGCGGTGTTCGCTATTTCGCTCCTGATCATTGGCAGTTACTTTTTTCTAAGCGACCGTTTTCTCCCTGCGGGCGGCCTCCTGTTTCTGCTGAGCCTCGCGGTCAAACCGCAAATCGGCGGCCTGATTGTGCTCTATTTACTACTCAGGAGAATTCACTGGCGCTACGCTGCGATGGCCATGGCTGGGGCGGGTGCGCTTCTGCTTTCTGCAACTTTGATTCTCGGCCATCATCCGCGGAGTGCCGCGTGGGCTACTACTCTTCGCGCAAATCTCTCTGCCACGTTAGGGCCGGGCGGTAGCGCTGACCCGCGGCCGGAAAATCAGCAGGCCATCGGCGACCTCAACCTGCAGACCTTGACCAGTATCTTCTTCTCCGAAGCGCACACCTTCAATACCGTCGCCTACTCCGTCTTCCTGGCTCTGCTCGGGCTCGGAATCTTTGTTGCGCTCCGCACCAGTGCCAGCCGCGAAACACACGTAGTTTCCCTCGCTGCTTTGTCGGTGCTCTCCCTGATGCCTATCTACCATCGTTTCTACGACACCCGGTTGCTGTTGCTTTCCATCCCGGCTATCGGGATCATTTCTCAGAAGCGGCGCTTGCTGGGAGTTGTCATTGCACTTTTCACTCTCTCGGCCACTGTTTCCGTTCAATACCGGACTCAGATATTTCTTCTGCAACATGCAAAGTGGCAAAATGTCCTGGCTAACAAATTCCTGTTCATTTTTTTGCTGCGGCAGCAGAACTTGGAACTGCTGATCCTCTTCTGTCTTTACCTGGTTGCGATGTTCTCCACCCGCTTCTCCGGGACCAGGAAGGCCGGATATCCAGTGCTCGAGTCAGCCGTCTCAATGCCCCGATAGTACGGGGGAAGAAACCGCAGGTCCCTCCACTACGCTTCAGAGAATCTTTTTTCCGAAGGCGGAACAGATCAACTCCACCGCCAATTCGGCGGTTCGGTTGTGCTCATCGATGACGGGGTTCACCTCGACAATTTCAAAGCTCAGTAAACGTCCATGATCGGCCAGTATCTCCATGGCAAGATGAGCCTCGCGATAGGTGGCACCGCCGCGTACCGGCGTGCCCACCCCCGGCGCATCTTCCGGATCAATCCAGTCCATGTCCAACGACACGTGGTACCCGGCCGTGCCTCGCCCGGCCGCGCGCAAAGCCTCTTCCATCACGGTGCGCATACTCCGCTCGTCGATGTCGCGCATGGTGTATACCTCGGCGATGCCGGCGCGCCGAATATTCTCTTTCTCCGTTTTATCGATGTCCCGTACGCCAATCAGCACCGTGTTCTCAGGCGCAATTTTTGGCGCCCAACCGAAGATATTCGACAGGCTCGCCGGGCCCAGGCCGAGCAGCGCCGCCAGGGGCATGCCGTGCACATTCCCGCTGGGGGAAGTTTCGGGCGTATTGATATCAGCATGAGCGTCGATCCACAGCAACCCAATCTTCTGGTTATGCCGGCGATAGAATTCGGCCACCCCGGACACTGAGCCCGCTGCCACCGAGTGGTCCCCGCCGAGAATCATCGGCGTGTCGCCGTCCTCCAGGGCCTGCAGCACCATGCTGGCAACCCGTTCGCATGTCTCGCTGATCTCCTTAAGGTATTTGGCGTTGGGTTCACCGGCGTTGCGCGTCTCCGCAATCGCCACTCCTACATTGCCGCCATCACTTACGACGTGCCCCAGAGACTCGAGTCTGGCCTCAAGCCCCGCCACCCTAACCGCGGAAGGGCCCATGTCAACCCCGCGGCGCGACTGGCCCAGATCGAGCGGCGCTCCGAGGATGCGGATCTGGCGCGGCGGCAGGGTCTGTACTCCACCATGCAGGAGATTGCCCGGACTGCCTTCTTTCGCCATTACGGGTAGATCCGATTAAGGGTTCGCGCGAATGGGATCGTTTCCCGGACGTGCTCCAGGCCGCACACCCACGCTACCACCCGCTCGATACCCATGCCGAATCCGGCGTGAGGAACGGAACCGTAGCGGCGCAAGTCCAAATACCAAGAGAAGGCTTCGAGCGGCAGATGGTGCTCTTCAATCCTCTTCTTGAGCAGATCAAAAGAAGCCACACGCTGCGAACCCCCGATTATCTCCCCATAACCTTCCGGCGCCAGCACGTCGACGCACAGGGCGAGGTTCGGGTTCAGCGGGTCAGGCTCCATGTAGAACGCTTTGACTGCAGCCGGGTAGCGGTGCACCATGACCGGGCGGTCGAATTGCGAGGAAAGATACGTCTCATCCGGAGACCCAAAGTCATTGCCGTAGGTAAATTTCTGCTCTATATCACCGCGAGAGAAAGCATCGTCCAGCATCTCCACGGCCTGGTCGTAACTTATGCGTGGAAACGGCGTCTTCACCGTCTCCAGCCCGGAAGTGTCACGCCCCAGCACCTTCAGATCCAGCGCTCGCCGGCCCAACACACGCTCGACCAGAAAGCTGAGAAAC
>Ga0209006_10003184_pt1 | contig 14898 bp, 9 predicted proteins | sample JacPin_JW_Ref_O2_FD_188567 | JGI IMG/M metagenome (GOLD analysis project Ga0209006, IMG submission 188567) | Forest soil microbial communities from Algoma, Ontario, Canada - Jack Pine, Ontario site 1_JW_Ref_O2 (SPAdes) (version 2) | ecosystem: Environmental > Terrestrial > Soil > Boreal... | reverse complement strand
GAGCCTTGGCGGTGGCGTAGCTGACTCCGTTGGTCGCCAGCAGGGGGAGATTCAGTGAGCGAGCGATATCGATCGCAGCGCGATTGCGGGATTCTTCTTCGCGCTGAAAATGGCGTTGCAGCTCGATATATACGTTTTTATGCCCGAAGATGCCGACGAGTTGATCGACTTGTCGTCGGGCCTCGTCGATGCCGCCTTGCTGCAAGGCCGCGGCTAATGGGCCTTCCGCGCCGCCGGTGAGGCAGATCAGGCCTTGAGCGTGCTCTTCAAGTTCCTCGGCGCTGACCGCGCCTTCGCTTTTTTTTGCGCGTAATTTCATTTTGGTGATAAGGCGGCAGAGGTTTTGGTAGCCGGCGCGGGTGGAGACGAGGAGGGGAAGGCGGAAAGATTTGTCGTTCCCCACATAATTGTCCTTCCGAGCGGAGCGAGGAATCTGCTTTCCAGCTATGGTTCTCGGAGGGTAGGGATCCTTCGACTGCGCGAGTGGCTCACTTCGTGAAGCACTCGCTCCGCTCAGGATGACAGGACTGTGGAGGATGACAGAGTGGAGAGAGTTGCAAGTAACCTCTGCGCCGATGTGCGCCTTGATTTTTGCTTTTTTGGCGGCCAGATGAAAGCGCGGCGCGCCATACACGCCGTCGGTGTCGAGCAGCGCCATGGCCGGCAGTTTGAGCTGGGCGCAAACTGCGACCAGTTCCTCGGGCAGGGAAGCGCCTTCGAGGAAGCTGAAAGCGGAGCGGGCATGAAGCTCGACGTACATGAATAATCAGCCACGGATTTGCACAGATTCCACGGATCAAAAGATCTTTAGTTTTTAGATCCGTGAAAATCCGTGGCAAATCTTTCAGTCATACGTTCCTTCCACGAACCAGCGACCGGTTAGCAAATCGCGCACTACGCGGTAGAACGAGACGACATTTTCATTTCGCAGGGCGAGATCCCACTCATCGCGGGACCAGGCTTCGCGCTCCCACCAGTCACCGGAGAAGCGCCATGGGCCCGCCTTCCAGAGCACGTCACCCGCTACATCTTTTTTCCTGGGACACACCACACGCACGGGTTCGCCGTTCTCCAGTGTGACGTCGGCTCGCAGCGGCGGACGAAAACGGCGCAAGGCCGTGATGGCGGATTTTTCTTTTGCCGAATCAGAGGCCGTTGTGGAAGTTTTGTCGAACGGAGTTTTTTGTAGAGATTCGGTTACGAAGCGTCGCATACGAAATCCTTCGGGATGATGCGTGTCGAGCAATTCCAGCGCGCCGACTTTTTGTTCGCCGACCAGGGCGGCGATGCGGGCGAGGGTGAGTTCCAGTTTTTCCGGTTCGGGCGACGGAGGCAGAAACAGGCCTGCTTGCGCCGAACGTGGGCGTGCCGGTTCAGCGGCCAGATGAATTTTCATGATGGGTGCTCCGGGAGGATGCGCATTTAAATCCAGTTGCAAGAGCTTGAGAAAGATTTTGGCGTCGAGCATGGGGAGAGGCAGGCGCAGGGTGCGGATGAATTGTTGATTGTTGATTGTTGATTTTTGATTGAGCGAGGAAAAGTTTTCCAGGTCCAGCGTGAGGCGCAGTTCTTGCGTGGACAAAGCGCGTGACCCAAGGCGCGCGCAGATTTGATCGAGCAGGCGATTCAGCAGGAAGGCCAGCGGTTCGAGCAGGACGATGGGGTGGTCCAGCTCGATGGCTTCTTCGAAAATCATCGGATCTTCCACTGGAACCAGAGTGCGGGATGCAGCGCCGCGCGCCAGTTGCTGCAGGCGCAGGCCTTCCTGTCCGAGACGCTCACTGAGTTCGACTTCGGGCAGCGCGGCGAGGGCGCGCAGATTGCGGAGGCCCCAACTGTCGAGGGTTTCGAGCAGGCGGCCAGCGGATTTTTTCTCTTCGTCTTGGAGTTGATCCGCGAACAAGACTCCGATGGGCAGAGAACCCAAGTGCTCTGCTTCTTTGCCTCCTGGAATCACGGTAACGCCGGAAAATCCGCGGGCGGCGAGCAAGGCTGCGTCGGGATTGGAAGCTACGGTGACGTTGGCTTCGAGTCCAAGCGCAACGGCGCGATCGCAGAGGGCTCGGGAAATTTTCGGAAGCGATCCGAGCAGCGATTCCATGCCTGCGAGATCAATGAGGACCGTGTCGCAGGCAGCGTCTTCCACACGGGGAGAGAACGACTGGGCGCAATCGAGCAGTGCGGCATGCGCGGCGGATTCCTGCAGAGGAGAGCGCAGACGCAAGGCCAAGGCCCGGCACAGTTCGGCCTGGGATTTGGTCATGCCGGGGGCGATGCTCATGCGTCCGGCTTGTTCGTTGACCGCGATTATTTTTTCCAGCGGAGGCTTGCCTTCGAGGATGGCGACAGCACGCGTTTTCAGTTCAGGCTCGGCGCGCAGAGCCGCGGCCACGGGAAAATCCGGCACGTAGATACAGGCGAACGGCATGGGAGCATTTAGTAATTGAGTAATTTGGTAATTGAGTAATTGGAGTGCATTTTTTTATCCGGCCCAGGCGGTTTTGGTTGCGAACCCTACGGAGCGCGCGGGTTTGCGGTCGAGGCGCGAGCGGAGTTCGGCGTTGATATTGAGGCCGGTCAGCAGGTGTGTGTGGGATGGATGAATGGGTTGATGGGCGTATGGATGAATGTATTGATGAGCAGCAGTGGATTCGCCATCGCAAATTTTCTTTCGCCCCTCCGGGGCTTGACCGTTTCCGACTACTGACCCACGGCTTACGCCACCTCGGCTAGTTCGGGGCAAGCTGTGGGCTGCAATCTGCCGCCGCTCCGCGGCTGATTCATCTGGTGAGCCCAGCTTCAGCAGCAACGACGAGCAACTTCCGGCGATAGGTTGTTGCTCGAGGGCCAGCAGAACCGTAGGTTTATTTTCCACTGCGCGGCGGAAACGGAACCAGGTGGTCAGCGGGATGCGGCGGGCGGATTGGGGTGGCAGGTCACCGAGGTCGAGGACGATGAGGCCGAAGCCTCCGCTTTCAAGGAGGAGGTCGGTGGCGCGGAGGACTTGTTCCAGACAGTGGTCGGACTGCCGGGAATTTTCCTTCGACTGAGCAGGTTCGAAATCAAAAGCGACTTGCGAGTATTTCTTCACTTCCCACTCCCCCATTTCTCGCGCAGAAGACGCGCGAGAAATGGGGCACCCGTTTTGGGTTGGACTGGATTTTCGCGGGGAACTTTTTGGCGCAGTATCGTCCCCACAGCGCACCCACAGCAAACGTTCCAGTTCTACACCCGCGGCGGCGGCTGATTGCGGGTCGAGCGCATCGCTGGCGTCCACCAGGGCGCAGAATTCTCCGCGGCGGGTGGCGGCGGCCAGGGCGGACAGAAGCATCGAGGTCCGTCCGGAGGAGGCGGGGCCGCAGATTTCGGTGAGGCATCCGCGGGGCAGGCCGCCGGTCAGGGTGTCGATGGCGGAGATCCCGCTGGAGGCCATCTCGGGGGCGGGACGGATGTTGAGTTGCGAGGCAGGGGTTACGCTCGCCAGTATTTTTGATTTTTGATTGCTGAGTGTTGATTGAACAACGCGGTCGACGGCAGATTCCTGCATGGCAGGTTTCTTGTGGGCAGCCGAAGAGGGGCAAACTTCGGGAGTTACCTCGTCAAAGACAAAAGGGCGGCCCAGGGCCGCCGAAGTGGAAACTACTGCGGAAGACATAAGATTCCTCGGAGGATTTCAGGGAACGCCGGGGCTGGAGTTTCTGGCTGGAGCCGCGGAAGCGATTTCGCTTTTTATTCGCCTTTAAGAATTCTGCTACGACGGCATGAGTTTGTCAAGAGGGATGGTTTGCGCGGTTATGAGTGAAATCGCGATTTTGCAACAACCGTTAGCTTTCAGAGGCTTGGAGTCATAGAATTAGCGACGTGAGACGCGACAAACGGCCAGTGAAGGAGCAGGTTAAGTCTGGGCTTCTAATCGCGGGTAAACTTGTGGCCGCCTTTTGCATCGCGGCGGTCTTTCTATCGGGCTGTGCGCTAATCCAAGAAGGTGCCAGTCCATCTCAAACAGTGATTGGCTGGTTGCTCGTCACCCTCAGCATCGTTGTAATGGCGGTCACCGTGAGGTTCTGGACAGCAGGATTCGTTGGCTTCGTGGCCTTAGCTGCATGCGCCTGTTCGGAGGCACGCTATTTGCCAGTTCGCTGCGCGTGTCGCCGCTTTACATGCTTAGCTTGGCAGTGAGCATGTTTGCTATGAGCATGTTGTGCATTCGTTTTGTATCGCGCAACCCTCATATCACCCGAATTGACCGCGCTTCTCTCGTGCTTGCCGCAATTTGCGTTCCCTTGTCTCTGCCACTAATGGACTCGTACAGAAGCGTAGGAGTGCTGAACGTTGGCAACCTCGCGCTCGTGTTGTCGTGGTTGGCAGTCCGAGCCTCGCGTCAGGCTCGGCAATCGGTTCACGGCACAGGCGACTAACGAGTAGCTGTTGTACTCAGGTCATTTCACTCATCACTCGCCGCTCTCGCTCTCAGTCACCTCCTCGCTCACTTCCCCTGCTTCCATCCGTCCAATCCCAACAGCGTCGCGATAGTTTGTGCTCAATCCCAGGTTCAAAAATTCAGGTTCTGACTCGCTGACTGCCGATCCCGGCAGGAAAAAAGGAGCTTCCCTATGTACAGAATGTCCAGAGTTCGTCTACTAGCTTTGTCTCTCGGTGTCTTGTTAGTGCCAAGTTTCAGTCCCGCGCAAACTGCCACGGGCGAAACCCTGATGCTGAATCTGCCGCGTGCCAGCCAGCATGCTTTGGTGACGCAGCGTATTGGTGTCACTGACATCACCATTAACTATCACCGGCCACTGGCTAATGGACGCCAGATTTGGGGCAAGCTGACCCCTTATGGACAGGTGTGGCGCGCGGGGGCGAACGAGAATACGACCATCACGTTCAGCGATCCGGTCACCATTGAAGGGCAGGCGCTCGACAAGGGGACCTATGGGCTGCACATGATCCCGGGTGAGAATCAGTGGACGGTGATCTTCTCCAAAGATTCGAAGGATTGGGGCGCCTTCAGCTACAAGCAAGAGGACGACGCACTGCGCGTCAACGTGAAGCCGCAGACGGCCGAGGCTCACGATGCGCTGGCCTACGACTTCGACGACCTGAAGGCCGACTCGGCGGTCGTCACCATGCGCTGGGACAAAGTTGCGGTGCCGTTCAAAGTGCAGGTCAACGTTAACGATCTGGTCACGGCCAGCATTCACCAGCAACTGCACGGGCTCAATCAGTATTACTGGGAAGGCTGGGACGACGCGGCCGGGTACTTCCTGGCCAACAAGATCAATCTCGACGAAGCGCTGAAGCTGGAAGACCAGTCAATTCAGGCCGAAGAGCGCTATGACAACCTGATGAACAAATCGAAGATCCTGGACGCGCTGAACCGCAAAGACGACGCCACTGCCGCCCGAAACCAGGCTCTGGATAAGGCGAGCCCGCTGCAGCTCTATTTCTACGGGCGGCAGTTGCAGGCCGAGAAGAAGCCTGACCAGGCTTTTGCGCTCTTCCGTTCGAATGCCAAGAAATTTCCCGACTATTGGACCTCGCATATGGGCCTGGCACGGGTTTACAGCTCGCAAGGAGATTTTGACAATGCGGTGAAGGAAGTGAAGCTCTCGTTGACGGGGGCTCCTGATTCGAACAAAGCCAATCTCGAGAACTATGTTAAGCGGTTGCAGAATAAGGAAGACATCAACCGGTAAGAAGTCGTTCGATCTTGAACAGGTGGCAGAGCCCCGACACTGTCGTTCGGGGCTCTGCCCTTTTAATGTGCTATCTGCGGCCGTAACTTCCTCGCAGATTTGTTGAGATTAGACACTCTCGCCGCGTCGCCTTCGCTCTGCAGGGCGGACCCTTCGACTTCGAGCGACTCTTACCAGACCCGGCAGGCGTTGGCTCTGACCATCTTTTGTCCGGCTTTGCAGCCAAAGGCTTGCTCGAATTCCGACATGTTCGACAGGACATTGTCGATGCGGAAGATGGGCAGGGAATGCGGATCAGTGGTGACGACGAGGCGCGCGATCTCCGGACGCACATTCGTGCACGAGGCGTAGGCATTCGACAGGAAGAAACGCTGGCGGTAGGTCCATCCATCCGCGCCTTTGTCGTCGAGCGACTTGCCCTGCTGCTTGAGCGAGGCTTCGAGCGCGTTCAGCGCGAGATGAATTCCCCCGTTGTCGGCGGTGTCTTCTCCTTGAGTGAGCAGTCCGTTTTGCTTAACTCCTGCGCCGGCGTCGGGTACGTCCTGCGTGTACTCGTCGGAGATGCACTTGCCGCGTTGGTCGTACTGTTTGCCGTCTTCGGCGGTCCACCAGTCGCGCAGATTGCCGTGTGCGTCGAACTTGCGGCCCTGATCGTCGAAGCCGTGGATGATCTCGTGTCCGATGACCAAGCCGATCGCGCCGTAGTTCACTGAATCGTCCATGTTTGGATCGAAAAACGGCGGCTGCAAAATTCCGGCGGGGAAGTTAATGGTGTTGAGCTGCGGATCGTAATACGCGTTGATGGTGGGCGGAGTCATTGTCCACTCGGACCGGTCGACGGGTTTGCCGATTTTCGCGACCCAGCGCTCGAACTCGGATGACGAAGCCTGCGAGACGTTGTCGAGATAACCGTCGCGCACAATCTCCACACCCGAATAATCGCGCCAGTGTGAAGGATAGCCGATTTTGTCTTCGATCCCCTTGAGTTTGACCATCGCTTGCTCTTTGGTGGCGGACGACATCCAAGCCAGGCTCTGAATGTCGGCGCCGAGGGTAGTTTCGATGGAATGCACCATCCGGATGGTGCGGGCTTTGCTGTCAGGGGGGAAAGCGCGATCGACATAGGCCTGGCCGAGCGCTTCACCCAGATCACGATCGGCAGCGCGTACGCAACGGCGCCAACGCGGTTGCTGTTGCTCGGCCCCGGCCAGCGTGTGGGCGAAGAAATCAAAGTTCTCATCCACGATTGCCTTCGTCAGATAGGGCGAGGCGTGGTGAATCACGTTCCAGCGCATGTAGGCCTGCCAATGCTCCAGCGGGCGGTCTGCGAGAAGGGTTTCCTCAGCGCGGAAGAACTCGGGCGAGGTTACTATGTAGTGCTCGCTGGCCGGAGCCTTCACTGCCTTCAAGTACTCGTTCCAGTCGATTGAGGGCGTGAGTTCGCGAACTTGCGCCAGGGTCATTTTATTATTGATGTTTTTGGGGTCGCGGCGTTTGACGTTATCCATTTGCGCCTGCGCCATGGCCGTTTCCAGTTCGAGCACGGTGCCTGCGTCGGCGGCGGCTTGTGCGTCAGGTTCGCCTGCGAGAACAAACATCTTTTGCACGTGGGCGCGGTATTTGCCGAGTAGTTCCTTCGATTTATCGTCGGTCTTCAAGTAATAATCGCGGTTGGGAAGACTTAGGCCGCCCTGATCAATCTGGGGGACGACCTTGGAAGCGTCGTCGTAATCCTGCTGGCCGGTGAAACCGAAAAACGGAGAGTTTGTCTGATTGTCGGATTGCTGCCAGGCTCCGGGAAACAGATGGTGGAGGCGGACGATCTCAAGGGTGATTTCTTTCTTGGACTTGAGCGCTGCGATGCGCGCGAGTTCGGGCTGGAGTGGTTTGAGCCCGGCGGATTCGATGCCGCCTTCGTCCATGCAGGCCGCGTAGTAATCGCCGATCTTCTGCTGTACAGCGCCGCGCTGGGGGTCGTTGGCGCTGGCTGCTTGCAGGGTTTCGCGCAGCAAATTTTCGTTCCAGAGTTCAAGCCCGCTGCCCGTGCTCCAGTAGACCTGATCGGCAGGGATCGGATTGGCGGCCAGCCACTTGCTGCAGGAATATTTGTAGAAGTCGTTGCACGGGTCGAGGGTCTTGTCGACAAGACTGGGATCGAAGTGTTCGAGCTTAACGTCCTTACCCTGATCGTCGGCTAAACCCGAAGACGACGCGCCGGTGAGCGCTTTAGGCATTGCGGTTTGAGCCGCGGAAGTTTGGATAAAGACGGCGGCGCATGCAGTCAGGATTAGAACCGCAGCCGCGAACCGGGAAATGGACATGTCGCCTCGTTTCAGAATCTCAGTGAATTGGTGGAACAGACGGCAAAAGGCACGCACTACGACGTACGCATCCCCAGGGAAGATTCGCTCCCTGCAAAGGCTGGCACGGCACACTTCAACCCGACCGATCACACTACTACAGACGCAGATGCGATGGTGAGGTTAGCCGGTATTGTGCAGGCCGGCGGCAATTCCGTTGATGGTTGCTCCCAGCGGATATTCCAGTTCAGAGCCGGACTCGCCTCCCTGTTTGCGCCGAAGAAGCTCGACCTGGATCAGGCTCATCGGATCGACGTAAGGGTTGCGCAGCCGGATTGAGCGGGCCAGTACGCGATTGCGGGCGAGCAGTTCGCGCTGGCCGGTGATGCGGAGAATCATGCTGCGCGATCGCAAGAACTCTTCTTCGAGCATCGCGAACACGCGTTTTCTCAGCGGCGCGTTCCTGACCAGGCCGGAGTAGACGCGCGCGATCCCGAGATCGGCCTTGGCGATTCCCAATTCTACGTTGCGGACGAGATCGGCGAAGAGCGGGAAGCCTTTCGTGATCTGGCGTAAGAGTTGTTCATGGCCTGGTCCGCTCTTGGCGAATTGTTCGAGGGCGTGGCCGACGCCGAACCATGCGGGCACGGCGTGGCGGCTCTGCATCCAGCCGAAGACCCAGGGGATCGCGCGCAAATCTTCCAGCCGTCGACTCTTGGTGCGGCGTGAGGGACGCGAGCCGATGCGGGCTGTATCCAGTTCGTTGACCGGAGTGGCCTGCTCGAAATATTCGATCACGTCGGGATTCTCGGCGACCTCGCGACGATACATGCGATACGCCTCTGCGGACATTTCTTCGAGCGCTTCTTCCCAGTGGGCGGGGTTTGCGGTCTCGGGGCGGGTAAAAGCTTCAAGACTCGCGGCAATCATCAGTTCCAGGTTCCACTCCGCGAGGATTGGGTCTGAGTACTTCCAGTTGAGAACTTCGCCCTGCTCGGTGATGCGGATGTGGCCGGAGAAACATCCGGGAGGCTGCGCGAGGATGGCAGAATGCGTCGGTCCACCGCCGCGCCCTACGGTGCCGCCGCGGCCGTGAAACAGGCGCAGTTTCACGTCGTGTTCCTTCGCGGCGCGATGGAGTTCGCGATGGGCCTTGTAGAGTTCCCAGGTGGCGGTGAGCATGCCTCCATCCTTGTTGGAGTCGGAGTAGCCGAGCATGACTTCCTGCCAGCGTCCCCAGGAGTTTAGCAGGGGTTGATAGCCGGAATCGCTCCACAGGCGGCGCATGATGCTTCCGGCTGCGCGCAGGGAGTCGATCGATTCGAACAACGGCACAGGCATGAGACCCGGGTCATCAGCTGAAGCGGCGACTTGCACTCCACCCGCTTTGGCGAGGCGAACTGCCGACAGCACATCATTCTCCGATTCCGCGCCGCTAATGATGTATTGCCGGATCGAGCCTGCGGGATGTGTGCGCTTCAGTTCGGCGATGGTGTGGAAAGTTTCCATGAGCTCACGAGTCTCAGGAGACGAGGGGCTTTCATCAAGCCTCGGCCCGAGTTCGTCGATCGCCTTCGCGTGTATGCGAGCGTGCTGGCGGATATCGAGTGTGTGCAGATGAAAGCCGAACGTGCGTACCTTGTGCAGCAGTGAACTCATGTAAATCGCTGCCAGGCGTTCTCCGCGATTTGCGCGCAGACTGTCACGTATCAGCAGAAGATCGGCCTCGAACTCGGCGGCGGCGGCGTAGGCGGCGGCAGCGTCTACCGCGTCGCGAGTTTGGCCCAGGCGGTGGAACATATACGAGAGAAAGCGGCGGTAACCCTCCATCGTGTTCTGCGGTCCCCATGCCAGGTGTACGCCGGGAATTGTGCGCTCGTAGTGCGCGAGGCGAGTGAGAAGTTCTTTGGAGACGTCAATCTGCCGCCGCGAGGAACTGAGGCGATCGCTGAGAGCTTCTACGTCATTGAGATACTCGCGGAGAATCAGGGTGCGTGCGGTATCCAGAGCATCGCGGATGCAATCCGGCTTGACCAGCGGATTGCCGTCGCGATCTCCGCCGATCCAGGAGCCGAGCTGGACGATATTCGGCAGAGTCGCGTCGTCGATCTCCACGGCGTAGATTTCGCGGAACGATTCGACGACTTCGGCATAAATTCTCGGGAGGGCCTCAAACAGCGAAAGCCGGAAATAGCGCAGGCCCATGCGGATTTCGTCGTCCACGGTCGGCTTCGCCAAGCGTACTTCGTCGCTTTGCCACAAGGAAGTGACTTCGGCGCGGATGTTGTTTTCACACTCCTCTGCTTCCTGCGTGGTGAGCGGAAGGCGATCGAGACTTTCTAACTGTTGCGCGATGCGCCGACGTTTGAGCAGAACAGTCTGCCGGGCGGCTTCGGTGGGGTGCGCCGTGAAAACTGGTGTGACTACGATCTGCTTGAGAGCACACAGTGCGGCGTCGGCAGAGATTCCAACTTCTTTCATGCGCAGCAGCGTTCCACGAAAAGAACCGGGGAGCAGATCATGTGCGCGATCCAATTTTCCGGCGCGCCGGCGGCGCTTGCGGTGATTGGTCTCAGCCAGGTTCGTGAGTTCGAAATAAATCGCGAAGGCTTTGGTGACCTGATGGGCGCGCAGCAGGTCCATCTTGGAGATGATTTCCTGTGCGTTGCCCATGAGTTCGGAATTGGAGGCGGAGCCGGCCGCGCGGCGCGACGCCTCGCGATGTTCGATAAGTAGCTTCCGCAGGGCTTCGACCGATTCGAACACTTCCTGCCCAGCCTGTTCGCCTAGAACCTGCCCCAACACCGCGCCGAGGGATCGTACATCACGCCGCAAAGGATTGTCTTTTGCCGCATCGCCCGAAGCTGCCGTCAGTTCAGCCAGACGGGCATTCTGGTCGTCTGCATTCCACAGTGGCTTGGGCTTGTTTGGCATCAGAAAGAAGGACGCTGACAGAATAGACAGAATAAACGAGGCGACAACGAAGTAGGGGTCAAATACGGAGGGTTCAGAAAAATGATGGGCGGGGAAGGCTCAGGCATCGGCGCCGCCCAGAGAAGGTCGGGAGCGGAGGAAAGACAAGAACCGGGCCTGTGTGATTCTGCGTTCCTGAGTACCGAGCTGGGGCTATTTCGGAACTTCGAAGCGGTAGCCGATGCCGCGCAGAGTCTTCAAATATTGCGGATGGCGCGGATCGGGTTCGATCTTTTCGCGCAGGCGGCGAATGTAGACATCAATCGAGCGCGGTGTGACGAACGGAGTCTCTTTCCACACCGCGTCGAGCAGTTGGTCGCGCGTCAGAACACGACCGCGGTGGCTGGCCAGATATTCCAGCAGGCGGAATTCTCGCACCGTTGTGAGAACGTTGCGGCCCTGCACCTGCACGGTCATCGACGAGACGTCGATTTCCAGATCGCCGAGGCGGAGAACCTCGGTCGTTGTTGGAGACTGGGCTAATCCGCGGAGCACACTGCGCACCCGCGCCACTAGTTCACGCGGGCTGAAGGGCTTCGTAATGTAGTCATCTCCGCCCAGTTCAAGGCCGCGGACACGGTCAGACTCAGCCGTTTTAGCGGTCAGAAAAATGATTGGAGTCGCGGCGACAACCGGCGTCTGCCGGATATGGCGACAGAGTTCGAAGCCATCGGTGCCAGGCAGCATCACATCCAGAAGGAACAGCGCTGGAGCTTCGCGCGCGGCTTCAGTCAGTACGGAAGTGCTGTTGACGAAGCTCTGCACTTCGAAGCCGGCGGCCTGCAGGTTATGGGAGATCAGGCGGGCGATGTCCTCGTCATCTTCCACAACGAAGATAACCGGGCGCAGCGGTGCTGGGTGGCTTGCACTCTCGGTCCGGTCGTAAAATTCGGCAGGCTGATGCATTCTTCGCTTCAGGCCGCCCCACGAGGCCACACGCCTCCGAGGGGGCGGAGACACAGCCACGACTCTAGTGAGGGAATGTTGCGCTGATGTTGCTCGCTTGTTAACGAACGATGAATTTGTAGGAAAGCTCTCGGTTCTCGGTTCCCCCGGCTGCCGGCGCTCAGGCGGTTTCAAGATAGGGCGTGACGTCTATCCCGGCTGAGATCTAAGAACAGAGAACTAAGAACCGCCTAATTCGCTGCTTTTTTCTTCGGCATGTGCCGCAAGCTGCGGCCTTCGATCAGGCTGTAGAGATCCTCGGCGAGATTGGTGGTGTGGTCTCCGGCGCGCTCGAGAGCCTGAGCCATGAGCAGCACATCGAAGTTAGAGGCGTCGTTGTGCGATTCTGAGAGATGTTTCTGGAACATGGCATGACAAACCCGGTCGATTTCTTTATCCATTTGCAAGACCTTGCGGGCGCATTCCAGGTCCAGGGTGGAGAAGCCGCGGTGAATCAGATCGAGCATTTCACGCAGGACAGCGGACATTTCAATCAGTTGGCGAACGTCGGAGGCAGCCATTTTCGCGGTTCTGGCTTGCACCCGCATGGCCACGCTCATAATGAGATCGCCAATGCGCTCCAGGTCCGTCGTGGATTTCAGACTCGACAGCAACTGGCGGGCGCGAGTCTCGTTGACACGAGTGATAGCCGCAGGCAATCGTTCGTCAATCTGCCGCTCGATCAGGTCCAGTTCTTTCTCGCAATCCTTGATGGCCAGGAACGCCATGCGGGAAGAATTTGTGACCAGATCATGAACGTTGAAAGCGGCGTCCCTGGCGATGAGGCACGCCTTTAGAGCCAGACGAGCCAAGTCGTCGGGTCCGCCGAGCTTTGGATCCGCCGTCGAAGTCGCTGTTGTCCGTGACGGGCGGGCAGGGGCAGCCGTCTCCACTGGAGCTTCGTTTCGAGGCGACTGTGCTTTGCGTGGCATTCGTGCTCTCTAATGCCGGGGTTCGATCCGACAACTGAGTCTAGTCCTGAAATGTAAACGGACGGTTACAACGTTGCCACTCTCGGCAACCGCCCAGTAAAGTATAGGATCGAAGAGGATAATCCGAACCGAGGACGTTTTGTGAACCTAGCCGATCATTTTCGCCGCCAGTTTGCTTACGATGAGTGGGCCAATCGAGAGGTCCTGGGAGCGATTCGTGCGGGTGGCGCAGCACGTGAGCGATCGCTGCAGCTTATAGGGCATATCATTGCAGCGGAACGAGTTTGGCTGGAGCGGCTCAAGCAGCAACCGCAAAGCACACCGGTGTGGCCAGAGGATGACCTCGAGAAATGCGAGGCGCAAGCGGCCGAACTAGCCGGGCTTTGGCGTGAACATCTGGACCTGATCACTGCGGGTGATGTTCACCAATCGGTCTCCTACAAGAACACTAAGGGTGAGGCATACACGAGCACGATTGAAGATATCCTCAGTCATGTGGTGCTGCACTCTGCCTATCACCGCGGACAGATCGCCAGTCACATGCGTGAGAAGGGACAGACTCCCGCTTCTACCGACTTCATTCACGCCGTTCGGCAGGGGTTGGTCAAGCCGGCGAGCGAGGAAAGCTGGTAGCGAACGTCCGACCTCTGACTTCAGACGATCGGATCCGTGGAACCAGCCCTTGGCCCGCGCCTGCGGGAAGACGTAATATCACAGCAATGAGAAAAATCCCGGTCTTTTTGCTACTGGCGGCGTGCGCAATTTTTCTGGTGGCTGCGGATAGTCCTAAAATGCCTCCCATGCCTGTAGCCGTCACCAGCAATGCGGTTGCGTCGCTCAAGGGTGGGTTGGAGCTCTATTCGTTGATGGGTATTGGCACGAAAAAAACCTGGGACGACGTCACCAACAAGGTCTACATGCTGCGATTGACGTCGGGGAAGTGGACCGAGGGACGTCCCGTGCCGGGAGTCGGTGGGCGTCTGGCTGCTTCGGCCGTCGGCACCAGAGGACAGATTTTTCTTTTTGGCGGATATCTGCTGGATAGGCAGGGAAACGAACTTACGGTTCCCGACGTTAACTCCTATGTTGCCGCAGATCAGCGCTGGTACCGCGGCGCCGATATGCCGGTAGCGATCGACAACGCGGTAATCGGCGTGAATCATGACCGCTTTGTCTATCTGGTCGGTGGTCGGGCGAAGACTGGGCCGGTCAATAACGTGCAAGTGTACGATGCAGAGAAAAATACCTGGGCCCAGGGGACGCCGTTCCCAGGCGCTGCAGTCTTCGGTCACGCGGGCGGGTTAGTCGACGACACCATTGTCTTCGTCGACGGCGCAAAGAAGAACACTGCGGCTGGCGATCCCTATGTGGCGTCCGACGAATGCTGGCTCGGCCGCATCGACAAGAAAGATCCCACCAAGATCGAATGGAGCAAACTGCCGGCGCATCCGGGTCCGGGACGCTTCGGCATCATCGCTGGTGGAGAACGCGATCACAAGATTATTTTTTCCGGCGGGACCGTCGCTCCTCACAATTTCAAAGGCTTGGGCTATGACGGCAAACCCTCCGAGCTTTCGGATGTTAGCTTTGTCTACGAAGCGCACGGCAACAAGTGGGATACTCTCGACGCCGAGACTTTCGACGTACGCTCGGACAGCCGCGGTATTCTGAACACCCCGGTGGGCGCGGTTATTATCGGTGGAATGCTTAAGAATCAGGCGGTCACAGCCCGGGTACTGATTGTAGCCAGGAAATAGCTGGAAGTTAGGTCGCCGCTCGGCAGGATCCTCTTTCAGGTGTGGGGCGGGAGGAACGGCGTCGAACCGTCATCTCCGGGATGGAGCCCCGGCGCATTGCCGTGGTTATGCTACTCCCGCGTCCTGACCGTGAAATGCAGAGCACCCAAGCTATTGCATAGTAGTTTTTCTGTCAACACTCGCCAACCTCGCCCAGTCGCGATTATGAACGCGCAGGGCGGACACCCTCGTGCGGCCAGCATGAGCATCGGAAGCGGTGGACGGAAAATGGGAACCTGTGTGGAAGTTCGCG
>Ga0209006_10003183_pt1 | contig 14898 bp, 10 predicted proteins | sample JacPin_JW_Ref_O2_FD_188567 | JGI IMG/M metagenome (GOLD analysis project Ga0209006, IMG submission 188567) | Forest soil microbial communities from Algoma, Ontario, Canada - Jack Pine, Ontario site 1_JW_Ref_O2 (SPAdes) (version 2) | ecosystem: Environmental > Terrestrial > Soil > Boreal... | reverse complement strand
CCGGGGCCTGGACTCGAACCAGGATAACCAGCTCCAAAGGCTGGCGTGCTACCAATTGCACTACCCCGGAATGGGGAAGAAAAGTGTAGCAGACCTTGCGTCCATTTGTTATTCCACCAGTCCCAATATTTTGAGCACACGAATCAGCAAGGTGTGTTGGTTGCGCTGCTTTCAGTTCGCTAACGGCGGGAAGTTTTTGAAGAAGTGCTTTTTAGCAGGCCCGGGCGAAATTTCTCCAGCAGAACTTTCACGATTCTTTCCGCCGTATGCCCATCCCACAGCTCGGGAGCTCGCACTGCACGCCGCGCGGCGCTCAGAACACGCTCTGCCGCCGCAAGAATCTTCTTTGGATCCCTGCCGACGATTTCATTCGTCCCTTGCTCGACAGTCACCGGACGCTCCGTATTTTCCCGCAGCGTCAGGCACGGAACGCCCAAAATCGTGCTCTCCTCCTGAATTCCTCCCGAATCGGTAAGTATCAAACGCGCGTGATCCATCAAGCAAAGAAAATCCAGGTAGCCCTGTGGCGCCAGTGGAACAATCCCTCGCGTCGGTGCAGTGGCTTTCTCTTCCGTCAGATAGCTCCCCAGGCCGAACTGCCGAATTCTTTCCAGCGACCGTGGATGCACCGGAAAAAACACCGGCATCTTTTCCGACACCGTGGCAATGGTCGAAAGAATATCGCGCAAAATTTCAGGATCGTCCACGTTGCTCGGCCGGTGCAAAGTCAGCAAACCGTAAGCCAGCGGCGCCGAACCATCTTTTTGCAAGCCAAGCCGCCTCAAAACTTCAGATTTCGCCGCGATCTTTCTATGTTCCACCAGGCAATCAATCATCACGTTACCAACAAAAAAAATCTTAGCTTCCGCCACTCCCTCTTTGCGCAAATTCTGAATCCCGCTTTGCTCCGTGACAAAAAGAAAATCCGATATTGCGTCCGTCAGCTTCCGGTTGATCTCCTCCGGCATGCTCATATCGAAACTTCTCAACCCGGCTTCCACGTGCGCCACCGCCACTCCCAGCTTTGACGCAACCAAAGCCGCCGCCAAAGTCGAGTTCACATCTCCCACCACGATCACCACATCCGGCTTCCACTCCAGCACCACCGCTTCGAACCGCTTCATCACTTCGGCGGTCTGAAACGCGTGGCTCCCCGACCCCACTTCCAGGTTCACGTCCGGTTTCGGTATGTGCAATTCATCGAAAAAGGACTCCGACATTTGCTGGTCGTAGTGTTGCCCGGAATGGACCAGCCTGTGCTCGATGCCCGGCGTTCGCTGAATTTCGTGAACGATCGGAGCGATCTTCATGAAATTCGGCCTGGCTCCCACCATGCTCGCAATGCGCAGGTTCGCCACTCAAATTCCTCGCTCTTGAAATGTTACGGCAGACACCGATTCACCCTCGAAGGTAATGCGCTGAAGTAGCTTCGCTTGAGGAACTTCCGATGTCCAGAAAAAATTAGCAATGGAATTCCAGAGCGAGCCGCAGCGTCGCGCTGGAAAACATCGCAATTCGCGCCAGGATGACCGGAATTAGATGACCGGAATTAGATAACTATTGTTGCGCCAGCATGGTGCCCCAAATTCGGCGCAGCTTTAGGGGGTCTGCTTCATACGCCGGCTTTAGCCGCGCAAGTTTTGTGCGCAACTGGCCCACGTCCAGCCCTGCCGATTGGCACACCAAGGGAAAGTCCCGCTGGTCTTTAAAGAGGTAATCTTCAGCTTCGCGTTTACGTCGCAGAGGCCCGGATATCCATTCTTGAATCGTGGTTACGATTACAGCCTGCCAAAGCCGCACTTCCATCAACTTCTCTTCATCGCCGACAACTGAAAAAGTTTTTTGCATGGCCCGTCCCCAGGAGATTGGTTTCCTATGGCACGCAAGCAATGACCGTGCCGCTCTCGCGGTCAATATTCTCTTTCTCATCAAATGTGCTCTGTTAGTGAAGGCGGAAGGTACGGAAACCACAGAACTTAGAATGCGCCGAAGAATCCGCGCCCATCGGTACGGAGGAGTACAATTTTTTTTGCATCTCGCACGGAATTTAATGCCTGTCCCCGGTAGTTTTTTCACCACCCGACCCGAACAAGCCCATTTGTTACAACACGATGAATTTACGCTGCGGAATTGTTGTGAACGGATTCAGCGCGTTTTCGCCCGGTAATGATCGGTCGGTCGCCCGCCGGACAAGGTTCGCCATCGTGTCCCGCAAGCAGATGCCTCACCAACTCATCAATCTTCTTGTGCTCGCTGCGGGTCAACTCGGCATCCTCTGAAAATGACAGGTCTTTCGACCTTCGAATTTTCCTCGTCTCTTGAAATGTAGAAACGATCTCCTGCTGGATTCGGTCGAGAAGCTCACAACGAGTCCTAGTAGCCATGGCGCACAGATTTTACAATGGCACATCTATCCCGCAATGGTACTGACGTACCGCAAAATAAGGCGAAACTGTTGCAAAAGGGTCCAGCCTTCGTCGCTTTCACGTGCCGAAAGCAACCCTCTTTACCTTCGCCGACTTTATCCTCCACGACCGGACGTGAGGAGTCCGTCGCCGCACGCCCGTGCCGCTAGCTGGATTTTCGCGGAACTTTCGCGCCCTTTTTGCGCGCTTCTGAAAGTCCGATCGCGATAGCCTGCTTGCGCGACGTCACCTTGCCGCCTTTTCCACCCTTCCCCGAATAAAGTGTGCCGCGCTTTTCCCTGTGCATCGCACTTTTCACGCTCTTCCCCGCAGCTTTCCCATATTTCCTTCGAGAACTTTTCTTTGTAGGCATTGTCTACCCTCCTGCGGGTCAGATTAAACGTCGCGTGCAACGTTTCTCCATCCGGTCATCTATGTATTTCGCTCCGTGGAAGGTCCCTTTTTGAAGAAGCCGGACCTTCTTCCACACCCACCCCTCATCAGTTGTGTTGTTTCTTTCACCGCGTCGTTCAGGCAGAATATGGGCCGAATCGAGGGAATATGAATCGCAAAGCGCTCGTAGGAATATTCTTGCTCACCGCGTTGCTAGTGGCCACTGTCAAGTATGTGGTTGCCGACGACGCTCCGCTCGCAGGCTACTCCGCAGAATCCTCGCGCGTCGAACGCGACTGGGAGCTGAAATTCCGTGCCGCGCCCGATCCTTCAAATCTTCGCGCTTACATGCAGCGCCTCTCCGCGCGCCCTCACAACGTCGGCTCGCCCTACGATAAAGACAACGCCGAATGGATTCTCGCGAAGTTCAAAGAATTTGGCCTCGATGCGCATATCGAATCCTTTAGCGTACTTTTCCCCACACCCAAAGAGCGCCTCGTCGAGCTCGTTGCCGGGGGCCCGCACTTCACCGCCAAACTTCAGGAACCTGCGCTGCCTGAAGATCCCACCTCGAATCAGCAGTCCGAGCAACTTCCCACCTACAACGCATATTCCGCCGACGGCGACGTGACTGGCCCGCTCGTTTACGTAAACTACGGCATCCCCGACGATTACGATATTCTCGAGCGCAATGGCGTCTCGGTAAAAGGCGCCATCGTCATCGCGCGTTATGGCCACGCTTGGCGCGGAATTAAACCGAAAGTCGCCGCTGAACACGGCGCCATCGGTTGCATCATTTATTCCGACCCGCGTGATGATGGTTACGCTCCCGGCGTAACATTCCCCGCCGGACCCTATCGCCCGAAAGACGGCGTTCAACGCGGCAGCGTGCAAGACAGCACCGAATTCATGGGCGACCCCCTCACTCCTGGAATCGGCGCCACGGCCGATGCCAAGCGCCTCCCCATTAAAGACGCGCCCACGCTCACGAAAATTCCTGTCCTACCCATTTCCTACTCCGATGCCCAGCCCTTGCTCGAATCTATCGACGGCCCCACTGTCCCGCCGTCCTGGCGCGGTGGCCTCCCGTTAACTTACCGTCTCGGACCCGGCCCAGGAAAAGTTCACCTCAAAGTTTTTTCGAATTGGGATATGAAGCCGCTCTACGACGTGATTGCAAAAATTCCCGGTTCGCAATATCCCGACGAGTGGGTCCTTCGCGGCAATCATCATGACGCTTGGGTGAACGGCGCCGATGATCCCATCTCCGGCCAAATGGTGCTTATCGAAGAAGCTCGCGTGCTCGGCGCTCTACGGAAGTCCGGTTGGAAGCCCAAGCGCACGATTATTTATTGCGCCTGGGACGGCGAAGAGCCCGGGCTGCTAGGTTCCACCGAGTGGGCCGAAACGCACGCGGGCGAACTCCGCAAAAAAGCCGTTGCCTACATCAATTCCGACTCCAATGGACGCGGTTTCTTCGACGCCGTAGGCTCGCACACTCTGGAAAGGTTGGTGAATGACGTTGCCCGCGACGTGCAGGATCCCGAAACTCAGCTTTCCGTTTGGAAACGCTGGCAACTTCATCGCCTCAACTCCGCCACCAATAACGAAGATCGTCAGGAAGCGCGCCAGCGCCGCGACCTGCGCATAGGAATTTCCGGCGGCGGCTCTGACCACGCTTCGTTCCAGAATTTCCTCGGCCTTGCCGTTCTGGATCTCGGCTTCGGCGGTGAAGATGGCGGTGGAGTCTATCACTCCATTTATGACGATTTCTATTGGTACACGCACTTTAACGACGTTGACTTCACCTACGGCCGTGCGCTCGCTCAAGTGGCGGGCTCAACTGTCATGCGTCTCGCCGACGCTGACTTGCTCCCTTTTGACTTCTCCGATTTCGCCGACACGGTGCAAACTTACGTACACGGCCTGCAAACATTTTCCACCAAGATGCGCGACGAAGTCCGTGAGCGCAACCTTGAAATCGAGGAAGGCGCTTTCACCGCCAGCGCAGATCCTAAGAAGCCCTACTTCCCGCCGAAAAAGGAAGACCTGCCTCCCTATTTGAACTTTGCTCCGCTTCAAAATAGCGCCGACGCTCTTACCCGCAGCGCCGCCGAGTATCAAAAAGCTTTCGATGCCGCTGAATCAAACGGCGGGCGCGCGCTGGCCGCCGCCTCGATCGTCGAGATCAACGGCATGCTTATCCAGAGCGAACGAAAGTTGACCTCGCCGGAAGGTTTGCCCGGTCGCGCCTGGTACAAACATCAAATATATGCGCCCGGCGTTTACACCGGATATGAAGCGAAAGCCATTCCCGCGGTTCGCGAAGCCATCGAGCAAAAACAATGGAAGCAAGCCGATGACGCTCTGCTCCGCGCCGCCGCCGTGCTGCAAGACGAAGCCACACTGGTTTCTTCAGCCGCTGCAAAATTATCCGCCGCATCCAATAGCGCAAAATAAACGCGGGGATGAATTCCCCACATCGCTCGCGTAACCAAGGCGCGCTCTCAACGAGCGCCGCCGAAATTCCCCTCGTGCCGCCCGCGAGTTCCAATGTCACTTCTTAGAAACCCGAAACATCTAAACAAAAGGCTCAAGAATTTCGAGCCCGCTGGGTTTTTAAGTTCGTGCAGCCAACGCTGCTTATATCCCAATGGAGGCGACACAAATGAAAACTGTCGGATTCATCAGCACTCTTTTAGCTACTACGGCCATGTTTTTGTTGTTCGGTTTTTCCGCTCCCGTTCGCGCTCAGGAAGAACATCCTCAGGAAGCCAAGCCTGCCGAGGGAGCGCCACACGATCAGGAGACAAAGCCTTCCGAAGAAGCCAAGCCGCCGCACGACGCTGCCAAGCCCTCGGAAGCCAAACCGCCTAAAGACGAAAAACCGAAGGAAAATGCTCGGGACAACAATCGCCAATCCCAAACCGAAAGCCGTACGGAAACGCGCACTCAGACCCAATCAAAGACCGTTCAACACGGCCGCGCAGAGAACGGACGAATTCCGGATGCGGACTTCCACGCGCACTTTGGCAGCGGGCATCACTTCCACGTCGGGCATCCGCAAGTAGTTAACGGCGAGTCGCGCTTTCAATACGGCGGCTATTCCTTCACTTTTGTGGAAGCGTGGCCGGCCGGTTGGGGATATGACGACGACTTTTACATCGACTTCATCGATGGTCAGTATTACCTGATTGATTTGCGCCATCCTGAAGTGCGGCTAGCTTTAGTCGTCGTACTCTAAATTCGCAGTTTGTTCCCATTTTGCAAAAAGCCCCATCTTCTATCCAACAAAAGGTGGGGCTTTCTCTTTCCGCCCCTCAACATTCCCATCTTCAACGCCAGCGCCGGTGATATCGTGTTCCGCTTGGTTCATGAGCGGCTGAAGTCTCACGTGTCCGTATTTCTCGCGTGTTAACGTCAACCGCAGCGCTGCGCCGAACTCGCGATGTCTAAACTCTCTACGAGGAAGAAAGTTGCGCGATAAATACACCATAACGGTTCTAGCGCGCATATTCCTCGCAGCCTGCCTGCTCTACTGCATGTATCTCGCCGCGCGGCAGGGAATCGCCGCCTGGTACTTTCGAAAAGCCTCGCCTGAGGCTATCCAGACTGCCATCAAATGGGACCCGCAAAATCCGGAATACTATGACGCGCTCGCCACGCTCACCCATCTGTACGCCGCCGGAGGAAATTCCGCCGAGGTCGTGCGTCTCTGCGAAAAAGCCACAGCGTTAAGCCCGTACAACGCGTTTTACTGGGCCGACCTGGGCGCAGCCTACGAATGGAACGGCCACAAAGATGACGCTCTGCGCGCCTTTACCCGCGCCCACGCCCTTTTTCCCAACTCGCCCGAGATAAATTGGAAAATCGCAAACTTTTACGTCCGCACCGGAAAAATTTCCGACGCACTTCGCACGCTGAACGAAGTTTTGCTCGAAGACCCCAGCAAGGAACGCCAAGTATTCTCGCTGGCAGCCAACGCCACCGCCGACACTCAGGAAATCTTGCGTGAGATGCTCCCGTCAAGCGCTCCGGTGCTGCTGGATTATCTCGACTTTCAAGTCGAAAAGAACCGCATGGACCCCGCCGCTCAAACCTGGGCCACCTTGCTCGAATTAAAATCCCCGTTCGATCCAGCCCGCGCATTCCCTTACCTCGACGCGCTGATCCAGCACAAGCACCTGGACCACCTCGCAGAAGCGTGGGCCGCCCTCTCCGCGCGTTTCCCGCAGCAAATTGCCGCGCGCGAATCCAAGCCCAACTTAATCACAAATGGCAATTTCGCCTTCGCTCCCATAAACGGCGGCTTCGACTGGCGCGTAATCCCCGCGCAAGAAGCCACCGTCACCGTGGACGCATCCACCGGCATCGACGGCAGCAAGTCGCTGCGCATCAATTTCGACGGCTCTCAAAATTTGGATTACGCCCACGTCCTGCAGTACGTCCCCGTCACGCCCAACACCTCTTACAAATTTTCCGCCTACATGCGCGCGCAGGAAATCACCACCGATAGCGGCCCCAGATTCGTTCTGCAAGACGCCTACGATCCCGCCGAACTGGTGGACGTATCAAGCAAGCCCGCCAGTCCCATCAGGTTTTCCATCTCCACCGAAAACCTCACCGGCACGTCCGATTGGTCGCAGCATCAGTTGGAATTCAAAACCACCGGCAACACCCGCCTGCTAATCGTAAAAGTAGCCCGCCCCCCGAGCCACAAATTCGACAACAAGCTAGCCGGCACCGTATGGATCGCCCGCGTGACCCTCTTGCCCAAGTAGTTGCTTATCCACCTTAAGTGAAATTCCAAGCAGCCGCCAACGTCGCTCCGCCTTCGTACCGCTGGCTTGTCCTGAGTGAAGTCGAAGAGGATGTTGCCGGCGCTTTTCGCCTTTCTGCGAAATCTCGCGCCAAAATCCGAGTCTGGAAAAAAGCTGCACGGGCCGAGATTTTCTCATTCGCTAGCTTGTTCAGGTGCTGTGACACTCGCGAAAGTGTCACAAGTAGCAGGGTTCTCGCGGACAAAGTTCGTTAGGATGCTGGTCCAATCGCGAGATTGCTGGTTCAATGTGAAAATGGACACGCGATATATGAAAACAATCCAACGGGCGCTTTCAAAGCTTGGTTATTTGCAATGGATACTCGCGATCAGTCTTGTGTTTCCCTTGCAATGCTCGCCGCGCACCGCCGCGGAAAAAGGGTCTACTCCTCAACCGCTGTGGGAGATTGATCTTTCGAAGTTTGGTACCAGGGCAGGCCACAGGAGCCCAGGGAGGCCGGAAGTTGGTGGCGCGACAGGCAGAGTCTTGTTTTCACGCGAGAAAATGTACTCGCTACGACGTTCCAGGTGCACATCGAGAACGGTGGACCTTCAGTTCGCGACAAGACGCTCCCTACGGATCCTTATCACTTGGTGGCGTTATTTTTAGATGCCGGGCGCGGAGATGTGATTAAGAAGGGCGATTGGCCTGTTAAAAGCTCAGATCGCACTTGGTTTTTTCCTGCACAAAATGGACAGCTCATTCTCGGAATAGGCGATGAGCTCTCCCTCTACTCGCCTGATCTTTCTTTGGTCAGCGAACGCACAATGCCCGCGTCTTACGGAAATTTCTTAATGACTATGGCAAGCCCCGATGCCAACACGTTTCTTGTGCAATACGTCGGAGGCCCGGAAATCAAGTACGCCTGGACCCTCGATCTCTTGGAAACCACACATTTGTCGACGCTGAGATCGTGGACAGGAGACCAAGCGCATCCTCCCTGGACTGTGTGGGGAACGCAACTGGCAAGGTTCTCCGAGCACGATATGCGAATCGAGATGCCGGCGTCGGAACCGAAGGAAGTGCCTACAACAATTGAATTGTACTGCGGCGATCGAAGCTTCATCAATCAGGAGACTCTGGCGGTGGGTAAGTTCGGGAAAGGCGGTTGCAACACCGTGGCGGTGATCTCAACTGATGGAAAGATACTGCAGCAATTGCATTTCGACTCCAAAGGGTTTGTCGGAGTCGCTCGCGCATCGAGGAATGGAAGGTTTTTTGCAATCGAGGGTTACGCCTCGCAGAGAATACCCTGGAAGCCCTTCGTGATTGTTTTCAGACTCGGCAGCGATAGGCCTCTCCTGGCTATTGATCTTCCGCCGGCATCTGACTCGAGCGAAGTCGCATTTGGAATGCTAGGAGGTTCACCTATGGAATGGGGCGGCGCTGTTCTATCTCCCGGCGGGGACTTGCTCGCGGTCCGAGCGGGTCCGATTGTGCGCGTTTATCGAGTGCCGCAGGAACAGCCGCAATGAGGAAATCAGATTCAAAGGGATCACGGAATGCCAATCGTGCCTAACAGAATCGCAAAAGCGGCACTCATGTTCTGCGCTGCTGCTTTCTGTGCCAATACGTGCAAAGCACAGACCGCCGTGGCGCGGCCTCCGGCGGTAGGATCGCTCGTCACGCTTTCCAAAGCTCTTTCCTGGCTACCTGCGGATACGGAAACTCTTATCGTCGCGAGCGGGCCGTTCTTGATACCTCCGCTCGAAACGGAAGTCGATGAAGACCGAACTCGCCTGCTTTCAAAGGAAGAAATCAATGAAAAGTTCGAGGCCCTGCCCACCTTGCTGGTCGGGCTGCCGAAAGGTCTTCTTGAAAGATTAAATAGCCGGAAGGTCGCATTTGCCATGGAAGGCTCTCGACATTTCAGATCGCCCGCCGAACTGGGCGAAATGCCTTACGAAGGATGCAACATTGTCGTGTTTGCCGACGACATTGCCAGCCTTGGCGATGCATTTATGAAGGATTCCAATAGCGCCGGAACGAAATTCGAGGAAGTGGAGGGCCAGAGGGTGGCTGTATTTCAGGAAGAGCTAGAGGAGGATGTCTGGACAGCGCTAGTTGTCTTTCCAAAACCGGGCGTACTGGTTGTTGCGACAAATCGCGAGTACCTGCGTGAGGTGCTCGCTAGAATTGGTGGTGCGAGAGGTCCCAGGGCCTTGCCCGATGAGCTGCCGGAATGGAAATACGTCAACACCCGAGCTCGCTGCTGGGCGCTTCGCCACTACGATAAGAGTCAGGCGAACCTAGACCCTTCGTCACCGCTCGGAGCAGAAAAGTTCGCGGATTTCCCCAATGATAAGGCAATTGGCCTCGTGTTTAATTTCGACCCTGTTCCAGGCCGCGGAACAACAATTACTTACCTTTCCGGCGCTAAGGATGTTCTTGGGATAGTGCGGGAGGGCCTTTTTTCCAGCTGAATCGGACCCCGATTCGATAAAGGATTTGCGAATCCGTTACCGAGAAATCGCTCCAGGAGTCGTCCAAGGCTCGTTCGAACTCGTTCATTCGGAGCCGGTCTGGTATTTCACCTTCGTGTTGATGGCCATTCTCGGCCACGCCGTTTACCTCTAGGTCTAAACCCTCGACTGACTCGGCAGAGTCGATAATCGATAAGAATGCCGAGACAATCTCGCCCTAAGTGCCCCGATTAACGCGCTACCGGAGAGGTAGATTCGCACTAGCAGCCTGACGTCCGAACCAAACTAACTTCAAATTGAGCACAGCTAGCCCTGGCCGCCTTGTAAGCAGCTTTAGGCCGGGCGTATACTCGTTTAAATAAGGGGTTATTGGGCGATATTTCGCTTGGGTATCGCTCGTCGTAGCGTGCGCAGAGGATTATGTCAGACCACCGGCAAGCTGAAAAACCCCTCGCCATTGGAGAAAGGCGTATCCACGCCCGCACTCCGGTTACCCCGCAAGCCTTTGTAAAATTTGGCGATAATAATTATGGCTTCGTATTCAATATCAGCGAGACCGGATTAGTATTTGCTCCAATCGGCGCACTCACTCTCGCTGTGGGTGCCTCCGCCAAATTGCGTTTTCAACTCCCCGACTCCAAAGAATGGATACAAGCAAACGGCGAAATAGTCTGGATCGCAGAGTCGCAAAAAGAAGCCGGCGTCCGCTTCATCGATCTAACCGAAGATACTCGCGGCAAAATTCGAAGCTGGATTTCCCAGGAGCCGTCCCACCGGGACACTCCCGAAACACGCAATAAGTTTTCCGAGGGAGAAAAATCTCTGGGCGCGGAAGATCGCCTTAGCCAAACAATTGCAATCGCTCGACGGAGCCTGCCTCCCGACGCGCTCCCCAAAGATAAAGTTCTGAACTCAATCTTCGCCGATCCCGGACTTTTTCTGGTGGAAGCTAAGAGCGCGAGAGCGAAACCTGCTGCTCAGCCGTCCCCAACGGTTGCAGACGAATCTCTACAAGCAGCCAGCTCTTCGCATATTCCTGAACGCCGCTCTCAGCCGCGTCGTCGCGTTTTATCCCTCGAGTATCTCGACCTCGGCGATTCCAACGGCGGAATTATTCTGAATATCAGCGAAGGTGGCATGTACATCCAGGCTGTCGCCAGCCTGTCCGCCGACGAACTTTCCGATTTGAGTTTCCGCATCCCCGGTTCCGGGTATCCGATCGAAACCTCCGGCAAAATTGTTTGGGTCGGAGAATCAAGAAAAGATGCAGGCATCCAATTCGTCAACTTGCCCGAAGAAGCCCGCTTGAAACTCCGTGAGTGGGTCGCCGCAGAAAACCCCGCGCGCGAAGAATTTCGGCAAATGGAACCCCCCCTTAGTCGGGATAAGGCCGTCGCGGAACCCGCGCCAAGTATGCGAATGAACGTGCGCGGTGTCGTAACGCCCCAAAGCGACCAGCCTAAGGCGCCGCTGCATTCCACCAATCCTCCCGATGGTCGTGTTTCTTTTATCGACCGTCTCATTTCCAAACGCCCGGATTCAGTTGCTAAAAAAATTGACCCCGACGGCGCGCCTCCCGTAACCCAAGATCCGGACCAGTCTCGCCCGGCCGCATCCGCAACCGAACGGCCCCCGGCCATCACGCCCTCCGCAGAGAATAGCGCTCCGAGTAGCGCTCAGATCGGAAACGGCGAACGAACGTTGATCGCGCCCGCTGCTTCCACGCTAGCTGCCAAGATTCCGGAAGTTTCTACCCCTAAACCTGTAGTCAAAGCGGACTCGGCCGCCCCGGACGATCGGAACATCGCTGCACCTGCATCTTCAAATGTTGGAGCGAAGGCGCCTGTAGTACCGAATCCGAGCCCCGCAGAAAGCAGCGACCGGAAAATCACCGCGCCTGCATCCACCGATATTGGAGCGAAGTCTCAGAATTCTTCCGACTCTAAACCTGCCCCGCCAGTCGCAGTTTTTACTCCGCTAGACACTCGAAAGCTGGCTGCATCCGATATTTTTACCGCTGAGCCCCTTGAACCGGTAATCGCCGTCCAACGCTTTTCTGGCTCCGCCGTCGCCCCAACAAGTTCAGCAGAACCAGAAGTTCAACCCAGTAATTGGAGGCGCTTGGCAGCCTTAATCGCTGCCATCGTGCTAATTTCATTCGCCGCCGGATGGATCGCGGCTGGCCCCACCGGCAGAAAACAATTCCTCGACATATTCGTCAGCCAGCAATCCGATTCTTCTCCGCAGCCGGAAAATCCCGGAGCAACTTCCGCCGAGCGGGATGCGCCCGTCGCCGCGACTCAAGAAAACGCCTCAGCCCAGCCGAACCCCGCGGGTCCGCTCTCATCTGCGACCGCTGCGAATGCCGCGTCCTCGCAGCCTGTGGTGCCACCCGCCGCGACCGCTTCGTCCAACGCGTCGAACCTCGTCGCCAAGAACTCTCCGCCGCCTGCGACAACCGGAAATTCTCCAACCGACGCAGCGTCCAAAGCACCCGTCGGCCCTTCTGCCAGTTCGCGGATCGCCGCGCCGCCAAACGCTCCGCGCGATTCGCGGACGTCTCAGCCTAACTCACTCAGCGCAAATCCTGCTTCATCGAGTGCCGCTCCAGAAAATAAGTCGCGCCAAGCGCTTCCCGCGCCACTGCCTGCTTCAGCTTCGTCCAACGCACCAGCTAGTTCCGCAAAGAGTTCGTCTCAGCCCGCGCCGGGTACGTCTGGGTCAAAGTTAGCCAACACGACACCTCCAAGGACGACCGCGCCGGGCAATTCGCCGCCGATAAACAGCGCCTCAACCGCGTCCACGCCAAAGCCAACCGAATCCGCTGCATCGAAAACAAACGCTGCGACCGCCGCGCCGAAAACAGCCGCTTCCAATGTTTCATCTCCGCCGTCCATCGCAGCCGTCGGCTCGTCGCCGTCGCCAAACGCAAATCCTCCCGCCGCGCAGCCCACCGTGCGCCCCGATGCGTCCTCACCCGCGTCCCAACCAAAGCCGCCAGCCGGCGCTGAAATTGTCAAAGGCACAGTGTCCGTCAGCGCGAGTCCTTTCCCCTCCATCCGCGTCCCACCCGAGCTGAAATCGCAAATCTCAAAACAAGGCGCCAGCCTCCAAATCGGCCGGCTGCTTTCTCGCGTCGAGCCCGCTTACCCGGAAGACGCCGAGCGCCAGCGCATCGAAGGCGTCGTCAAGCTCCACGCCATCATCGCCCGTGACGGCAGCATTCAAGACATCGACCAAATGTCCGGCCCGCCTCTACTCGTCGCCGCCGCCGCGAATGCCGTCCGCGAATGGCGTTACAAGCCCACCTCGCTCGATGGCCAGCCCGTCGAAGCCACCGAATCCGTCACCGTAACCTTCCGCCTGCAATCCACTCGCCCCAACTAGCACGCCGCACACGCACACCTGTGCAATCGCACAGCCGCGCACACGTTCGCCCGCCCGCACCCGCACGCGATGCCGTCTGCAAACGCATCACACCACGCCGCCCGCACCCGCAATGATTCCCGCACGCCCGCCGCGCGCATGCCAAACCCTCACCCGCACACGCCCGTGCATGCGCACGCGCACGCCGCATGCAAACGCATCACGCCACGCCCGTTCGCCCCACGCACAGCGGCAACCCCGCGACCGCCGCTAGGCGCAACCACAATTCCGCGGCCACCGCGTACGCGCCCGATGCCCAATTTTTTTGTGATTTCCCCGCAGGAATGAGAAGCTTTCCGCCGCGAATCTTCTCGTGAAGTTTTCTAAGGCGTCCCCGGCTCACCGACCTGGACTTGTGCCCGCTAGCCAGCGGCGATGCCGTGCCGCCAGCGCCGCGCCGGGTCCGCTCACTCCGCCCAAATTATTTTGTGTGTGATTTTCCCCGCAGGAATAAGAAATTCCGAGGCGTCCTAGTCTGCCTCGTTCGCATCGAATACTACGTTTTTCAGGGGATCGGAGCTTCAGCTCCGACAAAGATGACGGCGCGCAGCGCCTTCATTTCGCGGTGCAGTTCCCGCGAGTTGTGGATTTGTGGCTCGCGACCAAATTGGGACATTACTAAAAGCTCTCCGCCGCGAATCTTCTCGTAAAATTTTCTAAGGCGTCGCCGGACTCACCGAGCTGGACTTGTGCCCGCCAGCCAACGCCAACGCCGCGCCCGCCCCGCCCGCAATCGCCACTCCAGCAATAATCCATTTCGTCGTGTTGCTCACACCCGCCGAAGTAGGAGCACTAGCCGGTGCCGGCGTGGCAGGCGGTGGCGTACCAGGAGCCGTCACGGGAGCCGCCGCCTCTTTCACCGCCGACAATTTCCCTCGCGCCGAAATATTCACCATTTGTCCCGACTGTATCAGCACCCCGCTGCTGCCTTCACCAGTCGGCACCAAAATCACGCTGCCGTCCAGGCACGTTACCGTAACCGACCCATCCGCCGCCCGCTCGATCTTCGACGTCGCCTGCTCCCCCTCCGACGCTCCCACCACCGTGTACCCCTCGATCCGCGTGCTCAACCCTTGCGTCCCTCGCTGCGAACTCATCACTACCGTGCCCGCCTGCAGCTCCGCCGCATATTGGTCGCCGCCATTAAACGCAATCTGGCTCCCCGCCAAAATCTGAAACGATCCTTCCGCGCTGCTCGTGAACGTCGCCGTCCCATTCGCTCCCGTGCGTATCACATCGCCGCTGAAAATCGTGGCATCCGCGGGCGCCGCCGAATTGTTCACGCTAACTTGCCCCACGCTGCTCAACGACCCCAGCGCCTGATGCTCCTGCGAACGCGTCCGCGCCCCCGAGCGCGCAGCCGCGCCCGCAAGCTCCCCATTCCGCGCCGCCGTGAGCGCACTAGCCTGCGCTCCCGCGCCAGCCCGCGCA
>Ga0209006_10003182_pt1 | contig 14899 bp, 16 predicted proteins | sample JacPin_JW_Ref_O2_FD_188567 | JGI IMG/M metagenome (GOLD analysis project Ga0209006, IMG submission 188567) | Forest soil microbial communities from Algoma, Ontario, Canada - Jack Pine, Ontario site 1_JW_Ref_O2 (SPAdes) (version 2) | ecosystem: Environmental > Terrestrial > Soil > Boreal... | reverse complement strand
CGAATGGAAATCGCATTCGTGCCGGTCTGATCGATCGAGACTCCGGGCGTAAAGCGAACAAGATCCGTGATGTCCTTGACGCCTTTCTCGTCCATGGTTTCCTGCGAGAAAGCGCTGATGCTGATCGGCACCTTGCTCAGGGATTCCTCGCGCCGTGTGGCCGTCACGGTGATTTCCGTCATTCCTACCGCGCTGCTGGTCGCCGTCGTTGCCGCGTCAGCACTTTGCGGGGCATCAGCGGCGCGACCAGGCCGCATCGCAAGCGTCCCGAGGAGAGCGCAGAGGAGGGCCGCTCCAATGCGCGCATGGACGTGGATGCCGCGCGACAGACCGGTAATATTCTCGTATCGCATTATTAGTACTCCGGAGACTAATTCCCTAAAACAGCCTCTCTAATAGCGCTCTCATTTTTCTCTATCCGTACAAATTAACGGGCGCTCGCAAGATAAGCAATGTGTTTTATGCGCCACACATTGCCGCAGGAGACCATGGGCGCGAATCAGCTCGACGCAACACGGATCTCGGCCCTTACAAGCTCGTGTGCTGACGCCGCACTCGATGCCCTCTTTGGATTTACGGCCGAACGATATCTATAGAGGTCGCTTTTGAACGCGAGAGGAATTCACCGGGTCGACTATTAGCCGGTTTTCACGGGGATACGGCTCTTATCTCGGCACCGTCGACGCCACGGATTTCAATCCTGCGCGAGCGAGTGGCTCGGCGACACGGATTTAATCGTCGCAAGTTGCGCAGCGCGGCGCCGCGACTGCAGCGTCCGCCACGACGTATCGGGCGGCCTGCAGCTTCGGAATGAGCACGCTGATTGTCAGCAGAGCTTCCTGGCAAGCCCGCGCTTCTGGACTTGGAACCGGCGAAGCGCGCCCACAATTACCGAGTTCGTCGGCAAAAAAAGCGGCGAGCGTGCGGAGGTTTGCGATCGAAGTGTCGAGCAAAAGGCGCGGTGCGGGTGTCATCGGAAGAGTCCTGCAACGGAGTCGAATACTGTATATTTAAACAGTCAGGTTGCTTGTGCAACCCCACGAGTTAAGTTGTTGATTCAAAAACCTTTCATCTCGGAACCTCTTCTACCTGACCGCGGTGCCGCGATGTCTTTGATGCCCGCCGCGCCGGAGTGTCACCACGAGGCCAGTATCGGTACCGCCGGCTGGACGATTCCGTCTGCGTACGCGAAGCAATTTGGCGGCACCGGAACGCACCTGCGGCGCTACGCGAGGCAGCTCAACGCGGTGGAGATCAACTCTTCCTTCTACCGGTCGCATCGACGACAGACCTACGAACGCTGGGCAGGCAGCGTGCCGGAAGGTTTTCGCTTTGCCGTCAAGATCCCGAAGGAAATCACACACGAGTGTGCTCTCGTTGAGATCGATGAGCACTTGGATCGCTTTGCCGCCGAAGTTGCCGGATTGGGTGCGACGCTTGGCGTGCTGCTCGTGCAGCTACCACCGAGTCTCGCCTTTGACGCCGCGATCGCGATTCGATTTTTTGAGAATTTGCGGACGCGCTTCGAGCGTCGCGTCGGCGTTGCCTGCGAGCCGCGTCACCGCAGCTGGTGCTCGCAGGAAGCCGACACCGTGCTGTCCAATCTCGAAGTCGCGCGCGTGGCGGCCGATCCGCCGCGTTGCGCAGTGGACAGCGAGCCCGGCGGTTGGCAGGGGCTCGAATACCACAGATTGCACGGCTCGCCGCAGATTTATTACTCGAACTACGACGAGCGCGCATTGGCGCGGACGGACCGCGTTCTCGAAGCGAGCCGCGCGCGCGGCGCTGCTACGTGGTGTATTTTCGATAACACCGCCGCGGGGGCCGCACTCGGCAATGCTCTTGCGGTGCGAGCGCTGCAATCGGTGCATTGAGCTCGTCGCGTCATGGAACCCGCATCGACAATCGCACCGACGCAGGCGCAGCTCTTCACAGAGGCGCAAACGTTCGCAATCCCAGGCCTTAAATATCAAACGAACTTTGTCTCGTTCGAGGAGGAACTCTCGCTCCTGGAGATCATTCGCTCCCTCGATCTCAAGGAGGCCCAATATCGGCAGTGGCAAGCGAACCGGCGCACAGTGAGCTTCGGCGGGAAGTACGACTTCACGGCGCACGAGCTCATGCCGGCAGAACCCATTCCTTCATTTCTATTTGCGTTGCGCACACGCATCGCCGCATGGAGCGGCATCGCGGCGTCGCGATTCAATCATGCGATCATCGCCGAATATCGCATCGGGACGCAGCTCGGCTGGCACCGCGACGTTCCCTACTTCGAGTCGGTCGTCGGTGTGTCGCTTGCTGGAGCTGCGCGGATGCGTTTTCGGCCCTACCCGCCGCGAATCGGAGTGCGTAAAACCGCATTCGCCGTCGATCTTGCGCCACGTTCAATCTATACCCTAGAGGCTGCAGCGCGCTGGGACTGGCAGCATGCGGTCTCCCCCACGAAGGCGCTGCGCTACTCCATCACTTTTCGGACTTTGGCAACCGGGCACACACGGCGCGATCGCTAAGGCGAGCCTTCCTGCGACTCGCTCGCTACGCCATCGCACGAGCGGTGTCCGCGCTAGCTACGCCGTTTGTGTACGATAGCGCGCGTGCAGTCTTCTTCCAGTACCACTGATTCTCACCAGAAGCGCTGGGTGCTCATCTGCGCCGTGCTTGCATCGACGATGGCCTTCGTCGATGAGTCCGTCGTCAACGTCGCGCTGCCACGCATGGAGGCGGACTTGGCCACCTCGCTCTCCGCGATGCAGTGGGTGATCAACGCATACACACTGTGCATGTCCGCGTTGTTGCTGATCGGCGGCTCGGCCGGCGACATCTTCGGACGGCGACGGATTTTCATGATCGGCGTCAGCGTCTTTACGCTCGCATCGATTGCTTGCGGGCTTGCGCCGAATCCGGGCGCGCTGATTGCGGCGCGCGCATTGCAGGGGGTCGGGGCGGCATTTCTGATCCCTTGTGGTCTTGCGCTCATCAGCGCCGTGTATGATGAAAAGGAGCGCGGCGCAGCGATTGGCGTTTGGTCGGGCGCCTCGGCCGTTGCGGCCGGGGCAGGGCCGATCATCGGCGGATGGATTATCGATCATCTGTCCTGGCGCGCCATCTTTCTCATCAATCCGATTCTGTCCGTGCCGACGCTGTGGATTGCCGTACGCTACCTCGCTGAAAGCCGCGCGACGGAACGCCACGCGGGTCTTGACTGGCCGGGCGCATTGAGCGTCTTCCTGGGTCTGGGCGCCATCGTTTACGGGCTGATCGCAGCCGCCGCACGCGGCTGGGGTGATGCAGCCGTCAGCGGCACCCTCGTGGCAGGCGCGGCATTGCTGCTCGTTTTCGTGTGGATCGAGAAAAACAGCAGCGCGCCCATGGTTCCGCTCGGGCTCTTCCGGTCGCGGCAATTCTCGGGCGTGAACATCCTGACGCTGCTGCTCTATGGTGCGCTCGCCGGAACATTTTTCTTCGTGCCGTTTCTCATCATCCAGGTTCATGGCTACTCAGCTGCGGCGGCAGGCGCCATCTTCGTGCCCTTCGCCGTGATCCTGGGTGCGCTCTCAAAATGGTCGGGGCAATTGATGGACCGCTTTGGAGCCCGTCGGCCGCTTATCATCGGTCCCACCATTGCCGGAGTGGCGCTCTTGTTGCTTGCGCTGGCAAGCGGTGACGGCCGCTACGCTTCATTCGTATTGCCGATGGTAGTTCTTGCGTTCGGCATGGCGATCACTATTGCGCCGCTCACAACTACCGTGTTGAACGCGGTCAAAGAGAATCAGACGGGAGTCGCCTCCGGCATCAACAATGCCGCCGCCTCTGTCGCGGGTCTGCTCGTAATTGCCGTCATGGGAACCGTAGCCCTGCGCGTGTTGGACTTGGAGTTTGACGCGCACTTGCGGCAGGCGCAGCCGACTGCGGAGGTTCGCCGCGAAGTGGACAAAGCGCGCGGCGGGTTTATCATGCCGCGGGCGCCGGCGCAATGGAGCGCGCAGGAGCGCGCCAGCCTGGAGCAGATCTCCAAAGCGTCCTTTGTTGGAACGATTTATCTCGTGCTGCTTGTCATGGCGGCGCTTGCGTTCGCAAGCGCATCGGTGGCCGTGCTGATGATCGAATGAAACGCACGATACCCTGCAGTCAGGCCATAAACACCCTAAATGGCGTTGAGTAATACGAATGCAAAATCTTATGCTCGATCATCTGCGCCTGTGGATCGCCGTGGTCGCGGGTGTGGCAATTTTCTTCCTTCTGCCTCATCAGTGGTCGGCGCTGAGCCGCATATTGACCTGTTGGAATTTTGGCGTCGTCCTCTTCTTGATTCTGATCTACATCTGGATGTCGCGACTGACTGCACAGCAGATCTGTACGGAATTCATGGGAGAGGATGCGGCTGCGCCGGTTATTCTGGTCATCGCCATCGTGGCGGCGTTTTTAAGTCTGGTGGCGATCGTAGAATTACTATCAACGATCAAACAAACGAACGGAGTCGAGCGGCTGGCACACTTGGCGCTGGCGGCTCTCACTGTCGCGAGTAGCTGGACGCTCGTCCCGGCGCTCTTTGCGTTGCATTACGCCGACATGTTCTACGCAGACGTGCCGGATGATCGGCCGCTGCATTTTCCGCAGACTCCGGCGCCCGTGTTTTGGGATTTTGCCTACTTTTCCTTCACAATCGCCGCAGCCTGCCAAACCGCGGATGTCGCGACAAATCAGGTGACGATCCGCAAGGTCGTGATTGCGCACACTGTTCTATCGTTCGTCTTCAATGCGGCAGTCCTGGGGTTCGCGATCAACGTTACGGCCGGACTCATAGGCGGTAACTAGTCAGCTTAACTGCCCCCGAGCCAAGCAGATGTCGGAGCATCTCATAGCCGTCAAGGATGTCTGTGCCGTCGTGGTCACGTACCATCCGGATGCCGAATTGCCTATCCGGCTGCGCAGCATCGCTCAGCAAGTGGCTCGAGTCGTGATTGTGGATAACGGCTCGACGGACACTGAGCTTGCAATGCTGCGCGAAATCGCCGCGGATCCGGCAGTTGTTTTGATTTTAAACGGCGATAACCTTGGTCTGGCGTGCGCATTGAATAGTGGCATTCAGCGCGCCATGGCATTTGGCTATTCGTGGGCGCTACTGCTTGATCAGGATAGCCTCATCGAGAGCGACATGGTTACGACCCTGATCGCCGTCTACCAAGCTTTCCCTGATAAAGAGCACCTGGCAATCATTGGGTCTGGATTTCGCGAACGCCACCGACGATCGCCGAAGGCCGCCAAATTTGAATACAGTGGAGAGGAGTGGGACGAAGTCAAAGAGGTGATCACGTCGGGTTCGTTACTGTCTCTTATGGCGTACGCGGCTATCGGGCCCTTCAGGGAGGAGTTTTTCATCGACTATGTTGACAGCGAATATTGTGCCCGAGCAACCGCCAACGGCTATCGCGCGCTGAAGACGCGCAGGCCACTCATGTCCCATTCAATCGGAAGGCCCACACAGCATAGGCTGTTGTGGATGAGGAAATGGACGAGCAATCACTCGGCGGACCGCCGTTACTACATTGCGAGGAATCACACGGTGATGCTGCGCGAATCCGGAAAATACATATTGGGCTCATGGGCGCTCGTCGGCTTATTGAGCTGCGTGACGCCCTGGAAGCGCATTGCACTCTACGAGCAGTCGAAGGGAAGCAAAATCGCGGCTGTCCTTCTCGGGTGGTGGGACGGAATACAAGGAAACATGGGCCGGCGCCGAGGCAAGCACTCACGTAATTCCAGCACCGGATAGCTTTTCGGCTTTCGATTAGGCCGTTCGAATGACGGGCCGCGATTCGACCCGCGTCGATAATATCGACGCACTGCTGGCAGGTGGTGCTCTTACCAAGCAACAGCAGGCACAGCCGCCTACAGAGCGGGGTGCACTACAGCAGCACGGCTGAACCGGACCGAAAACCGAACACGAACGAGCCAGAAGATCATCACTCCCAGAATCGCGATCTCCGGCAATAAAAGAAGTGCTGATCCGCGCACGGATGTCGGAAAGACCTGCTGCTGTCCAAGGAAGAAAGAGAATGAGGCAATGAGCAGCGCCACGCACATGCGCCAAAGGTGTCGTGTGATGCGCTGCGCACCAAGAACGCCACGCCGCAGTATCAGGCGCAGATCCGAAACCGCGGCCAGCGCCGCAATAGTGCCGAAGACAAAGTAGGCCGCCAGCGGTGCGTCGTCGGGTGAGGTTCTTGGGCGGTTCGCCGCCAGGAGGCCGGATGTGAAGCAAGCTATAAAGATGCTCACGGCGACGACAAATGCGCCGACTTCGAAAGCGCCCATGCCGCCGTCCTTGCGCCTAATGGTGACCCAAGAGGTAGCCACTAAGTAGGAGGTGAGAGCCGCGACAAAGACGGAACTCCACTGCGGCTGAGGTAAGAATGGCGCAACACAGCCGCCAATCGCGCACATGGTCAGCATGGAGACGAAAAACACGTTGCCGGCAATTCGATGCATACGCCGTCCCTTGCGGAACAGCAGCGCCGCCGCTCCGGACAAGAGGGCAATTGCCGCTGCGCCTATATGAGCAGCCAGGACCAACGCTGCCGCGCTACGGACTAGCCAAGAGCTCTCTGGGCTGACATGGAGAATCATATTGCAACGGCGCTATTGCGTAACCCGGGTTATCCGCTTCTCCCACATCTATATTCACGAATGCTGGGGGCGATAACGGAGCCTTCGCCGCAGCGGACGTTCGCTTTGTCGCAATGCTCCGAAAGCGGCGCAGTAAGCTAGCTCTCGGGCTTCCAGCTGTCCGGCAGCAGGTCAAACGTGACCGTGTCACGGTATGCGAACTGATTGCCTTCCAATGTTTCAACCGGAGTCAGCATATGCCAAATGCGGTCATCGTCGAAGACATAGCATTCTCCTAGCTCACGCATTGTGAAGCGATCCATTTCGCGCTTGTCATTGTCAGTGATGACTACCTCACCTCCCTGGGCGCCGCAGCGAGCGAGGAGATGAGTCGCGAGGTACTTTTCACCGTCCTTGTGTAATCCAGGAGGACTTGTATCGCACGGCCGAGAAGGCGTCGCCGCAAAGCGCAATACATGCATGTTGACTGAATAAGTTTCACCCACCTTGGAAAGCGGCAAGTACATGAGGTGGTGCGAGATGATCCTGCGAACGCCGCTCGTATCGGCAATCTCCATCGGGATCGGTGAATACTCGCGCGGGCGGCCCCCCAGTGTGGTGTTGTATTTCTCGAGCTGCACATACGGCTCTGAGTTGTCGAGGGGCCAGACGCGAACCCCGCCTTCTACGATTTCTGCTTTAAAGCGATTCAATGATCGGCAGCGGTAGCCGCCTTCGTAATATTGGTCCCGCGGCAGAAACCAGGCGGCGTGGGCCAATTCGCTCAATGCTCGCGCGACGTCGAGATCGACGATTAACGGACGATGCGTGAACCCTCGCGCGACAAGGTCTTCCCGGGCTTGGCTGTCAACCTCAGCCGGGACAAATTCTCCGTTGTGCTTACGCATGTGTGTCTCTGATTCCTCCCGCGCCTAGTGGTAAGCATTGAGCTGCGCGGCGTCGAAGATATACATCATCGAATGTTCAACGAGCAACTTTAAGACGGCGGATCTAGACCGCAGCGCCACGACTCATACGTTTGGGCGCTACGTTGGGTCGGCACTCGCCCGCGTTGCCGTTTTCCGCGATCGCGAGAGGAAGCCGTTTTGGCCAGCTACCCTTTGGCGGCAAAGGGTTTAAGGAAGTCGCGCAGATCGACGATGACATCACGAATATTAGTGGCTTCGGCGAGAGCCGCCGGTGCCGCAATGCCGCCGAGTGCCGCGTCAATGCGAGGGAGCTCGGCATTAGTCGTTGTGATGAACGAGTCCACTACCAAGCCGAACTGCTTTTGTGTGAAACGCAAATCGTCCGGAGACTTCATACCGGTTACGATGAAGGCGACCGTAAACACCTTGACGGCCTCGGTAAAGACCGTAGTTTCGGCGTCTGTTACGTCGCGCGCCGCGTCTGCTTCGTGATCGTGACGCGGCTGCTCCAGCAGCAGGAGCTTCTTGCGGGCGGCATTAAGAGCCCTCATTCGAAGGTCCAGTGCGTGCATGGCGTTATCGACGTCCGCGACACTTTGAGCTCGTACCATGGTTGCACTGATCAGGCCGAGTCCCATGAGCAGGATAGTCGCTCCGATTTTTCGACATACCATGGTGTGTGACCTCGCTTCTATAATCGAGTGGACTCGATCATAGGCTTATGAATGAGAGAATCTACTTCCTGCCTCCAAAAGATCCACTGACCGGGGCACGTGCGCTGTGATCGCGAGATTCGAGATAGATCTCTCGGCGGCGACCGCATTGACGCATAACTCGACCTATGTTGATATATGGCAATGCCACGCCCTCCCAATGCTTCGCGCCAGACCCACCTGCTCTTGGCCGCTTTGCTTGACCAACCGCGCGCTTGGCGTCACGGCTACGAGCTTGCCAAGGAGATCGGCCTCAAGTCCGGCACTTTATATCCGCTCTTGATGCGTCTCAGCGATCAGGGATTGCTCGACGCACGCTGGCAGGATTCGAGTCAACCCGGTAGGCCGCCTCGGCATATGTATCGACCGACAGCGGCGGGGCTCGCGCTCGCGCGCGAACAGCGCTCGACTGGGAGTCTGCGTGGGTTGCTATCTAAACGGCTCAATCTAGGCTCGTGACTTACCAAGCGACATGGCGCCGGAGATGGGCGCAGAAGATATTGCACCGCAACGCTATGGTGTTACCTTCGGCACGGTCCTCCTGGGCTGCCGCCATGCGGGCAGAGGCACAGCATATCGATGACGACCGTGAAGCACTCAGCTGGGCGCTGGGTTGCTTGCGCGCGGCTTGTGCGGCAAGGCTCGATACCCTGCGGCCGCGCAGAATCCTGACGCTTCATTCGCTCGCCGTGGCATGGATCGCCATGTTCATCGTCAGCAGTGTCTTCAACGTGAGCATTGCGTTGGCTACGCGGCTGCGCCTACACGGTGTGGCCTCTGCAATGGGTGGGTTGATCGAGGGTTTTCGCTACGATCGGTTCGTTCCGTTTGCTGATGCGATGCCGCTGGGGCTCCTTGTAGTGATGGGGCTGGTGGTGGTGGTTTTTGCCGCTTCTCTCTTCCTGAGTCTCAGAAGGCACTCCGCGGCTTTTGTGACGTTCTGCTGCGCTGTCGCACTCAGCGTGACTACGTGGTTCTATCAGCTTGGTATCCCCGCCTATTTTCAGGCGATTTCCCCCGAGCACCGCTGGCGAATCGGCATCTGCTTCGCCATGACAATGGGTGTGCTCAGTGTCTTGGGATTCCATGGCGCGCTGCGGTATTCGTCCATTCAACAAGGAAGACGCCAATGATGCGCGGGGCAATGGCAGTGGTCGTTGGTCTCATCATATGGGTTACCATTGCAACTGGGCTCGATGTGCTACTGCGAGTTGTGTTGCCGGGCTACGCAGCGTCCGAGCCCCAGTTTAACTTTACGTTGAGTATGATGATTGCGCGGCTTGCGCTGCCCGGCGCAGTTCCTTCGATTGGCGCCGGATTTGTCAGCGCGTGGATTGCGCGCAGCGACCGTCGAGTGATCGTGGCACTCATAATCCTTCTTTTGGCGATATTCCTTCCGGCCCACTACCGATTGTGGGAGAAGTTTCCTTTGTGGTATCACCTGACGTTTCTACTCTCATTGATACTTCTCCCATTGCTTGGCGCCAAGCTGAAGACCCTGATAGTGAAGAGCTGACTCAACACCAAATAACCTGAGCTGCATTGCGCATCCCGTCATCGACTTCCGCCGCATGCCGAAAATCGCGATCGCGATGAGATCGGCTTAGACGCGGCCGCGAGAGGCTGATTTTCCCAAAAGCCAAGAACTCACGAGCGATGCTCGGCACTTGCTAGTATGGCTGTATGCGCACGCCGATATTCCAGCTCGACGCGTTCACTACCCGCCGGTTTTCGGGGAACCCTGCCGCGGTCATGCCGATGGATCGCTTTCTGCCCGATTCAGTTCTGCAGGCGATTGCCGCCGAGAACAATTTGGCGGAGACGGCTTTTCTGGTTCCCGAGGGCGCTGACTATCGCCTGCGCTGGTTCACGCCGATGATCGAAGTGCCGCTTTGCGGCCACGCTACCCTCGCTAGCGCGGCAGTGGTCATGGAGCGTCTGGAACCCAAGCGACGCGCGGTGGTCTTCCAATCTGCAAGCGGACCCCTGCCGGTACAGAGGTTGGACGCGGGCTACCTGATGGACTTCCCAAGCCGCCTGTGTGAGCCGGTCAGGACCGTCCTGGCGCTCGCCGAAGCGCTGGGCGTCACGCCAAATGAAGTGTTCGTCAACGCATTCAATTATCTGGCCGTACTCGAGAGCGCACAGGTCGTGCGCGGGCTTGCTCCGGATATGGCGGCGCTTTCTTGTCTGGATCGCAGCGGCGTGATCGTGACCGCACCGGGGGATGAAGGTTACGACTTCGTCAGCCGTTACTTCGCCCCCGCCAAGGGTATCCCCGAGGATCCGGTGACGGGCGCCGCGCACTGCATGCTGGCGCCGTATTGGGCCAAACGACTGGGTAAGGTGGATTTTCACGCCTTTCAGGCATCTCAACGCGGCGGCGAGCTCATTTGCCGGCTCGTGCGCGATCGCGTCGAACTTGTGGGTAATTGCGTCTTCTACCTCGAAGGGGAGGTGGAACTCTGATGACGTTGACAGGGTCCTGCCATTGCGGCGCAGTTTATTTTCGTGTCGATTACACAATAGCGGAGTTGACTACTTGCGACTGCTCACTGTGCGCCAAGCGCAACGCAGTGATGGCAAAGGTGCCGGAGCGTGCACTGACGGTGCTTCAGGGTGAGGAAAGCCTTACGCTCTATGAGTGGAACACGCGGCGGGCGAAGCATTACTTCTGCCGGCGCTGTGGGATCTATGTCTTCCACCGTAAACGTGCGGCACCCGACTATTTTGGCGTCAACGTCTTTTGCCTGGAGAATTTCGACGCGTCACACGTTGCCATTCGCGCAACCGACGGCGCCCATATGACGATTGAGGATCCGGCTTGCAACCCGCATTGGCCGGGACCGCGCCGACCTGCATAGAAGGCGTTCCCCGCCCCGCAAAGTGAATCCCAGCCGATCCTACTCGTGGACAGGTCCAAGGTAGGTATCCAGCCAAGCAAGCGTTTCCTTGATGAACTCAGTTGGGGGAACCACGTGTCCTGACTCGTAGACGACCATTTTCTTGTCATCCTTGGCCGTGCCGAGGAGTTTGAACAGCGGTTTTTGCGAAGTTTCGACTGGAAAGTACATGTCGTATTTTCCATTGAGCATGAGAACGGGTTGCGTAACCCTTGGCAGGTAGTTGAGTTGGTCTACTTCCGGCAATGACTTATCCATGACCATTCCGCCGACGTTGAGCACGACCACCTTGATACGCTTCTCCACGGCCGGGATGATTCCGCCCATATATCCGCCCCAGCTAATACCAAGGTATGCGACCTTGTCGGCCCGCATGTCTTTCCGAGTTTCAAGGTAATCGATCGTTCTGCCGAATTCCTTTCCCCACATGATCACATGATCCTTGTAGAACACGGTCGTATCGGCAAGATCAGACTTAAGGCCGTCTTGCCGCTCATAGGTCCCCTTGTAAATCGGCAAGATGAGCGCACGCCCACTCTTGACTATAAAAACGAGGCGGGTGTTGATGACCGCAGGATCGAATTGGCTTTGATGAATTCCGTTTGACCCCGGGAAGAAAACGACCGGCTCGAGCGGTCCGGTGAAGGCTTTCGGCAGATAGACGTACAGCTGCATTCGTTCATTGTTGTAACCCGCGCTGATCGATACCAGCTCAGCCTTCCACGTGTCCGTGTCGATGGTCTTGTCGGTTTTTGTATCGAGCGCCGACTTATCGTAGGAAAACTGCCGCGCGAAGCTCGCGAATGTTTGATCGTCAACCGGCTTCTCCTGGCTATAGTCGCGGAAGGCTCTTGAGATGGGCTGCATCAGGGCACCCGCGGGAAGGTTGCCGGGAAGCTCCTTGATGCATCTAAAGCCGTTGGAAGGGCTTCGGTCCAAGGCTTGCTGCGTATAACTGTCATTGAAAGCGTACGACGGATCAGTCCAGCCGCCACCCAAGATGAAGCGCTGATCTGAATTCTCACTCTGGTTGAAGGTCCACTCCCGCGCATTACCCGCAAGATCGTAGATGCCGTAGGTACTAAAGCCGGCCAGACTGCCCACATCGGTTGTGGACTTGCCGCTGAAATTGCTGCGCGGCAGGATAAACTCCGATCGGGATGTGTCCGCGACCACCGCCCAGTGAAAAATGGTCGGGAGTTGCTTTTTGGCGTACGCGGCATATGCCGCAGCCTCGTACCACGACACTCCGGTCACCGGATGATTTTCCGTGCCGTCAGGGTAGCTCCCGGCCTCCCAGGTCGCCGGGCCCTGCCGGCCGGTTTGATCTTTGAATGTGGCCAACGCGTCCTTGAGCGGGATCTCCTTGCCGCCGTCAAGAATCGGATACACCCAGTACGCCTTGTTGCCATACCCGCCGGCATCTACGAACGCTTTGTATTCCTTGTTCGTGACTTCGAACTTGTCCATCAGAAATTCGGGGACTTCCTTGCCGCCGTGCTGCTCAAGACCGACGACATTCATGTTCGTGGTCGTTTTGGGTATGCGCACCATGTTTTTCGGCAGAGTACCGAGCGCATCCAATCGCAGATGCTGAGCGATTTTTCCCACGAATTGGCCGGGTCCGGCAAATTCGATGGTCTGATAGCCGTTCTTTCTGATCTGCACATTGAGGTAGTTGCGCGGCACTCTCACGCCTTCAATCGGAGTGACTCCGGCCAACCTCCAATTTTCAGTTGGCGCGTCGTAGTCCTTCCAGAAGACCTCGGCGCCGGCGGGCTCGGTATCGATCGACATGGTCGTGGCAATTGCCGGCCACAATTTTGCCAACGTCGGATCGTTCGGCAGGTATTTCTCTGCCTGCAATGCCATATCGAGCAACTGCGCATTGGGCCGGACCATTTTGGCCGCAGTATCTTGTATGGCCGGCAGAAGTTCGTTTTTCGCGTGTTGCGTTTTTTGCCAGGGCGAGATGAGAAGAAAGCCGACGCAGATGAGTAGCAGCGCTGGAATGGCGAGCTTAAGGATCTTGATTGTTCCGTCCCGAGGGAGCGTTGGATCTGCAGATTTGCGCGACCCATCCCCCCGCTTGATGGGAGCGGCGCTCGCAGGGAGCGGCAACGCGATTGGCGCAGAAGCGGCGTTTGACATCAACCCGCGCACACGTTCCACAAAGGCAGCCGACGCCTCGCCAGCGGGCAGACGCGTCCATTGCACGTCCCGAAATTTTTCCGGTACGCGAGCGTCGACCTCGAGCGTCGCATCGACGACCACTGGCAACAAAAATGCCTTGTCATCCGCCATGTCGAGCGTCCGGCCGACTGCCAGGTTCCACTCACGCCGGAAATATCCTTCTTCGCGCGCCTGCGTGTTCGCCGAGATGATCGGCAGGAACAATTGACAGCCCTTGACCTGTTTGCGGATCGACGCGTCCCAGGCCTCCCCACCGCGCAGCTCGCCCTTGTCGAACCAAACCTCGAGTCCTGCCTGCCGGAGGGCAGTACAAATGCGCTCGGCAGCCTCGGCGTCTTGCGATGCGTAGCTGACGAAGATTGCCTTGACGGTTACGTTTTGATTTCCCACAAATACCCTGAAGAGAGCAGCTAGCCGCGCGTCGTCGTCGCGATCCAAGCGCCGATTCTGGACTCCGGGATTTCCATGGGCGGCGCGCCCGTCACGAGACTACCCGAGCGGAAGATGGTGCGGCCGTACCAGCATATGCCAATCCTGATGCTCTTCCAGGATGAGCGCGATGGCAGCCTCGATGGAGGCCTTCAGCGTATCGGCATCTGTGGCCTTCCGAATTTTATCGATGGCGCCCTGCAGATCGCCGACCAGCCGCTCGGAAGTCGTGCCCAGCCGATAGGCCTCGGACTGTGCAAGTGCGCCGTGGAGCCCTGCGCCGAGTGCGGGGAAAAACGTCGTAATGAGCGACAGCCACAGCGTATGCACGAGGAGGTGCAGCAATGCCCCAAGTCCGGTGAGGCCGAAGAGCCAGTTATTCACACGATGAACGCGATGCAGCAACGCATGCTGCCGGAGCGCGACGCGATGATGGTAGTGCTTCTGCCCCTCGAGCACCTCGATGGTCCAGCGTACGTAGCTTGCGATGAATTCCTGATCGGTCAACGCACGTTCAAGGAGGGAGCGCGCCAGCGCTTCGTTGCGCGCGCAAAGCCTGGCGACGTTATCCCCTGCCTGCAGCTGCTTTCCCGGGTCGAGCACGCGCGTGTACCAGTTCTCGCCCGCATGCTGCGTGAAGTCGACGAGCGGCGCCACCAACGGCAGATACCACGTCAGCTCCGCCGTCATGCGGGCGTGTAGCCACTGGCCCTGCCAGTCGCTGCGGTGACCCTGCCAATAGATCGCAACGACCGTGCCGATGACGGCGACTTCGCCCACTGCCCAAAGCCCGATGAAAGGGTGCAGCAAATGGCGGGCGTCATCCCAGCCCAGGGCCAGCGGCAGCACGGCGAACAGCACCGCGACCGCGCTCAGCATATAGATCGCCCAGTAGCCGCTGCGGTAGCGATGCCCAAAGTAAATTGCACGCTCATCGAAGGTGTCATGTGCGGGAGCGATGGCAGCGATGAGTGGTACGAGCCTTTCCGGTGGCCGAGGTGTAGGCGGCACAGGCAGTGTATGCAGCTGTACTCCGACAAGCAGCAGGCGCTGAATGGCTTGATGCAGTGCCATGTTACGAGGGCTCGTCGAGGATTTCGTAAGTGGTGGCGAAGATCGGTTGCGT
>Ga0209006_10003180_pt1 | contig 14903 bp, 10 predicted proteins | sample JacPin_JW_Ref_O2_FD_188567 | JGI IMG/M metagenome (GOLD analysis project Ga0209006, IMG submission 188567) | Forest soil microbial communities from Algoma, Ontario, Canada - Jack Pine, Ontario site 1_JW_Ref_O2 (SPAdes) (version 2) | ecosystem: Environmental > Terrestrial > Soil > Boreal... | reverse complement strand
CGCGTTGGGAATTTTCGCGTTGATGTCGGGCATCGCGCCCGCGGCCCGCGGTGCGCTGGGCGCCGGCCAGCAACACGCTCAACCCCAGCATCGCGACCGCGCCAATCACGATCCCGAACAGGAATAGCGTGCCGGTCGACCCGGTGACGTGATAGCCCAATACGGAGAAGTTCTCGGTCAACGGGTGAGTGGGCCCGGCATTGGTCAACACACCGGTCAAACCGACGATCACGGCGACGAGCAGAACAACTAATCCAACGATGACGATCATGCCGACGCCTCTGATCCTGATACTAGAACTCCAGTACACGCGCCATTTCCGATGCTGTCAACACTGTATATACACTGTGGACAGAGATTGTTGAACGATGATGTTGACCTAGGGTTTGCTGAGTGCTTCGATGGACGAAGCAGAAGGCAACAGGAAGTGCTGCCGCAATGACCAGACAGCCGACCGGCCCCGCCGAGGGTGACCTGTCCGTGGCTGCCGCCCGCCGAAACAACACTCAGCTCAGCCGGTCGGTGATCCTGCACGCTGCGCTGGCGATCGTCGACCGCGACGGTGTGGACGGATTGTCCATGCGCCGTCTCAGCGACGCAGTGGGCCGAGATCCGGTGATGCTCTACCGGCACCTACCCAACAAGGCCGCACTGCTTGACGGCGTCGCCGAGATCGTCCTCGCGCAACTAGCGGTGGACACCGAAGACCCGGACTGGGCCGGCCAACTGCGCATCGTCGCGCATGAGTTTCGCCAACTGGCCCTGGCGCACCCGAACGTGGTGCCGCTGCTGGTCACTCGACCGCTGGCCACCCCGCTCGGGCAGCGTCCACCGGGAATGCTGCGACCCCTGGAAGACGTCCTCACGCTGCTCACCTCCGTCGGATTCAACGGCGACGACGCGCTGCACATCTACCGGGTGCTTTTCGCGTACTTGAATGGCCACATCCTCAACGAGTTGCAGGAGATCATCGAGCGACCCGAGGAAACCGATCACGTACTGCGCCTCGGTCTGCACCGGCTCGCGATCACCGAATTCCCCCAATTGCGAGCCCTCGCACCCGCCCTGGCCTCCTACGACGGCGCCGCCGAACTCGACCGCGGCCTCGACCTCCTGCTGTCCGGCCTCACCGCAGCCCTCACCCAACCCGACGGATCACCCCGAACCAGATGAGGGCGGCGGACAATTGACGAATCCGTGGCCATTACCGTGGACTTGTGCGCTGGATCGTTGACGGCATGAACGTGATCGGCAGCCGCCCGGATGGTTGGTGGAAAGACCGCCGGGGGGCGATGGTTGCGCTGGTCGACCGGCTCGAGCGCTGGGCGGCCGAGGGAGATGACGTCACGGTGGTGTTCGAGCGGCCGCCGTCACCGCCAATCGGTTCATCGTCGATTATGGTCGCGCATGCGCCCGCGCCAGCCCCGAATTCGGGGGACGATGAGATCGCGAGGCTGGTGCAGGCCGACGCCGAGCCGCGGGAAACCCTGGTCGTGACGTCGGATAACACGCTGGCCGATCGGGTCCGCGCTGCAGGGGCAACCGTCTACCCGGCGAAGCGGTTCCGCCAGCTAATTGACCCGGCGTAGCACGGCCCTTGAGGCTACGGCCTTCGAAAGTGAAAGGCTCGGGCCACCCCAACTGGACCTACATGTGCGCCCAGACGACCTTCGTCTGCAGGTAGGTCTCGAGGCCGGCATTGCCCGACTCGTGGCCCCAACCAGATTGCTTGTAGCCGCCGAAGGGCATGGAGTGGTCGAACTGCATCTGACAGTTCAGCCCGACGGTTCCGGCCTTCAACCGCTTGGCCAGCCGATGTGCGCGGCCAAGGTCTTTAGTCCACGCGGTGGCAGCCAGTCCGTATGTTGTGTCGTTGGCCATGGCCACAGCTTCGTCGTCGTCGTCGAAGGGCAGGATCGTGACCACGGGCCCGAAGATCTCCTCCTGGTACAGCCTGCTCGTGGCGGGATCGACGTTGGCGAGCACGGTGGGGTGGACGAAATAGCCCTTCCGGTCGAGTCGGTGCCCGCCGGTGACGACATCGACGCCATCCGACTTGCCCTGGTCGAGGTACCCCAAGACCCGCGTGAGCTGCTTCTGGCTGATCAGTGGACCGATCATGGTGCCCTCCTCCTTGGGGCCACCAAGCTGCAGGGTGTTCGCGATGTTCGCGATCCCCTCGACGACCTGCTCGTAGACACCACGTTGGGCGAAGATGCGCGATCCGCACACACATGCCTGCCCTGAGTGCACGAACGTACCGAACGCCGCCATGGGGATGGCGGCCTTCAGGTTGGCGTCATCGAAAATCAGCACCGGCGACTTCCCGCCCAATTCCAGCGTGACTTTCTTGAGGTTGCTTGCTCCGGCCGCATGCACGATTTCCCTGCCGACTTCTGTCGATCCGGTGAAGGCGACCTTCTCGACGTCGGGGTGCGCAGTGATCGCCGCGCCCGCCGTGTGGCCATAGCCGATCAACAAATTTGCGACGCCCTCGGGCACCCCCGCCTCGGCGAGGATTCCATCGAGAACCAGCGCCGAGAGTGGGGTTTCCTCGGCAGGCTTGACGACGCTACTGCAGCCCGCGGCGAGCGACGGCGCGAGCTTGCAACAGAAATTGAAGATCGGTCCGTTCCAGGGGAAAATCAGCCCCACCACACCGTAGGGTTCCTTCAGGGTGTAGGCGTGCATACGCGCGTCGATACCCGTGAGACCGCCGGTGTGCACGTCGGCCGCGATTCCCTCGATCTTGGTGCACCAACCGGCGTAGTACCGGAAGAACTCGGAACTGACGGCCACGGTTCCCTGCGCTTGCAGCGGGGTCATGCCGGCGTTGAGCGATTCAAGCTCGGCCAGAACCGCCGCGTTCTGATCGATCAATTCGCCGATACGCCACAGCACCTTGGCCCGCTCGCTGCCGGGCAAGTCCCGCCAGACACCGGACTCGAAAGACGCCCTCGCACGCGCAACCGCGTCGTTGACGGCTTCAGGGCCGCAATCTTTGAACTCGGTGATCTGCTCTTCGGTGGAGGGATCGAAAACCGGAATCACCTCGCCGGTACCGGGTCGTTCACGGATCTCGTCCAAAACCGTCTGCGAAGTCACATGGATCCCTTCCTCATCGCGTCGGCGCTCGATGCGCACCTGATGCTGAGCACCTGCTTAGCACCGCGCCGCGGTGCGGTCAAGGTCCGCGCGGATCAGCGCGGATCAGAAGGCCGCCCCTGTCCGCGAATATGGCTGTTCCGGGCGAGCGGGCGGCGGCGCCGCGGGTCTGTGGCGGGCCTCACCACCGCGATCCGGCTGAGTGAAGCACCTTTAGCGCCTGCGTAACAAGGGCGAAACTCGATCGGACGCCATGTCCGGATGATCGAGTAGATGGCCGTCGCCCGTCCCGAAACCGTGCGAGCGCAGTGCTCGTACTGCGGAGTCGGCTGCGGTATCACGGTCGAAGCATCCGGTTCAGTTGTCACGAAGGTGGCTGGCGACAAGTCGCACCCGGCGAATGCCGGCCGGCTGTGTACCAAGGGAGTGACGCACGGCGAGTTAATGCGCGCCGAGGGCAGGCTCATGACGGCGCTTAGCCGGCCGACACGCGAGCATCGGCTCGAGCCCGTGGATATCGACGTGGCAATCACAGAGGCCGCACGGCGGTTGAAGACGATTGCTGACGAGCACGGACCCGACGCTGTGGCGCTGTATGTCTCGGGGCAACTCACCATCGAGGCCCAATATCTGGCCAATAAGCTGGCGAAGGGTTTCCTTCGCACCGTGCACATGGAGTCGAATTCTCGGCTGTGCATGGCCAGCGCAGGCAGCGGGTACAAACAGTCGCTAGGGTCCGACGGTCCACCGGGCAGCTACGACGATTTCGACGCTGCTGATCTGTTCTTCATCATCGGTGCGAACATGGCCGACTGTCATCCAATTCTGTTCCTGCGCATGGCGGATCGGCTAAAGGCTGGTGCGAAACTGATCGTCGTCGATCCACGCCGCACCGCGACCGCCGAGAAGGCTGATCTGTTCCTGCAGATTGCGCCGGGGACCGACCTCGCACTGCTGAACGGAATCCTCCACCTGCTCGTCGAAAACGGCGCCGTCGATGACGAATTCATTGAGGCGTATACCGAAGGGTGGGAGGCGATGCCCGGGTTTCTGGCGGACTATTCGCCGGCCCGAGTCGCTGAGCTCACCGGCTTGGCTGAGTCGGATATCCGCACCGCTGCGGAGTGGATCGGCCGTTCAGGCGAGTGGATGTCCTGTTGGACGATGGGTTTGAATCAGAGCACGCACGGCACCTGGAACACCAACGCGATCTGTAACCTTCACCTGGCGACGGGGGCGATCTGCCGCAGCGGCAGCGGCCCGATGTCACTGACGGGTCAGCCGAACGCCATGGGCGGCCGAGAGATGGGGTACATGGGACCTGGCTTGCCAGGCCAGCGTTCGGTCCTGTCGGCGGAAGACCGGACTTTCGTTGAGCAAGTGTGGGGTATCGAGGCAGGTTCGATCCGCAGCGACGTTGGTGCAGGAACAATCGAGATGTTCTCGAAGGTTGCGGCTGGCGACATCAAGGCGTGCTGGATCATTTGCACTAATCCCGTGGCGTCCGTGGCGAACCGCAAGACTGTGATCACCGGCTTGGAATGCGCAGAGGTCGTGATCACTCAAGACGTTTACGCCGACACGGTGACAAACGCCTACGCCGACATCGTGCTGCCTGCGGCCCAGTGGGTTGAATCCGAGGGTGTGATGGTGAATTCCGAACGCACGCTCACCCTCAACCAGCGTGCTGTGCAGCCGGTCGGTCAGGCACGCCCAGACTGGGAGTTGATCGCCCAGGTTGCATGCGCGCTCGGTTTCGCCGATCACTTCACGTACGAATCGAGCGAGCAGATCTTCGATGAGATTCGCCACTTCGCCAACAAGGCCACCGGTTACGACATTCGCGGCATAAGTTATGCGGGCTTGCGCACGACACCCATGCAGTGGCCATGCCCTCCGGGCGGGAATGCCCGCAACCCGATTCGGTATCTGGACGAAGACGGGCTGCGCTTCGCGACACCCAGTGGCAAGGCGATCTTTTTCGCGCGTCCACACATGGAACCCGACGAGATACCCGATGACGACTTCCCATGGATCCTCAACACCGGCCGCCTGCAACATCAATGGCACACTTTGACGAAAACGGGCAAGCTCGCGAAGCTGAATAAGCTCAACCCCGGCCCGTTCATCGAAGTCAATCCGACAGACGCCGAGGCACTTGGCTTGACGTCCGGGCACAAGGTCGAGGTCAGCTCGCGTCGCGGCCGCGCGGTCCTGCCAGTTTCGATTACGGACCGTGTGCGGCCAGGGAATTGCTTCGCGCCGTTCCACTGGAACGACGAGCACGGTGAGTATCTGACGATCAACGCCGTCACCAACGATGCCGTCGACGGCACGTCACTTCAGCCCGAGTTCAAGGCATGCGCGGTGCGGCTGAGTGGTATTGCAGCAGAATCGATGCTCGACGAGCCCTTGCAGCAACAGGACTCGAGTTCGATCATCGGTTCGATCGCGTCGTCATTAGCTATCGGTTCAGCGACAGTCCCCATCCTCACCGCTGACGAGCGCATGTACCTTGGTGGGTTCCTGACCGGCCTTGAAATTGCCCCGGTCGAAGGCGTTCCGGTGCTTCCCATCGATGCACCGGTCGGTGATGCGACTCGGCTATGGGTAGACGGACTGCTGGCGGGCGCATATTCGCGGCACCGCACCACCGCTTCGACGCCAGCCGGAGTCGACGACTCGCCGCCGGTTGTGGTGCTGTGGGCATCGCAGACGGGAAACGCCGAGGACCTGGCGCTCCGTTGTTCGGATCGTCTCGCCGCGCAAGGAATTTCCAGCAGGTTCCACGAGATGGACCGCTTCGCGCTCGACGAACTCGCCGCCGTACGGACTGCCCTCGTGGTGACTAGCACCTTCGGCACCGGCGGTCCCCCCGACAACGGGGCAGCGTTCTGGACAAAGCTCGCCGCAGAAGACGCACCACCGCTGACCGATCTCCGCTATGCCGTGCTCGCTCTGGGCGATTCTTCGTATGAAGATTTCTGTGGACACGGCCGCGCGCTCGATGAACGATTCGCGACGCTGGGCGCCACCCGCCTCATCGAGCGTGTCGAATGCGAGGCAGGCGACGATGAACCCGCCGAGCGCTGGCTGCGGGAGGTGCTGGCATTGGTCAAGACCCCGCTGCGGGTGCCTGCTGGCGGAACAACTGCGACACCGCGCGACCCAGAACCGGCGCTCACCGACCTGCCAATCAGCGGCGAGGCGCCCGCGTTCACGAAAGCCAATCCCTTGCATGCGCCGCTGGTGACGAACACCCTGCTTAGCGGACGTAATTCACAGAAAGAAGTGCGCCTGTTCGGGCTCGCAGTCACCGACCCGAGGGCCAGTTACGAAGCTGGCGACGCGCTCGGTATCGTTCCGCAGAATTCTGCTGCGGCAGTGAGTAACTGGCTGGATGCCACCGGGCTGGACGGCGCCCAGGCGACGGATGGTGGCATCGACCTCGCGACGCTGCTGCGCACGAAATACGACATCACCACCGTGACTCCGGCACTTCTCAGGTTTGTGGCTGAACACAATCGTGACCCGGTGCTCGCGAAGCTGCTGCGTCGTGACAACAAGACCGAGCTACAGCAGTGGTTGTGGAACCGCCAGGCAGTGGACGTGCTGAGCGCCTTCCCCGTTCGCGTCGACATCGTCGAATGGCGGCGAGTGCTGAAAAACCTTCAGCCCCGCTGTTACTCCATCTCATCGAGTCCGCTGTCGAGCCCGTCGCAGGTGCAACTGACCGTCTCAATCTTGCGGTATCGCACCGACGGCGGCGACGAGCGCGGGGGTGTGTGCTCGACTCTTCTCGCCGACCGTGCGCACGAACAACAAGTTCCGATTTTCCTCCAACAGTCGCCGCATTTCCGCCTGCCGGTCGACTCTGAGGCACCGATCATCATGGTGGGCCCCGGCACCGGCATCGCACCCTTCCGGGCTTTCCTGCACCAGCGCCGCGAACTCGGGTGCAGCGGTCGTAACTGGCTGTTTTTCGGTGATCACCACATCGACTCGAACTTCTACTACCGTAGTGAACTCGAGGAAATGTTCGCCGATGGCTTCCTCACCAGACTCGACCTGGCGTTCTCACGCGATCAACGCGACCGCGTCTACGTCCACCACCGGATGATTGAGCATGGCGCGGAACTGTGGCGCTGGATTCGCGATGGCGCTTACTTCTACGTCTGCGGAGACGCAGGCCAAATGGCGAAGGATGTCGACGCCGCTCTGACGCAGATCTTCGCCGTCCACGGCAAGCTCGATGAAGATGCCGCGGTCGCGCTCAAAGAGCAGTTGATCGCCGACAAACGCTACATGCGGGACGTGTACTGAGCGTACGACTGGGGCAAGCGTGCCGAGCGTAGTCGCTGCCCGAGGGGACGAGCGGCGGTGACCGTAGCCGTCCGCCAATGCGATTCACCCTTGCCAGAAGTCCATCACCAGCTTGCGCCGCTGATCGCGTGAGCCCTTCTCGACGAAGTCGGCAATGCCCTGCCCGTCGAATTGCCGGGGAGGGGCGACTTCGAAGATCATGCTGTTCGCCAGGTCGAGATCGGCTCCCTTGTCGAGGTAGTACTTCGTGACCTGCAGCGTAGCCGGGTTTTTGGCGAGCATCACCTCGACGAGCGCCTCAACTTCGCGATCGAGTGCTTCAGGCTCGCAGAGACGATTCACGAGATCATGGCGCTCGGCCACCGCAGCGCTGAACAGCGCGCCGATGAGGTTCCACTCCTTGGCCTTTCGTCGGCCGGCGAACTTGGCGATCTTCGCGGTGCCACCCCAGCCCGGAGTGATGTCCCAGTTGATCTCCGGCATGCCCCACCGGGAACGGTTGGTGGCAACGACGAAATCGCACACCAGGGTCAGCTCCAGGCCGCCGCCGGTGCACACGCCGTCGACCGCGGCGATCGTGACGGGTACCAGGTTGTCGATCATCGTGACGGTTTCCTGATACATCCGGACCTGCCAAATGAAATCCGTTGGTTCCCAGTCGTTGAACTCCTTGAGGTCATCACCCGCGCAGAACGTGTCACCGGCCCCGCGAAGGATCACGACGCGACAACCCCGGTCGACGGAGATCTCCTTGACCGCTGCGTTGAGCTCGGCCGACACCTCACGATCGAGCGCGTTGTGGCACTCGGGACGATTCAACGTGATCGTCGTGACCGGCCCCTCTCGACTAACGATCAGCTTGCCGGACGGGGACGGGTGATCCGACATGGAGACTCCTCGATTTGCGGTGGGCGCGATTGGCTGACCGTATCGGGTATGGTCTCTTTATGCAAGTATCTTCGGTGGAAAGACCATCTACGATCGGTCGGACCATGCGCAGCGCTCGAGGAGACCAAGCCGCGGCCGTCGACCTTGACTCGATCTACCGCACCGTCGAGGTCGTCGGAGACGCGTGGTCATGGTTGGTCATGCGGGAGTCGGTTCTTTACGACGTTCGTCGGTTCTCGCAGTTCCAGGCCCGACTGGGCGTCGCCCGCTCCACCCTCACTGCGCGCCTGCGACAACTCACTTCTGGTGGCCTGCTGACCGAGCGCCCCCAACCGTCCGGGCCCGAGTACCACCCCACCGAGAGCGGCCGAGACTTCTTCGCGTGCCTGATGGTGGCGATGCGCTGGAGCGACCGGTGGTACTTCATGGAGCGCTTACGTCCGACGGCGGCGATACACGACGGCTGCGGCCAACCGCTCGAGGCGGTACTGCGTTGCGACAAGTGCCACGAGGTGATTTCCGCTCGTGATGTCACTGCCCGCAGGCCAGGCCCCTTCACCGCGTCGCCGCGGGTGGGCCAACGACGGCGCACACCCGATCTGTCTCTGCTGGAACGGAACCGGACGTGTTCCATCGCCCGAACCTTGAGCGTCATGGGTGATCACTGGACCAGCCTGCTCATTCGAGAGGCCTTCTTCGGGACCCGCCGATTCGACGAATTCCAACGAAACCTCGCCATCGCGCCCAACATTCTCTCGGGCCGGCTCCGACGCCTCGTGGAACTGCGGATCCTCGTCGCAGCGCCCTACGGCGACTGGCCGGTTCGCCACGAGTACCGGCTCACCGATCGAGGACTCGACCTCTACCACCTGCCACTCGCCATGCTTACCTGGGGCCAACGGTGGCTCGAAAAAGACGCATCAGACATCCACCTGACCCACACGTCGTGTGGCCACAAACTTGAACCACTACTCAGTTGCGATCGCTGCGCCGCCCGCATTACCCGGCAAGACATCCGCCTTGGTTAGCGCCCGCTCATCGTTACCAATCGGTTCAGTTCGTCCTGTCCATGAGTTAGGGTGCCGGCGTCGCTAACCACACCCCTGATACACCGCGTGGTGTTGGTGCCGTCAACATCACCCGGCCCTGTTCGCCAGCTATGCCGGCCCCGGCCTGACGCGCTTGCGATTCAGTAGTGATAGGTATCCGACGGGGCAGGCATGTGAACTGATTCGTCGTCGAAGTCGGAAACTTTGATGCCGTATGCCCGGGCCAGCTCGAGGATCTTGGTGGCGCGGGCGATCCGAGGCAGGTCAGACCCGTTGCGTATCTCTCCCCCGTCGCTTTCGAACTCCGCGAAAAACTCTTTTGCCCAGGCAATTTCGTCCTGTGACGGGGACAGTCCCTCGTTCACCACGGAACACTGGTCCGGCGTAAGGCATATCTTGCCCGTCATGCCGAACTCGACGGAGACAGCCGTGGCCTCGATGAGCTTCAGCGCGTTGGAGCCAATGGTCGGCCCGTCGATCGCACTGGGGAGGTTGGCCGCCTTGGCAGCGATGGTGAAGCGTGACCGCGCGTAAGCCAGGGTGGCCGTGTCTTCTCCAAAACCGGTGTCCCGCCGAAAGTCGCCGATACCAAAGGCGAGCCGGAACGTACCCTTCGCCGCAGCGATCTCGGTGATGCGTTCCAGACCCCGGGCCGTTTCGACGAGCGCCACGATTGGCACATTGGGCAGTCGCTTCGCAGTCTCGGTTACATGGTCCACCGATTCGACCATCGCCAGCATCACCCCGCCGACCGAAGTGCCGGCCAGTGCGGCTAAATCGTCCACCCACCAAGGGGTGCCGAAGCCGTTGATACGAACCCAATCGGTGTTTCCGGCGCCAAGCCAACCCAGAACGTTGTCGCGGGCGGCGGGCTTGTTCTTCGGAGCGACGGCATCCTCGATGTCGAGGACGACAATGTCGGCGCGAGAGCGCGCAGCGTCCTCGAACCGGTCGGCATGCGCGCCGTTGACCAATAACCAACTCCGGGCGAGAACCGGGTCGATGCGTGAGCCGACGCCGGCGCTGTCGATCTCTTCGTACATCGTGTGAACTGCCGCCCATTCGTTTCGTCGGTGACTACTTCGTTCTATGCCTAAACCGTAACCGCATCGCAAAACGGGTGGTCCGGATGCGCCGAATCGACGGCAGCCGGCGGGTGATCAGGCGATGCAGTGAGGGCTCACGTCGAGGTCACAGACAGTCGTTCCGTCGAAGAGCCAAAGATGCGGAAGCAACCAGGTACCCAGGGATGAGGAGCGTTGCACCTCGGCCTTGCCGACGAGCAATCACGTCGATGGAGACAAATCTGTGTTCAATCCGTTTTTAATTCGTTGTGCCCCAGGCAAGTAACTGCCGATAGCACACCGAACGGTAACTATTCTGATGCCTTCGCCATCTAGCCTCAATGCAGACCGGCCGGCTGCGGCAGCCCCGATTTCACCGAGGATGTTTATGCGAAGTCCGACAGGTTTCCGAGCTATCGCTGTGCTGGGTGCGCTGATGGTTCTCGCGGCCATGGTAGGGGTGAAGCCGCCGATGCTGGCCGACTCCGAAGTGGATGCTTCGCCGCCGACCGATCCGTCGCCGGCCCCGTTCAGCCTGGCGACAGTTAACCCTGCGGACGGAACGATGGTCGGCGTCGCCAAACCGATCATCGTCAACTTCGCCGCGCCGATCACCGACCGGCCGACAGCCGAGGACGCGATACATATCTCGTCGAACCCGTCCGTGCCCGGAAAGTTCTATTGGATGAACGACCGCCAGGTGCGCTGGCGGCCATTCGACTTCTGGCCCGCTCACACCACTGTGAATATCGACGCCGCGGGTACCAAGTCCAGCTTCACCACCGGAGATGCGCTGATCGCCGCGGCTGACAACGGCACCCACCAGATGACGATCACACGTAACGGCAACGTGGAGCAGATATTTCCGATATCGATGGGCAAGCCAGGCCACGACACCCCCGACGGCACCTACTACGTACAGGACAAGTTCGCCGACATCGACATGGACTCCGAGACATACGGAGTGTCGGAGGACGCCGCGGACGGCTACAACGTTCATGTCAAGTTGGCGGTCCAGTTCGACAACAGCGGCAACTACGTACACAGCGCGCCATGGTCGGTGGCCGACCAGGGCACGCGCAACGTCAGCCACGGCTGCATCAACATCAATCCCGGCAACGCGAAGTGGTTCTACGACAACTTCGGCATCGGCGATCCCATCGTGGTGACGAACTCGGTTGGCAGCTACACCCAAAACGACGGCGGCCAGGACTGGCAAATCTAGGCAATTCTCTTCCTTCTCGTGAAGGCGCGGGAACACCTACGTCCAGGCGAATACCGGTTGCTCGAGCTCATCGACCGGGTCGTGGCGGCCTTCCAGGCCCAGCCATCGAAGTTGCAACAGCACCGCACCCGTCGGTGCGTGGATGAGGTCGTTTCCCAACGGAATCTGGACGACTGGACGAGGGCTTTCCGCAATGGTGATGAACCGTGGCGAATCGTCGCGTTGGAGTTGGTGCAGCCCCACCCGGTAGACCGCCGCCACCTCGTCGGGCGCTGGATGCGGATCGAGTCGTCCGCCGCCCCAGATCACCACCGGGGTGATGACGTAGCCGGACCGCGTCGGGTAGTCGTCGAGCAGGCCCAGCACGGATGAATCGGGCAGCCCGACGCCGACTTCCTCGTCCAGTTCCCGCAACGCCGCGTCGACCGCGGTTTCGCCCGGATCCACGCGGCCACCGGGCAGCGCCCACTGCGCGGCATGTGACGAAAGGCGAGATGCCCTGCGGCACAGGAGAAAGGCAGCGCCGCCCGACACGCCTACCATGCGGCCATCGAGGCCTGCGTCCGTCGGCCGCCCGGCGATCCAATCGTCTACCGGCGCCGGATCCACCCGGTCCTCACCGGCTTCGGAGTCGACGAGCACCACAGCGACGGCCGCGTGCCGCTTGGTCGGGTCGGTCACGGTCCGGCGCTCGTGACTCGCCAGATGGGACAGGACTCGTTCCCGGAGCGCCTCGTTGTAGGTGATTGTCACCGCTCGACCATAGGCGGACCCGGCATACGCAGGCCGGTGGATACAAAAAAAGGGAAGGGACCCATTCCCTTCCACTATTAACATATAACGCACCGGAGGGCTTGCGGCAAGACCCGGGCCATACCGCACAATCGCTGACTGAAACAAGAAGTCGCGGAAATGGGGCATGTGTCAACTCGAGGACACCAAGACGAATTGCAGTCCGAGCAGAGCTACGTGGCGGGGCTTTACAGCCGAGTCGATGCCGAGCGCACGCGCGTGAAAGGCCGATACAGGGCGGCCCTACGGGGAAACGGAGGGACGCTCGTCGAACGGGACGCCGAGGTGCGTGCGCTTGCGAGAGAGTTAAGGCGGCTGGACGTGGCGGACAACGGCCTGTGTTTCGGTCGATTGGACGCGCTTTCGGGCGAACAGTCCTACATCGGCCGGATCGGCATTCTCGATAAGGAGAACGAGTACGAATCGTTGTTGATCGACTGGCGGGCACCCGCGGCACGCCCGTTCTATGTCGCCACCGCCGCGACCCCGGAAAACATGCGTCGGCGCCGCCAGTTCCATACGCGCGGGCGTCAGGTGATCGATTTCACCGACGAGGTCCTCGGCCGTCCCGGTGATGCAGAACGAGAAGGCGGAGGCGACGCCGCTCTGCTCGCGGCGATCAACGCGCCGCGCGGTAACGGGATGCGCGACATCGTCGCGACGATCCAGGCCGAACAGGACGAGATCATTCGGCTCGACCACCCTGGAGTGGTGGTAATCGAGGGCGGCCCGGGCACCGGCAAGACCGTGGTGGCGCTGCACCGCGTCGCATACCTGCTCTACACGCAGCGGAAGCGGATCGAAAACCATGGTGTGCTCGTGCTCGGGCCAAACCCGGCGTTTCTCACCTACATCGGCCGGGTTCTCCCGTCTCTAGGCGAGACCGACATGGTGTTCATGACCACCGGTGACCTCGTGCCCGGTCTGAACGTCACCGCCGAGGACGCTCCGGAAGCCGCGCTGCTCAAGGGCTCACTGAAGATCTTGGACGTGCTCGCAGCGGCGATCGCCGACCGTCAGCGGTTGCCAGACCATCCGCTGCCCATCCAACTGGCGGACATCACGGTGCAAATCGACGTCGAGACTGCGGAATGGGCTATCCAGGAGGCGCGAGCGAGCGGACGGCCGCACAACGAGGCTCGCGCGGTATTCACGGAGATCGTCACGTATGTGCTCACCGAACGGGCGATAGCCCGGATCGGCCGAGGCTGGCTGACTCGAGAGGACCGCAAAGCATGGGAGAAGCTGCGAGCGGACCTGCTGGCGGAATTAGCGGAGAACGGCACGTTCACCGCCGCACTCGACGAACTCTGGCCGATGCTGACGCCGCAATCTCTGTTGGCATCCCTGTACACGTCTTCCGAGCGGTTGCGAGCAGCAGGCGCGGACCAAGTGCTGTGGCGCGCAGATGGCGATGCCTGGACGGTTTCGGACGTCCCGCTGCTCGACGAACTGGTCGATCTGCTCGGTCCCGACAGGCGGGCCGATCAGTCTGCAGAGCGGGAACGCCGGGCGGAGGCGGAGTACGCCGCCGGCGTGCTGGACATCATGATCAGCCGCGAGGACCTGATGGACGACGAGGACCATCTGCTCGCGCAGGACATGCTCTATGCCGAGGACCTGGCGGATCGCTTTGTCGAGCGCGACACTCGTGAACTCGCCGAACGGGCCGCCGCGGATCGGGACTGGACTTATCGGCATGTGGTGGTCGACGAGGCCCAGGAACTGTCCGAAATGGATTGGCGGGTACTGATGCGGCGCTGCCCGAGCCGATCCTTCACGGTGGTCGGCGATCTCGCCCAACGCCGGTCGGTGGCCGGCGCGACATCGTGGGACGCGATGCTGGAGCCGTACGTGCCAGGCCGCTGGGTCTATCGGTCGCTGTCAGTGAACTACCGCACCCCAGCGGAGATCATGACCGTCGCCGCCGCGCTGCTCGCCGAGTTTGCGCCGGAGGTCCAGGCGCCGGAGTCGGTCCGAGCGAACGGCGTACAGCCATGGTCGCGGCAGGTCACCGAGGACGAATTGGCCACTGCTATCGAAGATTTCGTTCGGGACGAGGCTAACCGTGAAGGGACCAGCGTCGTGATCGGGCCATCGGGTGTGCCGGGAGCGGTGCTGGCGTCGGAGACGAAGGGCCTCGAGTTCGACGCGGTACTGGTGGTTGAGCCGGAACGCATCCTCGCCGATGGCCCACGCGGTGCCGCCGAGCTCTACGTAGCTCTCACCCGCGCCACCCAGCGTCTCGGCGTCCTGCACACGGGTCCCTTGCCGCAGGCACTAGCCGGACTCGCCGAAACCGGGACACCCGCCCAGGTCTAGGTTCTGAAACTTCGTTTTGGAGTGCTGCCGAATACCGACCGCGTCACCGGCGTTGAGAGTTCCACCGAGGCGACCGAGGGCCATCCTGTTTCTGCACGCTCTTCCTGCGCAGCGGAATCACTCGGGGAGGAGTTG
>Ga0209006_10003179_pt1 | contig 14913 bp, 11 predicted proteins | sample JacPin_JW_Ref_O2_FD_188567 | JGI IMG/M metagenome (GOLD analysis project Ga0209006, IMG submission 188567) | Forest soil microbial communities from Algoma, Ontario, Canada - Jack Pine, Ontario site 1_JW_Ref_O2 (SPAdes) (version 2) | ecosystem: Environmental > Terrestrial > Soil > Boreal... | reverse complement strand
CGCGAGAGAACATCATCGGCCGTCCGCTCTTCGTCTATTGGTCGATTGTTATGCCCGAAGCCGGACCTGAAGAAAAACCGTTGAGCGAACAGGCTGGATCGACTATTCATGAACTTGTGCACTTCTTCGATGAGACCCGGTGGAAACGGACGCTTCAGGTTGTAAGATGAGTCCCCTCGAATCCCTGATGAGGGTGCGGTGAAGATTTTCTCCTCCAGACGGCGCATGGTTGCGGCGGCGATATTGATCCTGCTCGCGCTGTTTCTGCTGCGCCCCGGAGCCTCCCGTCTGAAATCGCGGATTGTCTTGTCCATCAGTTCTGCGGTCGGTCGTTCGGTCGACATTGGGTCGGTTCACGTTCGGCTGCTGCCGCGGCCGGGATTCGATCTGAAAAATCTAGTGGTATATGACGACTCTGCGTTCGGAGCCGAGCCGATGCTGCGAGCGGACGAAGTTACTGCGACTCTTCGCTTGACGTCCCTGCTTCGTGGAAGGCTGGAGATTGCACGACTGGATCTTACCGACCCCAGCCTGAATCTGGTCCACGGACAAAATGGCAGGTGGAATCTGGAGGCGCTGCTGGAGCGCACCGCGCACACCCCTCTCGCGCCTACTTCCAAAGCGAAGTCAGAACCGCGCCCCGCGTTCCCCTATATCCAGGCCACCTCGGCGCGCATTAATTTCAAGAACGGCCCGGAAAAAAAAGCCTATGCGTTGACCAATGCGAACTTCTCTTTGTGGCAGGATTCGGAAAATACCTGGGGTGTGCGTCTGAAAGCCCAACCGTTTCGCACCGATTTGAACCTTAACGACACCGGACTGGTGCGCATTAACGGAACGTGGCAGCGGGCCGACACTCTAAGAGAAACGCCTGTTAATTTCAAGCTGGAATGGAGCGGCTCCCAACTCGGACAACTCAGCAAGTTCTTCACGGGAAACGATCAGGGCTGGCGCGGAGAGGTCCAGATCGAAGCGACGTTGACGGGAGCTCCGGCGAGCCTCAAGATCGTCGGTGACGCATCCATTCAGGACTTCCGCCGCTACGACATTGCAGCCGGCCAACCACTGCGTCTGGCCCTCCACTGCCAGGGACAATACACTTCGTTTAATCGCGCATTTCAAGCCGTGGAATGCGCGGCTCCCGTCGGGACCGGTCGGATCACGTTACAGGGTGGCGGCGTATTCCCCAATCGCAGCTACCACCTGGATCTGTTGGCGGACAATGTGCCTCTGAGCCCATTGATGGCTTTGGCACAGCGGGCGAAAAAGAATTTGGCGGAGGATTTGGCCGCCAGTGGAACGGTGCGAGGGAGCGTCTCAATTGAACGGGGCGGCTCTGGCCTGCTCCGATTTGAGGGGCAGGGAGAGGTCGAGGCTCTCCGCATGGCATCGGCGTCTAATCGCACGGAGATAGGGCCGCAGACCATTCCGTTCATCTGGACCGTCGGCGATGCAGCGCAGGTCTCATCGAGAACGACAAGTTTTAAGAACTCCCCGGGAACCCGGCTGCCGAAAGGTCCACGCGTAGAGTTTGGACCTTTCGCTCCCGGACCACGAAGTGCCACATCTCTGGCCCGGGGGTGGATCGATCGCAACGGGTACAGTGTTTCGCTCACGGGCGAAACCGAAATCGCCAGTACTCTGCGTCTCGCCCACATGCTTGGCATTCCCGAATTGCAAGCTGCGCCTGAGGGTGTTGCGCAACTCGATCTGCAAATCGGAGGGTCGTGGGGAGGCTGGGATAACCACAATCCATCAGATTTTTCCGGTCCCCAAGTGACGGGGACCGCGAGGTTGCGCAATGTTCAAGTTGCTGTTCGCGGCGTGAGCGGACCGATCGAGATATCTTCGGCCGATATGCGACTCACTGCCGACACGGTGCGCATAGCCAAGCTGAGCGCAAAAGCGGCTGGAGCATCCTGGAGCGGGTCGATTGAACTGCCGCGCGGCTGCGGAACTCCCGGTGCGTGTGAAGTTCACTTTAACCTCACTGCAAACCAGATTGCGCTCAGTGAACTGAGGGAGTGGGCGAGTCCGCCACCGATTGAACAGCCGTGGTACAGGCTGCTGGGAGCCAATGCGCCCTCAGCGCCGTCGTTTCTGACCAACGTGCGCGCGACCGGCCGTGTAAGCACGGACCATTTGCAGTTGCGCAGCTATGCCGCGAATCACGTCTCCGCCAATGTAACTCTGAATCACGGAAAACTTGATATTGCTGATCTGAACGCTGATTTTCTCAATGGCCACCATCGCAGCGCCTGGCATGCCGACTTCAGCGCGGCGCCTGCGGCGTGCGAAGGAGCGGGAAATTTCGTTGGAATTTCTCTGGCGCGACTCAATGGCACAGCCACCGACACAACCCCGGACACGATCGCCGACAGCGCAAAGAATTCCGGGATTACGGGCACCGCGAACGCGAGCTACCAACTTAAGGGGCCCTGCGGACCCGATTTCTGGCAAACCGGCGAGGGATTGTTGCAGTTTGATATCAGAGACGGAAGTCTGCCGCATGTTGCTTTGGCAGAAGATGAAGGTCCGCTGAAGATTGTGCGCCTGTCAGGCCAGGCGCGACTGCATGACGGAAAGATCGAAATGAAGGATGCTCGGCTCGACTCCGCCAGCGGGAGATTTCAGTTGAGCGGGACTGCGTCATTGCGACGAGAACTCGATCTCAAGCTGGCCTCATTTCCTCTGGGCGCCGCGACAGGATTCACCATCACCGGCATTCTTTCCGATCCGCATGTGGCTCCGCTGCCCGGAGCGGAGCAGGCTACGCTCAAGACTGAACCTGCGAAGTAATCTGCGCTAAGGCACGTAACCGGCGCCGCGCAGAACCTTGCCGGGAAGCGCTCCCGTCATCTTGCCCTGATCGATCACCGGGACTCCGTTCACCAGAACATATTCCATCCCTTCGGAGAGCTGATTCGGATTGTCGAAGGTCGCGCGATCCCGCACCGTCGTGGGATCGAAGACCACGACGTCGGCCCACATACCAGCTTTGAGCACGCCCCGATCGGTTAGCCGCATGCGCTGCGCCGGGAGCGCCGAAAATTTGCGAATCGCATCTTCCAGGGTCAGGAGTTTTTCTTCTCGCACGTACTTGCCAAGAATTCGTGGAAACGTTCCATATGCGCGCGGATGCGGATGCGCCTGGCCCAAAATGCCCTCTGGCGAAGTGCCCTCTGAGTCGTTGTCGATCGATACCCAGGGCTGCTGCAGAGCCAAAGTGACATCCGGTTGTGACATGCCGAAAACAGCAACCTCGCTCTTGGGATCTTCGATCAGAAAATCAAAGATCGTGTCCATGGGATCTTTGTTCCACAACTTCGCAATTTCAGAGATGCGCTTACCCAACAGCGGCGTCAATTTCGGATTCTCAACCGAGCCGATCATGATGGCATCGGGGCCGGGAATCTCCTGCCATTCGTTGTCCCAGTCTTTCGCCGGCGTCTGCATATCTTTGCGAATGCGCTCGCGAGTGGCGGGATCTTTGAGCCGTTCGACCAGCTTCGCCGTACCGCCGTCATGCGCCCACGGCGGAATGAAAGCGGAAAAATCGTTGAACCACGCGGTATAGGCGTAAGTATCGGCGGTGACGTCTACGCCGGCCGCACGCGCAGCGTTAATCTTCGCGACAACCTCGGGCATGCGTCCCCAGTTGCTCTTGCCCGCGACTTTGATGTGCCAGATCTCGACCGGGATGTGGCCTTCGCGGCCGATGCGAAGGGCTTCGTCGATGGCCTCGAGCACAGAGTTGCTTTCGTCGCGCATATGAGTGGCGTAAATGCCGCCTGACTTGCCAGCCTCGGTGGCGAGCGCAATCAATTCTTCGGTCTTCGCATAGGGCGCTGGGGCATATTCGAGCGACGTGGAAACGCCAACCGCGCCATCCTTCATGGCATCACGTACGAGCGACGTCATCTGGTCTAGTTGTTCCGAAGTAGGTTGTCTGTTGTCGTCACCGAGGACCATTCGCCGGACCTGCGTCGCGCCCACGTAAGTTGCCAGATTAATGCCCATGCCCTGCTTTTCGAGCCGAGCGAAATATTGCCGGAAGGTTCTCCAATCGGGAGTGGTCTTGAAATATTCGTAAGAGGAGCGGTCGGCTTGCAGGATGACGTCGTTGAGCGGTGCGGCCGAGGAGCCTTCGCCGGTAATTTCCGACGTGATGCCCTGAAAGATCTTCGAGGGCAGGCGCGGGTCGACGAGGATCGTCAACTCCGATTGGCCCAACATGTCGATAAAACCGGGTGCGACGACCTTCCCAGCGGCGTCAATCGTACGCTTGCGGGGTGCGGTCGTGAGATTGCCGATCGCCATAACTTTGCCGTCGCGGATGCCGACGTCGCTGGAGTACCACGGCGATCCCGTGCCGTCGATGATGTGGCCGTTAGTGATGACGATATCGAAAGGCGAAGTCTGCGCCTGTAGGCCATACGGGCCGCCGATCAAGACGAACAGAAACAGAACACGATGCAACCTGAAACTAACTTTCATGAATGATCTTCCCCTCGGTCTTCATTTTGCGGTATGAGGCCAGGCCAAGCGCAGTCCAGATCCCCAGTGCGAGCCATTCGTAAACGGTGAAATGTCCGGGAACGATCGGCACCAACTTCATGAGCGCCATTGCGATACCCACCAGCAGTGCGAAAACCGCCACAGCGCGAGCCGTTGCAGACCGCGGAATTCTGCCGGGCAATGCTTTGCGTCCCAGTGCGAGATACGCCGCGCACGTTGCCGCCCAACCGATGGCGCAGGCGACGGACCCGACTTCGGTCACCGGAACCAGGATCGCGTCTCCCAAGAACATGCACGCACCGGTCGCGATGCCAACGCAAAGCACCGCTATCGACGGAGTCCGGTGCTGTGCGTGGATTTGCCCGACGCGCGGATCGACCATTCCGCGGCGTCCGAGTGCGAAGATCAGCCGGCTGGCGGCGACGAAGTTTCCGTTGAAGCATTTGAACAGCGACAGCAAGGCAGCGGCGAGGATGATGTTGACGATCCATTTTCCAGCGAAACCATCCCCGCCTACAGCTTGCTGAAAAGCAACCGCAGTCATGAATTTCTCGCCGGTCAGGGAGCGCCAGGGTGCGACGAATGCCACAGCGGCCACGATGCTGGCGTAGAAAAGAATTCCGACAAAGATCGCGATCCAGATGGCGCGAAAGAAGCCGGCGGAGCGGAACTCGGGGCTGGCTTCTTCTGCGGCCTTGCCGACAGACTCGAACCCCGTCATGAAATACGGGACGATCTGAATGACCAGCAGAATCGAAACCAGCGGAGCATGCGTAAACAGCGGAGGGAAGTTTCGCGGGGAACCCCGGCTCACGCCCATCAGCACAAAAACGACAAACAGCGCCAGAGTACCGAAGCTGGTCCAGTTCTGAAACGTCGCGCTGAGGCGGATGCCACGATAGTTCAGCAGTGTGAGCAGGCCAGTCAATCCGAGTCCGATCACAAGATGCGGCAGAAATACGGGGCGCCCGGCGATGCGATAGAGTTCCATTGAATCGAGCCCGGGGATGATGTAGCCGGCAATGCGCCCGACTGCGACCGCCTCCCACGGACAAACAATGAAGTATGCGAGCGTCATCATCCATCCGGTGGCGAAGCTGGTAGTGCGGGAAAAAACCGCCGAAGTGTACGCGACCTCGCCAGCGGCGTCGGGCATGGCGACCACCAAGCGGCCGTACACCCACCCGATAGGCAGCAGCAGCGCGCCGCCGATTACAAAGCCCAACAATGCTCCGAGTGCACCGCCGCGAAGCAGCCAGTCGTCCATGATGACGAGCCAGCCAACGCCCACCATTGTTCCCCAACCCAGGGTGAAGTAATCGGTGGCGCGGAGTTTGCGGGCGAGAGTGCTCAAGGATTCCTGGTCGCGCTGTCTAGCTGTTCTCTAAGACGAGTGGCGCGAATTATAAAGCATTTTGCACGTGGACCCGCAGCTTGGTTTCGCGCTCCTTCGCCGCGCAGCGCAGGCTTTTCGCGTGTTAGTATCAATTCCATCCCAGGATGACTTCCCTTCGCGAGACCCAGATTCCTGTGTTCAGCGCACTTAATTCCATGCCGAGGTCTGCCCGTTCAAGTTCGGCCCAGGCACGATGACATCAGAGACTACAACTCGCAAACGCGTGCTCAGCGGCATGCGTCCGACCGGCAAACTGCACCTCGGCAATTACGTTGGCGCGCTGCAAAACTGGGTCGGCATGCAGGATCAATACGAATGCTTCTTCTGTGTCGTCGACTGGCATGCGCTGACCACCGACTATGCTGACACCTCCCGTATAAAGGAAAATTCTATCGAGGTAGCCATTGATTGGCTGGCTGCGGGGCTCGATCCTGAGAAGTCGGTGCTCTTCCTGCAATCGCATGTACCTGCGCACGCGGAGCTGCATTTGCTGCTTTCGATGATCACGCCGTTGGGCTGGCTGGAGCGCGTTCCCACGTATAAAGAGCAGCGCGAAAACATCAAAGACAAAGATCTCGGCACGTATGGATTCCTGGGATATCCCGTGCTGCAGTCGGCCGACATCATGATTTACAAGGCCGGCGTCGTTCCCGTTGGTGAAGATCAGGTCGCGCACGTGGAGCTAACGCGCGAAATTGTGCGGAGGTTCAACGGATTCTATGGAGCATCGAAAGAAGTTTTCCCCGAGCCGAAATCTCTGCTGACCCCCGCGGCGAAACTGCCCGGCACCGACGGTCGCAAGATGTCGAAGTCCTACGGCAACACGATTCTGCTGGCGGATCCGGAACCGGTTGTGCGGCAGAAGTTGAAGACAATGGTCACGGACCCGGCACGTGTTCGGCGCACCGATCCTGGCAATCCTGACGTATGTCCCGTCGGCGACCTGCACAAAATCTTCAGCAGTAAAGAAACGATGGCCAAAGTTAGCGAGGGGTGCCGGTCGGCAGGGATCGGCTGCATCGAGTGCAAGGGCTGGGCTGCCGACGCTTTGGTGAAGCTGCTGGCGCCCATCCAGGAAAGACGCCGGAAATATGAGGAGAAACCACGGGACGCTTGGGATATCCTAGAAGCGGGCGCAGAGAAAGCGCGCGTGGTAGCGGCTGAGACAATGAACGAAGTGCGAGCGGTCATGGGCATGTCGCTCGCGTTCGAATCGCCATCGACGAGTACAAAGTAGAAGCGGCAGCCGGGGCTGCATGGGTCTTTCGCTTCGCTCAGGATGACGGGGTCAGCGTAATGATCGAGAATTCAAAAACCGTTTCGGTCGATGCCACCCAGGGTGTTGTGCCTTCCGCCCTCATCGCCGGCCCGCCGGGCACGAAAGCCAAAGACGTCTCCCGGAAAGAGGAAAGCGATTCGCCGTTTTCCGTTGCCGTGACCGATGTTTACGAAGGGCCGCTCGACCTGCTGCTCGACCTGATTCGCAAGCAGGACATCGACATTTACGACATTCCCATCGCAAAGATCACCTCGCAATATCTAGCGTACGTAGAGAAAATTAAGGAACTCGACGTGAACGTCGCGGCTGATTTTATCTACATGGCCGCAGTCCTCATCCACATCAAGTCGAAGATGCTCCTGCCGCGCGATCCGGATGCAGCCGCCGAGGGCCAAGAAGATCCGCGGACGGAACTGGTCAACCGGCTGCTGGAGCACGAAAAGTTTAAGTCAGCGGCGCAGATGCTTTTACAGAAGCAGCAGATTGAAGATGCCGTGCTGTCGAATCCTTCGCTCAAAGAATTCATGGATGCCGAGGGAACCGAGCCCGAAATCGCGGCCGACGTGATCGACCTGGTCAAGACATTCCAGCAAGTGCTTGAACGCGTACGCACGCGGCCCGTGCTCGATGTCGACGAAGAGACCGTCACCGTAGGCCAGATGATCGACTACCTGCGCAGGCGCCTGTCCCTTGAGGAACGGCCGATCCGCCTGAAGCAGCTGCTGATGCGCATACCTTCGCGACACGCACTGGTGTGCATGTTCCTGGCCTTGCTCGAACTGGTGCGGCTGCAGGCGATCCAGGTGCGGCAGGAAAAATTGTTCGGCGAGATTGCGGTGCGCAAGCACACTCACTTCGACGAGATCATGAAAGAGCAGTCGGCCGTGCGCGATGACTGGAAGTAAGAGAGACAGGGATCACTGATCGCCTTTTATGTCTTTAAAAGCCCAACTCGAAGCCATCGTCTACGCGGCGGAGACGCCGATCACGCTGGATCAGATCGTCCAACTCGTCAAAGAGACGGTAGTCGCCGACGGCGTCACCGACGCGGCAGAGATCAAATCGCAAGTGCGCTCCAGCCTCGAAGAACTTGTCGGCGAATACGGCTCTCCGAGCCATGGCATCGAGGTTCGCCAGGTCGCTGGTGGGTACCGCATGTCGACCAAGCCGGAACAACATGAAGTAGTACGGGCCTTTGCGAAGAGCTTAAAACCTCCGATCCGTTTGTCGTTGCCCGCGCTTGAGACGCTGGCCGTCATCGCTTACAAGCAGCCGGTCACCGTGCCCGAGATCAACGATATTCGCGGCGTCGATTCCGGCGGTGTGATTGGAACCTTGCTTGACCGCAAAGTGATCACGACGGCGGGGCGCAAACAGGTCATCGGGCGTCCCATCCTCTACAAGACGACAAAAGAATTCCTCATGCGCTTCGGCCTCAAGGATGTGAACGAACTGCCCAGCATGGAGGAATTCGAAAAGCTTGTCGCGGAATCATTCCAGGGAGAGCTGATTCCAGCCGAGAGCGCAACATCCTCACCAGCCTCACCTGCCCAGGCTGCAGAAATCGCAGCAGGGGATTCGGAGTCCGCCGACGCTGGTCTGCAGAAAACAGTGCCGGAAGCGGAAAAAGCCAGCTGAGATATTACCGTTCGGAGTTCCACGTGAGCTTCAATCATGCCGACTGAGCGCCTGCAGAAAATAATCTCCGCCGCTGGCGTCGCTTCCCGCCGCACCGCCGAGAAACTCATCACTTCAGGCAAAGTGCAGGTCAACGGGACGATTGTCACCGAACTCGGCAGCAAGGCAGACCCCGCAACCGATCACGTGCGCGTGAACGGAAAGCTGTTGCAGGGAGCGCAGCATCACATCTACCTGCTCCTCAACAAGCCCAAGGGTTACGTCACGACCATGAGCGATCCCGAGAAGCGTCCAACTGTTATGGATCTGGTTCGCGGTGTGAAGGGCCGCGTGTATCCCGTGGGGCGCCTCGACTATGCCAGCGAAGGCCTGCTGCTGCTGACTAACGACGGGGAACTCGCCGACCGTCTTATGAAGGCTTCCTCCCACGTCGCCAAGACCTACGTGGTCAAAGTCGCAGGCACGCCTAAAGAGGATGCAATCGCCAAACTGCGCGCCGGAGTTTCAATCGCAACCGACGACGGCAAACGAGTGAGGACGGGGCCAGCCGGCGTCCGCATCGTGAAAGAAGCGGCAAATCCCTGGTATGAGGTCACGCTGGTCGAAGGACGCAATCGCCAGATCCGGCGCATGTTTGAATCGGTCGGGCACCATGTGGAAAAGATCAAGCGCGTGCGCTACGGGCCGCTGACCCTTGACGTACCCCCGGGCAAGTTTCGCAAGCTGACGCCGAAAGAAGTGGCGCATCTGAAGTCCGCGAGCGGAATTCGCTTGCCAACTGGGAAGCCTTCCGTGGCATGATGTGCGGTCACGATCCGTACGTGGTAAAGATGTGCGGCAAGCATGAGCCGTTTTTTTGATCTGGTCTCGAAACCGGCGCGCGAGATGGGCGGACACCGTCCCAACTCCGCGCCGAGGCAAGCCGTCTCCGAAGCTCAGCCGCGATTCATCCGGCTCGACTCCAACGAAAATCCTTTTGGCCCGTCACCGAGGGCGGTCGAAGCCATGCGATCTGCGCTGCGCGCAGCGAATTCCTATCCTGATGATGATTGTTACGAACTGACGCGGGCACTGGCGGCTTACCACGCCGTGCCGCCGGAGCAGGTGCTGGTCACTGCCGGATCGACGGCATTGCTCGGCCTGCTTTGTCGGACGATGCTTTCGCCCGGCCTGAATGCGGTGACCAGTGAACGCTCGTTCATCGTTTATTCGATGGCGGTGCGTGCTACCGGGGCCCAGCTCGTTCAAACTCCCATGTGCGGCAATGCGTTCGATCTGGGCGCGATTCTTGACGCAATCGACGAGAACACGCGCCTGGTCTTTCTCGCCAATCCCAACAATCCCACGGGTACGTTGCTCGACGCCAGAACCGTCGGCCGGTTTCTGGCTAAGGTTCCCAGTCACGTCGTCGTGGTTCTCGACGAGGCGTACTACGAATTCGCGTCGCACTACGCGGGGATGCAGCAGATTGAGTATTCTCATTCGCTTGACTACCTTGGGCAGGGCGCGAGTGTAGTTGTGCTCCGGACTTTCTCCAAGGCCCATGGGCTGGCGGGATTGCGCGTGGGCTACGGCCTCGGTCCCGAGGAGTTGCTGGCATACTGCGCGCGCATGCGGAACACGTTCTCCGTGTCGTCGGTGGCGCAGGCCGCGGCGCTGGCGGCACTTGACGATCAGGATCACATTGCCCGCACAGTGTCCAACAATGCCGCGCAGATGCAGGGTTTGCTCGATGGTTTGTCGGAACTGGGCTACAGCGTGCAGGCGACCGCGGCGAATTTTGTCTACTGCGACCTGAACGAGGAAGCCTCGATCGTGACGCGGCGATTGCGAAATGCGGGCGTGAGCGTCCGTCCGCTTGGCGTTTGGGGCGCGCCCACGAGCATTCGGGTCAGCGTCGGGACGCCCGAGCAGAACCGCTTCTTCCTCGAAGCGATCGGCCGCGTGGCTGTGGATTCACGGCGAGTCGGGGTTCGTGATACCGGCTAAGCGCATGGCCCTGACCATTCGCACGCACATGCGGCTTCAGCCGTCCGGAGGTTTCTATGACACGAATTGTTCTGAGCGGTGTTCTTGTTTTCATAGCTGTGGCCTGCGCGGTCTCTCAAACGCCAAGCCCCACACCGCCTCTGCGCGACCTGGATTGGGACACCTATGTCGACAAGGTCCAAGGTGCGTGGATGGGCAAGATGATCGGCGTCACCTTCGGCCAGCCCTGGGAGTTTCTCTACCAGAACACGCCGATCGGATTCGACATCACCGATTGGCCGCTGTCGCCCACGCGTATGAAGGACTATCGGACTCGTGCGGCGAATACGCCAGGGGAGTGGGAGCCGATCACTAGCGAGGCCGAAAACCAGAAAATCAATATCAATCACGATTTCGTCGTCACTTCCGAGAAGGAGCATCCCAGCTTCGGCGCGCCGGATAACGACGACATCTACATCAACATTCTTTTTCTTTACTGTCTGCGCAAGTACGGCGTCGACGTCGATCCAGTCACCGTTGCTCATGAGTGGGATCGCAGGATCAGGCAGGTCTGGCACGCCAACGATGCAGGATTGCAAAATATCCGCAAAGGAATCCTGCCTCCCGACTCCGGCAACCCGCGCTATAACCTGCATGCTGACGATATTGATTTCCAGATCGAAGCTGACATTTTCGGCATGATCGCGCCCGGCATGCCCCAGGTCTCCAACCGCTACGGCGATCGTATGGGACACATTATGAACTACGGCGACGGCGTCTACGGTGGCATGTTCATCGCGGCCATGTACACGCAGGCGTTCTTCGCGAGAGATATTCGCGAAGTGGTCGAGAAAGGCCTGAAGGCGATTCCTGCGCAGAGTCTGTATGCGCAGCTGATTCGCGACGTGATCCGCTGGCATGACGAAAATCCCAATGACTGGCTCACGACCTGGCATCTGGTGCAGGCAAAGTGGGGCGAGGTCGATCACTGCCCCGACGGCTACAAGCAGCCCTTCAATATCGACGCCAAGCTCAATGGCGGATACGTTGTAATGGGCCTGCTCTACGGCAACGGTGACTGGTATAAAACTATGAACTACGCGACTCGCGCCGGACAAGATGCCGACTGCAATCCCGCCAACGCCGCGGGAATTCTCGGCACTCTGATCGGCGCGCATGCGATCCCCACCGAATATCGCGACCCGCTGCACAACACGTACTGGAACAAAACTCTCGCCGGACTTCCAGATTCCTACGAGATCGACGTGCTCTCCGGCGATACCGCGCAGGTGGGGTTGAAGATCCTGCTGGCCAATGGAGGAGATGTCGCGACGAAGAATGGGAAGCTCGTACTCCGCGTGCCATATCGGGAGCCGCAGGCTCCGTCAAAGCTGGAACAGATTCACTGGAAAGACGACAAACCAGTGTTGGAGTAGCGCGGGCGTGTTGCCGGGTGTTGGGCGGGGGTTACGCAACCACGAGTGGATCGAGGAAATTCCAAAGGAACCTACTCTGCCATCGCCGTCAGCCGCGCCCCACCGAACAATCCCGCATCACTGCCAAGGACTGCCTGCGTGATGATCGTCTGCCGCTGTTGACTCGCGCCCGCCGGTTGCGGCCCAACTTCATCTTTCCGCAGAGGATCGGGCGGAGCTGTAGCAGCGTAAATCAGCGATCTCTCGCGCATTTCCTCAAACATGGCCGGCGCAAATGCATCCCACGCGCTGAGCACGCCTCCGCCGATCACATACATTTCCAGATTGAGAATATTTACGAGATCGGCCAGCAGAATCCCGAGGAAGCGCCCGAAGCGCTGAAAAATTCGCAGCGCCGATTCCTCGCCCTGCATCGCCAGATCGTAAATCGACTTCGCGCTGAATTCTGCGTCTGCGCTGGCAGCCTTTTCTAGGGCAGGCGCCTGCCCTGTGGCAATGGCCTCGCGAGCCATGCGCACGATTGCCGTGGCGGATGCATAGCGCTCGGCGCAGCCGTGATTCCCACAACCGCAAGGGACGCCACCGGGCTCGACCGTGACGTGGCCGAACTCGCCCGCCATGCCATTCATTCCATGGAAGATCTTTCCATTCAGAACAATGGCACCGCCGATGCCGGTGCCGAGTGTGATCATGGCCATGTTGTCGACGCCGCGTCCCGCGCCCAGCCACTGCTCGCCCAGAGCCGCAACCTTGGCGTCATTCTCTAGAAAAATGCGAATGCCCAGTCGCCCCTCAATCTCTTTACGCACCGGATAGTTGGACCAGCCGGGCAGGTTTGCCGACTTTCGCACCACTCCCGCTTCCAGGTCGATGATCCCGGGTACACCGATGCCCGCGCCGAGAAACTGGCCACCCTTTTGGTATTGTTCGGAAAGACGCCGAATGGCATCGCACATGTCGTCCACAACTTGATGAGGACTTATCTGGATTCTGGTGCCGAGTGTGGCCTTTTCCAGAAGCTTGCCGTCGGTGGTGATGGCCGCGACGCGCAGATTGGTGCCGCCAAGATCGACCGCAATGGAAAAGTCAGGCATGGGCTAAGAGATTAGCAGAACGGGGAGGCAGTTTCACTTCTGGCATTTCGGGCAGAAGTGGCTGCTGCGGCCCGCGATCACGACGCGCTGAATCGGAGTTTTACACACGAGGCACGGCTCGCCTTCGCGACCGTAGACGCGATGCTCGAGCTGAAAGAATCCCTCCTTGCCCTCGGCGTCGACGTAATCAGAGACTGACGACCCGCCCAACGCGATCGCTTCCCTCAGCACTTCTTTCACGGCAACGAAAAGCTTGCCCAGTTTTGCGCGGGAGATTGTCGATGCCCGCCTCCGCGAACGAATACCGGAGCGAAACAGAGATTCGTCGGCATAAATGTTCCCTACGCCGCGCAACAGTTTCTGATTCAGCAGCGCGCTTTTGATCGGCGTCTTGCGGCCATGGAAGAGCCTTACGAATGGTTCGAGTTCAACCTCGAGAGGTTCAACCCCGCCTGCGTCAAAGTCCGCGGCCAGCGCAACGCTCAGTCGCCCGAAGCGCCGCGGATCGACAAAGCGCAATTCCCTTCCCGACGATAGTCGCAGAATGGCGTGGGTGTGCTTCTCGACTTCCGTCATCGGCTCGCATACTTGCAGGCGCCCAGTCATACCGAGGTGGACGATCCACTGCGATTGTGTGAGGTTCGGAGCCTGTATGGGGCGGACATTTCTGTCTGCTCCTGTAGATGACATGGATGCTTCAGGTTTTGGCAGAGGCCTGGATCCGTTCCGCTTCCCAGTTGCTCTCCGGCGTTTGGCGGGCAAGAGTGTCCGCCCCGCACGGTCCAGGTCAAACACGATGTGCTTGCCCATTCGGCGAACCCCTGCGATGCGGCTCTGCTCGAGCGCCGCGACAATATCAGACGCGGAGGATTTCAGCGGCTCCTTCTTCTTCCCCAGCCACACCGATTCCACCACATCGCCCGTGACCCGCTTGGCGAGTCCACGTGCTATCGTCTCGACCTCAGGCAGTTCTGGCATTTTTCTCCGTCGATTTAGGCTTTCGGGATTGCGCGCTGGCGCTGATTGGCTCTGTGCACATTGGATGCTCTAGACTCCCAGCAAGACGCAACCCGCGCGCCAGATCCCAGGCAAACATACCTCAACGCACAATCCCGGATTGCTGTCGTAAGATTGTCACTTCACTTCGTTGGCCGAATCCATGAATAATCAGGCATTGCTGCAGGCAGCGCTGGAAGAGGCGAAGCAAGGAGTTTCCGAGAAGGGCTTGCCCATCGGGGCTGTCCTGGCCGACCGTCACGGAAAAATCGTAGCCCGCGGCCATAACCTGCGCGTGCAGACCGGAGACCCCACGGCCCACGCAGAAACCATCTGTCTCCGCAACGCCGGCCGCCGCCGCGACTGGCCCCAGTTGACGCTCGTCAGCACACTGAGTCCCTGCATCATGTGTACGGGGACGGCACTGCTCTATCGAATTCCTCGCGTCGTGATCGGTGAGAATCACAACTTCATGGGCGCGGAAGATCTGCTCCGGCAACGGGGCGTGGAAGTTGTGGTTCTCGACGATCCCGAGTGCATCGAGTTGATGCGCGAGTTCGTCCGGGCGAACCCGGATCTCTGGAATGA
>Ga0209006_10003177_pt1 | contig 14918 bp, 17 predicted proteins | sample JacPin_JW_Ref_O2_FD_188567 | JGI IMG/M metagenome (GOLD analysis project Ga0209006, IMG submission 188567) | Forest soil microbial communities from Algoma, Ontario, Canada - Jack Pine, Ontario site 1_JW_Ref_O2 (SPAdes) (version 2) | ecosystem: Environmental > Terrestrial > Soil > Boreal... | reverse complement strand
TTTTCGAACAGAAGTTTGTGGCCGAAACGTTTTCCGGCGCCGGAGAGCTGAATCATTTGTCAGTCACAATCAGAGCTGGAATTATCGTAACAGGGGCCAGCGATCGGTGAGTGGAATGGGGATCTTGCAACTAGGACCTGCTGCGTGCAAGTTAAATCGTCTTGCGAAGGTGCCAAGGGGATTGCTGTTCGCGGGCAATGAAGTGTCGTTCTTTTTGAGAGGGGATTTCGCGAAGAACCAGCTTTGCGAACCCCGGTAAATCGAAATGAGGCGGCCTCTCTGTGACCATAATTTCTAGGTCGTGTGTCACTTTCCAGATTTTCAGGAATAAACTTCCCGTGACCTTGGGACCGAGAAAGGTTGGTGCCTCAAAGGTGTGGTTGATATGCTTCTGGTTTCGGTTTTCGCTCTTCATCAGGCCAAGCTCTTCCTGCAGGAGGGTCTCCAGGTTTCCAACAGTTGAGCGATCTTCGTCGTAAAAAACGACTTCGCGATTCGGAAGTGGTCGAAGCGATAGGCTCGATTTATCGATATGCGTTGTATCCGGATTACTAGAGAACCATGTCCAATCGACATGGACTACAAAACTCGAAATTCGAGGTTCGAAGATTGTCCACTTCATGCCCATTACAAACTGCTCCACGGTTCCGTCTCCGCGATTAGGAGAGGGCACTTTGAAGGATCGGATTTCCGGTGCCACACTGGCCCAACTCCCCACCGTCATGGATATGTTCTTTTTCGGTGGGGACTCAGCCAACTCGTACAAAATGATTCCCTGCGCCGCCGCAAAGTCCTTAGCGCCTCGCTGGTATCCGGTCCGCGTGACGAAAACCCCACGAGGCTGGTTGGGCAAATCATCGAGAACGCATTTGAAATGGAACAGGTCGCCTTGCTTAACGGCACTCTGCCAATCTCTCGCCTGGACAATTACTTCGTGTTGGATTCCACCCTTCTGAAACTTCCAATACACATCAATCTGATGCGTTGATATTTTGCCCCGCAGGGTCTTGTTCTGTTCAACGGTTATAGTTGCGACTTCTTCTTGGTCGTGAATGGCTTGAAAGATTCCCTGCACGAGCTTTTCATATGAAACGCCCGTGTTTTTCTTCTTCCTATCCATTCTCGTTTTGCCGCCCTGGGTCGCTAGGCATCCGCATAGGCCATTATCTCAAGGTTGTCGTCCATGGACGGGGGTATTTGCGCGGTCGGACCGTCGTTTGTTTGCGGATGCGGGGCAATGATTGATATCGAGGCTTTCTACTAGGAATCAGGCTTTGGAGGATCGTCGCTGTAGAACAGCGGCTTACGGCCAGAGCGCTTCGACGATGGGATCTTTGGCGGGCGCCACGACGCGGGCATTTCGCGCTCCGGGATACGCCCCCCAGAGTTCGTGATGAAACTGGATGCGCTCCAGGGCGCGGTCGATCACGATCTCGAGTTCGTGGAAATACTTCACTTCGCGGCCTTTAGCCAGGCGCTTCTTGGCCTCGGCGGGACTGAACCAGGTCGGCTTCCGGTTCGCTTCATCCGGCTTTCGCATCTGGTGGACTTCCATCAGGAAGGCTTTGATCACGAACTCCTGCACGCCGCCCGGTTGCCAGAACACGCCCTTCGAGTGCAAGTAAAGATGAAAATGGCGCGGCTCGATCGTGCCGATTGCGCCGGCCTCTTCGGCGGCTTCGCGCTCGGCTGCCTGGCTGTGCGACAGGCGGGCTTCGGTCGATCCCTTGGGAAAGGTCCACTTGCTGCCGCCGTTGGTGTTCACCAGCAGGAACTCGATCGCCGTGCCTCGCCGGCGATAGCAAATCGCTGCAACCTGAAGCGGCAACGATTTCGCGACGCGGGCTGACCCCATGGGCAACGGCCTCCGTGATTAATGTTACTCGGAAGATATTTCATCAATGTTAAAGTGCAACAAAAATTGTGCACCAAAGATGGTTACGAAAGAGGTTACTGCGGCATCTCAGGCCATGAGTCTTGCGGTTGCCAGCGGCGAAATCGGGTTGCTTTCTTCAAGTTTACGCGTATATTTACCAGCGCTTCCGCCTTCGGGCTGAGGCACGCCGCTTCCGGTGACGTTGCAGGACGGATCCGCTCAGGCCACGGGGTGTGATTATGTCTTTGCTGTCTTTTCTTGACCGCGATCGCACGATCGCGAAACCCGGCTTCAGCCGATGGCTGGTGCCGACCGCCGCTCTCTCCATTCATCTGGCCATCGGCCAGGTTTACTCCTTCAGCGTCTTCAAAATTCCACTGAGCCAGCTCATCGGCGTCTCCAAGCCCGCTGACGCCGACTGGAAGCAATCGCAGATTGCCTGGATCTTCTCGCTCGCCATCATCATGCTCGGCTTATCGGCGGCGCTGTTCGGGCAATGGCTGGAGGGCGCCGGTCCGCGCAAAGCCATGTTCGCCTCGGCCATTTGTTTCGGCTCCGGATTTTTCATCGCCTACTTCGGCGTCATCACGCACCAGCTTTGGATTGTTTTTCTCGGCTACGGCGTGGTCGGAGGCATTGGACTTGGCCTGGGATATATCTCTCCCGTCTCCACGCTGATCAAGTGGTTCCCCGACCGCCCTGGCCTTGCCACCGGCATGGCGATCATGGGATTCGGTGGCGGCGCGATGATCGGCTCGCCGCTCGCCGTCTCTTTGATGGCCCACTTCCGCACCGCAACCGACCTCGGCGTCGGCCCAACATTTCTAGTGATGGGAACTCTCTATTTCTTCTTCATGATGTTCGGCGTGTTCACCATCCGGGTCCCGCCGGACGGCTGGAAGCCCGCCCATTGGACGCCACCGACGCACCTGTCGGCAATGGTCACCACGCGGCAAATGGACGTGAACACGGCCTTCCGCACGCCTCAGTTCTGGCTTCTGTGGCTGGTTCTGTGCATGAACGTGACAGCGGGCATCGGCATCATTGAGCAGGCCTCGCCGATGATTCAGGATCTGTTCAAGGGGACGATCGGCCCGGTCGCGGCAGGAGGTTTCGTCGGCCTGCTCAGCCTGTTCAACATGGGCGGCAGGTTTTTCTGGTCGTCGGTGTCTGACTTTCTCGGACGCAAACCGACCTACTTCATCTTTTTCACGCTCGGATCGGTGCTGTACTTTTTGCTTCCGTTCACCGGCGGCAATCGCCTGAACAGCGTGTGGCTGTTTGTGAGCGTCTGCGTCGTGCTGCTGAGCATGTACGGCGGAGGCTTCGCCACCATCCCCGCCTATTTGAAAGACATGTATGGCACCTATCATGTGAGCGCCATACACGGGCGGATATTAACGGCCTGGTCAACAGCGGGAGTTCTCGGCCCTGTGCTGGTGAACTATACCCGCGAATATCAACTGGCCCACGGCGTCGATCGCGCCGGAGCATACCAGAGCGTGCTGCACATCATGTGCGGATTGCTGGTGGTCGGCTTCATCGCGAATTTCCTGGTGCATCCGGTGTCTGAGAAATACTGGAGCATGACGAAGCTGCCGCCGGGGAAGAACGCGGCGGCAGCGCATTGAAGCAAAGTGAGGGTGATTGAGCCCAAGAACACGAAAGATTGAACTCGCAGGCGACCGGCGTTTTAAAAAAGGTGACTTTATGGCAGATGAAAAAAAATCCCCGGCCGCATTGATTCTGCTGGCCTGGCTCTTTGTAGGAATTCCCCTCACGTGGGGCGTCTACAACACGGTGCGCAACTCGATGAAGGTATTTAAGGCTCCGTCGCCGCCGCATGCGGCCGTGCTCGAGCCCCGTAGAGATGCGCGGCCAAGCCTCGCGTAGTTCGCATCTTTTTTCGCTGCGCGCAAAGGCCGCGTCTTTACAGCCCACGGCCATATACCGGGATCGACGCTCCCGTCACATCTTTCGCAGCGTCGCCGGCCAGCCACGCGATCAGGCTCGCAATCGAAGCAGGCTGCACCCACTGCGAAACATCGGCGCCGGGCATGGCCTTCCGATTCACCGGAGTATCGATCGTGCCGGGCAGAATCACGTTCGCGGTAATGCCGGCGTCTTTGTTCTCAATCGCCACGGTGCGGATCAGCGACACAATCGCGGCCTTCGACGCCGAATAAGCACCGACCGTCGCCCCCGGGCTTTCCGCCGCGCGACTTCCAATCGCGATGATGCGCCCGCCTCCCGCGCTGCGCATGTGCGGAATTACAGCCCGCAACATGTGAAAGGCACTGTTCACATTCATGTCGAACATGCGCGCAAAAGTCGCATCGTCAGTGTCGGCAACCGTCTTTCCTCCGGCAAATCCGCCGACCAGGTGAGCCACAACGTCGATTCTTCCAAAGCGCGCGATCACAGTCTCAATCGCTTTTTTGGCTGTTTCGAGACTGTTGATCGTAGCCGCAAGCGCGCTGAAATGCGGATGGTTGAAGTCGGACTGCTGGATCTTCGGAGCCAGCCCCACCGTCTGAAAACCGGCTTCCAGCAGGGCCTTCGTGACGGACACGCCCAGGCCGCCATTCGCTCCGGTCACCAGCGCAATTCTCTCGGTCATGAACGATTTCCTCTGAGTAGACTAGATGCCGAGACTATCGGGGGATGCGTGCAAACGCAAATCGCCGCGAAGAATTCGTGCTGGTCCGATGACAATTTCTTATCGAAATTGTCATCCTGAGCGAGGAGTTTGCCCCGGCTTTGCCGGGGCAAACCCGCAGTCGAAGGACCCCTTATTCGCTTGCATCGAGATGAACATCGAAAGGCGTTCTCACGATGCAGTCGAGTAAGAACTCCCGGATACGCCGCTGATGCTGCAAGAGTGCGCGGGGTCCTTCGACTACATTGTTGGTTCGCAAAGCGAACCAACGATTTCGCTCAGGATGACAATGCAAATAGGCTACTAGTGCTTACATGATCAAACTGCTCTTCACTCTTGCCGTTTCCGCAACCTGCGCGGCGCCCCTCGCGTTCACGCAGATCTCCGCTAGAGTCTCCCCCGGCTCAATTGACGCGGCCTTTAACTCGCTGAAATCGACCGTCGCTCCCGGTGCCGCAGTGCTCGTCGTCCGTAACGGTCAAGTGGCATTTCGCCACGGATACGGCGTGACTGATCTGCGAACCCGGCAGCCAATTGAGCCCAGCACAAACTTTCGCCTCGCGTCGTTTACCAAGCAATTCACCGCAACGGCCATCATGCTGCTTGTGCGCGACGGCAAACTGCGCTACGACGACCATCTCACCGACATCTTTCCCGACTTTGCCGCCTACGGGAAGGCGATCACGGTGCGCAACCTGCTCAACCATACGTCCGGACTCAAGGACTATGAAGGCCTGATGATGAAGGACTATCCCAACACCCCGCCCGAAAAGATTCCGCAGATTCATGATGCGGGCGTGCTGAAGCTGATGGAACAACAGACGAGCGGTAACTTCCCTGCCGGCTCGCGCTGGGAGTACAGCAACTCCGGCTACGTGGTGCTGGCCATGATCGTCGAGAAAGTTTCAGGCCGACCCTTCGGCCAGTTTCTGCACGAGCGAATCTTTGCGCCGCTTGCCATGAACCACACCCTGGCTTACGAACAGGGCAAGAACGAAGTCCCGCACCGCGCCTACGGATTCAGCAAGCAAGGCAACAGTTTGCGGGAGACAGACCAGAGCCCGACATCGGCAACGCTGGGCGATGGCGGAATTTATTCGTCCATTGACGATCTTGAGAAATGGGATCGTGCCTTGCGCGAGCACACGCTGTTGACCGAAGCCGAAATGCAGCCGGCGCTGACTCCGGTGCAGCCATCAGCCGGTCCGGCAAAGGGTGAAGACGGTGCCGCGATCACCTACGGTTTCGGCTGGTTTCTCGATCCCTACCACGGGCACAAGCGCATGTCGCACGACGGCGAGACCTGCGGATTTCGCACCACGATCCAGCGCTTCACCGATGACCGACTGACCGTGATCGTGCTCGCCAACCGCACGGATGTCGATCCGGAGGCGCTGGCGCTGAAAGTCGCGGATCTGTACCTGGGAACGCCGTAGCGATGAAGGCGTAATGGTGGGGTCGGTCTTCTTTGCGTCCTTAGCGGATTTTCTTCGCGATCTTCCCGGCTAAAAGCTTAGACCGCCAAAACCGCGCCGTTATGCCGTTGGAGGCGCAGGAGTTGCTGGCGCAGTGGGAGGCGGCGCAGCATGCGCGGAATCGTTCACCAGGTCCTTCAGTTCTTTGCTGGGCTTGAAGAACGGAATCTTTTTCGCGGGAACTTCCACCCGCTCTCCGGTCTTGGGATTGCGCCCGACGCGAGGTTTGCGCTGGCGCGTACGGAAGCTGCCAAAGCCGCGAATCTCGATCTTGTCACCCGCGCGCAGCGATCGCACTACGCTGTCAAAGATCGTTTCTACGATCACTTCACTATCTTTGCGCGTAAGTTCTGCCAAACGCGAGACTTCGTCAATCAGATCAGCTTTCGTCATAACCCCTCTCGACTGGTGAAACCCTGCTTAACCTTCTCAAATTTCAGGGGTTGTACGCAAGTCACGGTTTTGGAACACTGGGAAATCGGTCTTGGGTCTCAGGTGTTAGGTCTTGGGATTTACTCCAAATGTCTCCATGAGACACGGTCGCAAAAGGCAAGGCCGAAGACCGACGAAGACCTAAGACCGACGACCTAAGACCCGCGTACCGCAGACCTGCCCCTCACTTCCACAGATAATAGAACCCAATCTGCTGCTCCATCAGCTTTTCTCGCGTCGGGATGTACTGCGAAACATCCCCCAGCAGCAAGTCCATGAGAGTTCTGCGGTCTTTGTCGGGACGCACCAGCGTCGGTTCCCCGTGAATTCCCACCGACTTCGCCGTATCGGCCACAGCTGTCTCAAAGTCACCGACGTTGTCGATCAGCTTCATGTCGAGCGCCTGCTGGCCGGTCCAGACCTTGCCGTTGGCGATCGATTTCACATCGTCAAACTTCATGCCGCGGCCGTCGGCCACTGCCTTCACAAACTGTCCGAACATGTTATCGATCAGCGCCTGCATGTAAGCCTGCTCGTTTGGAGTCAGGTCGCGCGCCGGATTGCCTGTGTCTTTAAATTCTCCGGTCTTGATCACGACGTTTTTCAGCTTCGCCCACTTCAGCAGATCGCCGTAATTCATCCACTCGGCGATGACGCCGATTGATCCCACGATGCTGCCCTGGTCAGCAAAAATTTTGTCCGACGCCGCCGCCACGTAGTAAGCGCCGCTGGCGCCAACCGTTTCAATCGAAACTACAATTTTCTTTTTCTTCTCGGCGCGCAGCCGCTTGACCTCGCGATAAATCTCCTCTGACGCGGCCACGCCGCCGCCGGGCGAGTTCACGTGCAGAATGATCGCCTTGATCGACGAGTCATCGCCGAACTTCTTGAGTTCGCTCACCACCGGCTGCGGAGAAAGAATCACGCCGTCGAGGTCCACGACTCCGATGCGATCGCCAAAGCTCGGCATGGCCGAACTCTCGCCGCCGGCGTGCAGCGTGACGTACACCATGGTGAACACGGCCAACACAAAGAGGAAAAAAGCTCCTCCGCCGATCAGAACCCAGAGCAGGGTGCGCGAACGCGGTTCAGGCATGGGAAAAGTTTAGCACCTGGCGCGGAACTGCGAGTTAAGCACGCAGATCAGATCGCCGCTTATTTAGAATTGTCATTCCGAGCGCTCGCAGACGCGCAAAGCGCGGAGAGAGCGCCGAGGAACCTGCTTTTGTTCTGCTGGGTCACTGGTGCAGCTGTCTATCCACTGCGGAGTCATCCTGAGCGCAGCCGTCTTTCAGGCGAAGCGAAGGATCTCAGTCTCAACCACCGTAGAGCGTCAGCCAAACTGATCTCCTACCGCCAGGCCCCAAGAATGGCTCCCATCGCCACATAACACACCAACTGATATCCGGTATTAATCAGGTAAAGCTTGTTGCGCTGGTGGCTGAACAACGCATTGGTGAACTGCACCGTCGTGACGAACCCGACCCACACGACCAGGCCAATCTTCAAGCCATCGACGGCGGTCGCAGCACCAGCAACCGCAATGAGCTTTCCCAGCACAAACGCCGACAAAAGACCCGCGACGGCCGACATGGCATAAGACGGCCCGGCGCTCTTCTGCATTTCGGCGATCTTCGCCTTGTCGTTCGGATCGTAGCCCATCAGCTCCATCCACGGATTGGCGAACAATACCGGCGAATACCACAAGAAGCCAGCCACCATACAAACCACCGCGCACACCAGCACAGCCCAAATATTTACGTCCAAGAAATGCATGAGCCCCTCCCCCAAATTTTCGCAGACTAACAGAATTTACCGACGCAAAATGCCAGGCGAATGCTGAAGAGAAAAGAAACGCCACCGGCACGAAAGAAAGCTTCGAGATATCCGAAAACGGCGTTCGACCGGCCCCTATCTCATTTACGGCGGCGAGTGTACCAGATGAACGCAGGAGATTTGTAGAGATCAGTCATCAATCGCTCAACCAGCCATCACGGTGAATTTGCTCGTCCGTAACTTTTCGGGCAGGTTATCATCCAATCTGAGGAAAGATCGAGGGAGACAAGACAATGGCCAAAGCCACATTTGCAGCGGGATGTTTCTGGGGAGTGGAAGCCACCTTCCGCAAGATTCCGGGAGTGTCCGGAACCCGGGTCGGCTACCTCGGGGGAAAGACCGAAAATCCCACCTACAAAGAAGTTTGCACCGACAGCACGGGCCACGCCGAAGCGGTCGAAGTCGAGTTCGATCCCGCCAAGGTGCCGTACATCGATCTGCTCAAAGTTTTCTGGGAGAACCACGACCCCACGCAGGTCAACCGCCAGGGACCGGACTGGGGCACGCAGTACCGCACCGCGATCTTCTATCACTCCCCCGAGCAGGAGAAAGAAGCGCAGGCATCAAAAGAAGCGCTGGAAAAAGCGCACCGCTACTCCAAACCGATAGCAACCCAGATCGTGCCGGCCGTTACGTTCTACGCAGCCGAAGACTATCACCAGCAGTATCTGGAAAAGCGCGGCCTAGCCAGCTGCCACATCAACAGCTAGCCGAAAGCTGACATCGTGTTATGTACGCACTGTGATGTAAGTACATTTTAATGTGTACATCGAAGGCCGGTGACCCTCCGCCGCGTTCTGGGATTCCTCGCCCAGCTCATCTTCTGCGCTTGCAGTTGGTCAATGATCGCAAGCGTCTGTCTTGAATCACTTTTCGGTTTCGACCCCAGTCTGATGGGGCCCGCCTGATCTCTTCATTTGCTTCCCGGTTCGGGAACTTCCCACACCCGCGCGGTTGGGTGAGATCACGGGCCGACGAGAATGCCCACCCGAGCAGCAAAGCTTTGCATTCAGTGATGTTAGCGACGTGACGTTTTGGTCGAGCCCTACATCGCCCCCTGCTTGGGACGATGAGCCTATGTTAACGCAAAAGATAATTGCGAGAACTGAGCAACACTGAACACTCCTCTCGTTTCCTGAGGGCTATGGTCAAGACGGCAAAGGAACCCTTGCAGCTTGTGGATGATTGCCGTTTTGTAGTCGAGAAAAAAGGAGATTTACATGAAGTCAAGAGCTCTCACCGCTGGAATTATCGCGTCCTCGCTTTTCGCATTGGTCGGGGCTGCACCTGCACAGGATCCCGATTTGTCGCCGGTACCCCTTGGGTCGGCCAGCCGTTTTGTCATTCTGACTAAGGCAGGAATTACAGATGTCCCGACTTCAGAGGTCACTGGAAACGTCGGGACGAGCCCAATCACTGGTGCCGCAGACCTCTTGACCTGCGGCGAAGTGGCCGGAGATATTTACTCAGTCGATGCTGCTGGTCCACTCCCATGTAATCTGAAGGACCCCACTCTACTGACCGCGGCTGTATTCGAAATGGAAAAGGCGTACACGAACGCCGCCGGACGAACCAACCCCAACTTCCTCAATTTGGGCGCCGGGGATATTGGCGGGTTGACACTTAGCCCTGGCCTCTACAAATGGGGCACCAGCGTAAAAATACCAACGGATGTCACTATCTCCGGTGCTTCAGATGATGTTTGGATCTTCCAGATCGCGGGGAATCTCAAACTGAATAACGCTATGGCTGTTCACCTGAGCGGAGGCGCACGGCCGCAGAATATATTCTGGCAGGTCGCCGGCGTTACGACCCTTGGAACGACCTCACATTTCCAGGGAATCATACTGTGTAAGACAATCATCGCCATGAAGACTGGCGCATCAATCCAGGGAAGACTGTTCTCACAGACTGCGGTTACATTGGAGAAGAATGTCGTTAAAAGGCCCTGAATAGTTGGCGATGGCCCACTTCCGACGCCTCCGACAAGTCAACAAGCCAAAGAGAGGCGCTTGGAAAGCGGCCGTCCCCGGAACAGACGGTTGGCGATCAACCGCCATCGCACTCAACGACCCGGTTGAGATGGTTCGCCGTCGTTGCTATGTTCCCAGACGCGCTGGCGCAGCGCTCGGACCTTCGACTGCCGATTCGCTCTGGGGGGTTGGGGCAGGTTGCACGCTTACTCCGAGTAGCCGTCGTCGTTGTCGCTGTCATTGTTGTCGCTCTCATCATCATCATCATCATCATCGTCATCCTCGTCGGGCTCTGCTCGAAGCCGGAACTGGGCGGCGACCGGCTGATCGGGAGCATCTGAGACGAGGCATTGCAGATCGAGTGTGCTCATGTCCCCAATAGTACGCCGCTCCACCTGATGGCAACGCCGAATGAAGTTAGGTGTCTGAAAGGTGCACTTTTCAGACACTACGGGAAGCTAAGAGTAAGTAAGAGCGTAATAACCCGCTAACTCTTCAGACCCATTGATCGACATGGATGACCTCAGAGTATTTGCATTCTTGGGCTTTGTTAAATATGTGAAACGATGAGCAATGCGCCTGCGATTGCCATCGCATCTTCCGCGACGGCCACAACCAGGTCCGGCACATGTACGTTAGACACGATCGCGTGACGGACGTGGTATCCGGAAAACGTTCCAGCGATCGCGCCGATTACGGCGATCACTGCTCCCAAAGACACTGATATTCCGGCCCCGGCTGCAAGGGCCATACCACTTGCCCCTCCCATGACAATCCTAGCAATCAGTCCTACCGGTGCGGTGCGCGACGGAGTGTTCGGGAGCTTATCCAAAACCAGCTCGACCACGGCCAGCAGCGTGAACACCGCGAGCGTAATCGGACTTTCAATGAAGGCAAACTTGGTGCCGGCAAAATGCAGCCAGCCGAAATGCGCCGCCCAACACACGACAGCCGGAGCGGTCATGGAGCGTAGCCCATCGACAAAACCAATTAGAAAAACTAGCACGAATGCCATAATCTTCTGCCCCTTACAATAGCGGACGCTTGAATCGCTCAGTGTTGCAGGATGAGCCGTGGCCATGATAACTGACGAAACCAGGCGAACACGGTTGCAACATCACGACTACGCTCACCCCCCCGGTCAACGCGTGTGATCGCAAATTCATCGCCCACCGATAGCCATTTTTCACGGAACATATCGGCGTTGCTTAGCGTATCTTGAATTGACGGCAAGGCATGGTTCGCTGGAGCTGATTCTGTGAAGACCTTGAAAGCTTCTCTGTTGGCGAGTGCAATCGGAACCGGCGCATGGATACTCGGCCTGACACGTGCCATGTGGCCTGCCCATCCACAGCTGGCGGTTTTCTTCCTGACGATCGGCGCCACCGCCATCCTTATGTACGTCTTGCCCGAGCCGCAGAGATAGCAAGAGTCCCGAAGAGCCGGTCTCACCCCGCAGATGCGAAGCGATTGGGCTAATTGTTCCGATGTCTGGTTAGCATCGGCGCAGATTCCCAGGACGAGGACATCAGGCCCCAGCCGGTTGCTGCGGACGGAAGAAAAACAAGAGCACAAACCCTCCGCCATAAAACAGCGCGCTCTGCTCCAGCGTGCATCCGCGGAAGCGCAACACGAGTCCGAACAGGGCCAGCGCTTCGCACAGCGCGTAGGTGGTCATGTAGCCGGTTTTCCACTGGCTGAGGCTGATGCTGTCGTCGGGATGAGCCGCCAAGCGGGTCGCAGCGCCGAAGACCAGCGTGCGCCGGACCACGAAAATCGTCCCTACAACACCCACCGAAAGCGTGCTGAAAATCGAACTCAGCGACGAGTCGACCATGTGCGCGCGCGGACCCAGCACTTCTCCGGCAATCACATAAAGCAAGATGCTTGCCAGCATCGACCACTGCACAGCCCGCAGTGTCTTCAGGGCCATTGGCATTTCGTTCAAGCCATTCTCTCGCATTTATGCGGTAAGGGTAAGTAAATTTTCGGACAGTCTCAACTTAAACTTCTTACCTGCACTGTCATCCTGAGCGTAGCCGTTCTTCAGGCGTAGCGAAGGATCTCAGTCTCAACTGTCGCAGAGCGCCATCCAAGACTTTGCACTCTCACCAACCGCATCGACCCTCACGATTGGTTTCACTCAATGCATATGCTCATGCTCCGACCGCCCCGGCCGTACGCGTAAAAAAATCTGAAACGACACCGGACGGTTGCCATAAGCCGCGTCCAGCAGGCCCGGCTTGGAATAAAACGTAACATCGCTGCCCAGCCCCAGCTGCCAAGCCGGTTTCTGCCAAAGATCGCGCACGCCGCCAAAGGTATAAGCGCCGATCCTATAAGCCGGATGCGTCGCCGCCAGCGGAAACAATTCATCTTTGTCGACCAGTTCCATCCGCGTGAACACATAGTCGCGGCGCAGAAAATTCACCGTCGACTCCAGCAGATAACTGTTCAGCGTCGTGTTCGTGGCGATCTTGTGCACGCGTCCCCAGATCGCGGTCGTCGCCCACTGCCCCCACGTGGAATGTTCCGAACTCATCGGCCGGACGTATTCGACCGAAGCAGTTTCTCTCCACTGGCTCCCCGGTTCGAGCGCCTCGGGATGCTCGAGGCGCCCCACGCTATATTCGGCGGTCCAGTTCTTCGTGGGCGCGATCCACGCCCGTCCCGACCAGGAATCGAGCGGCGCAAACTGAATGCTGTATCGGTGCTCGTTCGGTTCCCGGCCATTGAAAGCCGAAGCCTCGAGCTTGACCCAACCAAGCTTGCCCGAGGGAAGCCCGGCCAAGGGAAAGATGACTCCGGTGGTGATCACGCCGAAGCTGGTATGAGTCGAATCCTGCTCATGATGGCTGAGCGGCGCCAGCGGTAACTCCGACCCTGATGCCCGGTGAATGTAAGTCACCGGCCCCAGCGCCGGCTCGGCCGAAGGTCCGCCATAAAGATCCCACGAAACGTTCTTCGCCAGCGGCAGCAGATAATACGCCGACAACTCCGCAAACACGTTGTGCGGATGCTGATGATCGACCAGCGGCTCGCCGTGATAAGTCTCTCCGGTCTGAAACAGCTCGGGAAATCCCGGATGCGGCGAAGTCAGCGACTCGGCGGAAAACATCTGCCGGAACAGAATCGTGCCCGCGCCCAGCTTGTGCTGCTCCATGGTCATACCCCAGTTCACCGACTCGGCCTTGCCCTCGCCGCGCGGCCCGCCCTGCTGGTTGTAGTCGGTGAAGATGACGCCATGCGCCATCAACATCCAATCGCCGCGCATCCACATCCACTCGTTGCCGGCAACGGACGCGGGCTGCCATCCCGTGCCCGACCCGGCATGCGGCGAAGGCAAATCTGAACTGGACTGCGTATCCATCCGCATCCCATCCATCTGCATTCCCGGCATCTGCGTGCCGGCTGCAGCGTGGTCGTGATCGTGCGCCGGAGGCGGAGCCTGCGTGGCCGGAGCGTCCTGCGCGAATGCGCGCGGTAGCGCGAACGCAGCGGAAATCAAAACAGCAAGGAGAATCCTCACAAACAACCTCATTTGCCGGCGCACAAGCGCAGGCGGAAAGGCAATCAACATTGGATGCCGACGTTTGCTCATCGTGACGAGACTGTTTTGCCCTGCCGATCTGGTTCACCCGAGGGTCTTGCCTTGGAAGGGCGCAGCATTCGACGCGTCGTAGAGAGCGATTCGCTCTCACCACGGCAGCGATGGAAGGAATTGTTCTAGACCCGCAGCGGAACCGAAGCTGGAGGACTTGCCGAAGACGGAGAAATCTCTTCGCGCAATAAATGAAAGAAAACTGGCGGCGCAACAGCCAAGGCATCGAAAGCCGAGACAGGTCTACTCATCGGCCGCAGCGAAAACGACGCGATCGGAATCGCCACATCATGCCCGTTCGCGCAGCACTGAAAACTGGCAGGCATCTTCGCAGGAGTTGCGGGAGGATGCTCCGTGGGGTGGTGAGAATGACACGCTGCCGGATGAGAAACCGGGCTAACCGAAGGCTGTGCCCACGCCTCGGCGCCCGGCCAAGCCGTGCCCAGCGAAATCAAAAGCAGCAGCGCAACGATGCGTGAGGCGGATCCCGAGGCGGATTTGGATCGAAAAAGAAACATCCGGTTAGGTTCCCGTAATCTTGAGGCGGATTTCCTCCGGCAGCCGCTGCCGGATCTCCTCGGGCAACCGGTCATGCACTTTCCGCGCACCCTGCTTGGCGGCATCGAGCACGGTCACCGGAGCCGGCGTCGCTACCGCCACGCCCAGCCAGATCAGCGCTGACAAGGCAAAGCCCGCCAGCGCCGCGATCTCCAGCCAGAACGCATGCCGCGGCCCGAAGTGCCGGATCACGCCAAAGGCCAGCAGAAAGACCGCCGCCGAAAGCGAGGCCAGCCCGATCAATCCTACATCGATCATGCGGTGAATCTGCTGCCGGCTGCGGCAGTGCGCGCAGCTCTCCAGATGGCTTTCGTAGTCGCTGCGCATCTCGGGCGCAAGGCCGGAGATGTCGTAACGCCAGCCCGCCAGAATCTTGCCCACGATTGGATCGACGCACTGCTGACTCATGAGGATGAGACTAAAACCGTCCAGGCCCAAACGACGACGCCCATTTACAGGCGAATCGGCTCCAACGCTTCAGTCTGCGCTGCCAGCAACACGCGGTTCT
>Ga0209006_10003176_pt1 | contig 14923 bp, 14 predicted proteins | sample JacPin_JW_Ref_O2_FD_188567 | JGI IMG/M metagenome (GOLD analysis project Ga0209006, IMG submission 188567) | Forest soil microbial communities from Algoma, Ontario, Canada - Jack Pine, Ontario site 1_JW_Ref_O2 (SPAdes) (version 2) | ecosystem: Environmental > Terrestrial > Soil > Boreal... | reverse complement strand
GGAGTACATGCTCGACATGGATATATCGTCCTACATCATGAAGCGCTCTCATGACTCTGTTCTGAGAAGGCTGCAGAAGGTTCCAATCGGTGCCGTCTGTGAAATGAGACAAATGCGGCATATCGCTTAAATCGACGTCCGGAGACTACCGGATAAATTCATTGACGTCCGCGCGCAAATCACACCGTGTTTCGCAACTATCCCCGAGGACGGTCGAGGGACTCGCGGGGGCCCTCGACAGGACGGAGGGCATCGGGCGCAAAGGCGTCGTACTGTCGTTCCTGATGCGCTTGAAGCAGATCTGCAATCATCCATCGCAGTGGCTCGGCGACGGTGAGTGGGTCGAAACCGAGAGCGGGAAATTCGCGCGCCTGCGCGAGCTCGCGGAAGTGATCGCCGCCAAGCAGGAGAAGATGCTCGGAACTTCTGTTCGGTTTGCGAAAGGTCGACGCCAATGAATTAATCGCAGGCGCAGGGGAGGGTGGGACGCCGGCTCATAAAACTGTCAGATGCTGGTCGGATTCTGGACTCGTCGAAACAGTCCGGCGTGTTCGGGATCGACTTCGGCGGTATGGATGCGAAGCCGTCTCATAAACCGAGCATCAAGAAAGGGAAGGCGGTGGCTCCCCGTAAGGCCAAGTCCGCAAACCGTGTAGGTGGTGACAAAAATCCATTTCAAAATCAATGAGAAGAGGGAATCGCTACGAAAGCTCTCGTCCAGATCAATTCGGTCTGCGAAGTGAGGGCGCCGGTTTCACACGAACTTCGCGGGAAGCAGCCGGTCATATTCTTTTCTTACCACCCAATAGCACTCGCAACTGCGTTTTTCTAACCCAGGACGATCAAGCACCGTGATGCGGCCACGTGCGTATCGGATCAACCCGGCTTGCTGTAACTTGAGCGCGCCCTCGGTCACCGTTTCGCGACGCACACCTAGCATGTTGGCGATCAGTTCCTGCGTCATCACCAATTCGTTGTTCGGCAGACGGTCCGAGCTCAACAGCAGCCAGCGGCAGAGTTGCTGGTCGAGCGAGTGATGGCGGTTGCACACCGCCGTCTGAGCCATTTGCGTAATCAGCGCCTGGGTATAGCGCAGCAACAGATGTAGTACAGGTCCTGCGCGATTGAACTCCTCTTTCATCAGCTGCGATTTCATCCGATATCCCCTACCCGCGCTTTGCACCACGGCCCGAGTGGTGGTGGATTCGCCACCCATGAACAGGGAAACTCCAACGATTCCCTCATGGCCGACGACCGCTATCTCTGCGGAGGCGCCATTGGCCAGCACATACAGCAGCGAGACGATGGCGGTCGTCGGAAAGTAAACGTGGCTCAGCGTACTTTCCGACTCGTGCAAAACCGAGCCGAGCGGCAGATCGACTGGTTCCAGCAGCGGGAGCCAGCGCTGCGACTCCGCGGCGGGCAGCGCAGCGATTAGGAGGTTCTGCTTCGCCTTCATGCGACCTGCGGGCACTCGCAGACGACGCATGTCCCGGCATGGTCGAGGCGCGTGATGTGGAACTTCGCTCCGAGCAGCGATGCGCGGTAGCTCATCGTACGCAACCCCAGTCCCGTCGCACTGACTTCGGGGAGCGTCAGGCCTTCGCCGTCATCGCGGATTTCCAAGCGCACGCTCGCCGGCTCAATGTCCAGTGTCACCTTGATCGAGTTCGCGTGTGCGTGCTTGAGGGCATTGGTGATCGCCTCCTGTGCGATCCGAAAGAGGTGGTCGGACGCCGCCGGACTGAGCCCGAGCCGCGTCGCTTCGATGGTTGTGAAATCAAGAGTCGGCCCGGACCCGGTCTTAAGGCGCGCAACGAGCTCCCGCAGACCGGCGATCAGGCCTCCCTCAGTCTCGTTAACCGGCGACAGACCGCGGGCGATGCTTCGGCACGACTGCAGCGCGTGCTGCGCGACATCCAGAGCACGCTCGAGGTCCGTCACTTCGAGACGCTTCCCGTGGCGCGTGCTGTTCACGAAGGCGGACAACAGTAGTGAAAGACCCGTCAGTTCCTGACCCAGACCATCATGCAAGTCGTCCCCGAGCCGCCGCTGTTCATGTCCGATCGCGTCGAGCAATGCCGCCTCCAACTCTTTGCGCTCCGACATATCCCTGACCACGCTGAGGAACACCGATTGTCCTTCGTGCGACGCCTTGCCGAGGGATAGTTCAGCTGGAAACGTCGAGCCGTCCTTGCAAAGACCGACGTGCGACATTTTCGGGCTCATTGGACCCCGCTCGAGGACTCTTAAATACTCATCGCGCTGCGTCTGGTGGTGCTGACGAAGCCGTGTCGGCATTAGCGTCTCGAACGGCATCCCAACCAATTCATCGCGTTCGTAGCCGAATAGCTCGGCGCTTCGAGCGCTCGAGCGGCTGATGGTCCAGTCAGGATTGAGGACAAATACGGCGTCCGGCAAATAGTCGAATATTTGTTCGTAACGGTCCATTTCTCTTTCGTCAAATGGCGCTTAAGTGCGGGAAATCCGTACTCGCACCCGCTCCTCCAACAGTCCGGGTCCAAAGTTGCGCATTCGGTCGATGAAACTATGAGAGATCTCGTATCCGCGCGACACCAGCAAAGTGCCCAAGTCGGTGCGCAAGTCGTCCATTAGGATCATTCCCGGAACTACCTCGCGCAGGCGAATCTCGCGTAATTGTGGACCGGAATCGGTCATGCCTTGCAATGCGGCAAGATGCGCAAGCATCGACGAGTTCTTTGGGCCCCACCGCGCACCAAGAGTAGCGATCGCTGTCTCAGGACTCTCGCCGCGACTAATGAGGGCATCGAATTCGAGCACATTCATTAGCACGTTGGCGCTTTCCGCCATCTCGGCGGATGGCTGGTCCTTCAGTCCTCGTGGGCGCGTTGCATAGGCGACGATGGCGGCCACATTCTCAAGACGAGGGATTCGCGCAAGCAACCCTTGAGTGACTTTGGGGACTTCTGCAAGCAACAATGCTTCGCTCGCATTGAGTGGCTCCCCGTTGACCGCCTTCTCCACCAATTCGATCGGCAATGAGACGTAGCCCACTTGAGACAGGAGCGCCGCTGCTTCAAGCTCCCAGCTCGGTTGTAACCCTGCCGCTGACGCAAGGTCGATGGTCAAGCGCTTAATCCGGCCACCTCGCCCGAAAGCGATCGGATTTACGAGCGCAAGGACATCCACTAATGCGTCAATGCTCCCCAATAGCGTTTGCTGCAGCAACGCCTTTTCCGCGGTGACTAGCTGATGTTGCCGTACCGCCGCCTCGACCGCCGCGGTGAGCTTTTCCGGCGCGCACGGTTTGGTCAAGAAGCGGAAAATCTGTCCCTCGTTGACCGCCGCAATTGCGGCATCTCGCCCTGGCTCGCCGGTGAGCAGAAGGCGCGTGGAGTCTGGCCATAAGGTCCTGACTTTCGCGAGAAACGCTGCACCACTCATTCCCGGCATTCGCATGTCCGAGATTACGACGGCGGCTCCGTCCATCTGTTGAAGTACGGCGAGACCTTCGGCTCCGCTCGTCGCGGTGGTCACATTGAAGCCACGGCGCAAAGTTAACTTCAGGCCATCTAGCACACGTGGTTCGTCATCAACGCATAGGATGGAAATCAATGTGGTATTCATGGACTTAATTGGTTTCCGGAACGCCAAGTACCGCTCTCGCACGTTCCATCAACGACTCCCACGAGTCGGGAAAGCGAATCTCACGAAGGTACTCGTCCCCCAAGGTCGGGCCATTCAGTTCGTAGATCGGCACATCTTCCGGGTGTATCGTCACGAGCAATGCGTGCGCGATGCTGACCGCACTCAGAACATCAAGGCAACTATGCATCACCTGAGTGGGTTCCTCGTGGTGCGCGACGGTCTCTACTATCTCGTAGGGGAGTCCCCATAAGCCCAGCAGATAGCCGCCGGCAACACCGTGGTTGATCCCCATATGTTGTTGCTCTGCCTCCAGCAGCGGCATTCCCGCGGCGGCGGCCTGAAACGCTCGCTGCATACCATCTTGATCCTGCCTCGCCAGGAGTAGGAACCCAACATCATGTAGTAAGCCGGCAAGGAAGGCCTCCTCGGCCCATGGATTATCAGTCGCCAGCGAACGCGCAATTGCGGCAACGCTTAGCGCGTGTCGCTGCATCTGTTCGAGATCGAGCCCCGGCGACAGAGCCTTGCCGGGCCGAAACAGCTCCGCCGACAGAACCATACTCCGGACCGTGGACAAGCCGAGATAGCTCACGGCTTGCTGAATGCTCGCGACTCGACGCGGCAGGCGAAAGAACGCAGAACTACAGACCTGCAATACTTTTGCGGAGATCGCAGGATCTTTCTGGATGATGGCCGCCACTCTGCTGGAATCGACGTTCGGATCCGTCAGCGCACGCTGCAAGGCTGCAAACGTGCTAGGCATCGGGGGCAGTGCACCCACTGCGCCGAGCTGAACGCGAAGATCCGCTGACTGAATGAGCAACTGAGTGGCGAGGCAGCGATCGACGCACTCCTCGAGTTGTTTTGGTTCGCAGGGTTTACTTAAGTACCGATGCGCGAGCGACACAAGCCGGTGAGCCTGATCGTCGTCGGCGTAGCCGGACAAGACGATCCGTATAGTTTCAGGGGAATCGGACCGGGTCCGAGCGACCAGAGTGGCGCCGTCAATGCCGGGCATTCGAAGATCGGTCACTAGCACATCAAAGTGAGACTCCCGCATCAATTCGAGCGCTTGCGCCCCGCCTGTCGCAAAATGCATGTCCCAGTCCTTGCGCCGCGTATACAGACTCGCCTTGAGTCCTTGCAAAATCTGCGGCTCGTCATCGACGAATAGCAGGCGCTTCACGGCGTGCCCGCCGCTTGCACACCGAGCGGTAATCGCAACGTAAAGCAGGTGCCCATACCCGGGGTGCTCACAACGCTGATGTGGCCCGCGTGTTTGTCGACGATAATTGCTCGTGCGATTGCGAGTCCTTGGCCGCTACCGCGTCCGACCTCGTTGGTCGTGAAAAAAGGATCGAAGATCTTCTCGATGATGTCCGGCGGAATACCGCAGCCGTTGTCTTCGAAATGAAGTTCGGCCCAGCCGTCCACGAGCCCCGTCCTAATGGTAATTCTTCCGCTCTCAGTGTCCCGTCCGGCATCTGCGAGCGCGTGCGCCGCGTTGACGATCAGGTTTAGAAACACTTGGCATAGCTCGCCGATAATGCACATGACCTCGGGAATTTCACCGCACTCCAATAGCACTGTGGCAACGTATTTGTACTCGTTGCGCGAGATCAGTAGCGTCGTCTCGATGGCTCTATTGAGGTCCGCAGGCGTCTTGTCGCTGGCACCCGGATGTGCAAACTCCCTCATGGCGCGGACGATGGTTGCGACCCGATGAGTGCCTTCGATGATTCTCTCAATCGCGCCGGGCACCTCTTCGCGAAGGAAGGGAAGATTGGCGGCGGAGTCCATATTGTCCAGGGGCTCGTAACTTGCCACGATGGTAAGCAGATCGCCAAACGCAGATCCAAGAAAATGAACACTGTCGCTGATGTACTGGATAGGTGTATTAATTTCGTGCGCAATGCCCGCGGCAAGCCGACCGACGGCTTCCAGTTTCTGTGCAAGAACCAGTTCAAGCTCAACCGCTAGACGAAGACGCATCTGTTCGCGCAACTGTTCGTTTGCATGCTCGAGGCTTGCCGTTCGAATACGGACCGTCTCTTCTAGCCTGGCGAGATGCCGACGCAGCTCGCGCTCACTGCGCCACTTGCCGGTAAGGGCGTTCGCGCTCTGCAATACTTCGATGGCCTCGAAGGGCTTCTTGACCACTAACAGGTTGTCGCACCGGTTCAGGCGGGCGAGAACCTCATCCCAATCGTAATCGGAGTACGCTGAACAAATGACGACCTGCAACTCTGGGTCTACCGACCAGAGATGCTCAATCGTTTGCAGGCCGTCCCAGCCCGGCGGCATCCGCATGTCCACGAAGGCAAGGGCGTAATGCACGCCGGCCAGCACCGCCTTGCGGACTTTCCGGAGTGCCTCGGCGCCTTGAAACGCGAAATCGAGCTTGTAAGCAATGGGCGGCAGATTGGCCGATAGCGACGGGCGGCCGAAGCTCAATCGCGCGAGATCATCGAGCGCGGCGGTAGAACGGGCGCTCCTCAGAATTTTCTCAAAATCCGCATGGATTGCCGCGTTATCGTCGACAATCAGAACGTTCATTGGGATGGCGTCGCTCATGCGGCGCCGCCTTCGTCAAATGTCGGCTTTTGGTCGATAGGCAATCGCAAGATGAACCGTGACCCCTTATTGAGTCCCTCGCTGTGAGCCTCAATGGTGGCGCCGATTTCGCGCGCAGCATTGGCGCTGTTGTGCAAACCGAAGCCGTGGCCGTCCGCTTTGGTGGTATACCCGAATTGCCACAGGCGCGAAATGACATCCGCGGACATCCCAATGCCAGTGTCCTCCACTGATAGGACCGCGAAATCACCGTCTCGGTGGAGCCGAACGATGATGCGGCCCGGCTGAGTGCCGCCACCCTGAACGGCGTCGCGCGCGTTGTTGATGAGATTCACCACAATTTGCAGCAGCTTGTGGCGCTCCGTCGCGACGGGTGGTAAATCATCAAACGCACGGTTGACCTCGATGCCGCTGAGATCAGGCGCCTGTACGATGAGTGCGGACTCTACGAGTTCGTGAAGCCGGATCGGCTCCCTCAACCCGCCCAGCGGAGCAAGTGATTGCTGGGCGCTGACGATGCTGCGCAAATGATCCAGCAGTTGATCAATCGTATGGAGTTCGGTCGCGACGGATTGCGCATTGACGGCCAGTTGGGCAGATAGTGCCGACAGGAGAGCGGGAAAATGCCTGCCGCGTGCATCTTCAGAGAAGTACGTCGCAAGCGTGGCGCGATTGCTGTGGATCATTGAGCTAGCTTGTTGCAGCTGATCGAGGCGAAGCGCCTGCAACTCGCGCCGCGCCGTGGTGTTGGCAATACCGAGGCTGTTCAGCACATTGCCCACGTTATGCAACACGCCCGTGGCAATTTCTGCCATGCCGGCGCGGTGAGAACTTGCCCGAAGTTGCCGTTGTAGCGTGCGTTCGCGCTCTTCGGCCTCAACTCGTTCGGTGATGTCCATCACCATGCCGGCAATTCTGCTCGGATCCCCCTGCTCGTGTTCGGCAAATGACCCAATCGATTGTAAGTGACGAATTGTGCCGTCCGGTCTAACGATGCGGTACTGAATGCTGGGCGAGGTGCGAGCGCGGGCGGTAGTGCCCGCATTTTCGAGAACTCGCTGCCGGTCCTCCGGATAAATGCGCGCCAGCCAGCCCTGTACGGTCGGTCTAAAGACTGAGGGATCCTCTCCAAAGATCTCCCACATGACGTCGTTCCACCATATGTCGTCGTCAAGGGTACCGCGGTCGAATACACCAATATGCGCTGCACGTGTCGCCAAACTAAACCGTGCATTTACTTGCTCGAGGGCCCGACGCCGCTCATATCGTTCCGTAATGTCTGCCAGGATAGCTACATGCCCGCTGACGACACCACGCTCGTTGACCATCGACCGGATGTGCATTCCGATCCATATTGCGCGGCCGTCTTTGGTGTAGTTGATGAGTTCACTTGCGATGGGCTGCCGGTCGCGCAGTGCCGCGCCGATCTGCGCCGCCTCAGTTCGATCGGTGCCTGCGCCCTGCAGAAGTTCCCCGGGGACTCGACCCACCGCCTCCTCGAATTGGTATCCTGTGATGCGAGTAAACCCCTCGCTGACCCACTGCATGACGCCTCGAACGTCGGTCACAATGATTGCGGACATTTGACCAATCTGGGTCAGCCACACTCGGTAGCGCTGATTTTCCACATCGGCCTTCCGTAGGCGAACGACAAAAACAATTGCGCCAGATGCGAACGCGATGCAAAGGACGAGGCCAAACACAATGGCGTTTCGACTGATTGCTATCGTCAAGGGTAGACATTTCGCGATGACGCCTGCGGCGACGATCAAACCCAACGTCAGTGTTGCAAACAGTTTCTGAGCTTTCATCGAATCGCTCGTCGCGGCTTGCGCGTCTGAGACACAACGCTGAGCGGTCATACCGCAGCAGCTCGAGTCTGGAGCGCCCGTGCAGACGTATCGCTGCATGGCGCGAGGTGGATCGATTCCGTTTCCTCGCCGATTGGGATGAATCGCCCCGGTGGGTCCGCCTCAAGCCGAAGGTGCTCTAGGGCGCGGGCTCGGTTCCGATGCGTGATAACCTGCGCAGTTCCGCTACCTCGCCGCTTGCCCTCGCGCAGAGCGATCGCCGCGATAATAATCAGGGCCTCCGCCGTGTGCCGTGTCCACGCCGGGAATATAATAGGCAGGTCAGCGAGCAGCAAACCGTTGAAAAGGTCCTGCCCATGCTTGCCCGGCAGTTCCTCGACGCAGATCCGCCGGCTGGCGGCGTGCGAAGTCGTTGCTGTAAATGAGAACACTCCATTGAATCACCAGGCTGCACATTGAGGATCTTGACCACAGTCCGCAAGGCACAGATTACGAGAATGGCGGGTAGTACAGCCTGAACTGGGAGATGACCCACATGACCGCTTACCACAAAATCGCCGAGGAATCGCTGGGCTCATCGAGAAGCGAGTACTGCGCGCCGGAGACCAAGTCCCGTCGGTTCGGCGCACCACTCGTAGCTACCGTGCGAATCCTGGCACGATTCTTCGTGCTTACAGCGGCCTCGAGGCGCGGGGCCTGATCGAATCGCGTCCGCGCTCAGGCTACTACGTGCGCCGTGTCGCGCCGCGGCGAATGCGCGAGCCCGCCGCGATTACCCCGCCAGCGGGTGCCACATCGGTTGCCGTCGGCGACTTGATCGCCGAACTCGTCGAGGCAATGAGTCGCCCGCATCTCATACCACTCGGGCTCGGCATCCTCAATCCCGAACTTCTCCCGGATGACGATCTTAATCGCGCGGCCGCCAGGGCGGTACGCCGACTTAAACCTCCCAGCATCATTCGAGGTCTGACGCCTGGCGATCCGGAGCTGCGCCGGCTCATCGCATTGCGCTACCCTCGATTCGGGCATCGCGATCGACGAGGAAGAAATCGTGATCATGAGCGGCGGCTTTGAGGCCGTTGTACTGTGCATTCGTGCGCTCACCCGTTCAGGTGACACCGTCGCGATCGAGACGCCTAATGCGTGGCCTCAGCTCCCATAGGTATTGTGGGGGCGGATTTATCAGAATGACACGCGTACCCGTTTCGGTTGAACGGGGCTAATATGGAACTGCGTCGCCAGGCCGTAAAGACACATTACGAGTATTGTGGCTAGCACAGGCCGGCGTCTGAGGCGCTGCACATGCACAGATTTCAGGAGATTGCCGAGGAATTGGCTACGCTGATCGACAAGCGCTTGCTGCGCGTCGGCGACCGTGTCCCGTCAGTTCGGAGTGCGACGCATAAGCATCACGTGAGTCCAGGCACCGTGATTCGCGCGTACCAAGACCTCGAAGCGCGCGGCCTTATCGAGTCCCGCGCGCGTTCAGGATACTTTGTGTGTGGAAGGGGTCCGAAGCGTCTCGCAGAGCCGACGCAATTCAAGGCGATCCGCAATTCCATCCCAGTAGACGTGAACGACCTTATATTCGAGGTCTTCGAAGCCATAAAGGAGGGTGCAGTCATACAATTCGGATCTGCGTTTGTCAACCCGGAGTTATTTCCCATTGAGATGAGCAGTGCCGGCGCGGCGGCGGCAAGAGCACTCAAACCTGCGGCGACATTTGAAGACCTGCCACCCGGAAATCCGGAGCTGCGGCGTCTGATCGCCCTACGCTATCTGGATACCGGCTCGGTTGTGGCGGCCGATGGAATTGTGATCACGACTGGAGCTCTCGAAGCCATTTCTCTGTGTTTGCGTGCGGTAACAAGGCCAGGAGATACGGTTGCGATTGAAACCCCTACATTCTTTCCAATTCTGCAGATGCTCGAATGGATGGGGCTAAGAGCGACGGAGGTCGCGACAGACGCTCGAAAGGGAATCAATCTGGAGTCATTGGAGCGTGCGTTGGAAAAAGGGTCTATTAGAGCTTGCGTCGTTATTCCAGCCTATCAGAATCCGTTGGGAGCCTCCATGCCGGAAGAGCGCAGGCGCGCGCTAGCCCGTTTGGCAGAGCAATACAAGGTTCCCGTGATCGAGGATGCGGCTTACGCGGAACTTTATTTCGGAGTGAACCGGCCTCGATCCGTGAAGTCATTCGATAGGGGCGGATGGGTGCTTCATTGCGGCTCGTTTTCCAAGTGCTTGGCACCCGGTTACCGTATTGGCTGGGCCGCGCCCGGCCGGTACATGCGCCAGGTCTGGGGAGGTAAGCTGATGAGCTCGCTGACAACTGCGCCCGTCTGTCAGGAGGCGATCGTGCGATACTTAAAAAGGGGCGGCTTTGAGCAGCATCTGCGCCGCTTACGTCAGACCTTGTCAGTTCGTTGTCAGGAAATGATGCGAGCCGTCAGTTATGAATTCCCGTCCGATTGCCGGATGACGCGGCCAGACGGTGGTTATATGCTGTGGGTTGAGATGCCCGAGTCCGTAGATGTTCTTGAATTGTACCGGCGCGCGCTCACCGCCGGGGTGAGCATCGCGCCTGGCCCAATATTTTCAGCCCAGCGGAATTACGGCAACTTCATGAGACTCAATTTCGGACACCCGACCGTAGCTCAGATCCGCCGAGGCGTCAGCATCCTTGCGCGACTGATCCATCCAACCGCCGCAAACGGACCGCCCGCCTAGATACGCTACGCTCTCGAAACCCAAGCACGCCTCAATCCTCCATCCCCGCACAAGTGAATATCCACCCCCGGCTTATTCGCGGGCAGAAGAGCTGAGCTGAGTGAAATTTCATGGGTTCATGGGGCTTGCGCCGGGAGTTCGGACGCGTTTTTTGCGAGGTCGACTATCGGTCGCATTCCAAGTCCACAATTCTGATCTCACTCGCCCTGTATCTTTCGGTCGTCCGTCCGTCGGTGCTGAGAAAGGTGACCCCGTCGATCGACGGCATGAGGCTTGAGGTGCGAGATCAGGTGCTACTTACGCGCGGAAGGCGACGAATGTACTCGGCGGTTTCCGGACGTCGATTTCAAATTAAGCGGTATGTTTGGGTTCCACGGACATCCCTGAATGCCGCTGGCTTTTATTGACGTTTCAATTGGCCGGTGCCTAGGGTTTCATTTGGCCGCCGAGAACTGCCGGTACTAAGGTTTACAATTGGCCGGTATGGCTGCAACCCTATACCGTCGATTGGCGGAACCCGCCCTCATCACCGCACTCGCGGACACGCCAGTCGTCCTCATCCACGGACCGCGACAATGTGGAAAGACTACTCTGGCCCTCCAAGTCGGCAACCGCCGACGCTATCGCTATTACACCTTCGACGACGCGGTAACGATCGCCGCCGCGCGGGCCGATATTACCGGCTTCGTCTCGCGACTAGAAAAACATGGAATGCTAGATGAAGTCCAGCACGTCCCAGAGCTTCGGCGCTTTTTCAATTGCACACTCAAAAATTTGCGCCCCGGTACGGTGATGTCACCGGCCGCTTGAACGGCCACCTCGGTGGATGCCACTTCGACCTCCAGATCTTAGATGTCACTAACGCATCCTAAGCTAGACCTAATTTCGGCATTTCGGCGCCTTTATCGTCGTTTTATTTTTCAGCCCCCCTTTTTTTGGCGGGCGTCGATGGACAACAGCGGACGGTGGTGGACCTGGGGGTGCGGAGCTCGAAATCACGAGGAACTTGCGCAGTTGTGCGATACCCACGATGGCGTCGGTCCAAGTAACCATAAGAGAAATTCCATCTTTCCCCTGGTCTTCCCTTGAGCTTGAGCGGGATCAACGTGGGTCCAGCGCAATTGTCGTATCAATGAAACGACAATCTTTTCATCCGGAAAGTTAAGCGCTCCATGCCGCGGCAGTCCGCGTGGCGCCGCAGTCACCCTATCAAGACAAAAAGGCGGCCGATTCAAGCGCGAGGTATCTTGATTCGAAAATCTCGCTCGGGATCGGCTTGCTAAACAAAAAACCTTGCATTTCGTCGCAGCCCAGTAATCGAAGCAGCCGCGATTGCTCATCGGTTTCGACGCCCTCCGCCACGACTTTGAGGTTCAGTGAATGCGCCAGGCTGATGATCGCCGACATTAGGGACAGGCTCGATGGTCCGCTAGTCAAGTCCACGACGAATGAGCGATCGACCTTGACCGTATCCACGGGCAGCTTGGCCAGGTAGCTGAGCGAGGAGAACCCGGTGCCGAAGTCGTCTATGGCCACTTTTATGCCCATCTTACGGATGGCCTGCAGGATGGAGATACTGTGCTTGACGTCCCCCATAATGACGCCTTCGGTGATCTCCAGTTCCAATCCGGCAGCCGCCTGGGCATCGACATTAACTGCCCGTTCAATCTCGGCGAGAAAACTTCGATTGCGCAACTGGAGCGGCGAGACATTCACCGCGATGCGCACCGTCGCCGGGCCCGCGTCGCGCCAACGCAAGTAGTCTTCGATTGCCTTGCGCATCGCCCAGCGCCCAACTTCATAGATCAGCCCTGTCTCCTCCAGTACCGGGATGAACCGGCCAGGCGCGACTAGGCCTGTTTCCGGATCATTCCACCGCAGCAGCGCCTCGGCGCCAGTGAGTTTGCCGCTGAGCAGATTCACCTTGGGCTGGTAATAGAGCACAAATTCTTCGTTGTCGAGTGCTCGGCGCAACTTATTTTCAAGCGTGAGATTGCCGGCGACGCCGGCGCTCATTTTCTGCGTGTAATAGAGGTATCGTTCACCCGTGGCTTTCGCACTCTTGAGCGCGGCCTCGGCATTCTTGAACAAAGTCTGGGCGTTTGGACCGTGATCGGGAAACAGCGCGATGCCCGCCTTGGCGTTGATCCGGAACACGGCGTCATTTAAGCGGAACGGATGGTCTAGAAAACCGTCCATGGCAGTCTCGACCAATTGCCTCGCATCCTGTCCCTTCGTCAATTCCGGCAGCACCACGGCAAAATGGTCCGAGCCCAAACGAGCCAACAGGCTTGCATCGCCCACCATGCGAGTCAGCCACTGCGCGACCTGCCGCAAAAGGGCGTCGCCGGCCGGCACGCCGAGACTGTCGTTAATGCTTTTGAAGCGCTCTAAATCGAATAGGATCAAAGCGAGATTCTGATCGCTGTTGGCGGCACCGCGCACGTATTGAGCCACTCGCTCGAGAAATAGACTGCGATTCGCAAGTCCTGTGAGGACATCGTAGTAGGCGAGATAGTTGAGCTTTTCCTCTTTTTCGATGTGGTCCAGCGCGAATGACATGTTGCCAGTCAGGTCCGTCAACAGCTTGATCTCTTCTTCATGGAAGAATTCAATCTCGTCCGCGTAGAGCGCGAGCACACCTACCGATTCGTTCGAAGCAATCAGCGGCAAAACCGCCACCGAGCGAACTTCGGATTTAGCATATCTCTCACCCAATAACATCTGTGGGTCGCTTTGCGAATCGTTGGACACGATGGCCCTTTTTTCCATCATCGCCCGCGCGACCATCGTATTGGGCGCATCCTCGCTCGATAACAACAAGCTTTCGATCGCGGTCAGCAGTTCCGCATCTTTGCCCGCGGAGGCGACCGGGACAATCTTGATCGCGCCGCGATTCGCGGTGCATATCAAGGACATAAGGAAGCCGCCTTGCTCGACCGCGATCCGACACGCCTCCTTGAAGAGTTCGTCCCGGTTGCGCGTGCATTCACCGCGCGGGTACCCAGTTTGGTCAACTATGGTGCAAACCGGCGCCACGATTTGACCAGTTTCCGACATCCAACATTGACATAGGCGGGTGCAGCAGCCTTGGGATCCTTATCAAGAAATTCCGGCATGGGCCCGGTCAGCGTTCGGCGGCGAGTTGGCGAGAATCCTGGTCAAGCTTCGACGCCTGTTTACAATTAGATGTCGCGCGCGTGGCCGGCGTGGCACAACGGGTCTTCTACTGGGCCGTCAAGGGGACACCCCAAGAGAGTCGGCGTCAGCCGGCGGGCCAGCTCATTGTCGCTTCCCCATCACGACCGCGCCAGGAATGACAAAACTGTGACACGTGCGCGCTCCTTGAACGCGCAACACATCGAAGGATTAAGGAACAATAATGGGCGGAACAACTACCGGAGGTGTTCGCATCATTCTTCGGTTGGAGGGGCTAGGCGTTTTGATTTTCGCATAGGTGGCCAACTCAAAATGGGGCATTGATTGGCGAAACTTTGCGCTGTTCTTTTTCGCGCCTGATCTTTCGATGCTCGGCTACTTTGCGGGGCCACGAATCGGTGCAGTCGCATATAACTCAGGACACTCGTGCCTCGGCGGGATGGTCTGTGTTGCACTCGGCGTCCGGTTGCCGATCCCCATACTGTTGGATGCTGGAATACTGTGGTTGGCCCACATCGGCTTTGACCGTTCACTCGGTTATGGACTGAAATATTCGAGTGGAGTCAAACATACTCATCTAGGCATCTTAGGGGGCAAAAAAATCTCCACCGGAATCCCGTAGCCGCATTTGCTGACGTCACACCTGATGCTGAAGGTCTGACCGATCTCGACCATCGCATGTTTGCATGTTTCAGAACTTACGCGACAAGTGCGAACGAGCCCGTATCAGCGACTGAATCGTCCGACTTTCGTGTGCGCTTTCCGTTCCCCAATCGCAATATGGCGCACACTCCAAAAGCCAATTAAATGCAAAGGCGCCCTCGGGCTATGAAAAGCCGCGTGGCAAGCAGCTGCTCCCCCAAGACGAGCGAGAGCCTCGTCCGTCGTCCAAAGGGCGATCGCAAGGTAGCGTTAGTTGAGTTCAATTCCCGTCCTGCGCTTCTCCGAAGACCGCTCTCAGTGCAGCGAGAACAGACGCCGGATATTGGCCGCGACGCGGTCCGCCAGTCCCTCTTCGT
>Ga0209006_10003175_pt1 | contig 14935 bp, 9 predicted proteins | sample JacPin_JW_Ref_O2_FD_188567 | JGI IMG/M metagenome (GOLD analysis project Ga0209006, IMG submission 188567) | Forest soil microbial communities from Algoma, Ontario, Canada - Jack Pine, Ontario site 1_JW_Ref_O2 (SPAdes) (version 2) | ecosystem: Environmental > Terrestrial > Soil > Boreal... | reverse complement strand
CGACCGGCGGCGAATGCCGCGGCCGCCAGCTTCGAACGCGACTCAACGGTGAAAACGATCTTCGAGAGATGCGAAAGGATAGCCGCTTGATACCCGCAACCCGTCCCAATTTCCAAAATGCGCTCGCTCCCGGTGAGGTGCAGCGCAGCAGTCATCGCCGCAACAATATAAGGCTGCGAAATCGTCTGGCCTTCGCCGATGGGCAAGGGCGCGTCTTCGTAGGCTCGCTGGCGAAACTCTTTCGGCACAAACTCCTCACGGCGCACCGCCGCCATCGCCGACAACACCCTGGGATCGCGAACGCCCCGCCGCCGCAATTGCTTTTCGATCATTTCCGCGCGCTGAACGGCGAATCCGTCCTTGCCGGAGTCCTCTCGGAGCGGCTCAATCGCCTCGTTATTGCGAAATAGTTTCATCTTGATCGCGCCGACCCATCCTCTTTCCTGGACTCTCAAACTCGGTTTCCCGCCGGTCAAGCAGGCGAGAGCGCGGCCACATGTCTTTCCCAGGCCCGCGTTTCCAGTATCTCCGCGATTTGCGCAATCGCCAGATCGCACTCCTCTTCGCGATTGTAGAAATGCGGCGATAGACGCACGCCGGCTTTCGGCCGGTAATCGACGAGAATCTCGCGCGCGAGCAACTCTCGGCAAACCTCGGCGGCCTGCGGGCAATCGACGGAAACCGTGCCCGCGCGCTCCGCCGGATTTTCCGGCGTGTTTACGCGCCATCCATGCGTCTTTGCGCCTTCAAAGAGACGCCCTGTCATGCGCATGGATTTTTCCCGAATCGCGCTGATCCCCGCTTTGTTCACTACGTCCAGGCCCGCTTGGCACGCGTACAACGCGGGAATATGCGGCGTGCCGTTCAAGTAGCGGAAGGAATCCTCGCGGGCGTCGATGGCGCCAGTCTCAAACGCAAAAGGCCGCCGGTGTGCAATCCACCCCGCGATAGCCGGCTTTAGCTTCGCGCGCAAGTCTTCCCGCACGTAGAGATAGCCGACGCCGGGACCGCCGCACAGCCACTTGAGCACTCCACCGCATGCAAAATCTGCGCCGAGGCTACGGACATCAATCGGAATCGTCCCAGTAGCCTGGAAAACATCGAGGATGACGTGCGCGCCAACGCGATGCGCCTTCTCGATAATCGCTCGCGCATTCACAATGTAAGCACTTCGAAACAGCACTTGCGAGATCGGTACCAGCAGCGTCGTCTCATCGATGGCGGCCAGAAATCTATCCAGATCGAACCGCACCGTGTCATCGCTGGGGACGAGTTCGATCCGCGCGCCGTTGCGCCGCTGCTCATGATAGAAATACTGAATCGACGGAAATTCCAGGTCCGTCATCACTATTTTGTTTCGCGGCCCGCGAAAATCAAAACACGAGCTGATCACTGCCTGAATGAGCGTGACATTCTGGTGCAATGAGATCTCGCCAGGTCCCGCGCCGATCAGGGGAGCTATCTTGTCGCCCACGCCGACGGCCATCTCCCACCAGCCTTCTTCCCACGCTCGCACTCCGCGCTCGCCCCACGAATCGGCGTAAGCCCGCAGTTCGTCGTACACGCCTCGCGGCATGGCCCCAAGCGAATTGCTGATCATATAGGTCGTGTGCTCGAGGATCGGAAATTCACCGCGCCACTTCAGCAGTTCATCCATCTTGCAAGGCTCCATCGGAAATCTTTTGGGGACGGACCTTTCTCCACACAAGGTAGCACAGCGAAATGAAGACAAGCCAGGGAACTCCCGCGATCAGCGTGATGCGCAGACCGGGGACCCACCACGTCGAAATAAGCACCGCGGTAAGCCCGGCAAGTCCAAGAAGTGAACTCCACGGCCCGCGAGGAGCAAACCGCATCGGCGGTTTGTCCCACTTCGCGGTGCGGCGTCGAAACGCAAGGTGCGTGACGAAAATCATTTGCCAAACAAAAATCCCGCCAAGGAACGCCGACCCCAGCATGTAGACATACGCCGTAGCGTGAAACCAATGATCGATAAAGAGCGCCGCGAACATCCCCGCGCTGGACACGAGCAACGCCACAACCGGAGCCCCGCGCTTGCTCAATCGCCCAAATCCCGCCGGCGCATATCCTGCGCGCGACAACGAGAAGAGCATGCGCGCCATTAAGTACAAATTGCAATTGACGCTGGAAAGCGCCGCTGTGAGCACCACGAAATTCATCACCCCGGCTGCTGCGGGAATGCCGACGATTTCAAAAACGTTCACAAACGGGCTTTCTCCCAACCCGACGTCGTTCCACGGCACTATCCCCACAACGACGGCAAGGCCGCCGATATAGAAAAGTCCCAGCCGGCCAAGTGTCCAGCGCAACGCCCGCGGCAGCGCCGTCGTGGGATCTTTCGCCTCGCCCGAAGTGACGGCCACGATCTCTATTCCCAGAAAGCTAAAGATCGCCATCGCCACGCCGAGGCCGACTCCTTGCCAGCCGTTCGGAAGAAATCCTCCGTGCCCCGTGTAGTTTGCCACGCCGATCCGCGGGAATCCGAAGCCCAAGAGCAACGCAGCCCCAAGAATCAGAAACACGGCGATGGTCAGCACCTTGATCATCGCAAACCAATACTCGAATTCGCCGAAGCTCGCCACGCTCCGCGCATTCACGTAGACGAGCGCCGCCGAAAATCCCGCAATCCACATCCACGGCGGCACGTTCGGAAACCAGTGTTGGCAATAAATCGACGCGGCCACCACCTCGCTGCCGGTCGCAATCACCTGCGCCAGCCAGTACGAATAGCGCATCGCAAATCCCGCCCACGGATGGACGTACATTTCTGCGTACACGCCGAACGAACCCGCCACGGGATGCGCGACGGTCATTTCGCCGAGCGCCCACATCAAGCAGAGCGCAATCGCCGCCGCCGCCAAATAGCTGAAAATCACACCTGGCCCGGCGAGTTTTACGGAAATAGCGCTGCCGAGGAACAACCCGGTTCCGATCGCTCCGCCTATCGCGATCATTGAGAGTTGCCGCGGCGTTAAGTTGCGATGGAGTCCCGCTTCACGCTCGACGAGCTCAACGTGCTCCCCAACGCTCGGTGACTTCGCGCCGGCAGGTGCAATTTCGGCCATGCCGCGGCATGGTAGCAGAAAGCCGCCGCTATCGCGTCCGCATAGCCTGAACGAACGGACAGTTAAACCAGGGGCACGCCTGTACCGCGCGAATGCCTCACTTACCGCGGCATTTTCTACAATTTCAAAAGCGGCGGAAACGCTCTGAAAGCTCCGCCGCGGAGGAAGTCATGAAGGCCGTTCTAGCCCTTATCATTATTTATGTCGGGACTTTTTTCCTGGCCATCCAGGGAGCTTCGCAAAATCCGGTCAGCGCCGCGCCGCAAAGCGCCGCCGCGCAAGACCAGTCAAGTTCAGCGCCATCCAAGCCCATCGATCCTGTCAAGGACGCGGACATTCGCTCGCTGATGGAGCTCGTCGGCGCGCACGATCAGGTGCAGGATGCCGTCAACAATTCCAGTGAGCAGTACCGCGAAAAGCTCATCGCGACCGTTCCCAATAACGACAGAGGCCAGGCCTTTGTGACCTCGTTCGTCGAAAGCTATCAGAAGAAATTCGACGTCGACCAGCTCACCGAACAGCTCGTCGCCATTTACGACAAGCACTACACCGACGACGAGATCAAGACCATGCTTCAGTTCTACGGCTCTCCCGTAGGGCAGAAGGTCGCTGCGGAGATGCCCAAAATCGCCCGCGAAATCCAGGCAGCCAGCCGCGCAACCGGCGCGAAGGCCGCGAAAGACGCTCTCCAGGCGTTGAAAGCTCAGAATCCGGAAATCGGCCAGTCCGCGCGTCTGAACAACGGCCCCCGCCGCTGGCAGCCCGGCGCCCGCGCACAACAAAACGCGCAACAAGGCCAGTCTCAGCAAGCAGCCCAGCAACCCGATCTGCCGCAATTCTAAGAGTTCAGCGACCTCGGCCACTGCTACTGAAAGTGCTTTTTGATCTTAATGTCGATGCCGAACGTGCCATTCTGATCCCGCAGCGCCACGACCGATACATTGCGATTGATGTTGTATTCCACCTGAATGACCTGCTGCTGCGTGGACCCCACGTTTGAAACATAAGTAATCGTAAGATTCCTCGTGACCTGCTGCTCCACCGTCACGCGCGCCGCGGCGTTCTGCGAAGAGCTCGTCGAGCCCACTTCGGCAAGCCCCGGATCGACTCGGAAACGTGTAATCCCGAACAATCGTTCGAGACGCCCGCCCACTTGGCTCGACACAGCCTCGGAAAGAATCGCCGTTGCGCCCGACGAGGCGCTTTGCGTCGCACCCGTCCCACCGCCTCGAATGCTCGATTCCGAGCTGGTCTGGCCAAGGGCAAGCAGCGTGATGATATCGTTGGCCGGCAGCGGCGGATCAGAGCGGTAAGCGAGCGTCAGCTTACTGGCGGGCCCGTTAAAGTTCAGCGTGATTTCGTACTGCTGGATCGTTGTTGTGGCTTCCACGTTCAACACCGGGTCGAGCCGGAACGGATTCGCAAAGTCCATGTCTCCCCGCGTCACCCGGTATCTGTCGCCGTGGAACGTCAAGTCGCCGGCGAGAATGTGGATGTGCCCCAGGAGAATCGGATGCTCCCACGTGCCGCGCACGCGAAGGTTCGCTTCTGCTTCCAGTTCCGCACCAGGCCATTCCATGCGCGCGTCGGGCGCAGATAGAGCCGAGATATCAAATTGCAAGTTGCGCAAGAACGTTGAACTTGTCGATGGGCCGGAAATGGCCCCTTTCGAGGACACCAGCACGCTCGCAACTTCAAGTCCCTGCGTCAGCGTCACCCGTTCAATCAGCACTTTTCCCGAAAGAACGCCCGCGGAGGGTGTTCCCGTCAGTCGCAGCGATCCGCCCGCCAGCCAGCTCATGCCTTCGGGGTATCGAATGCGCACTCGATCCGTGCGCACGGTGATGTCATACCGCAGCGGGCTTTCAATGTAGTTCACGCTCCCTGCGAGGTGCATTGTGCCTCCGCCCGATTCGGCGGTCACGTTGTCAAAGAACAGCCGCGTCGCGTCAAAGACCAAGTCACCCGTGATGTTGCTCATTCCCGTCGGGAAATCAGCCACTCGCGCCGAAGCTTTTTCTATATGCACTCTTCCGGTAATCCGCGGCCGGTCAAAGGGTCCTTCGAAAGACGCGTTGATCTGGGCCGGACCATTAGCTTGTAGCGCGGGCAAAAATCCTGTTAGCAGGCGCAGGTCCAACGCCCCGTTCAGCTTCAACCCGAGGGTGCCCCGCCCGGCAAATCGCACGGCGCCCGCAATCGCAATATTTGTGTCGGTCCCTTTGAAAGTAGCTTGCTCGATTTCCAAACTCTCCTTCGAAGTGCGCAGATGAATCGGCCCCACGTTTTCAAGCTGCACGTTGGCGTAAGTTAGCGCCAGTTTCGAAAACTTGGCGTCTACGACGATTTTGTCTGGTTGTTTCAATTCGCCGGCTACGGTGATGTCTCCGTCCGCTACGCCGTGGCCGTTGAACTCTTTGAGATGCAAAGAGGTCATCAAGAAAGGATTTAGATCGATGTTCGTAATCGAAACTTTCCCGTTCAAAGCATAGGGATCAGCCAGACCCAGCGTGACCTCGCCGGATATACCTCCCGTGGTCATCGCCGAGCCAAGCTCCAGCTTCGCGACACGTCCGTCGGATGCCAGGCTCCCATCGAAACTTCCAATCACATCCTTTCCAATGCGAAAGTCCACCAATCGGAATGTCCCATCGCTCAGCGGCGCAGAGAGTGTGCCGCTGGCCTTCACTCGGAACGTGACCAGCCCTCCGATCGGCAGCCTCACCGACTGCAACTTCTCTATATTCTCAAGCGGAAGCGATGCTCCCACCAGATCCGCCGTGATGCTTTGGTCCGCGAAACGATATCCGACCGTTCCCGTAACGATGCCCGCGCCCCGGCCGCCCTCCTTCCCGGGAGCAAACACACGCAATTCCGCGTCCGCGATGCGCACCGCATCCGGCGCGAGGCTCAGCTGGCCGCGCAATCGATTGAACGATACGCCAAACACGCTTCCTTCGCTGAGATCGAAGAGGCCCGTCACGCTTGGCGTCCTGCGCGTTCCGTGACCATGCAATTGACCGCTCAGCACGCCCTGCACGGGGTACTTCGAGCCCAACAGCTTCTGGACGGTATCAACGGAAGTTTTGTCGAAGTTCACATCCGCCGCCCACTCGTTCTCCGGCAGAAAACTCCAGTCGGTCAAGTCGAGCGTTCCTTCGATCTCCGTATCCATCGCGCCGAATCGCAATTTGCCGCGGGCGAGTGCAAGTTCCGTGGACGAATAGGTGAGGTCACATTCAATGGAATCCAGCGCGACGCCGTTATAGCGCACATGCTCGCCGCGAACGTGTCCGCCAAAGGTCGTGCGTCCGCCGGGCTCAGTGATCTTTCCGTCCCATTGCGCGCTTCCTGAGATTTCCTTGCTTGCGTCCGCGGAACCTCGCTTCGCTCCGCGTATTGCGTCGATGAAATCCTTGTAAGATTCCAGCGCGCCCGTTTCGAAATGCACGTCCATCGAGGTATTGCGCGGCGCAAGAATCCCTGTGATCGTTCCCTTCGACGATGGCGTTTCGAATTCCCCCGCGCTAATCGCGAAAACCGCGGTGTCGTAGCGGTAATGGATCTGCCAGCTCGCCGTTACTGGCACGTGGCCCGCTGACAGTACATCCCCGGGCGACCAATCCATCTTGCCGCCAAGCTCGAAGTGCTCAAACGCGTTGCTCCACGTCTCGATCGTATCTCCGCTCATGAGCGCGTCCCATTCGAGTTCGTCAATTGGGAAGCCCTGATGTTCGATGGCCGGGAACAGGGACGCCAGGCGCACATCCTTGATATGCGTTTCTGCGCGGAACTGCACTCCCGCGAAGCGCAGCGTCACTTTTCCTCGGACCGTTCCGCCAAACACCTCCGCCAGGAAGTCCGGCACCACCAGCCCATCGTTATTAATGTTGTAGCTCCCGCGACTCGTAATTCCCGCGGCGTGAAAAATGTCATAACTCAGATGGATGTCGCGCCCCGCGTAGCTACCCGTTCCCTCGTTCTGTCCGCCCGCAAACGTTCCCTGTCCGCGCACATCGACGTGTCCGGTCGGTGTCAGCGGCGAACGAAATGTCTCCCGTACGTCGAGCAGCTCCACCCAGCCCCGGTAACGGAAACTCCATTTCGGTTTTGCGAAGTCGGACATCTCCGCCTGCGCGTCAAGGTGCGACCGTCCGGCGCTCAACACCCCTTGCTCCAATGTGAATCCTTCGCGCCACAACGTAAATTTTGCCGAGAGATTTGCGGGCACCGGAACCATTCTCTGCGCGGTAAAACGTATGCCACGCCATTCCAAATTCCCCAGATACAAAGGATGCTCGGGTGTCCCGCCCGCATCGAGTGCCAGGTTCATCTCGCCGCCCTCCACCGCCAGCGGCACTTTCACTTCGTTGTACAGCAGCCATCCGCCTTCGATGTTCACCCTCCGAACGCGCAGATCGAAAAGCGATTCACGGAGCGGTTTCTTCGAGCTACCCCCTCCCTGGGGTGCCGGCACGTTTGTCGAGCCATCTTTTGCCACGCGGATGTGCACATCTGGTTTCTTAACCACGAGCTCGCTCAGAGATACCTTTCGGCCCCAGAAGGAATCGATCTGAAGTTGGGCTTGCACCTCTTCAGCCGAAAGCAAAGGCTGTGTCCCCGCTGGCTCGCGCCCGTGAATTACCAAGCCTTTCAGCGTGGTTCGCAGCGAGAGCCATTGGATCGAAATGCCCTGTAGTTCCACCCGCCCGCCCGTTGCCTTTTCCAGACGGTGTACGATCCACCGCTGCAGGATCGGGTTTCCCGCTCCGCTCCCAAAGAAACCAATCACGCACAAAATCGCGATGACCGTCAGTACCCACGGCGTGTGGATCACCCAGTTCCATATCGGGTGGCGCTTCCGGACCTTCATTTCGCTCCCGCTTCCAGGAATTTTTGCACGTGCAGCCGCGCGCGGCTTTCTTTTAGCCAGCGATCCGCTTGGTCGTTGATGTCACTCTGCACTAGAGCTTCCTGGATGATGTCGCGCGCGTCATCCAGCGTGGGAGCCTCTTGGCCGCGCGCTTTCGCTTTCGGGACAACCGCATTTTGATAAAAATCCACGATCGCCTTTTCATCGATCTGCACGGATGGCCGAAATCTCGAGTCGAGGTAGTTGCTCAAGTACAGCTGCGCCGCAACTATCTTTCGCACTTCGGCATCATTCAGGCCGCTCTGCTTCTTACGCGCTTCATATTCCTCGGGCGAACCAAAGGACTTCGCCACGCGTGAAACTCCACGGTCGATTTCCTCGTCCTTCGGCTCCGGAAAGCGCGACAGCTCCGCTTCCGATCTCACGATCCATTGATCGATTAACCGGTCCAGTATCGTGTTCTCGCTTTCGGATTTTCCATCCACCAGTTCCTGATATTCCTTCAGCTCTCGCACGTCGCTCTGCAAAATGATGTCGTTTTCCACACGCGCCACGATCCGGTCCACAACTTCCTGCCCCCTCAAAGGCAAACCGACGCCCAGCGCAAAAAACATCGCGCACAATCCCGTAAGCAAGCCTCGCCGCATCAGAAAATCGACCCCAAATTGAAGAAAATCTGCAGCCGCGGAAGCTGCGCTCCCTTGAAGCACTGCGGATTCGTTGGCGTGGTGCTCGTGATGGGCACGCACGGCAGTACGAAAAAGGGACGGTTGATCTGGTAGCCCAAATCCACTCGAATCGGCCCCACCGGCGTCGCATAGCGGATGCCAAAACCGACCGTATGAGCGAAATAATTCAGCTCGTTCGTGCAGTTGTAAACGCACAGCGTGGGATTCGTGGCACTAGGAGGCATTGAGGGATCTTGCAGCACGAAAACCGGCTTCGGCGAGTAAGCGCGAAGACTGATGTGATCCAGCCGGCTGTAGACATTTCCCCCGTCGTAGAACAGCGCCCCGCCCAGTGACGTCCCAACGAACGGCAACCGCATCGGAAAGCGAAACTCCTGGTTGAGCACCAGCATCGCCTGGCCTCCCACGGGGAAGCCCGTGCACGGGTCGCGAGGCCCTGCCTGATTCAGCGCAAAGCCCCTTAGCGACGTCCCTCCTCCTGCGAAGAACCGCTCCGGCAGCGGGATGATCTCTGGCGTCGGCCCCGTCGTTGCCGGCGCGGTGCACTCATTTGGCGTCGGTGGCGGAAACGTCAATGACTTCGTATTTGCGAACGGCTCGAGGATGCCGATTCGAATCGAACGTGCAAAGCTGAACCGTCTCTTGATCGGGTGGTACGTGGAATTCTGGAAAAAAAATCGCAGAAAGCTCGAACTCGAACCGAAGCTTGTGCTGGCGACGCTGAAATCCGCGCTGTTGAAGCTTCCTTTGCTGGCGTCCGCGGGATTGTCCCTCTTGTCGCGCAGCCATGTCACGCCAAACTCAGACACCAGCGTCGGCTGTTCGAACAACGGTATTTCTTCCGGAGCGATGTGCGTATTTAAATTCGATACCAGCACTTTGCGGAACGCATAGCGATACACCACCGTCGTGAACGGCGTCACCTTGTCCGTCAATTGCGCCGATATTTCATACCGCATGGCCGTGAATGTGTTGATATCCTGCGTCTTTTCCGTGTAAGCCGTTGCCTGCGTGCTGTAGTGAGGACTTCCAAAAGTATTGGGAATGGAATAGCCCAGCAGCGCGCGGTCCTCGATCGTGCTCCCCCGGAGTTTCAGGGAAAGCGAATCAGCGCGCCCCGTCAGGTTTACCTTCGTCAATTCAAAAATCCCCCGCGGCGCAGCCTGCACCTCGCCGCCCGTCGGATTCGTCGTGCTCGCCAGCCGTTGCACTTCAAATCCGCCGCCATACGCCATCGTGTAGCGCTTAGCCTCCTCCACCAAAACCACGATGGCCTTTTCAGGGTCCGACCCGTCCGGATTCTGCGGTTCGATCGTCACGCGGTTGAATATTCCCAGGTTGTACAAACGCCTTTGCGACTCAACGACATCTCCTTCGCGTAGCGGTTCCCCCGCCTTCATTCGAATCTCTCGCTGAATTACCCGTATTCGTGTCCGCTGGTACCCGCTGAGGAGTATTCGCCGCACTCGCGTCTGCGGTCCCTCCGTGATGCGATAAACCAGCTTGACCGGAGGTGCCTGCGCTACCCCGGTGCTCGTGCTCTTTTCCTTCTCTTCCTCTTTCTCTAGGTTCTTCTCCTTTCCGGCCGCTTCTGTTTTTGCGCCCTCACCCTTTTCCGGCGTAACGCGTTCCGCCGTTGAGGTAAAGCTCGCCTCAGGAAATCCTTCGTTGAAATACAGCGCTAGAATATTGTCCCGGTCCGTGGTCACGTTAAAATCGGAGTACGGCTGCCCAGACGTGGATCCGATTACACCCAGCAGTTCCTCTTCCTTGAACGCGTGGACGCCATCGATTGTGAGCGACGCCACGCGCGTCTGCTCCCCTTCCTGGATCGCGAATCGTACAAACACGTCTCCTTTTTTGCCCTTGTAGTTGTCCAGCACTTGCCCCACCACTTTCGCATCCAGAAATCCGTTCGCGTCATAGAGGCCGTGCATCGATTCCGCGTCCGAATCAATCAGCCGGCGGCTGAACCGCCCGCGTGAACCGAATGCCGCCCCGTAAATTTGCAGCCGGCTCTTCAGCAACTCGGTGCTGAAGTAATGATTCCCCGTGAATTCGATTCCCGTCAGCTTGTGCCGGTCGCCCCGTTCGATGTGATAGGTGATGACTTCTTCCGTCCCCTTCGATTTCTGCTCCTTGCCCTCCACTTCCTTTGTTTCCGTTGTGTAGCTCACCTGCGCGTCGAAGTATCCATCCCGCTCCAGCCGCTCCCGAACATTGCGTTTCCCTTCTTCGAGCAGGTCGGTATCCACCGCGCCTTCTTGATAGACCGGAATCAGTCTCTTTAAATCTCCATTTGAAAATTTCGCCCCGGTCACCGCCAGTTGCACCTGCGGACCCTCCGTCACTTCGAGCTCCAGAGGCACGGTATTCTTCGCCACGTTGTACTCGCCTCGCCGGACCGTCGCCCGCGCGCTGAGCCGCCCTTTCTTCACCAGGAATTTTCGAATCCGGTCCGTCCCGCGCTGTATGCGCGCCGTCGTCAACTCTTGTCCAACCTTCATCTTCAATCTCGAGAGGATTTCCGTGTCGCGATACTCGGTGCCGTTCTGCAGGTGCACGGACTCTACCCGCGCGCGCGGTCCGGGTTTTACGCGCACCAAAAGGTCCATCTGATGCGTGGCGGGGTAGGGCACGTTCTCGGCCGAGACCTGCGCCGTATACAGGCCCTCTTCCTTCAACACATCGCGCAGACGGTCCAGCCCTTCGTTCACGTCTTCTTGCCGGAATGGCTTGCCCAGGGTCAGCTGCATGGCCGCGGCGGCGGAACTATCCGTGGGAGGCGGCGTCAGTCCCTCGATCAATACTCTGTTGAAGAAGAGAGCTTCTCGGACCAAAAAATCGAGGCGCACGCCGCTGCCCATGGGAGTTACGACCGCTTTCAAATCCGTGTAATCACCCAACCCGTAGAGAGCGCGCAGGCTCCGCGCGACCTGCTCCCGGTCCAGCGGTTTTCCAATCTGCACCGCGATTCCTAGAGGCGATTCGGATAGCACACGTCCGTCTTCAGTGACAATCCGTACTGCAACGACGGGCGCTTCCGCGGCGAGCGTCTGGGCCTTCGCTTCCGCCTGTGCCTGTCCATCACTCCTCGTCGCTCCAAAGAGCAGCGCGAAGACGGCAATCCCCCATAAGCCTTTGCCCCATCTCAATTTCATGCCCACTATCGCTCAGACGAAGCGTAGCACAAGGGCGTTGCCCATCCCGCTATCTCTAGCGTTATGATGATGCAAGGGGGACGACCACCGTCGCCGCCGCACCGGGTCCGCGCTTGCACGATTCGCTTCAGGAAAAGTACTCGCGTCAAATGCTCTTTGCCGGAATCGGCGAAGAAGGTCAGCAGCGCCTTCTTGCCTCCAGTGCCGTCATCGTAGGGTGTGGTGCGATCGGTGCCGCCGCTGCCGGTCTCCTCGTCCGCGCCGGAGTAGGCCGTATCAGAATCCTCGACCGCGATTTTGTTGAGCCCTCGAATTTACAACGCCAAACTCTCTTCGACGAAGAGGATGCCCGCTCCGCCCTCCCAAAGGCCGTCGCCGCTGAGCGCAAGCTCCGCGCCATCAATAGCAGTGTCGCTGTCGAAGGCCTCGTCGCAGACTTAAACCCCCGCAATGCCGCCGAGTTGCTCTCGAGCTTCGACCTCATCCTCGATGGCACTGACAATTTCGAAACCCGCTTCCTCGTCAACGATTTTGCCGTGCAGTCCGCCAAGCCCTGGATTTACGCCGCCGCCGTCGCCAGCTACGGCGTAACCATGACCGTCCGCCCCGGCCTGACGCCCTGTCTAGCTTGCCTCCTCGAATCTTCGACAAACGCCCACGGCCTCGAAGAAACCTGCGACACGGTCGGCGTCCTCGGGCCCATCGTCAATCTCGTGGCCTCGCTAGAAGTCGCCGAAGCCCTCAAGCTTCTCGCCGGGCGCGAACAAGCTCTTCACGGCCGACTGATCTCCTGCGATGTTTGGACTGGCCATTTCCAATCCGTCCGCGTTTCCCAAAACCCAGCTTGCCGCGCCTGTTCCCACCGCGATTTCTCTTATCTCCACGGGCAGGCTCAGCCTCACATCACGCTCTGCGGCCGGGATTCGGTCCAAATTCACGAACGCGGCCGTACTCTCGATCTGGGAGCCTTGCAGAAGAGGCTCGCGGCCACCGTCACCGATGTCCGCCACAACGAATTCTTGCTCAGCTTCCGCGTCGCCCCTTATCAAATGACCGTTTTCGCCGACGGCCGCGCCATTCTCAAAGGCACAAAAGATCCCGCCATTGCGCGCTCCCTCTACGCCCGTTATATCGGCGCCTGATCCTCGTTTTCTTTTCTTTGAGAGGGAGGTGCTGCCTGCTCGGCTTCAGCGATGCTGCCCGGTGCGCCCGAAGGAACTCCGCATGTTCGCTCTGTCCAGGTTTTCCCGCAGGTTCATCAGCGTCAGAAACGTGCTCAGAATTCTCGCCTTCAAATCATCAGTGAGGTGCAGTCCGCTCGTAGCCACGCGCGCCAGCCGTTCGCCGCTTTCGGTAATGAACCGCATGATTTCTTTTTGCCGCTCGTGCGGCGCGTTTCCGAGCGCCGTCTCCCGTCGCATCTCCGCGCAGCTTGCCTCAATCGATAGTGTGAAGTGCAGGACACAAACCTGCTGCTGCTCGGCCAGGGCTGGCGGCGAGTCGTTCTTGCATCCCGTTACTTTGCAAGGTATAGCCATGAAGCGCGCAATCTGAGGCTAACAAGAAAGGTAACCACTCCTCGCCCCAAAAATCCAGTCTCCTTCCGCGAAATGGTGCGAATCTTGCATAACCTATTCGCGCACCCCGTATCCTTCGAGCAACTGCCCCCAAACGGCTACTGCTGGGCCAAGCGAAAAATAACTGCGCGCACAAAAATGATTGTATAAAAATGCAGGAGGCTGTATATTTGTTCCAGTCATGAGCATCGGTAAGACATTTCGTCACGGTCAAATCCTGCGGCTCGTCAGCGGCCAGCCCATCGTCAGCCAGGAAGAGCTCCGTCGCCGTCTCGCGCAGCAGAAAATGCGCGTCACGCAGGCCACTCTCTCGCGCGATCTGCAGGAGCTCCGCCTCGTCAAAACCCAGGAAGGATACAAACCCGAAACCGTTCTTCCCGAAGACAACGGCGCGCTCCCGCTTCCTCCGCTAGCTCGTGCCCTCCGCGAATTCTTGCTGGATATTCGCCCGGCCGAGAATTTGCTCGTTCTGAAAACCCCTCCGAGCGGCGCCCAGCCTCTCGCCGCTGCCGTGGACGGCTCGAAATTCCAGGAAATCGCCGGCACCATCGCGGGCGATGACACCGTCCTTATCATCACGCCTAACAAGCGCACTCGCGAATCTCTCCAAAAAAAGATCGAAGCTCTGCTGAAATGAGAGATCCTCGCCAAGTCGCCGTCGTAGGTGTCACCGGGTACACCGGCCTCGAGCTCGCCGGCATACTCCTGCGCCATCCCGCTGTCGCCTCAAGCACCTTTTATGTGCGAGAAACGCACGGCGCACATTGCGTTGCCGAACTCTTTCCGCAATTCCGCGGCCGGGGACGAGCCCCGCTCCGTCCCCTTTCTCTCGACACCATCACATCGTCCGCTGCGGGAACCGCTTTTCTCGCCACGCCTCATGAAGTTTCCGCCGAACTTGCCCCGGCACTACTCGAAGCGGGTTTGCGCGTCGTTGACTTGAGCGGTGCCTTCCGTTTCCACGCACCGGAAACATTCAACTCCTGGTACAAGCTCCCGGCGCCTCACGCCGATTATCTCGGAGAAGCCGTCTACGGCCTTCCCGAGCTTTATTCCCAAGAAATCGCAAAAGCCCGCTTGATCGCCAATCCCGGCTGCTACGCCACCAGCGTCATCCTCGCCCTTCGCCCGCTCGCCGACGCCGGTTTTATCGCGCCAGACCAAAACGTCGTCTGCGATTGCAAATCCGGTGCCAGCGGCGCAGGCAAAGATCCAAGACGCGACCTCCAATTCGTCGAAGTCGACGAAAATTTCAAAGCCTACAATCTTTTCTCGCACCGCCACACTCCGGAGATCCTCGAACATACCGGCCTCGCCGAATCGCAGCTCATTTTCTCTACGCACCTCCTGCCTCTCGCGCGCGGCATCCTTTCCACCATCTACGTCACGCTCTCGGCCCCGCAATCGCCCGAGGCGATCGAAGCTCTCTATCGCAAGTTTTACGGCGGCCGTCCCATGGTCCGCATCTGGTCGGCGGGCACTCTGCCCGAACTGCAGCATGTCGCCCACACCAATTTCTGTGACATCGGCTTTGTGTTGGATAAATCCG
>Ga0209006_10003174_pt1 | contig 14937 bp, 14 predicted proteins | sample JacPin_JW_Ref_O2_FD_188567 | JGI IMG/M metagenome (GOLD analysis project Ga0209006, IMG submission 188567) | Forest soil microbial communities from Algoma, Ontario, Canada - Jack Pine, Ontario site 1_JW_Ref_O2 (SPAdes) (version 2) | ecosystem: Environmental > Terrestrial > Soil > Boreal... | reverse complement strand
CGAGCCAGTCGAGCGTGAGCAGCCGGCGCGTGGAGAGGTCCGGCCACACCTGCGGCACGCGCACCTCGGGGGTCTTCTCCAGGAAGATGCGGTAGAGCGCGACGTTCTTCGCCTCGTGCTCGTAGTCGAGCTCCTCGCGCATGCGTGCGGCGATCTCCTTGCCGATCTCGCTCGTGTCGATCGCCGGGTCCATGCGGCGGTGGATCGCGAAGATCCAGTCGAGCTGGCGCAGATCGGCGGCGACGGCGGACTGCATGTCGGGGTATTGCAGCTTGCAGGCCAGCTCCGCGCCGTCGTGCGAATGCGCGCGATGCACCTGGCCGAGCGAAGCGGCGGCCGCCGGCGCGTGCTCGAAGCTCGCGAACTTGCCCTGCCAGTCGATCCCAAGCTCCGCCGTCATCCGCCGTTTGACGAAAGCCCAGCCCATCGGCGGGGCATCGCTCTGCAGCTTGGTGAGCTCGGCGGCGTATTCGGGCGGCAGCGCATCCGGGATGGTCGCCATCATCTGGGCGACCTTCATGATCGGACCTTTCAGGCCGCCGAGCGCGGCCGCAAGCTCGATCGCATTCTTCCCGCGGTCGAGACCCATGCCGAAGAAGCGCGTCGCTGCGATCTTCGCGGCCACACCTCCGACGTTCGCGCCGACGCGCGCATAGCGCGCCGCGCGGGCGGAGAAACGGTTCTTTTCGCGATCAGCCATGCGCGGGTTGCCGTGCGAGTTCACCCCAACACATAGGACGTGCGCGGGCGATCGCCAATGCCACATCTGCGGGGCAAGTTAACGGTTGAGGTCGCAAGTCGTTCATATATCACTCACGCGCCGTATTAGTGCGCGCACCACCCGACGGTATTGGACCGAGCCCGATGACCGAAATTCCCGCCGAACGGCGAAATCGTCTGCATCGCATCCTCACGCGCATCGCCTGGATCGCCTGGGGTTTCGGCATGATCGTGACCGCGCTCGGCTTCACGGCGGCGTGGATCCCCGCTTGCGACCTGATCAACGAGGCGCGCCCGCTCAACGCACTTGCCGCAGTTGTCCTGCTCATCATTGCGGCAACGTTGCGCGAACAGCCGCTCATCCGGCCGACCGTATCGCTCGCGCTGCTGCAGGTCGGCCTCCTGCTGCTGCCATGGGCGCGCGCGGCCGACAACGCGCCCAACGCGCCGCCCGCGCTCCGCCTCGTCACGTTCGACCTCGGCACCGACAATTCGCGCTTCGACGACATCGCCGATTTCATTCTCGGCGCGCACGCCGACATCGTGCTGCTGCAGCAGGTGAGCTGCAGCGCCGCCGAGCGGCTGATCCCCAAGCTGCGTCCGGCGTTCGCGAATGCCCTCGTCGCGGCGACGAGTTGCGCCGGCCAGGCGCTGATGTCGAAGCGGCCGTGGATCGCCGGCGGCGAGGTCACCACGAAAACAAGCCAGCCGCTCATGGTGTGGGCGCGCCAGCAGTGGGGCAATCACGTCTTCACGCTGACGGGCGTGCACCTGTCGGGGCCTCTCGCGCCGAACGAGCAGGCGGGCGACATCGCGCGCCTGCAGGCCCACCTGGCGAGCCAGGGCTCGGCGCACATCGTCGCAGGCGATTTCAATCTCACGCCGTTCGCCTGGAAGTTCGCCCAGTTGCAGAACGTCGGCCTCGGCCAATTCGCGACCTATCTTGCGACCTATGCGCCGACCTGGCCCGCGCCTTGGCCGCGGCCGGTGTTGATGACCGACAACGTGCTGTCGACGGAGGGCATTGCGCGCGTGAGCGTCACGATCGGCCCGCCGCTCGGCTCCGATCATCGGCCGCTGATTGCGGACATCGCATTCGAGAAGTAGCGGCGAGCGTCACGATTTCGGCAGGTTGTCGGCGATCCAACGCGCGAGACTTTGCTCGGAGACTTCGCCGGCCGCAAGCGCGAGAATGATCTTCGTCGCTTGCGCCTGATCGGGCGCAAATCGAATGCCATTCTTGCGCAAGAATACCATCATGCTCATGAAGGCGATCCGTTTGTTGCCGTCGACGAATGCATGATCTTTCGCAGGACCGAATGCGTAGGCAGCGGCAAGCTCGGTCAACCCGGCCTGCTCATATCGCCATTTGTTGACGGGCCGAGCGAGGGCTGATTGGAGCATGCCTTGGTCGCGCAGACCCGGCGCTCCGCCGAAGCGGCGCAACTGACGGCTGTGGATCGCGACTGCTTGATCATACGTGATCCAGGCGGGATCAGTGGCCTCGCTCATTTGGCGAGGACAGCGAGCGTATCGCGATAGTCGTCCATGATCTCGTCGGCGATCTGCATCGTCTTCTCGAAATCAGGATCGTATGGCAGCAGTTGCAGGCCGCCCCCGGCCAGCTCGGTCACATGCAGTTCCTGGCCGCGCTTGAGATCAAGGCGCTGCATCAGTTCCTTCGGCAGGATCAGTCCTTCGGAGTTGCCGATTTTCTTGATCTCGAGTTTCATTGGGCGCACCTTAGCAATTGGCGTTATACAAATTGTATAACATCGTTGTACAATATGCACAACGCCAGATTTCATGAATAAAAACAATAAATTACGACTCGTCACAATCGCTCACTGGGCCGAGCGGGCGTCCCATTCGCAAACGACATAGTGTAGCGGGACGCGGACACGCAGGCTTAACAGCACATTAAGCGCGATCGGCGAGACTGACCCAATGCGAGACAGTGGTAGCGTATGGAGTAGCCCATGGCGGAGCGGGTGCTGATCGTCGACGACGACCCGGTCGCGCGCCGCCTGGTCGAGAACATCGTCAGCCGTTCCGGCTACGAGGCCGTGACCGCCGAAGGCGGCGACCTCGCGCTCGCGATCCTGACCGGCGGCAAGACGCGGATCGACTGCGTCGTGCTCGACCTCGTGATGCCCGATCTCGACGGGCTCGGCGTTCTCGCCAGGATGCGCGAGGCCGGGATCGACGTGCCGGTGATCGTGCAGACCGCCCATGGCGGCATCGACAACGTGGTCTCGGCGATGCGCGCCGGCGCGGTCGACTTCGTGGTCAAGCCGGTCGGCGCCGAGCGCCTGCAGGTGTCGCTGCGCAACGCGCTGGCGACGCGCGCGCTCGAAGGCGAGCTCAACCGCATCAAGCGCAGCCGCGCCGGGACGCTCACGTTCAAGGACATCGTCACCCACAGCGTGCGCATGCTCGCCGTGCTGCGCACCGCCGAGAAGGCGGCCGCATCCTCGATCGCGGTGCTGATCGAAGGCGAATCGGGCGTCGGCAAGGAGCTGATCGCACGCGCGATCCACGGCTCGGGCGAGCGGCGCGCCAAACCGTTCGTTGCCGTCAATTGCGGCGCGATCCCGGAAAATCTCGTCGAGTCGGTCCTGTTCGGGCACGAAAAGGGCGCGTTCACGGGCGCGGCCGAACGCCACGCCGGCAAGTTCGTCGAGGCCTCGGGCGGCACCCTGTTTCTGGATGAGATCGGGGAACTGCCGCTCGGCGCGCAGGTCAAGCTGTTGCGCGCGCTGCAGGAGGGCGAAATCGATCCGGTCGGCGCGAAGAAGCCGGTCAGGGTGGATGTGCGGATCATCTCGGCGACCAACCGCGACCTGATCGCCGAGGTGCGGGCAGGACGCTTCCGCGAGGACCTTTACTATCGCCTGTGCGTATTTCCGATATCCGTGCCGCCGCTGCGCGAGCGCGCCGAGGACATCCCGCATCTCGTGCGCCATTTCCTGCTGCGCTTTTCCGCCGAGGAGGGCAAGCGCGTGCGCGGCGTGAGCGCGCAGGCGCTCGCCATGCTGATGGGCTTTTCCTGGCCCGGCAATGTGCGCCAGCTCGAGAATGCGATCTTCCGCGCCGTCGTGCTGGTCGAAGCGGACGAGATCGGCATCGACGAGTTCCCGCAGATCGCGGCGCTCAATGCAGACGTCAGCGATACGCCGCTCGTCCCGCGGCTCGATGTGGATGTGCGCACCGAGCGGCCGAGCGGCGGACTGCCGCCGCTCGGCCTCGACACAGTCGCGTCGCTTGCCGCGCAACCGAGCGTTTCACCCGGCACCACCCTGCCCCTGCTCGACGCTGCCGGCGACGTCTTGCCGCTGGAGGCCGTCGAGGCCGCGGCGATCCGCTTTGCCATTGGCCATTACCGCGGGCAGATGTCCGAGGTTGCCCGCAAATTGCGCATCGGCCGCTCGACCCTCTACCGCAAGATCGAACACCTCGGACTCGCCCCCGGAGCGGGAAAGGCCGACGTGGCGGGACGGTGACACACCGAGAAAAATACGTGAAACGTGGCGAATATAATGTTCCGGACCGCCATGCGTGGGCTACATTGCGCCTTCTTGTGGTAATACCTACGCGCCGTCCTCGATGACTAGGATCTGATTGTCGCGACCGTTGTCGCAAGGTTGGAAGGGAATTTGTCGATGCGCGGACTTCGTCTCGGGCTTCTCCTCGCCGGTACGGCCGTTGCCGTGGTTTTTGCGGCACGCAGCGTACCGGTGTACGCGGCGACCCCCGGCGACAAGGCGGTGGAGACGCTCGTGCCGGTGCCCGATACCGCACCCGTCCCGCCGCCGACCGCACGCGACGTCGCGTCCCCGCCTACCGCACCTGCGGCGGCACCTGCCGCTCCCGCGACGCCCGCCGAGCAGCCGGCCGCGGCAGCACCCACTGCGGCGCCCGCGGCAACTGCCGCGCCGGCCCAACAGCCGGCGGCCGCTCAGCCCGCGGCGGCGCCTGCCGTCGCTTCGATCGACCAGCAAGTCGCCGACAAGCTGCGCGAAATCCTGCCCGGCAAGGCTGACCACATCATCGAGCACAAGAGCCAGGCGGCGGTCGACGCCTTCTACGCGGCGCGCAACTATGCGCCGCTGTTTTTCGATCACGGCAATGCCGATCAGCGCGCCAAGGCGGTGGCCGACTTTCTCGCCCAGGTGGATGCCGACGGTCTCGATCCGGCTGACTATCCGCTGCCCGCGGTCAAACCCGATGCCGACGCAACAGCGCTCGCCGATGCCGAGCTCAGGTATGCGCAGACCGTGCTCACGTATGCGCGGCACGCGCAGGTCGGCCGCGTCCATTTCTCCCGCATCAGCCCGGACATTTCCTACAACCTGGTGTCGCCGGAGCCGGCCGACGTGCTCGGCGGCCTCGTCGACACCAACGACATTGCGGGCGCGCTCGAGCGCTTCGAGCCGCCGCACGCGGGCTACAAGGCGCTCAAGGCCAAGCTCGCCGAGATCCGCGCCGCCAAGAACGCCCCGGCGGGGCCGCGCATCGGATCCGGCCCGATCCTCAAGCTCACCAAGACCCCGATGAAGGATCCGCGCGTGCCGCTCGTGCGCGAGCGGCTCGGCGTCGAAGGGGACAGCGCGGACGCGGCCTACGACAAGCCGCTCGCCGAGGCGGTGAAGAAATTCCAGGACGACCACCATCTGGCGGCGAGCGGCCAGCTCAACGCCGCAACCATCGAGGCGATCAACGGTCCCAAGCACGATCGCGACGCCGACATCATCATCGCCAACATGGAGCGCTGGCGCTGGCTGCCACGCGATCTCGGCAACGCCTACGTGATGGTCAATATCCCGAACTACACCCTCAAGGTCGTCAAGGATGGCGCGATGGTGTGGACGACCAGGATCGTCTCCGGCGCGCCGGGCAACAAGGCGACGCCACTGCTCACCGAGACGATGAAATACATCACCGTCAATCCGACCTGGAATGTGCCGCCCTCGATCATCAACAACGAATATCTGCCGGCGCTGCAGCAGGATCCGACGGTGCTCGAGCGCATGGGCCTCAAGATGGAGACCAATCGCGACGGCACCGTGCACATCTTCCAGCCGCCCGGCGCCGCCAACGCGCTCGGCCGCATCCGCTTCAACTTCCCCAACAAGTTCCTGGTCTATCAGCACGACACGCCGGACAAGTACCTGTTCTCGCGCGCCGTGCGCGACTACAGCCACGGCTGCATGCGGGTGCAGGATCCCGATAAATATGCCGAGGTGCTCCTGTCGATCACCAACCCGGGCGAAGGCTACTCGGTCGACCGCATCCGCAAGATGTACGGAACGGGCGAGATCGACATCCACATGAAGACCCCGATCCCGGTCCACATCACCTATCAGACTGCCTTCGTGGACGACGACGGCAAGCTGCAATTGCGCGACGACATCTACGGCCGCGACGCGAAGTACTTCGCGATCATGAAGAGCGAGGAGCACAAGGTCGCCGACGTCGCGATCGAGACGCACAACGCGACCCTCGTGCGTGCGCCCAAGGCGCCGGCCAACGCGACCTACGCGAATGGCAGCGGCGGCGGCCTGTTTGGCTGGTTGTTCGGCGGAAACGAGTCTCCTCCGCGCCCGCCGCAGGCGCGCCATCAGCAGACCTATCGGCAATGACGGGCAGGCCGGCGCGAGATTCGGGCCGGCCGCCCCTTACCGCTGATCAGCCTAAGTCGCTTGCCGATCAAGCATTTTATCCGTCACGTTAACCATGCGGTCGCCCCCATTGCGGGCCGCAGCACGTTTTTGCCATACTTGCCCGGTAGTTACCGTCTGGAGGGGGACGGGGGCGCTAATCTCGCGTTAACCGATCCCAGTAAGACTCTGTTAGTCATGCGCGACGCAGTGGGGCGCCGCGCAACTTACTGTTGGGCGTCGTCTGCATGCGAGATGGCAAGTGCCGATAGGTGCTGCGCGTCAGGCATTGACCTGCGTCGGCGCGCGGCGTGCGGGGCAAGCGATCGGCCTCGCATCGCTGGCGTTGTTGCTGGCCAGTCAGAATTTGCAATCCGCTGCCGCCGATGGCGACACGCGCACGATTTCGTTTCACCACATCCATACCGGCGAGGACCTGACGGTCACCTACATGCGCGACGGGCATTATGACCCGGACGCGCTCAAGCAGATCGATCACGAGCTGCGTGATTGGCGGCGCAACGAAGAGATCCGCATCGATCCGCGGCTGATCGATGTCGTGTGGAGAGCCTACCGCGAAGTGGGCGGCAAGGGCCCGATCCAGGTGGTGTGCGGCTATCGCTCGCCCGCGACCAACGCGATGCTGCGCCGGCGCAGCCGCGGCGTCGCCCAGTTCAGCCAGCACATGCTCGGCCGCGCCATGGATTTCTTCATTCCGGGCGTGCCGCTCGAGACCCTGCGTGAAGCGGGCCTGCGCATGCAGCGCGGCGGCGTCGGCTATTACCCGACCTCCGGCTCGCCGTTCGTGCACATGGACGTCGGCAATGTGCGTCACTGGCCGCGCATGACGCGCGAGCAGCTCGTGCGCGTCTTCCCGGACGGTCGCACCGTGCACGTCCCGTCCGACGGCCATCCGCTGCCCGGCTATGCGCTCGCGCTCGCCGATATCCAGAAGCGCAAATCAAGCGAGCCGTCGGAAATGTCGCTCGAGGCTGCGCGCACGGCCGGCATCGACGTCCCGGCGCAACCAAAGCGCAACCTGTTCGCGGCGCTGTTCACCTCGAAAGACGAGGATGAGGACAACGATACGGCGGCGCAACCGGTGAGCCAGCCCGCGCCGACCACCGCACCGATCGACGCAAAGGCGGCGGACAAGAGCGTCGTGCCGGCTCGGCTGCCGGTCGCCCGGCCGACGGCACGTATCGCCAAGCTTGCGACGACGAAAGCCCAGACCTTCGATCTCGCGTCGGCCGAGAGCCGCCCGGCCGAGCTGAGCGGAACGGCGACGCGCAGCGGGAATGCGAGCGAATCGGCCAACGATCTGGTCGCACGCCGCGGCCTCTGGGCGTCGGTCGCGACCGCGCCGCCGGCGCCGACCTTGCCGGCAAGGCAGCCGGTGCAGGTCGCGGCGGCGGCGCCTGCCCCCGCACCCGGCGATCGGCGCCCGAACGACACGACAGGCGCCGTGCAAGCGCCGTGGCCGGTCCAGGTCGCCGATGCGGCCGACCGGGTCCCGACCGACCTCGCGCTCGCTTACGCGGCCCAGGCGAAGGTCGCGCCGCAAGCCCCGGTCACGCGCGGGCTGCGGGTCGCCAACGCGCTCCCCCACACCGCGGCAACGATCCCGCAGGCGAGCGTCGTGTCGGCCGCCAAACCGACGCCGCAGATCTCGGCCACGGCGCCGGCGCCCAAGCCCGGGACGCCGTTCGAGGAAATCTGGCTGCGTGCGCTGGTGCTGGCGCCCAACCTGCAGGAATTCATGACCGCGATGGCGCTCGGTCCGCCCGACATGCGCGAGCTGGTGCCTTTGATGGCGAAGCCGGATTCCATCGTCGCGATCAAGTTCGGCGACGATCCGAACCAGGGCATGGCCACCGACCACTTCAGCGGCAGCGCCGTGGTGTTCATCAATACCACCGCTTTCGTCAAGCGCACCGCCGCGCTGCAGTGAGCGGCGGCGCCGGCCGCGCGGAGCGCAGCCGAATTTCCCGAGGAATTGGGATGTGCCCGGGATTGATTGCCCGGCGCATGTCCTTGTCGGCGAACCGGCGTCCACCCCGGGTCAAGTCCCGGGCAGGCTTTCGCAGCGACATGCGCGCTCAGATCATTCCCAGCGCGTGCATGTAGGTCTCGAGCACCGCCTCGTATTCCATCCGCTCGTCCTTGTCCTGCTTGCGCAGGCGCACGACCGCGCGCATCGCCTTCACGTCGTAACCGGTGCCCTTCGCCTCGGCATAGACGTCGCGGATGTCGTCGGAGAGCGCCTTCTTCTCCTCCTCGAGCCGCTCGATGCGCTCGACGAAGGCCTTGAGCTGATCCTTGGCGAAACGCGTCGCGGTGTTCGCGGTCTCGGCGGCGGTCGCAGTGGCGGTGGCCATGGGAACTCCTCGCATCGGCAACATTGCCCCCATGGTTTCGGGGGCGATCGGTGCAAGGTCAAGGCGCGCAGCGCGTCATCCACATATTACATGCAAACACTGTCGTGCCTTGACGCGCGGCGACTCAGTGCTTGTGCGCGGCCTTGTCGAACGCGGCCTTCTGCTCGGTACTGGTTTCCTGCTGGTACTTCGCCTTCCATTCGTCATACGGCATGCCGTAAACCGCCTCGCGGCTCGCATCCTTGCCGAGCGGAACACCCGTCTTGTCGGCCTCCTCCTTCATCCAGTTGGAAAGGCAGTTGCGGCAGAAGCCGGCGAGATTCATCAGATCGATGTTCTGCACGTCGATGCGCGTGCGCAAATGCTCGACCAGCCGGCGGAAAACCGCGGCTTCGAGCTCGGTGCGCGTCTTGTCGTCGAGGGCCATGACGGATCTCCAATGGGAGACTGAACATAGGCGCGCGCCATCGGCCTTTCCAGGGCGCGTTCGGGTGGCGGCACGCAGAGCGGGTGGCTTCGCGGCGCGCTTCGCGATATCAATCGCGCCTACATGAATGTTCGTCCGTTCCTCGAAGAGCTTTTCCGCACGGCAGTCGCGGCTGCGCATCCCGCGACCTGCCTTGCGCCGTATCTGCCGGCGCCGCCGCGCGGCGGACGCCTCGTCATGCTTGCTGCCGGCAAGGCGGCCGGCTCGATGACCGAGGTGGCGGAACGCCACTATCTCGACGACCTCGAGGTGCCGCAGCGCGAGCTGGCCGGGCTTGCGGTCACGCGCCATGGCTATGGACGGCCGACGCGGGTGATCCCCGTGATCGAGGCGGGTCATCCGGTGCCCGACCAGGCGAGCCTCGACGGCGCCGAGCGGGCCCTCGCGCTGGCTGACGGCGCGCGCGAGGGTGACCTCGTGCTGGTGCTGATGTCGGGCGGCGCATCGGCCAATTGGATCGCGCCTGTTGCCGGCCTCACGCTTGCCGAGAAGCAGGCGGTGACGCGCGCGCTGCTCAAGTCCGGCGCTGCCATCGGCGAAATGAACACAGTGCGAAAGCATCTTTCCCGCATCAAGGGCGGGCGGCTTGCCGCGCATGCGCATCCGGCGCGCGTCGTGACGCTCGCAATCTCCGACGTGCCGGGCGACGATCCGGCAGTGATCGGCTCGGGCCCGACGGTGCCGGATCCGACGACGCTCGCCGATGCGCGCGCCGTCGCGGCGCACCGCCGGCTCGAGCTGCCGGCCGCCGCCGTGCGCGCGCTCGCCGATCCGGCCAACGAAAGCCCGAAGCCCGGCGACCCGGTGTTTGCGCGCACCGAGTACCGCCTGGTGGCGCGGCCCGCCGACGCCTTTGGCGCCGTCGCCGCCAAGGTCGCGGCCGCCGGCTACGAGGCGATCTTCCTCGGCGACCGCGTCGAGGGCGAGGCGCGCGAGGTTGCGGCGGCGCATGCGCGGCTTGCGCGCGAGGTGCAGGCCGCCGGCCGGCGCGCCGTCATCCTGTCGGGCGGCGAGCTGACCGTGACGCTGCGGGGAAGCGGCAGCGGCGGCCCGAATCAGGAATACGCCCTTGCGCTCGCGGCCGCGCTCGCCGGGGCGCCGGGCATCGCGGCGCTCGCCGGCGACACCGACGGCACCGACGGCGGGCGCGGCGCGGCCGACGACCCGGCCGGCGCGCTGATCGATGAGACCACCGCGGCGCGAGCGGCAAAACGCGGCCTCGATCCTGCCGCCTTTCTCGCCGACAACGATTCCACGGGGTTCTTCGCGCGCCTTGGCGACCTGCTGACGCCGGGGCCGACCGCTACCAACGTCAATGATTTCCGCGCCATCGTCGTTGACAGACCGTGATTCCTTCCGACAATCGCATCCGCCGGGCATGACGCAGCAACGAACCATCGGGACCTGGTGGCGCGTCGCGCAACGTATTTGCGCGCTCGCGGCGCTGCTCTGCGTGCTTGCGCTCGCGCAAACGCGGCCGGCCTTTGCCGACTTCCGCGTCTGCAACAACACCACGAGCCGCGTCGGCGTCGCAATCGGCTACAAGGACAAGGACGGCTGGGCGACCGAAGGCTGGTGGAACCTGCCTGGGCACAGCGGGTGCGAGGTCGTCCTGCGCGGAACACTCGGTTCACGCTATTATTATATTTACGCGGTCGATTACGATCGCGGCGGCGAATGGTCGGGGCAAGCCCTCATGTGCACGCGCGACAAGGAATTCCTCATCCGCGAGACGCATGACTGCCTGGCGCACGGCTATGATCGTACCGGGTTCTTCGAGGTCGATACCGGCGATCAGGCGGACTGGACCGTGCAACTCACCGAGACGGGCGAAACCAAGGCAGGACCGAACACGCCCGCCATGCAGGCGCCGTTGCCCGGCCGCCAGGGACCGGCGCAGCCGCATTTCCCGGCGCCCACGGCGGCGCCGCAATGAGACGACAGCGCCGCAGCAAGATCGTCGCCACGCTCGGCCCGGCATCCTCTGAGCCGGCGCAGATCGCCCAGCTGTTCGAGGCGGGTGCCGACGTGTTTCGCATCAACATGAGCCACACGCCGCCCGATCGCATGCGCGCGCTGGTGCGCGCGATCCGCAAGATCGAGCTGGATCAGGGCCGGCCGATCGCCATCCTGGTCGATCTGCAGGGCCCGAAGCTGCGCATCGGCGCGTTCGCGTCCGAGGCGGTGACGCTCGTCAAGGGCGCGCGCTTCACCCTCGACGCCGATCCGGCGCCGGGTAACGGCGATCGCGTGCACCTGCCGCATCCAGAAATCCTTGCCGCGCTCGAGCCCGGCCACACGCTGCTGCTCGACGACGGCAAGATCAGGCTCACGGCGATCGAGACCTCGCGCGAACGCGCCGTCACCCGCGTCGAGGTCGGCGGCAAGCTCACGGCGCGCAAGGGCGTGAGCTTGCCCGACACGACGATCGCGGCCTCGGCGCTGACCGCGAAGGACCGCACCGATCTCGAAGCGGCGCTCGATGCCGGCATCGACTGGGTCGGCCTCTCGTTCATCCAGCGGCCCGAGGACATCGCCGAGGCGAAGAAGATCGCGCGCGGCCGCGCCGCCGTGATGGCAAAGATCGAGAAGCCGCAGGCCGTGGCGCGGCTCGGCGAGATCCTCGACGTCACCGATGCGCTGATGGTCGCGCGCGGCGATCTCGGCGTCGAGATGCCGCTGGAAAAGGTGCCGGGCGTGCAGAAGCAGATGACGCGCGCCGCGCGCGCCTCCGGCAAGCCGGTGGTGGTCGCGACCCAGATGCTCGAGTCGATGATCACGAGCCCGGTGCCGACGCGCGCCGAGGTCTCCGACGTCGCGACCGCGATCTTCGAGGGCGCTGATGCCGTGATGCTGTCGGCCGAATCGGCCGCCGGGCAGTTTCCGGTCGAGGCGGTCACCACGATGAACCGCATCGCCGAGGAGGTCGAGAGCGATCCGACCTACCGCGCGATCATCCACGCCCAGCGCACCGATCCGGAGGCGACCGGCGCCGACGCGATCGCCGCCGCCGCGCGGCAGATCGCCGAGACCCTCGATCTCTCCGCCATCGTGTGCTGGACCTCCTCGGGCGCGACCGCGTTGCGCGTCGCGCGCGAGCGGCCCGCGCCCGCGATCGTCGCGATCTCGCCCAACGTGGCGACCGGCCGCCGCCTCGCCGCGGTGTGGGGCGTGCATTGCGTGGTCGCCGAGGACGCGCACGACCAGGATGACATGATCGACCGCGCCTGCCGCATCGCGTTTCGCGAAGGCTTTGCCAAGGCGGGCGAGCGCGTCATCATCGTCGCCGGCGTGCCGCTCGGCACGCCCGGCGCGACCAACATGGTGCGCATCGCCTATGTGGGGCAGGACGCGGCGCTGGACTAGCGAATGGCGAGTAGCGAATGGCGAATGGGGAGGGGGAATCCACTCGCTATTCGCTACTCGCCATTCGCGCCCTCCAGCTCATCTATCGCGGCGACGATTTCCCGCGCCGCGGCGTGTTGCGGCATGTGCCCGATGCCTTTCAGCACGATCAGCCTGGCGCGCGGAATGAGCGCGGCGGCGGCGCGCGCGTGGATGCTCAATGAGACGACGGTGTCGCGATCGCCGCTGATGATCACGGTCGGCGCCGTGATCGCGCGATAGCGCGGCACCTGCGCGGTGACGAACGCCTTGAGCACCGCAAGGTCGTGCGCATTGGCCATGAACTCGGCCGGCCGCAGGACCAGCCGGCTGGCGGTGCGGCGCACATAGTCGGGCGGCGGTCGTTGCGGCGCGAACACGTTGGCGATCGCGTTGCCGATCAGGAGCGATCCGAGCGGCAGCGCCAGCGCATGCACGAACAGCGGCCCGATCACCGGCGTGACGGCGAGCGCGTTGTACCAGAAGATGCTGCCCGGCCACGGATGGGTCACGGGCGCGAGCAGAACGAGGCCGGCGACGCGTTCGGGAAAATCGAGCGCCAGGGCGGCGGCAAGCGCGCCGGCCCAGGAATGACCGAGAACGATCGCCTGCTCGACGCCAAGCGCGGTGAGCGCTTGCGCGACCAGCGCCGCTTGGCGGCCGGGCGAAGCGTCGGCCGCTCCACCGGGACGATCGCTGAAGCCATGACCGGGACGATCGATCAGGATGACGTGCCGCCGCGCCGCCAGCGCGTGGCCGAGCGTGAGACGCTGGTCCTCGAGATTGCCGCTCGCGCCATGCAGCAGCACGATCGGCGGGCCGGCGACCGGCTGTGTCGGCATCAGCTCGACGACATGCAGCCGGCCACCCACAACCGGCACGAAGCGGCCGGCGGGACGGTAAGCGCGTTCGAGGCAGGCGACGCCGAGCGTCGTGATCAGGGCGCCGATGCCGAAAATTGCGATGATGACGAGCGCCGGGATGAAGAGCATGAATGATGCCGGCCCCGCGCGCGGACGTGGCGGCTATTGTGTCACGTGATCAGATATCCTGGCCCTCGACCTTGACGGCCAGGGTCTTCACCTTGTCGCCGACGCCCTCCAGGTGCGGATCGATCGCGAGGGCCTGCCGGAACGCGATCAGCGCGGCCTTCTCGTCGCCCATGTCCTGCATGATGGCGCCGAGCCCGGTGAGCGCGCCGAAGTGCCGGGGCTCGAGGGTGAGCACCTTGGCGAGGTCGGCGAGCGCGTCAGGGTAGTCCTTCTTGAGGAAGAATATGGTGGCGCGCCGATTCCATGCTTCCACGTAGTTGGGCTTGAGCTCGATGATGGCATCGAGCAGGCGAACGGCGAGGTCGAATTTCTCGGCATCGACCGCCGCCTTGACCCGCGTCATCAGCAGGTTGCAGGTGTCGCTGCCGGAGGCGAGCCAGATCGCCCAGATGCGGTCCTCGACGTTCTTGGCGCTCGCCGCATCGGGTGCGACCTTGAGGGCGCCGAACAGGAAGTCGAGATTGTGGTAGCGGTCGCGCTTGAGCTTGGGCAGATTGGCCGGCGGCTGGACCACGTCCTGCTGGCCCGGCTTGTCGAGCGGCGACTGCGTCGGTGCTTGCGTCGGTGCTTGGGCAAGCGCGTTCCCGGCGACGAGAACGGCGGCGAGGGCACCGGCGAGCGCGAACGAAAAGCGACTCATGCGAGACAGTCTAGGGCCAGACGCGCCGGCCGCAAAGCCGCCTGCGCATCAAAGCCGCGTGAGGCCGATGCGCTTGCCGGACGCAAGGGAAGCAACGCTCGGCCAGCGCTCAGCCTTGGCGCGCCTTGAAGCGGCGCTGCGTCTTGTTGATGACGTAGACGCGGCCCTTGCGGCGGACGATGCGGTTGTCGCGATGGCGGCCGCGCAGCGATTTCAGCGAATTGCGGACTTTCATGGGAACCTCGGCCCGCGCGGCGCGCGCGGCAATGTTTGGCAAAAAGTTGCGCGGACCATAAGGGCGCGACGGGTCCGCGTCAACGGTTGCGCGCCGGTGCACTAAAGACCAATTTTTCGTTATAAATCAACGCAATGCATCTTAAGCCGACGGCGCGAGATCGACCCGCACGATATCGATATTGCCGCGCAGCGGGGGAAAGCGGGTCAGCACGGCCGGATCGTGACCCGGGATGATATGGGCAGGCCCGTCGGCGAGCTTTTCGACCTTGGCGAAGCCCTCGAGCGCGCCCATCACGTCGGCGGCGGGAAACGGATTGCGTTCCTCGATATTGGCCCAGTAGTGCACGGCATCGCTCGCGAGCACGACCCAGCCGCGCGC
>Ga0209006_10003173_pt1 | contig 14938 bp, 17 predicted proteins | sample JacPin_JW_Ref_O2_FD_188567 | JGI IMG/M metagenome (GOLD analysis project Ga0209006, IMG submission 188567) | Forest soil microbial communities from Algoma, Ontario, Canada - Jack Pine, Ontario site 1_JW_Ref_O2 (SPAdes) (version 2) | ecosystem: Environmental > Terrestrial > Soil > Boreal... | reverse complement strand
CGACGACTGGCCAGCGACGTGGTCGTCGGTAATGTCGGGACACTCCAGCGGAACCTCCGGCTGCTGCCCGACGCCGTGCCTGATGACGGCCTGCTCGACGTGGCGGTCATCACCGCCTGGGGGGTGGGCGCGTGGATCGGGCTGGTCGTGGACGTGCTCCTGCTGCGGCGGAAGACCTCCCGCCTGACCCACCTCACCTGCCGGGAACTGGTCGTGGACAGCCGTCGCCCGCGACCGTGGGAGGTCGACGGCGAAGTAATCGGCACCACTCGCCAGCTTCGGGTCAGCCTGCGGCCCGGGGACCTGCTGGTGCGAGTCCCAGGTCCTGGTCCGCGCTGACCAGTCCGTGCCGGGGCCGCGACCGTCCCTAGCCGTCAGGTCGTGGTCGGCGGCGCGCTCATCGCTGCCGCCAGGAACGACGGCGACGTGCTGTTCCTGCTCAACTGGGCGGCCGGGCCGGAGCCGCTGGGCGCGGTGATCGGCCGCGAGCGGGTGCTGCTCAGCTTCCCCACGGCGGCCGGCACGATGGACGGCGACGTGGTCCGATACCGTCCGGCCAACGTCGTGACCCGCCGGGTCCCGATGCCGATCGGCGAACCGGACGGCCGTGCCACCCCGCGACTGGAGCGGATCGTGCGGGTGTTCCGCGCCGCCGGGATCAACGCCAAGGCCGAGCCGCGGATGGATGCCTGGCTCAAGACGCACGCCGCGTTCGTGGTGCCGCTCGGGCAGGCGGTGCTCGCGGCGGGCGGCCCGGTAGCGCTGGCCGACGATCCGGACGCGGTCCGCGGCATGATCCGCCTCATGCGGCAGAACCTGGCCGCCCTGCCTACCCCGCCGGTCCCTCACGCGTTCGCTGCGCTGCGGACCCTGCCGGAAGGGCTGCTCGCCGCCATGCTGCGGCGCTTTTTGCGCAGCGCGACGGCCGCGCACAGCGGGCTCGACAGCGCCACGCCTGCCACCGAGGCGGCCGAACTCGAACGGATGGCCGAGCAGATGCGCGCCTATGCGAGGGTTCGGTAGGCGACCCTCCTCGATTCGAGGTGAGCCGCGGTTGGAGGCGTTACAGCCAGGGACCGTTCGGGATGATCTGGAAGTTGACCTTGACCTGAACATGCGCAACCATCGGTTGCGCTTCTTGCCGCGATCGCCTATGCTCATGCGCAACCAAACATTGCATGATGAGAGCGAGAGTGGATATGGAGTACGGCAGCATCGAGCGCGAGATCTACGTGGATGCCTCGCCCGAGCTCGTCTTCGCGGTCGTCAGCCGGCCCGAGCACCTGCGCGAATGGTGGCCCGACGACGCCACGCTGGACGACCCGACGGCGGGGGGCACGGGGGAGCTGACGTTCGGCCACCACGGGGACGAGCCGACGTTCGTGGTGCCGTTGACGGTCGTCGAGTCGGTGCCGCCGCGCTTGTTCTCCTTTCGGTGGGGATATGACCCCGGCGCCGCGCCCGACCAGTCGAACTCGTTCCTGGTCACCCTCGAGCTGGTGCCGTCGGGCACCGGCACGACACTGCGGCTGACCGAGACCGGGTTCCGCGAGCAGGGCTGGGAGGTCGCCGTGCTCGAGGCGACGTACCAGGACCACGTCGAGGGATGGGGCCGGTTCCTGCCGCAGCTGCCGGAGTACGTCGCCCGCCTGGTGTCGGCGCCGTGAGTTCGATGACGGTCGACGACGACCTGTGGTCGGCGATCGGCGATCCCACCCGACGGCGGATGCTCGACCTTCTGCTGACGGCCGGGCCGGGCACCGCCACCTCGCTCAGCGAGCAGCTGCCGGTGACGCGGCAGGCCGTGGCCAAGCACCTGCTCGTGCTCGACCAGGCCGGGCTCGTACACGGGACCACGGCCGGTCGAGAGCGCCGTTACCAGGTCGACCAGGCGCAGCTCGCGCGGGCGGTGGCGCAGCTCGCGTCGGTGGGCACGAGCTGGGACGCCCGGCTGCAGCGGATCAAGCGGATCGCCGAGGCGATCCAGCGGGAACGCGACGCGGATGGCGACGCCTGACCGCGGGATCGTCACGACCCGAAGACGTTGGCGGCACCCACCTGAGCGCCGCCGCCTAAGTGAAAGGACACAGAGATGGTAGACATTCTGCATCGCATCGGCGTCAAGGGGTCGTCCCCGGACGACGTCTACGCGGCCCTGACCACACTCGAGGGACTCTCGGGATGGTGGGCGCGCGACACCACCGGCAAGCCCGGCGACGCCGACGGCGTGATCGCGTTCCGCTTCGTGCCCGGCGGCTTCGACATGAAGGTCGTCGAGCTGGTGCCCGGCAAGAAGGTCCTATGGGAGGTCGTCGAGGGCCCGGCCGAGTGGGTCGGCACGCGGGTGAGCTTCGAGCTCAGCCAGGCCGGCGACTTCACGATCGTCCTCTTCGAGCACCGCGGCTGGGCCGAGCCGGTCGAGTTCATGTACCACTGCAGCACCAAGTGGGCCACGTTCCTGCTTAGCCTCAAGCAGCTCGTCGAGACCGGAGCGGGTGCGCCCGACCCGATCGACCTGCAGATCAGCGACTGGCACTGAGAGTGGTTAAGCTAGCGCGGTGAAGATCACCGAGCACCTGCCCGCCGACCGCCGCCAGCACGTGGAGGCCCGCCTCCGGAGCAACCTGATGGCCTGGCTGACCACCGTCAGCCCGACCGGGCAGCCGGAGAGCGTCCCGGTGTGGTTCCTGTTCCGGGAAGAGGACGAGACGGTCCTGCTCTACAGCCAGCCGGGCAAGCCCAAGCTGCGCAACATCGGGCAGAACCCGCAGGTGGCGCTCGGGCTCGACGTCACCGACATCGGCCGGGACATCGTCCGGATCGACGGCCTGGCGCGGGAGGCGCCGGAGGCCGGCCCGGCCGACAGGCAGCCGCAGTACCGGGCGAAGTACACCGAGCGGATCGGCGCCCTATTCGGCGACGCGGCGGGATTCGCCGCCCAGTTCTCCGTCCCGGTCCTGATCACGCCCCGTCGTCTGCGGGCCTGACGGGCTTACGGTTCGACCGCCGGCGATGAGATCCGCCGTGGCGCTCAGTCTGTACTCCGGACAGCGGCAGGCGGCCAGAGGAGCTCAGCATGCGCGCGGTGATCGCACAGATCTACGACTATTCGCTTGATGGCGTCTCAGCCGAGGAGGACAGCAGCTTCTTCGACTTCTGCCGTGCCCTTCCCGACGACCCGGTCTACCTCGAGCGCGCCCTCGACTTCTACCGGAAGGCCGATTTGCTGGTCATGGGGCGCACTCATTATCAGGGTGCCTCGGCGTACTTTCCGAGTGCCGACGATGACCCCTACGCGGATGTCATGAACGCCGCGCGCAAGGTCGTCTTCAGCCGCACCCTCGCGACCGCCGACTGGGCCAACACGACGGTGACCAACGGCGATCTGGCTGCGGAAATCGAGAAGCTCAAACTGGGCGGCGACGGTTACATCATCGCCGACGGCGGCCTTGGCCTGCTGCGATCGCTCATCCGCCATGACCTGGTTGACGAATTCCGGATCTATCTCGTCCCCTACCTGGCGGGCAAGGGCCCGCGGGTCTTCGACGACCTTGAGCAGGCGACCAAGCTGGAGTTGGTCTCAGTCACCTCAGTCGGCGGCGGAATCAGCGAACTCATCTACCGCCCGATCCGCTAGGACCCGCCGCGACGTGCGGCCCTAGGCGGCGATAGACCGGCGCCCAGTATATCGGTTGACGATGTACCGGATGCCGAACTAGCATGCTCGGCATGACCGAGGGGCGCGCCTCGCTAGACGCTGACGCCGGCGGACGGCACCGGATCAGGCCGCTGGTGCTGACGGTGCTTCTGGTCGCCGGGTTGATCGGCGTGTTGCTGTTCCTGGCTCTTGTGGTCGCACCGTGGGCGGGCGCGGCCGGCGGCTGCGGAGGAGGGTGACGTGGCGCAGCCTCACCGCGCGTCGCGGGCCTGGCTCTGGGCGACGGTCGCGCTCACGTCGGCCGCGTTCGCGGTGGCGGTGGCACTGGCGCCGCCCGCTTCCGCGCCACCGGATCACGGTCTGGACTGGGTGCTCTTCATCGGCTCATCCGTGCACGTGGCGTCCACCGGGTGGTTCTACACGCTTCGCGACATCCGGTCGTACGCAGCCCGCCGCCGGTGGCGCTTTCGTCGGGTGCCGGTCGCCCTCGTGCTGGCGGGCGCGGCCGCCGCGGCGCTGCTGCCGGAGTCGGCTGCCAGCTGGCTGCTGCTGCCGTTCTTCGGGTGGCAGTTCTTCCACTTCCAGAAGCAGAACCTCGGCCTGGCCGCCCTCGCCGCCTCGTCAGGCGGGACGCCGGCGCTGCGGCCGGCCGAGCGCCGTGCCCTCGTCGCCGCAGGCGGGGCGGGCATCTGCGCGCTCCTGGCGCACCCAGCGCTGCTCCAGCTGCCGGTGAACCCCCGTCTCGGACTGCTGTTCCCGCTGTCCGCGCTGGCCTTCGGCCTGGCCGTGCTCGCGGGACTTGCGCTGCTCGCGCGGCGGCATCCGGGGGAGCGGCCCGCGGGGTTCTGCGTCGTCTACCTGATGGCGCTGTTCTTCTCCCTGCCGGTTTTCGTCTTCGCTTCGCCCTATGCGGCCGTCGGCGGTATGACAATCGCCCATGGGCTGCAGTACCTGCTCCTGGCCGGCCTGGTGGCCGCGGGGGATCCGCGTCCGACGAGCAGGATGCTCCGGCTGGCGGCGCTGGGCAACATCGCCCTGGTGGGCGGGGCGGTGCTCGAAGCCACGTCGCACCTGCACGGCGCGGTCCCGGCCGGCCGGCTGCTGTTCGGCGCCTACCTCGGCGCGGTCATGGCGCACTTCGTGATCGACGCCGGGCTATGGCGACTCCGCGACCCGTTCCCGCGGGCGTTCCTGTCCGAGCGTGTCCCGTATCTTGTCCCAGCACGTGCAGTTCCCGTGCTCCGCGCTGAGACCCGACGGCTACCCACGCATTCCGATTCGGGCCGGCGTTCTGAGTCACCCCCGGCTAGTGCTCCAGCCGCAGTTAGTGATCTTGCTGGTGTCGGCCTGGGACAGGTCCCGCCGGGACGTGTCGGGCAGTGGTTCGCAGGGTGCTGGCGTAATGAGAGCACGCCATCCTCTGCTAGTCGTGGGCTTCGGGTCAGCGGTTCGTGATCGTGCCCTGGTGATGGAAGATCTGCCAGTGTCCAGCCTCGGTGCGACGCCAGAGCGAGGTTCGGTTCGAGCGCCTGCCGCGGTTCTCGGATGTGTACTTCACCATCAGTGCCGAGGTGGACGCCGTAGCCGCTGGCGCGCAGCGCTTGCACGACCGCGAGTGAATCGCGATCGCGCTCGATGCGCTGCCAGACATACCGATAGACCTCCTCGACCGACGCCGACACTCCGTACTCGGCCAGCCTCGCGGCGAGCAGGGGCAGGTATTCGCCCTGCCCGGCCAGCATCGGCTTCTCGTCCTTCCAGGCACCGTGGAGGAACTCCTCCGCTCGCTCGCCGACGTACGGTTCCATCGCGGCGTACCAGCCGCCGGGCAGGCTCTGAATGACGCCATCCGCGTCGAACAGGACGTGCCGGATGCCCGAGGCGGCGCCGCGCGTCGGCCGGTCGGTCACGGGGCTTCCTGCAGTCGCAGCTCGTAGCGGCTGACTACGGTGACGGGCCCTTCGTCCAGCCGCTGCCCCGGAGCGCCGGCCACGGTGACGTCGCCGCGGTGGATGAATCCGGCGTCCTGGTAGTAGGCGCGCAGGCGGTCGTTGGACGCCACGCAATCCAGCCGCAGCGCCGTGAGGCCGCGCTCGCGGGCGACACCCGCGGCCCAGCCGAGAATGGCGGCGCCAATACCCGCCCACTGGCGGCGTACAGCCATCCGGTGCACGTACAGGGCGCGGCCCGGGAGGCCGTCCCATGCGGAATCGGCCGCGTCCAGCGTGACGGTCGCGCAGGTCGTCGCGCCGATCCGGACCAGCCAGGTCTCACCGCGGCCGATCGCACCTTCCACCCAGGACGGCTCGAACCGCGACGGCCACTGCACGACCCCGCGGGCGCGGAGCCAGAGCGCCGCCTCGTCGAGTATGGCCAGCACGTCATCCAGCTGGCCGGGAGAAGCCAGCTGGAACTCGATTGCCCCGTCGCCACGGTCGCTCGGCACATTGGCAGGATCCCATTCGCTTCCTCCAAGCGCACCAATGTCTGCTTGGTTAGCTATCGGGTAGGGCTGAGCGGGGTGAACGAGCGTGCGGGGTGGCAAGATCCCCAGTATGAGCAGTGCAGACGTGGGTCGCAGGAACAATGTCGTGGTGACCGGTCCTGAGGACGGGCCGGTAGTTATGCTTGCCCACGGCTTCGGGTGCGATCAGAACCTGTGGCGCCTGGTCGCGCCGACGCTGGCCAAGGATTTCCGGATGGTGCTGTTCGACCACGTTGGGGCGGGCCGCTCTGATCTATCGGCCTGGCAGGCCGAGCGCTACGCCACGCTGGACGGGTACGCCGACGATGTCCTGCGGATCTGCCGGGAGCTTGAGCTGCGGCACGTGGTATTCGTGGGTCACTCGGTCAGCGCCATGATCGGCGTCCTCGCCGCGATCCGCGAGCCGGGACGGTTCAGCAAGCTGATCCTGGTCGGCCCCTCCCCGTGCTATATCGACGACGACGGCTACCGCGGCGGTTTCAGTAGGGCTGACATCGACGAACTGCTCGACTCGCTGGACAGCAATTACCTCGGCTGGTCGGCCGCGATGGCGCCGGTGATCATGGGCAACCCCGAGCGCCCGGAGCTGGCCGAGGAGCTGGCCAGCAGCTTCTGCCGCACGGATCCGGCGATCGCGCGGGCCTTCGCGCGCACGACGTTCCTGTCTGACAACCGGGCCGACCTGCCCAAGGTCACCGTGCCGACGCTGATCCTGCAGTGTTCGCGTGACGCGATCGCGCCCGCTGAGGTCGGCGCGTTCGTCCACGCCGCGATCCCTGGCAGCGCCTTGGTCACCCTGACCGCGACTGGTCACTGCCCCCAGCTGAGCGCACCTGACGCGACGCTGGCGGCCATCGCCTCCTTCGTCTGCGGCCCGCCGTGAGCGGCCCCGGGTCCAGCGGTGGCGGCGGTCTCGGCGAAGGCGATCAGCGGCCGGACGCGCATCTCGCCTCGCTGCTTGAGGACAGCACCGAGGACCTGTACGAGAACGCGCCGTGCGGCTACTTGTCGACGCTCCCGGACGGACAGATCGCGCGGGTCAACGCCACCCTGCTGAGCTGGCTCGGATACACCCGCGGCGAGCTGGTCGGGCACCGCTACTTCTCCGATCTGCTGACCGCAGGCGGCCGGCTGTACCACGAGACCCACTTCGCGCCGCTGCTGGCCATGCAGGGCGAGATCGGCGGGGTGGCGCTGGAGCTGCTGGCCGCCGACGGCAGCCGGCTGCCCGTTCTGGTCAACTCGGCGGTCAAGACCAGCGCGGCGGGGGAGCCCCTGCTCATCCGCACGACGATCGTTGACGCCACTGACCGCCGCGCCTACGAACGCGAACTGCTGCGCGCGCGACGGGAAGCCGACCTTGAGCGCGAGCGCCTCCAGCTGCTGGTCACCACCCTGCAGCGCACCCTGCTGCCCCCCGAACTGCCCGACGTGCCCGGCCTGGAGACGGCCGCCTACTACCACGCCGCGTCCAGGGATGAGGTTGGAGGCGACTTCTACGACCTCTTCGCCCTCGCCCGGGATCGGTGGGGCCTGTTCCTCGGGGACGTCTGCGGCAAGGGCGCGGCTGCCGCCGCCGTGACTTCGCAGATTCGCTACACCTTGCGCGCCGCCGCCGTCTACGATCCCGACCCGGCTACGGTGCTCGGCACCCTCAACAGCGCGCTGCGCCGGGACTACGAACGTAACGGCGGCCGTTTCTGCACGGCGGCCTTCGGGGTGCTCACTCCCAGCACGGACGGCTTCGATCTCAGCTTCGCCAGCGGTGGTCACCCCGCGCCCCTGCTGCTGCGCGCTGACGGCACCGCCGACTACCAGGAGATCGGCGGCGGCCCGTTCCTCGGCGTCATCGATGATGCGGTCTTCTCGTCGACCACGATCCGGCTGGGCGCTGGCGACACCTTCCTGCAGTACACCGACGGGCTGACCGAAGCGCGCACCGGCAACGGACGCGACCGCTACGGCGACCAGGCTCTTCAGGCGTTCGCGGCCGGCATAGCGCCCGCCACCGCCGCCACCGCCATCAATGCCATCAGCGCGCTGCTCGAGGGCCTGGGCAACGGTCTCGACGACGACGTCGCCGTACTAGCGCTCAGCGTGCCTCCGTCGCCGGGCGACTCCGACGGCCGACCTCGCCTGGTCGACGGCGAGCGCCCGTGAGCAATCCGATCATGGATCTCGATCCGAGAGACTACCGTGTTCATACGCCCTACGCCGGCGACCTTGAGCCGGTGCGCACGGATCTCGTCAGGGCAGTCGGCCAGCAGTACACCGAACACGGCGAGCAGAGGAACATAAGCGAGAAATACGTCCCCCGGCAGGTTTTTAATACCTACGTCCGCATGAACGCCGCGTTCATGACCGAGCACCGGGTACGCCACGCATCGCCCCTCGGTATTCGCAGCACGCTATTGCCAGCAGGGCCGCCAATGACTTCAGGAACATCGACGGATCGCCCTCCAGCGACAACCTAGAAGGTTTTAAAGATACGCTAGAATACGCACGGCTACGTCAGCATGGCGATGAGTTCAGCTTTTACGAGTCCTGGCCTGGGGAAATGAATACGGCATGCGAGCTGGGCCATGGCACTGAAAGTACCGGTCGTCCGACTGATCCCGGAGGAGCTATGACGAGTGTCTACGATAGCGAGCGCCTGGCTGCGGCCTACGCCTTCGACCGGCCCACGGTGGTGCACGAGCAGATCCTCCGGTCGGCCCGCCTGGTCGGACAGGCCGACCTGGCCCTCGACGTGGGCTGCGGCGCGGGCTTGTCGACCGCCGCCCTGGCGCCCCTGGCCCGGCGGGTAGTCGGGCTGGAACCGATCCCGGCCATGCTCGCATACCGGAGCACCGTCGCGCCGCACGCCAGTTTCGTCATCGGCCGGGCCGAGCGGCTTCCGTTCGCGGCCGGGTCATTCGATCTGGTCACGGCGGCAGGCTCGCTGAACTACGCCGACTTCCGGTCGGCGCTGGTCGAGATCGCGAGGGTGCTGACCCCTGACGGGGCGTTCCTGCTGTACGACTTTTCACCCGGCCGGCGCTCGGTGGGCGACGACAAGCTCGAGCGTTGGTTCGCGTCCTTCGAGCAACGGTTCCCGTGGCCGTCTGGTTGGGAGCCTCTTGACGTGCGCGAGTTGCCCCTTGCCGCCTATGGATTGCAACTGCTCGATTTCACCGAAGTCGAGACTCAGTTGCCAATGGACGTTGACGCGTACCTTCGCTACGCGCTCAGCGAGACCAACGTCGAAAATTCGATCGCGAACGGGGCCTGCAGCCCGGGCGAGGCTCGCGACTGGTGCCGGACGACGCTTGAGTCGGTCTTCGCGGACGGCCCGGTGACCGTCGTGATCCCCGGGCATGTGGCGACGCTTGCCCGCGCAGCCGAATCCGACTAGGCCACTGCCCGGACGACGGTCGAGGCGGGGCTCAGGGTGTCGCCCACCGGAACTAGCCTAATCTAACCGGCCGCCCTGTAGGGTGCCGACGGTCACGCCTGGTTAAAGAAGCCTTCCTCGGTCAGGCCATCATGGGTGGTGATGATGGTCGAATCGGCCGGCACGATCAAGAATGTACGCCGAGAGACTCGCTCGAGGTCGCCGCCGAGACCGAGAATAAGACCCGACACAAAGTCTATGATTCGCGTGGCGTCTATCTTTTCCATGTCTTCCAGGTTGATTATCACCGGGATTTCCTGGCGGTAGTACTCACCGACGGTGGCGGCATCCCGAAAATTTCGCGGACGCACTACTGCGATATGGATGCCGTTATCCATGGCAAGTTGGCCGCTCGGGACATCGTCGTCGTCCTGAATCCCGCTGAAGCCCTGGGAGACGTACCCGTCGTCGGCTACGGCCTCATCATCATGCTTGGCGAAACCGAGCCAATCACGGGCATTGCCTTGCACTACGCTGACCTCCGTCGGTACGAGCCGAGTCGTGGTCGCCCGTCAGGCGAAGATTTCGGTTGATGACTAAAATCGCAGCGAACCAGACTGCACCAGACTCTAACAACGGAAACCGTCAGCAGCACTTCAACACGCCGGGCCGAGAAGTGGCGTCCGGAACCGGCCGGGCTGCCACGGCCACGTCGGCCGTGCGCGGCCCGGTGAGCCGCAAGCGCTAGTGTCTTCTGCGATGACTGATAACGACCTTGCGCCGCGATATACGCGCCTCAACTTCCACGGGCCGTTGTCCGAGGCCAGAGCCGCTCGACTCGTCAGCCGGCTGGCCAGGACCTCTCCGGCCACGGTCCTCGACCTCGGCTGCGGCTGGGGTGAGCTGCTGCTGCGCATCCTCGACGCGGTCCCCGGGGCGGTCGGCACCGGCATCGACCTCAGCAGCGCCGACCTCGCCCGCGGCCGGGACACCGCCGCGACGCGCGGGCTCGCCCGCCGGGTCTCGTTCGTCGAGGAGTCCGCCGTCGGCACCGCGCGCGGGCCGGCCGACCTGGTTCTGTGCGTTGGCTCCAGCCACGTGCTGAGCGAGGCCAAGCCACCGCAGCACACCGCCGACGCGCTGCACGCACTGCGCCGGCTGGTCAACCCGGGTGGCCGGGTGCTCCTCGGCGAGGGCTTCTGGGAGCATCCGCCGAGCCCGGCCGAGATCGCCGCCATGTGGCCGGGCATCACCGCCGAGGACCACTACGATCTGGCCGGGCTCGTCGATCTGGCCATAAGCGCCGGCTTCCGGCCGGAATGGATCGAGGCGGCCACCCTGGAAGAGTGGGATGACTTCGAGTCCGGCGTCGGGGCGGACATGGAGGAGTGGCTCGCCCGAAATCAGGACCACCCGCAGGCGGCCGAGATCCGCAAGAAGGCCGACGACCGCCTGTCCATCTGGCTACGGGGATCTCGCGGCTGCCTCGGATTCGCCTATCTCACGCTCATCCCGCTGTCGTAACACCCGCGGGAATCCGCTCACTCAACGCAGAGGCAGAAGGGGTGCCCGGCCGGGTCGAGGAACACGCGGAAGGTCGTACCGGGCTGGTGCTCGTGCTTGGTCGCGCCGAGCTCCAGCACTGCCGCCTCGGCGGTGTCGAGGTCCGCGACCATCACGTCGAGATGCATCTGCTGCGGTAGACCCTGGGTCGGCCAGTCGGGCGGCGTGTACCCCTCGACCTGCTGAAAGGAGATGCAGTGTTCGGCGCCTCCGCGGACATCAGCCCAGTTGTCCTTGAGCTCGACCTTCCAGTCGAGCAGCGCGCCGTAGAAGGTCGCGAGAGCGTGCGGGTCGGCGCAGTCGATGACGAAGCTTGGATAGCGTGCGATAGCCATACCACGCACGTTACAACTGATCACGGACGATCAACGTCCGGAAATGACGCTCTTGCCAGGAAGGGCCGTCCGGGGATTTCTATCTCCGCGTAGGCCGCTTCCCAGAGCGTGCTGACGATCACCCGGAGCCGCCTGACGGCCGACGGGCGGATAGAAGGTGAACTCGAAGCTGGCCTCCGGCGAGCCGCCGCCGCCACCTGCTCGGCTGGGAGCCGACCCGGCCAGGGCTGCTCGCCGATCTCAAGGACGGTCATTACTTCGCCTGAGCGCAGGCGAAGCGATCGCATTAGCCCGGTGCCTCGGCCGGGGATTCGGCCGGGGATTCCGCCTCCCGCAACCCCGGCAGGACCAGGCACAGCACCGCCGCCACGGCCATCGTCGCGGCGAAGGCCCCCACCGCCCAGGAGCCTGACACGTGCTGGACGAGCAGGCCGGCCACCAGCGGTGCCAGCGCCGCCAGCCCGGTCGCCACCATCAGCACGGTGTTGGAGATCCGGCCGCGCATCTGCTCCGGCGCGCCGCGGAGCATCACCGCGAACAGGGCCGCGTTCGCGGCCGGCGCGAGGACCAGATCCAGCGCGACCGGCACCGCCACCAGCGGCGACGGGATCAGCAGGGCCGCCAGGACGAACAGCAGCGCCCCGGCCGCGCTGATCGCGGTGGCCAGCGTCGCCAGCCGCAGGCGCCCCTGCAAGCGGGGCGCGACCAGGGCGCCGACCAGCCCGCCGACCGCGACGGCCGCCTGCACCAGGCCGATCACGCCGGTCGAGGTGCCGTGCTGGCGCAGCGCGAGCGTGATCGTGAACGTCACCCCGTTGAAGGCGAAGTTCACCAGCGGCGCCATCAGCAGCACCGCCCGCAGCAGCGGCACCTGCCAGACGATCCGCAGGCCGTCGCCCACCTCGCGCCACAAGGCCTTCCGCTCAACCGTCACCGTGGGACGGAACCGCCCCCTGATCCTGCTCACCGTGCCGAACGAGACCGCGTAGGAGACGGCATCGGCCAGGAACGGGACCGCCCGGCCGAGCCCGAACAGCACCCCGCCCAGCGCCGGGCCGGCCAGGCTGGCGGCGTACGTCCGGCCCTCGGTGGCGGCCCACGCCTCCTCCAGCTGGCTGTCGGTCACGATCGCGGGCAGCGCGGCGGTGGCCGCCGGGTTGAAGATGGCGCTCGCGCCGCCCTCGACCACGCACACCACCAGCACGACCGGCCAGGACGCGAGGTGCGTGACGATCAAGATCGCGAGCAGGGCCAGCAAGACGGTGCGCATGACGTCGCAGACGATCATCGTCAGCCGCCGGTCGAGCCGGTCCGACAGCGCCCCCGCGGGCAGCTGCAGGCAGAAGATGGTGATCGACCGGACCGTCCCCACCACGCCGGCCAGCACCGCCGAGTGGGTGAGCGCCAAGATCAGCAGCGGGTAGGCGAGCAGGCCGATCTGGCTGCCGGTATCGGATAGCAGCTGCCCGATCCACAGCATCCGGAAGCCGTTGTTGCGCCGGAGCGGAACCTGCCGCGGAAGTTCCGAGGGCGTCTCGGTCTCGCTGGCGTTCACGGCCGAAACGGTATCTATGCTGCGCCCGGTCCACAAGCGGAGAAATCCGTCAGTAGTCGAAGTCGAGACCGTGCAGGCTGGCGCCGGGCAGCCACTCATGGCGCCGGGGCGCCAGGTCCATCGTGAGGTCGACGTGGCCCCCGAGCGCCCTGAACCCCGCGGCTTCACTGCTTGACCGGCTCGGCCGGCGTCGCGGCCGGGGCGGCGACGGTCGTGCGCAGCGGCAGCTCCCTGATCAGCAGCGCGAGGACCAGCGCGGCGACCATCACCACGGCTGCGACCAGGAACGCGATGTCGAGCGCGGTGGTGAAGCCCTGCCGGAACGGCTGGGCGAGGTCGGGGTTCAGGCGCGCGAGGAACGCGGTGTTGTTCAACGCCGACTGGCTGCCCGAGGAAGCCAGCCGAAGCGCCGCCGCCTGCCCGGGATACCGCGCCGCCAGAACGCGCATGGACGGGGGCGAGCTCGCGTACGCCGTTCTGATCGCCCGGCCGGCCGCCGAGTAGGTGATGGACAGGAACACGGCCGTGCCCGCGGTGGCGCCGATCTGCCGGAAGAACGTGTTGGACGAGGTGGCGACGCCGAGGTCGGCCTGCGGGAGCGCGTTCTGCATGGACAGCGTGATCGTCTGCTGGTACAGGGTCGAGCCCGCGCCGATCAGGAACGTCAACGACTCCGCGTACAGCAGCGGCGTGCCGGACCCCAGCCGGGCAAGCAGCAGCATCCCCGCCAGCATCAGCGCCGATCCCGTCACCGGCAGAATCTTGTAGCGGCCGGTCCGCGACGTGAACTGGCCGGCGGTGACCGAGCCGAGGAGCGTGCCGGCCACCTGCGGCAGCATCAGCAGGCCGGCCGCGGTCGGCGAGTACCCCTTGACCAGCTGCAGGTAGAGCGGAATGAGGACGACGATGATCGCGAACAGCCCGATGTTCACCACCAGCGACTGCCCGGCCCCGACCGCGAACCCGTGGTTGCGGAACAGCCGCAGCGTCAGCAGCGCGCCGTCGCCCGCGCGCCGCTCGGCCAGCAGGAACCCGGCGACGCCGAGCGCCCCGATCGCGTAGCAGGCCATCGACGCCGCCCCGCCCCAGCCCCAGGCCTGCCCGCGCGACGCGACCAGCAGCAGCGGAACCGCCGCGATCATCAGCGTCAGCGTGCCGAGCAGGTCAAGGCGGCGCTGCCGCCGGCGCTGCTGCCCCGCCCGCAGCGCCCGCGTCACGACCACGCAGGCGGCGAGGCCGACCGGCAGGTTGAGCAGGAAGATCCAGCGCCACCCGTCCACCCCGAGCAGCGTGCGCTGCCCGGCCAGCGCGCCCCCGGTCACCGGGCCGACCACGCTGGCGACGGCGTAGACGGCGACGAACCACCCGCCGTATTTCGCGCGGTCCCTGGGCGCGACCACGTCCCCCATGACCGCCGAGGTCAGCGTCAGGATGCCGCCGGCCCCGATGCCCTGGAAGGCGCGGAAGGCGGCCAGCATCGCCATCGAGCCGGCGAACGCGCACAGCGCCGACCCGGCCAGGAACACGCCGATCGCGGCGACGAACAGCCGCTTGCGCCCGTGGGTGTCCGACAGCTTGCCGAAGACCGGCACCGAGATCGTCGAGCTGATCAGGAACGCGGTGGTCACCCACGCCTGCGCGGTGAGCCCGTCCAGGCTCTCGCCGATCCGGTACATCGCCGCCGCCACCACGGTCTGGTCGAGCGACGCGACGAACGTGGCCAGCAGCAACCCGGATAGGATCGCCGTCACCTGGCGCCGGCCGTAGCCGTCGGACGGGGTCACGTGCACTCCTCGGGGTTGTCCTAGAATCTTGCCGTCGATCATTAGACCGGCGCGTCACAGCCGCTGTCCAACAGCCGACACGCCGACGTGAGACAACCAGGAGTTGTTCGTGGAGCTGGACCTCGGTGCGGTCAGGGCCTTCCTCGCCGTCGTCGACGACGGGCATTTCACCGACGCGGCCGACC